>Ga0160432_100123_pt1 | contig 73571 bp, 71 predicted proteins | sample HID1971M_E0MG_FD_108250 | JGI IMG/M metagenome (GOLD analysis project Ga0160432, IMG submission 108250) | Enriched millipede-associated microbial communities from UW Madison campus, WI, USA - HID1971M_E0 MG | ecosystem: Host-associated > Arthropoda: Insects > Digestive system > Unclassified ... | reverse complement strand
CGTCGTCGTGCCCGTGCCCGGGTGCGTCGAGGTCCGCGATCGTGACCGTGCCGCCGGGGCGCAGCACGCGCACGAGCTCGGCGGCGAACCGGCGCTTCTCGTCCATCGGCACGTGGTGCAGGGCGAGGGAGGAGAGCACGTGGTCGACGCCCGCGTCGGCGGCGGGCAGCCGGTCGGCGAAGCCCCGCACGAGCGTGAGCGAGCCGCGCCGCCCCACCCCACGCCGTCGGGCCTTGCGCGCCGCGCGGCGCAGCGCGGCGCCGTCCGGGTCGAGGCCGGTCACCGCGGCGTCCGGCACCGCGCGCAGCACGGCGAGAGAGAGGTTGCCGGTGCCACAGCCGACGTCGAGGACCTGCTGCCGGGGGGCGACGCCGGCGAGCTCCACGGTGCGGCGGTGCAGCCGCCCGGCGCGCCGCCACCAGCTCTGCACGTCGTACCAGGGCATCTTCCACGCGCTGCTCATGCCGGGCAGGTAGGCGCGGTCCGTCTCGTCCGGGCGGACGTCGTCGAACAGGCGCACGCCGCGGGCGGCGGCGTCGGGGCCGTGCGGGTGTCTGTTCACGACGCCACGCTAGCTCCGTGGCAGGGTGGCGGGATGACGACGGTCGCCCAGCTGCGCCAGGCCGCCCTCGCCCTGCCGGAGACGGCGGAGGGCACCCGCTTCGGCATGGTCGCCTTCACCGTGCGCGACAAGGGTTTCGCGTCGGTCACGCGGGACGACGTCGTCCAGCTGCACCTCGCGCCGGAGGACGTCGACGCGGCCATGGCCGGCGTCCCCGGGGCGGAGCCGCTGACCCGCGGCGCGACGCTGCTCGGGGCGCGGCTCCCGCTCGCCGCCCTGGACGGGCAGCAGCTCAACCACTGGGTCCGGCGGGCGTGGTCCGCCCGCGCGCCGCGACGGCTCGCCGCGGCGGTCGCCTCCGCCGACGCGGCGGAGCCCGGGGAGGTGGGCGACCTGCCCGCCGCCATCGGGCGCCCGGCCACGAGGGCGCTCGCCGGCGCTGGTGTCACCACCCTGGCCGACGTCGCCGCGCGGACCGATGCCGAGCTTCTCGCCCTGCACGGCGTGGGGCCGAAGGCGGTGCGGATCCTGCGCGCGCATCGCCCCTGACCTGCGACGACGCCGGCCGGTGCCTCCTGCGACACCACGAGACATCAGGCTGACACCAGGAATGACGTCAAAACGCTTGCTATGACACCACGATGGTGTCATAGTGGAGCCATGGACCTCACGAGATACGTCGACGAGCTGCAGCAGCAGCTCGGTACAGCAGCCGCCGCCGGCGGGGACGAGGCGCGGGAGCTGGCCACCCGCCTGACCGCCCCGCTCGACGCCGCCGCCCGGCTGGTGCTGCTCGAGGCGCTGTCCGACGCCGCGGGGGAGATCTCCGCGGAGCTGGCGCCCGGCTCGGTCGACATCCGCCTCCGCGGCGGCTCGCCCGAGTTCGTCGTCGCGGTGCCCGCCCGGCCGGCCGGCCCCGACGCGCCCGCCGCCCCCGAGGAGGCCCGGGTCGCGCAGGCGGCGCCGAGCGTGGAGGCCGAGAGCGGCGCCACCACCCGCACCACCCTGCGCCTGCCCGACCACCTCAAGACGCAGGCCGAGACCGCCGCCGCCCGCGACGGCATCTCCGTCAACACGTGGCTCGTGCGCGCGGTCGCCGCCGCGCTCGAGCAGTCCACCGGACGCCCGGCCGCCCAGGCCCGTCCGCAGCAGCGCGGCTCCGGCCGCGTCACCGGCTGGGTGCGCTGATCCCTTCGTCCGGCCCCGCACCGCACCGCCCTCGTCCTCCCTGACACCACACCGACACCACCGTTGGAGCCCCGTCATGCCCACTTTCCCCGCCCCCCAGCCCGTCCCCGTCCTCATCGACGTGCCGTTCGCCAACGTGCACGTCGTCGCCGGGGACCGTGACGACGTCGTCGTCACCGTGCTGCCCACCAACGCCAAGTCCGGCAGCGTGCGCGCCGCCGAGTCGGTGCGCGTCGACCGCGACGGCGACGCCGTCTCGATCACCTACCCCGGCTCGTGGAAGCAGTACGTGCTGCCCTTCGCGTCCGGCACCGCCGACATCACCGTCGAGCTCCCCGAGGGGTCGTCGCTGAGCGGCAAGGTCGGCTCGCTCTACGCCGAGGGCACGCTCGCCGCCGTCGACATGACGCTGTCGGCCGGGAACGCCCGCGTGGACGACGTCGAGCGGCTCGACCTCAAGCTCTCCGCCGGGTCCGCCACCGCGGGCCGCGTCACCGGCTCCCTCGACGTCAAGGTGAGCGCCGGGTCCGTCTTCGTGGACGAGGTCCTCGGGGACGGCACGATCCGCGCCAGCAACGGCACCACGACCGTCGGCTCCGTGACCGGCACCCTCGACGTGCTCGGCGCGCACGGCGACATCGCCGTGAGCCGCGTGCGCGGCACCCTCACCGCGAAGTCGGCGCACGCCAGCATCCGGGTCAGCACCCTCGAGTCCGGCGCCGTCACCCTCACGTCCTCCTTCGGGTCGATCGAGGTCGGGGTGCCCGAGGGCACCGCCGCCTACCTCGACGTCTCGTCCGAGAACGGTTCCGTCCGCAACCAGCTGACCCCTACCGAGGGGCCGGTCGAGGACGAGGCCACCGCAGAGATCCACGCCAGCACCGGCTTCGGCGACGTCGTCGTCCGCCGGCCCTGATCCACTCACCTCAGGAATCGGAGAACCGGACATGACCACCGCCCAGTCCGACGGTGCGGCCCGCGGGCCCGCGATCCACGTGCAAGGCATCGAGAAGTCGTTCGGCGAGCTGCACGTGCTGCGCGGGGTCGACTTCGACGTCGCCGCCGGGAGCATCTTCGCCCTGCTCGGCTCCAACGGCGCCGGCAAGACCACCCTCGTGCGCATCCTGTCCACGCTGCTCAAGGCCGACGCGGGTGCCGCCGTCGTGCACGGTTTCGACGTCGCGGCGAAGGCCGGCGACGTGCGCGAGTCGATCAGCCTCACCGGCCAGTTCGCCGCGGTCGACGAGATCCTCACCGGCCGCGAGAACCTCGTCCTCGTCGCCCGGCTGCGCCACCTGAAGAACCCGGGCGCCATCGCGGACGAGCTGCTCGACCGCTTCTCGCTCACGGAGGCCGGCGGTCGGCGCGCGGGGACCTACTCCGGCGGCATGCGGCGTCGTCTCGACATCGCGATGAGCCTGATCGGCGACCCGCCGATCATCTTCCTCGACGAGCCCACCACGGGCCTCGACCCGCAGGCGCGGATCGAGGTGTGGGACACCGTCAAGAAGCTGGCCCAGGGCGGCACCACCGTGCTGCTCACCACGCAGTACCTCGACGAGGCCGAGCAGCTGGCCGACCGGATCGCCATCCTGCACCAGGGAACGATCATCCAGAACGGCACCCTCGCCGAGCTCAAGCAGCTCCTCCCGCCCGCCAAGGTCGAGTACGTCGAGAAGCAGCCGTCCCTCGAGGACGTCTTCCTCTCGCTCGTCGGCGCGACCGGTACCGAGAAGGATTCCTGATGACCACCCATGCCCTTGCCGACACCGGCACCCTGACCGGTCGGTCGCTGCGCCACATCGTGCGGAGCCCGGACACCATCATCACCACGGCCGTCACGCCGATCGCGCTGATGCTCATCTTCGTCTACGTCTTCGGCGGGGCGATCGACACGGGCTCCGGCGACTCGTACATCAACTACATGCTGCCCGGCATCCTGCTGATCACCGTGGCGTCCGGCATCGCGTACACCGCCTACCGGCTGTTCCTCGACATGCAGGGCGGCATCTTCGAGCGCTTCCAGTCGATGCCGATCGCACGGTCGAGCGTGCTGTGGGGCCACGTGCTCACGTCGCTCGTGTCGAACCTCGTCTCGGTCGCGATCGTCATCGGCGTCGCGTTCCTCATGGGCTTCCGCACCGGGGCGTCCTTCGGGGCCTGGCTCGCCGTCGCCGGCATCCTCGCCCTGTTCACCCTCGCCCTCACCTGGCTCGCCGTGATCGCCGGCCTCTCGGCGAAGACCGTCGACGGTGCGAGCGCCTTCAGCTACCCGCTGATCTTCCTGCCGTTCATCAGCTCGGCGTTCGTGCCCACCGACACGATGCCCGCCCCGGTCGCCTGGTTCGCCGAGAACCAGCCCGTGACGTCCATCGTCAACTCGATCCGGGCCCTGTTCGCCGAGCAGCCCGTCGGCAACGACATCTGGATCGCGCTCGCCTGGCTGGTCGGCATCTTCGTCGTCGCCTACGTCTTCGCGAACGTCGCGTACCGCCGCCGCGTCAGCTGACACCCGCGCACACGGCCGGGGCCGCACCGGGAGATCCCCGATGCGGCCCCGGCCGCGTCGTCGTTCCTGTGTCGCGCCGTCCTAGGCCACCGCGACGACGTCGGGCGCCTCGGCCTCCTGCTGCCGAGCGCGCAGCGCCGCGCGGCGCCGCGGGTCGGCGACGAACGACGGGTACCGGAGGGCGCCGGGCCGCCGCGCCTCCCAGGTCAGCTGCTGCACGGTGCTCCGGCACACGAGCTCCTTGAGCCAGGCCCCGGCGCGCCCACCCAGCCGGCCGCCGAGGAACGCGCGGACCGGGACGTCGCCACGGTTCGCGAACTGGAACAGGCCCGCCCCGCGGCCGAGGCTCAGGCACTGGCCCAGGAAGCCGACGGCGGCCGGCGCGGGCGCGGAGCCCGCCAGCCGGGCGAGGACGGTGTCCGCCGCGGCGCCGCCCAGCTGCCCGGCGGCCTGGCAGCTCATCCGGAACGGCAGGTCCGACGGCGCGGCCGCGTCGCCGGCGGCGACGATCCGCTCGTCGTCCACGCTCGTCAGCGTCTCGTCGGTGCGCAGGCGGCCCTCGGCGTCCGTGCTCAGCTCGCTGCGGGCGGCGAGGTCCGGGACGGCGAAGCCCGCCGTCCAGATCGTCACGTCGCTGGGGAGGTCGCGGCCGTCCGCGAGCTGTACCGCGTCGGTCGTCACGGCCGTCACCACGGCGGCGGGGCCCTGCACGACCGTCGCACCGAGGCGGCCCAGCTGCGCGAGCACGGCCTGCCGGCCCTTCGGGTGCAGGTACGGGCCGGCCAGGTCGCCCGCGACGAGCGTCACGGTGCGCCCCTGCTCCGCCAGCTCCGACGCCGTCTCGATGCCGGAGGGGCCCGCGCCCACCACGGTCACCCGTGCCCCCGGCCCGGCCGCGGCCAGCGCCGGGACCAGCCGGTCCGCCTCCTCGAGGCTCGCCAGGGCGTAGGCGTGCTCCGCCGCCCCCGGCACGACCGGGGCGGCGCTGGTGCTGCCCACGGCGTACACCAGGTAGTCGTAGCCCAGCGTGCCGCCGTCGGCGAGCACCAGCTGCCGCCCGGCCGCGTCGATCCGCTCCACGGTGGCGACCTCGAGCCGCACGGCGTCGGCCAGGACGTCGCCGTAGCCCACGACCGCGTCGTGCGACCCGGCGACCCGCTGGTGCAGCCGGATCCGCTCCACGAACGTGGGGCGGGCGTTCACCAGCGTCACGGTCACGTCGTCCCGCTTCGTCAGCCGGTTCGCCGCCATCACCCCGGCGTACCCGCCGCCCACCACCACGACCTGCGTCTTGTCGGACATCTCGTCTCCTCGGTCCGTCCCTCGTCTGTTGCTCACCGTGACGACGAGACCCGGGGTGCGGATGTGACGGCACCGTGGCCGCAGACGACGACGGCGCCCGGTCGCGGGTGCGACCGGGCGCCGTCGGGCGGTGCCTGGGATCAGGCGCTGGTGACCTCGATACGCTGCGGCGTCGTGCCGGCGAAGACGCCGGCGACGGTGACCGTCAGGACGCCCGCGTCGTAGGACGCGGTGACGGCGTCGCCGTCCACGGCCTTCGGCAGGGTGACGACGCGGCGGAAGGCGCCGAAGCGGACCTCCGAGATGCGTCGGCCCTCGGACTCCTCCGAGCGCTGGTCCTTGCGCTCGCCGCGCACGACGAGCTTGCGGCCCTCGACCTCGACGGTGACGTCCTCGGCCGGGTTCACGCCCGGCAGGTCGAGGCGGGCGACGAGGTCCTCGCCGTCGCGGTACACGTCCGCGGCGGGCACGGGGCCTTCGTTCCGTGCCGGGTCCGCGAGGCGCGGGGTCCACAGGTCGCGGAGCCAGGCGTCGGCGAACGGGGTGCGGGTCAGGGTGGTGGTCATGTTGTCCTCCTCCAGGTGAGTTGCTGCTGACCGGTTCAACTTGAGCCGCACCGACTCAATTTCCGGGTTCGCCGACGGCGGACGCGCCGCGCCGCCTGCCCCGCACGAGCATGATGACCAGGCCCAGGACGAGCCATCCGGCCGCGACCTCCAGGGCCAGATGGCTGGCCAGGACGAGCACGGTGACGACGATCGCCAGGCCGACGACGGGGACGACCGTGTGCAGCACGGGGCGGTCGGTGCGCCCGCCGACCACGTAGTACCCGATCACCGCGACGTGCAGGAAGACGAACGCGGTCAGGGCGCCGACGGTGACCATCGAGGACAGCAGGTCGAGCCCGTCGGGCCTGATCGCGGCCGCGACGGCGATGAGGAGCGTCGCGACCGCCGAGACCAGGGTCGCCAGGCGGGGCACGCCGGTCCGGCGGCTCACGGAGCCGAGCCGTGCCGGCAGCTGTCCGTCGCGCGCCATCCCGTACATGAGGCGGCTCACCGCGGCCTGCGCGACGAGCGCGGAGAGCACCGGACCGATCGCCCTCGCCGTCGTGACGGTCGTGCCGAGCCACGCCCCCATCTGATCGCTGATCGTCGTGTAGAAGATCGTGCCCTGCTCGTCGGGGTTCGCGGCCAGCTCCTGGGGCGTCGCCGTCGTCAGGAGCGCGCCCAGGTAGGTCTGGAGCACGAAGAGCGCCCCGGCGAGGACGAGGCAGAAGATCAGGGCCCGGCCGATCTGCCGCGGGGATCCGGTGCTCTCCTCGGCGAACGTGGCGATCGCGTCGAACCCCAGGAAGGCGAGCGCAGCCACCGAGACCGCGCCGAGCGTCCCGGCGAGCGTGAACCCGTCGAGCCCGGTCAGCGGGGACAACCACGGCCTGGCCGGCCCCTCCTGCACCAGGACGACGACCGCGCCGACGCAGAAGGCGGCGAGCACCACGATCTCCACGACCAGGGCGACGAGTCCCACCGTGGCCGCGAGCCTGACCCCGCCGAGGTTCAGGCCCGTGATGAGGAGCACGGCGCCGCCCGTGAACGCCCAGACCGGCACCGCGGGGAACAGGGCGTGGCTGGCGATCCCGCAGAACAGCGCGGCCAGGCTCGGGATGAACAGGTAGTCCAGGCCGATCATCCACCCGGCCATGAAGCCTGGCCGCCGCCCCAGCCCCGCGGTCGCGTAGGCCGAGACCGACCCGGCCTTCGGGACGGCGACGGACATGCGGGCGTACGACCACGCGGTGAACGCCATCGCCACGGTCGCGACGACGAACACGAGCGCGACCGCGCCGTTGCTGCGCGCGTCCAGCACGCCGAAGGTGCCCATCGGCGCCGTCGGCCCGATGAACAGTAGGCCGTAGACGACCAGGTGCCGCAGGGACAGGCTCCGGTGGAGCTGCCCGGCGGGCGGGGGCGCTTCCGTCGTGGGGCGGGGTTCGGTGGACGCGGGACTCAGCTCCTCGGCAGCTCGTGGACCGGCTGCCAGCGTAGGACGACGGCGGTGTGCCGTCGTCCTACGCCGCGTGCCAGCTTGTCAGTCCGCGGCGCAGGGGAACCCGTTCAGCGTGACCGACGAGGGGTCGGTGGTGCCGGACGACGTGCGCCCGACGAACCCGAACGTCGCGCGCTCGCCCGGGGCGAGGGTGTCGTTCCACGGTGCGCCGGCGGCGCGGACGACGTCCCCGTCCTGCTCGGCGTCGACTCCCCAGGCGTGGTCGATCGTCTCGCCCGACCCGAACCGCCAGGCGGCGGTCCAGCCCTCCGTCGGCGCCGTGCCGGTGTTCCGCACGCGCACCTGCGTGGTGAACCCGCGCGGCCACGTGCCGTGCACGGTGTAGTCGACGGCGCAGGTGCGGTCCAGCTCGTCCTGCGCGGCGGGCACGAACGGTGTCTCGGCGTCGCCGGTCCAGCGCACCAGCTCCAGGTCGGCGGTCTGCGCGCCCTGGGTGCCTGAGCCGGTCGCGAGGTAGAAGAACCCGTGGCCCAGCGGCTGCAGGCCGACGTCCGCCTTCTGCTCCCACCCGCGAATGCCGGTCTCCGGGTCGGAGAGCCCGTCGTCCGCCAGCGCGACGAGCAGGCCGCGCTCGGTGCCGTCGCCGTCCGGGCCGGGCACGCCGAGCAGGTCGCCCTCGACCGGCCGGGTGGCGGCGTCGACGGCGAACATCAGGTAGTTCGGGAACTCCGGCTTGGTGCCGCGGTAGACGCCGAGGAACCAGCGCTGCTGCGCGTCGTCGTACGCGAGGTTCTGCACGCCGTAGGTGGTGTTGCCGGTGCGGACGAAGTACTTGCCGTCGGTCTCCGCGGGGCCGACGTGGTGCGGGGCCTCCTCGGTGAGCGGCCGCTCGTACCGCTCCCAGTCCGAGACCTCGTACTGCAGCAGGACCTGGTGGTCGTTGTCCGTGCGCGAGGTGTTCGCGTAGATCCCGTAGGCCACGGTGAGGAGCTGTTCGCCGCCCGTCCTCCCGAACCGGGGGCCGAAGCTCACGCCGTCGATCCCGGAGCTGCCGTACCGGTGGTCGGCCGTGTTCCCGACGTTGCCGTCGAACACGCCGTCACCGTCCATGTCTGCGGCGTAGTCGTCGTGCACCTCGGGCAGGTACACGGTGGAGAAGACGTCGGAGGTCTGGGCGTCCATGCCGACCCGGTCGACGTCGTCGACGTCGACCGCCGCGATGTAGAAGGCCTCGTCGTCCTTGTACTCGAGCGAGCCGTAGACGCGGCCGTCCTCGGTGTTGAAGTCCAGGTCGCCCAGGTGGCCGGTGAAGCCGCCGACCGTGCCCACGAGGTTGCCCTCGAAGTCGTACTTGGCCAGCAGCGTGGTGAACGAGTAGTAGACGTAGCCGCCCTCCTGGTCGACGGCGATCCCCTGCACGTGGCTCGTGGGCCAGGTGCCGCCGTTCTGCTCGAGGGGGAGGCTCGCGACCGCAGGCGGCACGACGTCGTCGCCCGCCGATGCCGTCGTCGCCGCGAGCGGCACGGCCAGGAGTGCCGCGACGAGCGCGGAGGTCGCGCGCCAGATCCGGGTGCGGTGCATGGGTGCCTCCAGTCGAGGAGCGGTCCGGGCTGCGTCCCTGCAGGTCGGGGTCCCGGTGATCCGTCCTAGCCCATCGGACCCGTCTGACGGGGACCCGGCGGCGGGCCGAACGAGGGGTGAGCGGAGGGTGAACGACGCCGCCCCGGCCGCACGGTGCGGTCGGGGCGGCGTCGAGCTCGCGTCGGGGGTGCTAGCTCGGCTGCCGGACGGCGTCGACGGGCGCGTCGTCGAGCAGGGGCCAGTCGGCGTACTCCTGCCCCCCGCGGCGGGCGGGCGCCGTCTCGGGCAGGAACAGCAGCGCGACGATCGAGCAGACGACCAGCACCGCCGTGTAGACCGCCACGAGCCAGAAGCCGCCGTCGGCGGCGACGAGGAGCGCCGTCGCGACCACCGTGAACGGCCCGGAGGCGATCATGGAGCCGAACTGCCACACCACCGAGACGCCCGAGTAGCGGACCGACGAGTCGAACAGCTCGGGGAAGAACGACGCCTGCGGGGCGTACGTCCCGGAGTGCCCGAGACCGAGGCCGGCGACCAGCAGCGCGACGATGACGGCCAGGTTCTCCGACTGCACGGCGAGGAACGCCGGGACGATGAGGACCAGGTTCAGCACCGCGAACCCGAGGAAGAGGGGGCGACGCCCGATCCGGTCGGTGAGCCGGCCCCAGACCGGGATCATGACGACCTCCACGAGGATCGCGACGATCACCGCCTCGAGCACGAGACCCGAGTCGTAGCCGTTGTTGTCCGCGTACGCGACCAGGAAGATCGTGTAGAAGGGGAACATCGCGGCCTCGACGAACTTGGCGAAGAACCCGCCGACCACCTCGCGACGGCGGTGAACGAAGAGCTGGCGCAGCGGGGCGTGGGACGCGGCCTTGCGCTCCCGGGCGGCCTTGAACGTCTCCGACTCGTCGACGCGGGAGCGGATGAACAGGCCGACGGCGACGACGACGATCGACAGGAGGAAGGGCACGCGCCAGCCCCAGGCGAGGAAGGCGTCCGGGTCCATCCACTGCTGCAGGCTGGCGAACAGCGCCGTCGGGATGAGGTACGCGACCGGCGACCCGAGCTGGACGAAGCTCGCGTAGAACCCGCGGCGCTGCGGCGGCGAGGCCTCGGCCGTGAGCAGGACGGCGCCGCCCTGCTCGCCGCCGACGCCGAAGCCCTGGATGAGCCGGACGACCACGAGGATGGCCGCCGCCCACAGGCCGATCTGCTCGTACGTCGGCATGAGGCCGACGGCGAACGTGCCGAGCCCCGTGAGGAGCAGGGTGAAGACCAGGGCCTTCTTCCGGCCGAGGCGGTCGCCGATGTGCCCCCACACGAGGCCGCCCAGGGGGCGGGCGAAGAACCCGACGGCATAGGTCGAGAACGCGGCGAGGGTGCCGACCAGTGGGTCCGTCTCGGGGAAGAAGATCTTGTTGAACACGAGCGCGGAGGCCGTGCCGTAGATGAAGAAGTCGTAGTACTCCGCGATCGTCCCGATCACGGACGCGCCGACGGTCTTGCGCAGCGTCTTCGGATCGACGGTGCGGGCCGGGGTGCCGCTCATGCTGCTGCCTCCTCGCAGTGGATCGGCGCGACGCTAGCATACTAGTGCGCTAGAACACGAGATCGCGTTCGTGAGGCAGAATCAGCCCATGTCGTCGCCGTCGCCGCTCCTGACCGCCCGGGTCCGCGGGGAGAACACCCGCAGGCTCGTCCACACCTGGCTCCGCCGGCAGATCATCGACCTCGAGCTGGCTCCGGGTGCGCCGTTGTCCGAGGCGGAGATCGGCGCGCGGCTCGGGGTCAGCCGCACCCCCGTGCGGGAGAGCCTCATCCTGCTCGCCGAGGAGGGCCTCGTGGAGGTGTTCCCGCAGCGCGGCAGCTTCGTCGGGCCCATCCGGTACGAGGACGTCGTCGCCGCCCAGTTCGTGCGCGAGGCCATCGAGTGCTCGTCCCTGGAGCTCGGCGGTGCGAACGTCGGCGCGGGCGACGTGGCGGAGCTGCGGGCGCTGATCGTGCGCCAGGGCGAGGCCGACCACGACGGCGACGCGTCCCGCTTCTTCGACCTCGACGAGGAGTTCCACCAGCTGCTGCTGCGCGCGTGCGGGCACGAGTCCGCGTGGCGCATCGTCGCGTCGGCCAAGGCCCAGATGGATCGTGCGCGGCGCCTCTCCCTGCCCGAGGGGGGCAAGATGACCGACCTCGTCGCGCAGCACGCCGCGGTCGTCGACGCGCTCGCCGCCGGGGACGTCCCCGCGGCCGTCGGCCAGCTGCGAGAGCACCTGCGTGTCGTGCTGCAGGACATCACCCACATCCAGGACGAGCGGCCGGAGCTCTTCGCGCAGGCGTGACCGACGGGCCCGGCGGTCAGGCCTCCGGCGGACGCCAGGCCATCACCGGGCGCAGGGCGCGGGACCCCAGGGCCCCCGTCCAGCGCCCGACGGCGCGCATCCCGGTGTCGCGCACGGCCGTGGCGGCGGGCGACGTCCACAGGGTCGGGACGGAGATCCGCGCCGACAGCCGCATCACCTGATGCACCCGCGGGCGCCGTTCCGCGGACCAGTGCAGCAGCGCGGCCGCGACGTCGTCGTCCGGGCGGACGCGCGCGCCGAGGACGACGCCGTCCTCGAGCGCCTGGCACCCGCCCTGCCCGAGGTTCGGCAGCATCGCGTGCGCGGCGTCGCCGACGAGCGCGACCCGGCCGGTCGCGAGGGATGCCGGGGGAGCGGGCAGGTGCCGCAGCTCGTGGCGCAGCGCGGTGGCGTCGTCGACGGACGCGAGCAGGGCGGGGACCGGGTCGTGCCAGTCGGCGAGGCGGGCGCGCAGCTCGTCGAGGTCGCGCGGGACGCCGGCGGCGTCGGCCACCGAGACGTACATGTACACCCGTCCGTCGGCCAGGGGCATGACCCCCGCGACGATGCCTCGGCCCCAGATCTCCGAGCCGACGACGCCCGGCAGCGCCGGGGTGACGAACCGCCACGCCGTCGACCCGCCCGACACAGGGCTGGGCGCGCTCGGCATCCACCGGGTGCGCGTGGCCGACCCGATGCCGTCCGCCGCGACGACGAGGTCGGCGTCGGCCTCCGTCGTCGTGCCCGCGCCGTCGGTCGTCCGGACCCGTGCCGTGCGCGACGTCGTGCCCGGGTCGGTGACGGTCGCCGTCGCGCCGAGGCGCAGCGACCCGGCCGGCAGAGCGTCCGCGAGCAGCCCCACCAGCTGCGCGCGGTGCAGCATCAGCGTGCGGTCGCCGAAGACCGACTCGGCGCCCTCCGCGCGGCCGCGGACCAGCCACCTCCCGTCGGGGCGGCGCAGGCCGAACTCGCCCTGCAGCGCAGCCAGGTCGCGCGTCGCGTCGCCGACACCGAGCGCGTCCAACGACCGCACCGCGTTCGGCGCGACGACGATCCCTGCGCCCACCGGGTCCAACGACGTCGCGCGCTCGACGATCGTGACGTCCCAGCCGTGGCGGGCCAGCGCGACGCCGGACGCCAGGCCGCCGATGCCAGCGCCGATCACCGTCGCCGTGCGCGCACCGTCCGTCGTGAGGGTCATGGCCCCCGACGGTAGACCAGGGCGCCGCCACGTCCTCGCCGGGGCCTTCTCACCGGAGATCCTCGGCCAGGAGCAACGGGGCCGGCGGGAGGTCGAGGCGGGTCGCCAGCCGCACGAGCAGGGCCCGGACGTCGGCGCGGGCGAGCATCACGGGGTCGGCCTCCCGGATGCTCCTGACGGGTCGGTGGATGGCGGCGGTGACGCGTCGCGTGACGGTGACGCGGACGCCGGGGCGCGGTGCGTCGAACCAGTACCAGACCTCGCCGATCCGCACCGGCGAGCCGGACCACCAGGCCTGCATCGCGTCGTCGGAGAACCGCTCGAGCAGACGGTCCAGCTCGCGGTCATAGGCCGGCGGGACCCCGTTGTCCGGACCGCCTCCGACGACCGTGAGCTCGTGGGGCTGCTCGGGCGCCGTGACGCCGCGGCCCTCGATGCGGACCGTCCAGCGCCGCGCCGGGGAGGACGGTTCCGTGCCGGCCCGTGCGCGCTCCAGCGCGGCGGAGAGCGCCGCGCCGTCCCACCCTCGCGCGACCGCGAGCCGCGCGAGCGCCCCGTCGAGCACGTCCGCGACAAGATGCACGACGTCCGGTGGCGCCGCGTCCGCGACGTCGTCGGGCACCCGGACCCGCACCGTCTCGGAGGAGTCGGGACGGTCGCAGTCCACCAGGACGACGACGCGGTCCTGGCGCGCGTCCGGGCGCTGCGCCACCACCATGACCGACGACACGGGGCCGACGAGGTCGAGCTCCTCGATCGCGCGCCCATAGGCGCTGACGACCGGCTCTGCCGCACCCGCGAACGCGCAGCGGGCCGGGTCGTGGTCAGGGACGAGGACGTCGAGCCGTCGCACTCGTGGCAAGGGGGCTCCCGGTGTCGTGTCAGGCTGCGGGCTGCGGTTCTGCGACTCGCCAGGGCGTCAGTCCCGCAGCGGAGATCCGACGACGGTGAAGTCGAAGCCGTCGAACTCGCCCGACAGCAGCGGCCGCGCCGCGGCGATCGACGCCTGCGCGGCCGGGAGCTGCAGCGACGCCCGGTGCGCCTCCGCCGACGTCCACAGCTCGACGACGAACACCGTGTCCGGCCGGTCGTCGCTGACGCCGACCTCGTAGAGCAGGCAGCCCACGTCCGCGAGCTCCGGGCTGCGCTGCGTGAGGTGCGCGACGAGCTCGTCGCGCTTCCCGGGGGCGGCACCCAGCGTGCCGACGTTGGCGTAGGTCATGGGTCGTGACGTTAGCGCCGCCCAGGGACACGCCGGGCCGCCCCGGCGGCCGATGTTGCGTACCGGCGGTGACCTCGTGTACATATCTGCCCAGGTCACGAGTGACCGGCGAGACGCCCTCCGCGTGCCGGTCCGGCAACCGCGCTTCCTGCGCACGGTGCCCCAGGAGGAAGACCGGCCCCGGCCGACCGGCCGTGGGAAGAGCAGGTCGACGACGGTCCGGCGCGAGCCGGGTCCGTCGTCGACCCCCGAGATCGGGGTGGCGATGGACGGACAGCACACGCACGGCGACGGGACGCTGAGGTGCCTGCCCTGGCAGGTGCGCGACGAGCACCTGCTGAACCGGCACGGACGCATGCTGTGCCTCGACGCGGCGTCGCGCCACGGGGTGCGCATGAGGTATCGCGTGTGGCGCGGACTGGCGGAGTGGCGGCTCGAGCTCGCCGAGCTCAACGCCGTCGTCGCCTACGACCCGGACTCGGTGGGCGGTTTCACCCTCTCGCCCCGTCAAGCGGGCGACGCGGACAAGGTGCGCCCGCCGTCGACCGGCGCGATCCCGTGACCGTCGGGTGCACCGTGCCACAGCACCCGCCGGAATCCCGGTCGCGTGCGGCGCGTTCCTCGAGACGTGACGACGACCGAGCACATGCCGCCGACGGCGGACGTCGTCGTGATCGGCGCGGGGCAGGCCGGCCTGTCGGCGGCGTACCACCTGCGGCGCCGGGGGTTCGTGCCCGCGGTGGGTGCGCCGTCCGGCGAGCGCACGTACCTCGTCCTCGACGCCGAGGACGGGCCGGGGGGAGCGTGGCGGCACCGCTGGCGCTCGCTGCGGATGAGCACGGTGAACGGCATCCACGACCTGCCCGGCATCGAGCAGCCCGAGGTCGAGCCCGAGGCGGCGAGCGTCGACGCGCTGCCCGCCTACTTCGGCGACTACGAGCGCGAGCTCGGCCTCGCCGTCGTCCGACCCGTGCGGGTGCGCCGGGTCGAGCATGCCGGCGACGACCCGGCCGGCGACCTGCTCGTCCGCTGGGAGGGCGGCGGTCGGTCCGGCGGCGTCGTCGCCCGCGCGATCGTCAACGCGACGGGCACGTGGTCCAAGCCGTTCTGGCCCGCCTACCCGGGGCAGGAGTCGTTCCGCGGCCGGCAGCTGCACACCGCCGACTACGTGCGCGCGGAGGACTTCGCCGGGCAGCGCGTCGCCGTCGTCGGCGGCGGCATCTCGGCCGTGCAGCTGCTCGAGGAGGTCTCGCACGTGGCGCAGACGTTCTGGTTCACGCGGCGCGAGCCCGTGTGGCGCGACTCCTTCGAGCCCGAGGACGGGTCGCGCGCCGTGGCGATGGTCGCCGACCGCGTGCGCGAGGGGCTGCCGCCGCTGAGCGTCGTGTCCGTCACCGGCCTGATCAAGACGCCGTCGCTGCTCGCCGCCGAGGCACGCGGCGTGCTCGACCGGCGGCCCATGTTCACCAAGATCGTGCCCGACGGCGTCCTCACGCCGGACGGCGAGCTGGTCCCCGTCGACGTCATCTTCTGGAACACCGGCTTCCGCGCCGCCCTCGACCACCTGCGGCCGCTGCACCTGCGCGCCGCCGGCGGCGGCATCCGCATGGACGGCACCCAGGTGGACGGCGAGCCGCGCGTGCACCTCATCGGCTACGGGCCGTCCGCGTCCACCATCGGTGCCAACCGCGCCGGCCGGGACGCCGTGAACCGGATCGTGCGCTACCTCGACGGCGCTGCGGCGCGGAAAAGCTCATAGCGCCACGCCAGGTGGTCGCGATCGGGACGGTCCGCTCGCCGCTTCGGCAGGGACAGCTGACGTCCGTGCATCTCCTGCAGCCCGTGCTTGAGCATGGGCCCGTCGATCTCCTCGAGCAGGCGGAACGCGATGCGGACCTCGTGGTCCGGCGTCACCCCGAGCATGTTCTGGTCGTAGGCGGCGTGGTGGATCTTGCACAGGGCCAGGCCGTTGTTCACCGTCGGGGCGCCGAGCTCGTGCCCGTCCGGGACGATGTGCGCGGCGTCGAGCAGGGACCCGTGCTTGAGCTCGCAGATCGCGCACCTGGTCTCGTACGCGACGAGGACGCGGGTGCGGAACGCGGGCTGGTGCAGGCGCTGCTTCGCGAGACGGCGGGCGTACTCCCGCTGCGGCTCGGTCAGGTGGGCGGGGTCGTGGATGAAGCGGAACGCCTCGTCCAGCGCGATGAGGAACTGCCGGTTCTCCGGCTCGTCGTCCAGCTGACGATCGAGAGCGTCGATCCGAACGACGCCGGGTTGCGGATGCCGCGGGAGTAGTCGATGACGGGCAGCTTCTCGCCGCCGAGGTGGAAGTCGAGCAGCTCGTCGCGCCGGAGGAAGCCGCCGTTGGCCTCGGCCCGCTCTCCGACCCACGCCATGATCTGCGTGCGCAGCTCCGCCTCGACCGCTGATTCCACGCGAGGAGCTCACCACCGCGCCGGTCCCGCCGCAAGGGTTCGTGCCGACATCTCTCCTGGTGGCGGGGGAGTTCACCCGCCCGCCCGGCATCAGCCGAGACGTCGAGCGACCCTCACCCGGCGGACGGCAGGAACGCTCCCATGTCCATGGGCTCGGAGAGGATGCCGTCGGCCACGGACAGGTCGGCGAGGGTCTGCATCGCGTCGGCGTCGATGTCGGCGCGGAAGTCCTCCATGACGAGCGCACCGGCGACGTCCTCGGGCATCTCGAGGAAGCCGGACAGCGCGGTGGTCACGTCCTCGGGGTGCTCCTGCGCGTAGGCGGTGACCTCGTCCACGGCGGCGGTGAACTCGGCGACCATCTCGGGCGACTCCTCGGCGAGCGACCCGGAGGTGAGGACGCCCATCGTCATGACGCCGGGGAACACCTCCTGATAGTTGTACGCGACGCGGGTGTTGCCACCCTCGGCGAGCTGCGTCTGGAACGGCTCCGGCACCCAGACGGCGTCGACGTTGCCGCCGTCCAGCGCAGCGGGCATGTCCGGGAAGCCCATCTCGACGAACTCCACGCTCGCGGCGTCGCCTCCGTCCTGCTCCACGATCTCGCGGATCGATACCTCGCCCATGGTCTTGAGCGTGTTGACGGCGACGGTCTTGCCGGCGAGGTCGGCGGGCGTCTCGATACCGGAGCCGGGCGCGGCCCACACACTGGTGACGTCGTCGCCCTCGGCCTTCGAGTGGGAGTAGCCGGTGATCAGCCGGACGTCGAGGCCCTGCTCCTGCGCCAGCATGACGCTCAGCGGGTTGGACAGGGCGAAGTCCATCTCCTGGGACACGACGGCGGGCAGCAGCGCCGCCCCGCCCTGGCCGGTCTCGAGCGTCACGTCGAAGCCGTGGTCGGCGAAGATCCCCTGGTCGATGCCGAGCTGCATCGCGGCGCTCGGCACGATGGGCAGCACGCCCACGGTGACGGCGACCGGCCCGGTGGCCTCGTCGCCGTCGCTCCCGTCGCCGCCGCTGGTGCAGCCCGACAGCACGAGTGCGGTAGCGGCTCCCACGGCCACGACCACCGCCTGTGCACACGTCCTTGTGCGCATGGTGCTTCCCTTCGTCGAGGTGGTGCGGAGGACGTCAGCCGGCGTCCTCCAGCGCGCCCGGTGCCGGGCGCGCGATGCGGTGCAGCAGGTCGGCGAGCACGATCCGCTCCTCGGGGTCGAGGCCCGTCAGCAGGGTGTCGAGCGACGCCTGGATCTGTTCCTTGGCCTGGGCGTACACGGTCTCGCCGGTCTGGGTGGCGACCACCGTCTTCTGCCGGCGGTCGTCCGGGTGGGGCCGCCGCTCGGCGAGGCCGCGGTCCTCGAGCGAGTCGACCAGGGCGACGATCTGGCTCGGGTCCAGCGCGAGCGCGTCGGCGAGCTGGCGCTGGGTCGGGGCGCCGGTGAGGACGAGCTGTTCGAGCAGGGAGTAGGAGCGGGCGCTGAGGGAGAAGGGCACGAGCGCCTCGCGTGCCGCGGCGACCGCACGCCCGCTGGAGATGGCGAGCAGCAGGCCGATGTTCTCGCCGTGCACGCTGAAGGGGCCGAGCCTGTGGATCCGGGTCACGGGGCCGACGCTACGCGTACTCGTTGAGAAAGACAATGATTGACAACGTCACGATTCGACGTCAGGCTGGCGGCACAGTCGACGACGACCGGAGGATGTACATGGCCAGCGGGGACGTCAGCCTGGACGGCAGGGTCGCCATCGTGACGGGCAGCGGCCGGGGCCTCGGCCTCGCGTACGCCGTCGAGCTCGCGCGCCGCGGCGCCGCGGTGGTGGTGAATGACGTCGACGACGATGTCGCGCGGGCCGCGGTCGCCCGCGTCGCGGACGCCGGTGGCCGCGCGACCGGGGTAGTCGCGCCGGTCGGCCCGACGGCGACGGCGCGGCTGCTCGTCGCGACGGCGGTCGAGACGTTCGGCCGCCTCGACGTGCTGGTCACCAACGCGGGCGTGCTGCGCGACACGGTGCTGTGGAAGATGACGGACGACGACTTCGACGCGGTCGTCGACGTGCACCTGCGCGGCACGTTCACCTGCGTCCGGGAGGCGGCCACCCACCTGCGCGCGCAGGGCGAGGGCGGGCGCATCGTCTGCGTCGGCTCGCCCACGGGGCAGCGCGGGAACTTCGGCCAGACCAACTACGCCGCCGCCAAGGCGGGCGTCGTCGGCATGGTCCGCACGTGGGCCATGGAGCTCGCGCGCGACGGGATCACGGTCAACGCGGTCGTGCCGGTGGCAGCGACCGCGATGACGGAGACCGTCCCGTTCTTCCGTCCGTTCGTCGAGGCGGCGCGGCGGAGCGAGCCCATGCCGCCCTTCGCGCGCCGGGTGCTCGGCTTCGGCGCCCCGGACGACGCTGCCGGCCTGGTCGCCTTCCTCGCCTCGGACGCCGCCGCCGAGGTCACCGGCCAGGCGATCGGCGTCGGGGGCGACCGCCTCGCCCTGTGGTCCCACCCGCAGGAGGTCGCGGTCGCGTTCGCCGACGGCGGGTGGACGGCGGACGAGCTCGCCCAGGACTTCGCCTCGACCCTCGGGCCGCACCTGCAGACGGTCGGGCAGGAGCTTCCCGAGCCACCGGGCGCGGGGGAGTGACCGTGCCCCGTTACGAGTGCGCCGTCGACGTCGCCGCCCTGGACGCGGTCGACGCGCACGTGCACGTCGAGAAGGACCACGCCGGCCACCACTCCCTGCCGCCCGAGGTGATCGAGGCCGCCGCGCGGTACTTCCGCGCTCCGACCGAGCGCCCCACCGTCGACGAGACGGCTGCCTACTACCGCGAGCGCGCCACGGCCGCCGTCGTCTTCACCGTGGACGCCACCACCCAGCTGGGCCGCCCGCCCAACAGCGTGGACGACCTCGTCGCCGGGGCGGCCGCGAACGCCGACGTGCTGATCCCGTTCGGCTCCGTCGACCCGCGCCGCCCCGACGCGCTGGCGGAGGCCGGCCGCCAGCTCGACGACCTCGGCGTGCGGGGCATGAAGTTCCACCCCACGCTGCAGGGCTTCGACCCGTCCGACGAGCGCTGGTTCCCGCTGTACGACCTCGTCGAGAGCGCGGGCGTGCCGGCGTTGTTCCACACCGGTCAGACGGGCATCGGCGCGGGGATGCCCGGCGGCCACGGTCTGCGGCTCGGCCTGTCGAACCCCATCCTGCTCGACGTCGTCGCCGGGGCGTTCCCCCGGCTCACGGTGATCATGGCGCACCCCTCGGTGCCGTGGCAGGACGAGGCGATCGCAGTCGCGACCCACAAGGGCAACGCGTACATCGACCTGTCCGGTTGGTCGCCGAAGTACTTCCCCGAGGCCCTCGTGCGGCAGGCGAACGGCCCGCTGCAGGACAAGGTCCTCTTCGGCTCCGACTACCCGCTGCTGACGCCTGACCGGTGGCGGCGCGACGTCGCCGGGCTGGGGCTTCGGGCCGACGTCCTGCCCAAGATCCTCAAGGAGAACGCGGTGCGCGTGCTGGGCCTGGCCGGGGCCGCGAGCGAGGGCGGCCGTGCGTGACCTCGGCGTCGGCTCCTGGCCGCGCCGGCGGCTGAAGAACGGCCCCGACCGGACGGCGATCACCTTCGGCGACACGTCGTTCAGCTACGCCGACGTGGAGCGACGGACCCGCCGGCTCGCCAACGCGCTGCGCGGGGCGGGCGTGAGCCGGGGCGACCGCGTGGCGTACGTCGGCTTCAACCACCCGAGCCTGCTGGAGACCTTCTTCGCGACGGCGCAGCTCGGCGCGGTCTGGGTGGTGGTCAACGCCCGGCTCGCGGCGGAGGAGGTCGCGTACGTGCTGGGCGACTCGGGCGCGGGCGTCGTCGTGCACGGTCCCGAGCACGACGAGCTGGTGCGGCGCATCGCCCCCGGCCTGCCGGCCGTGCACGCCTGGGCCGGTGTCGGCGCGCCGGGCGCGGCCAGCGCGTACGAGGACCTGATCGAGGCCGCGGGCGAGGACGAGATCGACGAGCCCGTGACCTGGGACGACCCCGCCCTGATCATGTACACCTCGGGCACGACCGGCCGCCCGAAGGGCGCCGTCCACACCCACGGCTCGCTGAGCTTCCAGTACTTCTCCGTGCTGGTGGACACGGACGTGGCGCGTGACGACGTCGCGCTCGCCTTCGCGCCGCTGTTCCACGTGGCGGGGCTCAACATGCTCGCCATGCCGACGTTCCTCAAGGGCGGTCGGATCGTGCTGCAGCCGCAGTTCCGCCCGGAGACGGTGCTGCCTGCGATTGCGGCCGAGCGGGCGACGAGCATGTTCGCTGTCCCGACCATGCTCGACCTGCTCGCCCGGCACGAGCTGTTCCCCACGACGGACGTGTCGTCGCTGCGGAACGTCGTCGTCGGCGGCTCGCCGCTGCCCGACCGCACGCTCCGGGCGTGGGCCGATCGCGGCGTCCCGGTCCAGCAGGGTTACGGCATGACGGAAGCAGCGCCCGGGGTCTTCCTGCTCCCGGCCGCCGACGCGGAGCGCAAGCACGGGTCGGCCGGTCGCCCGCACTTCTGGGTCGAGGGCAGGGTCGTGCGCGCCGACGGCGGCGACGTCGCCCCCGGTGAGATCGGCGAGGTGATCGCGCAGGGCCCGAACGTCATGGCCGGCTACTGGGAGGACCCCGAGGCGACCGACGCCGTGCTCGCCGAGGGCTGGTACCGCACCGGAGACCTGGCCACGGTCGACGACGACGGGTACGTGTACGTCCGCGACCGCCTCAAGGACATGTACATCTCGGGCGGCGAGAACGTGTACCCGGCCGAGGTGGAGAACGCCCTGCTCGAGGTCTCGGGCGTCGCGGAGGCCGCCGTCGTGGGCGTGCCCGACGAACGGTGGGGAGAGGTGGGGCGCGCGTTCGTCGTCCTCGCCGACGACACCGCTCTCGCCCCGCAGGACGTCGAGGCCTACGTCCGGGACGCCCTGGCCGACCGGCTCGCCCGCTACAAGATCCCCCGGCACGTGGTCGTGTGCACCGAACTGCCGCGCACCGCGACCGGCAAGCTCCGCAAGCACGTGCTCCGTCAGAGGTTCGAGGAGGCCCCATGACCACGACCGTCCCCTACGCCGAGATCGAGACCCTCGCGGGCGCGGACCTCGGCGTCACAGCCTGGCGCGAGGTCACGCAGCAGCAGGTCGACCTGTTTGCCGACGCCACCGACGACCACCAGTGGATCCACACCGATCCTGCTCGTGCGGCCGCCGGACCGTTCGGCGGACCGATCGCGCACGGCTACCTGACGCTCGCGCTCGTGGTGCCGTTCTCGGAGGAGCTGCTGCAGGTCGAGGGGGTCGGCACGAAGGTCAACTACGGCCTCGACCGGGTGCGCTTCCCGGCCCCGGTGCGGGTCGGCACGCGTGTGCGCATGTCGGCGACCGTGCGAGACGTCGCCGCCGTCGCGGGCGGCCACCAGCTCACCGTCGACGCGACGATCGAGGTCCAGGACGGTGCCAGGCCCGCCGTCGTCGCGGTATGGCTCGCGCGGTTCTACGCCTGAGGCGGTGACGTCGGTCGGTGCGCGTACGGTCGACGTGTCGACCGTGACCGGACCAGGACCGCCGCGAGGAGGCGACATCATGACCATCGACCGCACGGACGCGCCGGACGACATGGCTGCGGAGTTCTTCGACCGCTACCGGAAGGCGCTGCTGGACCGCGACGAGGCCGCGGTCGCCGACCTGTACGCGGTGCCGGCGCTGATCCTGTTCCCCGGGCAGTCGCTGCCGGTGACGAGCCGCGCGCAGACGGAGCAGTTCTTCAGGTCGTCGTGGAGCCAGTACGAGGACGTCACGGCCATGTCGTCGGACGTGCGGGTCGCCGCCGCCACGGCGCACAGCGTGTGGGCGGACGTGACCTGGCACCACGACGGGCCGGGCGAGGGTACCGAACGGTTCGTGTACCAGCTCGTACGCACGGACGACGGGTGGCGCATCGCCGTGCTCACGCCGATGGACGTGTGAGCGGATACTGACGGGATGACGACAGCGACGAACCCGGTCGAACGGCTGCGGCGGCGGCTGGGCGACGTGCTGTTCGAGAAGGTGTCGGGCGCCGACGGGACCGAGGTCCGCGACCGGATCCACCTGACGCCGGGGCCGCGGTGGTTCGCGCCGGACAGCCCGGTCGGGCGGGTGCACGCGGACGCGTCGATGTTCGTGGGCGGGCTGCGGGCGCTGCTGCTGCAGTCGTTGCACCCGCTGGCGATGGCGGGCGTGGCCGGCCACTCGGGCTACCGCGGCGACCCGTGGGGCCGGCTGGAGCGCACGGCGACGTTCATCGCGACGACGACGTTCGCCACGGCCGACGACGCGCAGGCCGCGGTCGACCGGGTCCGGTCGGTGCACGAGCGGGTGCGCGGCAAGGCGCCGGACGGGCGGCCGTACCGTGCGGGCGACCCGCACCTGCTGACCTGGGTGCACGCGGCGGAGGCGGACTCGTTCCTCACCGCGCACCAGCGGTTCGGGGAGCGGCCGCTCACGGACGGTGAGGCGGACGAGTACGTGGCGCAGGCCGCGCGCGTCGCGCGGGCGCTGGGCGCCGTCGTCGTGCCCGAGACGGTGGCCGAGCTGCGCGAGACGATCGAGACCTACCGGCCCGAGCTGGAGGCGTCGGAGGCCGCGCTCGACACGGTGCGGTTCCTGCTGCGCGAGCCCCCGCTGCCGCGCGCGGCCCGGCTCCCGTACGCGCTGCTCGCGGCGGGCGCCGTCTCGACCCTCCCGGCGTGGGCGCGGGACGAGCTCGAGGTCGACACCTGGTTCCGCCGCACCTTCGGCGGGCCGGCGGGGACCCTTGCCACCCGCGCCGTGCGGTGGGGGATGGGCACCTCCGAGAAGACCCGGGCCTACCCTCGCGCGGGTGTCCGCACGGCGACGCCCGGCTGACGTCCCGCTGACGTCCCGCTGACGTCCGGCCGACGACTGCGTGGCCGGCGCGGGCCGCCGGTGACCTGCGGGGACCGTCCCGATGAACGTTGCCCGAACGCTTCGTCGGCACCCCGGCCCATCCGGACATCTCGGACAGGACGGTTCCTAGAGTCGCGGCTGTGACCACCGTCGTGACACCACGGCCGTCCGGTCTCCCGGACGCCCCGTCGGCCCGGGCGGGCGCCCCGCCCGCGGGCCCACCACCAGCCACCCGCACCCGCAGCCGCCTCGGCGCCCGCCGTCGCCGGGACGCCCTGCTGTGGGCGCTGCTGCTGGCGGGCCCGAACGTCCTGCTCATCGTCATCTTCGTCTACCGCCCGCTGCTGCAGAGCCTCTACCTGTCGACGCTGCAGTGGAACCTCGGCTCCCCGTCGGCCCGCTTCGTCGGGCTCGGCAACTACGTCGAGTGGTTCTCCGCGCCCACCACGGGCCGGATCGTCACCACGACCCTCGTCTTCACGGTCGCGACCGTCGGCGGCGCGATGGTGCTGGGCCTGGGGCTCGCGCTGCTGCTGAACCGGCGGCTGCGGGGCCGCGGCGTCGCCCGCACGGTCGCGTTCGCGCCCTACGTGCTGAGCGGCTTCGCCGTCGGCATCCTCTGGCTGTTCATGTTCGACCCGCGCTACGGCCTGGTGCAGGAGCTGCTCGGCTGGGTGGGCCTCGAGTCGCCCGCCTGGTACACCGCGCGCCCGTGGCCCCTGGTGATGGTGATCGTCGTCTACCTGTGGAAGAACCTCGGGTACGTCGCCCTCATCTACCTGGCCGGGCTGCAGGCCGTGCCGCAGGACCTGCGCGACGCCGCCGCGCTCGACGGCGCGTCGTCGGCCCGCACGCTGCGCTCGATCGTGCTGCCGCTGCTCACCCCGACCACGTTCTTCCTGCTGGTCACGATGATGCTCAGCTCGCTGCAGTCCTTCGACATCATCAAGGCGATGACCCAGGGCGGGCCCCTGGGCTCCACGACGACGCTCATGTACTCGGTCTACGAGGAGAGCTTCGTGAACGGCCGCGCGGGGTACGCGTCCGCCGTCGCCACCGTCCTGTTCCTCGTGCTGCTGGCCGTCACCGCGGTGCAGATGCGGTACGTCCAGCGGAAGGTGCACTACGCATGAGCGCGGTCACGATCGGCCGGGGGATCCCCGGGCGCCCGACCCGACGCCGGCCGCCACGCGCCGGCACCGCCGGCGGCTACCTCGCGATGCTCTTCGCGACCGTGGTGCTCGGGCTGCCGTTGGTCTGGCTGCTCCTCGCCAGCCTCAAGACGCCCGAGGAGCTCTACCAGGTGCCGCTGCAGTGGCTGCCCGGGTCGCCGAGCCTCGACAACTACGCGCAGGCCGCGGGCGCGATCCCGCTCGGCCGGCTGCTGGCGAACAGCATCGGCCTGACGGTCGTCGGCGCCGGCCTCAAGGTCGCACTGGGGCTGGCCTGCGCGTACGCGCTCGTCTTCCTCGACTTCCCGTTCAAGAAGCTCGTGTTCGGGCTGGTCATCGCGACGCTGATGATCCCGCCGCAGATCACGATCATCCCCAACTACACGCTGGTGGCGAGCCTCGGCTGGCTCAACACCTACCAGGGGATCCTCGTGCCCGGCCTGGCCAGCGCGTTCGGCACCTTCCTGTTCCGGCAGCACTTCCTCACGCTCCCGGCCTCGATCCTCGAGGCCGCCGAGCTCGACGGCGCCGGGCACTGGCGCAAGCTGTGGAAGTTCGTCGTGCCGATGAGCACGCCCACCCTCGCCGCCGTCGCGCTGGTGTCCGTCGTGACCGAGTGGAACGACTACCTGTGGCCGTTCCTCGTCGTCGACCACGCGGAGAAGATGACGCTCCCCGTGGGCCTCACCCTGCTGCAGAACACCGACGGCATGTCGAACTGGGGCGTGCTGCTGGCCGCGACGGTCGTCGTGACGCTGCCCATCCTGCTCGTCTTCCTCGTCCTCCAGCGACGCCTCGTCGCCGGCCTCACCGCGGGCGCCGTGACGGGTTAGTCCCGGGCCCCGCAACCCCTGTCGTCCCCCTGACCCAAGGAGCACGTGTGTCCCACCGTCCTGCCCGCCGTACCGGTACCGCCGTCGCGGCGCTCGCCGCGGTCTCGGCCCTCACCCTCACCGCCTGCGGCGGTCCGAGCGTCGGCGCGACGTCGTCCGGAGACGCGTCGTCCGAGACCGTCGACTGGTCGCAGGTCGAGCCTGCGAAGGAGATCACCTGGTGGAGCAACCACCCGGGCCAGTCGCAGGAGCTCGAGCAGCAGCTCATCGACGACTTCACCGCGGAGTCCGGCATCGAGGTCGACCTCGTGACCGCCGGCGCCGACTACGACGAGGTCGCCCAGCGCTTCCAGGCCGCGTCGCAGACCGACGAGCTGCCCGACCTCGTCATCGCCTACGACGTGTGGTGGTTCCGGTACCACCTCAACGACCAGATCATGCCCGTGGACGACGTCATGGAGTTCCTCGACGCCGACGCGGACGACTTCCAGCCCGCCCTGTACGCGGACTACGAGTACGACGACCAGCACTGGGCCGTGCCGTACGCCCGCAGCACGCCGCTCTTCTACTACAACAAGGACCTGTGGACGAAGGCCGGCCTGCCCGACCGCGGCCCCGCGACGGGGGACGAGCTCGTCGAGTGGGACGCGAAGGTGAAGCAGGAGGTGCCGAAGGGCGGCTCGACGTTCGGCCTGTCGACCGGGCCCTCCTGGGGCGCCTGGTGGTTCGAGAACATGATCTGGGGGCAGGACGGCGCCTACTCCGACGGCTTCGACCTCACGCTCGACACCCCGGAGGCGATCGCGGGCGGCGAGTTCGTGCGCGACCTGTTCCACGGCTCCGGCGTCGCGACGCTCTCCGCGGACGACGCGATGGCGGACTTCTCGTCCGGCCTGATCGCCTCGACGATCGGCTCCACGGGCTCGCTCAAGGGCGCGCTCGACGCCGCGTCGTTCGAGGTCGGCACGGCGTACCTGCCGGACGGCCCGCAGGGCGGCGGCACGCCGACCGGCGGCACCGGCCTCGCCATCCCGTCGTCGAAGACGCCGGAGCAGCAGCTCGCGGCGGCGATGTTCCTCGAGTTCCTCACGAACACGGAGAACACGGCGACGTTCTCGCAGGCCACGGGGTACATGCCCGTGCGCACGTCGGCCGTCGAGAGCGACGCGATGAAGCAGACCTACTCCGAGACACCGCAGTTCCGTACCGCCGTCGACCAGCTCGCCGACAAGGCCCGCGTGCAGGACGACGTCCGCGTCTTCGTGCCGGGCGCCGACGCGCTGCTCAACGAGGCGCTGGAGCAGATCGTCATCGAGGACGCCGACCCGAAGGCGGCGTTCGAGGCCATCGCGCCGCGCATCGAGACGGCGTACACCGAGAACGTGGAGCCGTACCTGTGACGGGCACGGCAGGGCTGAGCGAGGCCGACGGGTCGCTCCGCCCGCGCGTCGTCGCGCACCGCGGCAACAGCGCCGTCGCGCCGCAGAACACGCTCGCCGCCTTCGAGGCCGCGGCGCGCGCGGGGGCGGACTCGCTCGAGATCGACGTCCGCCTCACCGCGGACGGCGAGGTGGTCGTCCTCCACGACGACACCGTGGACGCGACGACGAACGGCAGCGGCAAGCTGGCGGACCTCGAGCTGCGCGAGGTCCGGCTGCTCGACGCCGGGTCGTGGTTCTCGCCCGCGTACGCGGGTCAGCGGGTGCCGACGTTCGCCGAGGTGACCGACCTGCTGCGCGCCCGCCCGGGCCTGGACCTGCTGCTCGAGGTCAAGGGCGCGTGGTCCGCGCAGGAGGTGCGCCGGGTCACCGAGCCGCTGCGCGCGGCGGGCCTCGCCGACCGCACGGTGGCGCAGAGCTTCTGGCCCGAGACCGTGGCCGCCCTGCGCGACGCCGACCCGGGGCTGCGCCGCGGCCTGCTCGTCACCGGGGCGGGCGACGACCTCGTCGCGCGCTGCCGCGAGCTCGACGTCGTCATGTGCAACCCGCAGGGCACCGTGCTGCGCGACGACCCGGACGTCGTCGCGCGGCTGCACGACGCCGGCCTCGCCACCGCCGTCTGGACGCTGGACGAGCCCGCGCACTGGGCCGCCGCCGTCGCGCTGGGGGTGGACGAGATCATCACCGACTGCCCCGACCACCTCGCGGGCTGGCTGGCCGGCCGCGTCGGCTGACGGCTCCCCGCCGCATCGAGCTGTACGGAGTTGTCAGGGCCAGGGGCGCGTATTCGCGGCCCTGGCCCTGACAAGTCGTGGAGCACTAGGCTGACGCGCGCATCGAAGCGCTTCGACGGTCCACGGGGGTATCGCGGCATGACGGCTGGTCTCGCACGGCTCACGGACGAGCTGGGCCTCCTGTACGGCGGGGACTACAACCCGGAGCAGTGGGACCGTGACGTGTGGCGGGAGGACGTCGCGCTGATGCGGGAGGCGGGGGTCAACCTCGTCACGGTCGGCGTCTTCAGCTGGTCGCACCTCGAGCCGCGGCCGGGGGAGTACCGCGTCGCCTGGTTGGACGAGGTGCTCGACCTGCTGCACGACGCCGGCATCGCCGTCGACCTCGCGACCCCGGTCGCGTCCCCGCCGCCGTGGCTGGGTCACCGGCACCCGGAGTCCCTCCCGACGACGGCCGACGGCACCGTGCTGAGCTACGGGTCGCGCAACCAGTTCTGCCCGTCCTCGGACGCGTACCGGTCCGCCGCCGTGGCGATCGCCGAGCGGCTGGCCTCCCGGTACGCCGGCCACCCGGCCGTCCGGATGTGGCACGCGGGGAACGAGTACGGCCAGGTCTGCTTCTGCGACCGGTGCGCGGAGCGCTTCCGTGACTGGCTGCGCGCCCGGTACGGCACCCTCGACGCGCTCAACGCCGCGTGGGCCACCGCCGTGTGGTCGCAGGAGTACGGCGACTGGGCCGAGATCCTGCCGCCGCGCGTCGCGCCCTACCACCGCAACCCGTCGCAGGAGCTCGACTTCCGCCGCTTCGGCTCCGACCTGCTGCTCGACCTCTACCGCGAGCAGAGAGCGGCCGTCCGGCGGCACGACCCCGACCGCCCCGTCACGACGAACCTCATGGGATTCTTCGGCGGCGTCGACCCGCACGACTGGCGCGCGGACCTCGACGTCATCGCCGACGACGCCTACCCCGACCCCGCGTCCCCCGACGCGCCCGCCGACGCAGCCCTCGTCAACCACCTCGCGCGCGGGCTCGCGGGCGGCGGGTCGTGGCTGCGGATGGAGCAGGCCGCGAGCGCGGTGAGCTGGCGCGAGCACAACCTCACGAAGTCGCCCGCGCGGCTGCGCACCGAGGTGCTCCAGGCGCTCGCGCACGGCTGCGACGGCGCGCTGTTCTTCCAGTGGCGCCAGGCGCGCTCCGGCCCCGAGCGGTTCCACTCCGCGATGCTGCCCGTCGCCGGGGCGGACACCGCCGTGCACCAGGGGATCCGCGCCCTGGGCGCCGACCTGCGCGCCCTGCGCGGCCTCGCCGGCGAGCCCGTGCACCGCCGCGTCGCGCTGCTGTGGGACTGGACGTCGTGGTGGGCCGCCACGCAGGTGGCGCTCCCGACCGCGCGGCTCGACCCGCTCGCCGCGCTGCAGGCCTGGCACCGCGAGCTGTGGCGGCTCGGGGTCGTGGTCGACGTCGTGCCCGCGGACCGCGCAGGCGCCGCGCTGGACGGGTACGACCTCGTGCTCGCCCCCGCCCAGTACGTGCTGGACGACGACGCCGCGGCCCGCCTCGACGCGTACGTCGCGGGCGGCGGCCGGCTCGTGTGGGGCCCGTTCGGCGGCGTCGCGGACGGGCTGTCCCACCTGCACGCCGGTCGCTCGCCCGCGCCGCTGCGGCACGTGCTCGGCGTCTCCGCCGAGGAGTGGGTGCCGCTGCCCGACGGCGGCAGCACGGTCGCGTGGTCGGAGCACGGGCCGGGTCCGTCGACGGCGGCGGCGACGGCGACGACGCTCGGCGAGCGGACGCGGTCGGACGGCGCGGACGTGCTCGCCGTCTACGCCGACGGACCGCTGGCCGGCAGCGTCGCCGTCGCCCGCCACGCGCACGGGGCGGGCCAGGCCTGGTACGTCGGGTCCGACCTCACGGGGCCCGACGGCGGTCTGGGCGCCGTGCTGAGCGCGGCGCTCGACGCGGCCGGCGTACCCCACGGCGGCCAGGAGCCCGACGTCGAGACCGTGTGGCGGGGCGACACCCTGGTCGCGATCAACCACGCGGACCGTCCCGCGACGCTCGACCTCGCCGCGGCGCTCGCCACCGGTCCCGTCGGCGTCCGCGGCGCCGTCGTGCGCACCGACGTGCTCACCGGCGCGCGGCACGACCCCGTCGCGGCTCTCCCGCTCGCGCCCCACGACGCCGTCGTCCTCGTGGCCGGGTGAGCGCGAAAGTTTCATCCGAGAAGATGTCACGTCCCGGAAACGCTGTTTGACCCCGTGGAAACGCGCGCTCCCTACCGTCGTCCCGACGCGCCGACCAGGCGCCCGGGGACGGAAGGGGACGACCGATGTCCGAGGCATCACCCAGTACCACCGAGAGGCACCCCGTCGACCAGGTGCCGCGGTTCGCGCGGCTCTTCCCGCTGGGCCTGCAGCACGTGCTCGCCATGTACGCCGGGGCCGTGGCGGTGCCGCTCATCGTGGGCGGCGCGCTCGGCTACTCCGCCCAGGACCTGGCGTTCCTCATCAGCGCCGACCTGTTCGTCGCGGGCATCGCGACGATCATCCAGTCGCTGGGCTTCTGGCGGTTCGGGGTGCGGCTGCCCCTGATGCAGGGCGTGACGTTCGCCGCCGTCGGCCCCATGATCACCATCGGGACGACGTACGACATCACCGCGGTCTTCGGCGCCACGATCGCGTGCGGGCTGTTCATGATCCTCGTGGCGCCGTTCTTCTCCGCGCTGCTGCGGTTCTTCCCGCCGATCGTCACCGGCACGGTCATCCTCATCATCGGCGTCTCGCTCATGGACGTCGCCGCCGGCTGGATCACGAACAACGGCGAGTCGGCCGCGCCGACCGACCTGGCGCTCGCCGCGGGGACGCTGCTCTTCATCGTGCTCGTCGAGCGGTTCGCGCCGCCCGCACTGGCGCGCGTCTCGGTGCTGCTGGGCCTCGCCCTCGGCACGCTCGTGGCGCTGCCGATGGGCAAGGTCGACTGGTCGGGCGTGGGCGACGCGGGCTGGTTCGCCGTCGTCACCCCGTTCCACTTCGGCCTCCCGACCTTCCCGCTCGCCGCCGTGGCGTCGATGCTCGTGGTCGGCCTGGTGATCATGACCGAGACGACGGGCGACATGATCGCCGTCGGCGAGATCACCGGCCGGCCGGTGACGAAGCAGCGCCTCGGCGACGGGCTGCGCGCCGACGGCCTGTCCACCCTGCTCGGCGGCGTCTTCAACACCTTCCCGTACACGGCGTTCGCGCAGAACGTGGGGCTCGTCAGCCTCACCGGCGTCGGGTCGCGATACGTCGCGACGATGGCGGGCGGCATCCTCGTGGTGCTCGGGCTGGTGCCCAAGGTCGGGGCCGTGGTCGAGGGCGTGCCGAGCGCCGTGCTCGGCGGCGCCGGGATCGCCCTGTTCGGGATGGTCGCCGCCTCGGGCGTCCGCTCGCTCACCAAGGTGACGTTCACCAGCAAGAACATCCTCGTGGTCGCCGTCTCCCTCGGCGTCGCGATGCTCCCGACCGTGCGCCCGGAGATCTACGCCGAGTTCCCGACGTGGTTCCAGCTCATCTTCGACTCGGGCATCAGCGCCGGCGCGATCAGCGCGATCCTGCTCAATCTGCTGCTCAACGGCGACCAGCTCCGCGTGCCCCGCGACGTGCCGGCCACCGACCTGCCGGCCCCCGACAGTCAGGAATCCGCGGAGGAACCCGGACGGCAGGAATTTGAGCGCGCCCCGCGTGGCTGACCTGCAGGTGAACTCCACCACCGCAGTGACCTTCGACCGGTTCGGCGACGTCGGCGCACTGACGCTGACGACGTCCCGCGACGCGCCGCTGGGCGCCACGCAGGTGCGGGTCGCGGTCACGGTGGCGGGGCTGAACCCCGTCGACTGGCAGATCGTCGAGTCGGAGGAGCTCGCTGCGGCGTTCGGGATCACCTCGACGCCGGCGGGGTTCGGGAACGACTTCGCCGGTGTCGTCAGCGAGACGGGCGCGGACGTCACGCGCTGGCGGGTGGGTGACCGGGTGTTCGGCGGCGCGCGCGGCGCCGCGGTCGCGACCTCGGTCGTGCTCGACCAGGATCATCGGAGCCTGCACCGGACCCCCGACGCGGTCGACGACCTGTCCGCGGGCGTGCTCGACATCGCCGGTCGCACCGCGTCGGCCGTCGCCGCGGCTCTTGCCGCACGGCCCCGCGAGGTCGTCCTCGTCGGCAGCGCGGCCGGCGGCGTCGGGTCGATCCTGACCCAGCTCCTGGTGCGCGCGGGCGCGCGCGTGATCGGGACGGGGTCCCCGGCGTCGGCCGACGCCATCCGCGCCCTCGGCGCCGAGCCCGTGGCCTACGGTGCGGGGCTCGAGGACGCGGTCCGAGGGATGGTCTCCGGTCCGGTCGCCGCGGCCGCCGACCTGTACGGCACCGCCACCGCGCTGTCCGCGCTGCGTCTGGGCGTGCCGGCGGAGCGCGTCGTCACCATCGAGACCGAGGACCCGCCCGGAGGCGCCCGGGCGGTCAACGGCTCCGACGCGCCGTCGGACGCCATCCAGGTCCTCACCGAGCTGATCGGCAGCGGCGACCTGATCGTCCCGATCGCCGCGACCTACGACCTCGCGCGGTTCTCGGAGGCGGTCGCGTTCCAGCGGGCCCGGCACGCCCACGGCAAGGTCGCCGTCGTCGTCCGGAGGCCTGAGCAGGGCGGCTACGCCCCGACGTCCCCGTCCACGTAGAACCAGCGCCCGCCCTCGCGCACGAACCGGCTCACCTCGTGCAGGCGGCCCCGCTCACCCGTGGTCGCCTGCACGTACTGCGCGACGAACTCCACCTCGCCGCCGTCGTCGAACGGGCCGCCCGCGTGGGTGGCGAGCACGACGAGGCGCCGCCACCGCTGGTCGTCGTCGAGCTCCAGCGACCGCGGCCGCGTGCGCGGGTGCCACGTGGCGCGCAGGTAGGCGGGGTCGCCGACCGCGAACGCGGTGTAGCGCGAGCGCATCAGCGCCTCGGCGGTGGGGGCGGGGCGGTCGCCGCGCAGGAGCGGCCCGCAGCACGCGCCGAAGGTGTCGCCGGAGCCGCAGGGGCAGCGGTCGTCGTCGGACGGGAGGGTCACGAACGCCATCCTGTCAGTGCGCGCCCGGCAGGCGCGGGCTGAACCGCTCCTCGCCGAGGGCGACGAGGAGCGCCAGCAGCACGACGACGGCGCTCGCGAGCGGCACGACGCGCACGTCGACGGCGGCGACCAGCGCCGCGCCCAGGCCGGAGCCGGCCGCGATGCCCACGTTGAACATGGACGACGAGATCGCCACCCCCATGTTGGTCGAGCCGGGGGCCACGAGCATCACGCGGTGCGACAGCGCGGGTGGCACGCAGGAGAACGAGAACCCGAACAGCGCCAGCGACGCGACGGCGGCGACCGGCTGCTCGCCGAACACCCACAGGCCCAGGAGGGCCACGGTGAGCACGGCGAGCGCCACGAGCAGCACCGCCACGGGCCGGGCGTCGATGAACCGGCCCACCACGATCGTGCCGATCACGCCGGCCGCGCCCTGCAGGAGCAGGAGCCGGGCCATGTCCGACTGCGCGAAGCCGGTGACGTCGATGAAGTACTGCGTGACGAACGTGATGACGCCGAACGCCCCGGTCAGCACCAGGCCGGTCGTGACCATCTGGAAGAGGAACCGGCGCCGGCTGGGGTGCGGCGCCCGGCTGGCCCCGCCCTCGGACGGCGCCATCGTGGGGAACAGTGCGAGCACCACGAACGTCACGACCAGCGAGAGGACCGCGACGGCGGCGAACGTCCACCGCCACGACGTGTGCTCGCCGAGCCACGTGCCCGCCGGCACGCCGAGCACCGGGGCCAGCGAGTTGCCGAGGGCGAGGCGCGTCATCACCCGGCCGCGGACCACGGGCCGGAACAGCCCGGTCGTCGCGGGCACCACGGCCGCCCAGAACAGCGCCTGCGCCGTCGCCGTCACCAGGCGCGCGGCGAAGAGCTGCTCGTAGCTCGGGGCGAGCGCCGCCCACAACGTCGCCACGGCGGCCACGCCCGCGCACGCGGACAGCACCCACCGGCGCGGCACACGTCGCGCCCAGTGCGCCAGCGGCACGGTCGTGATCAGCACCACGAGCGCGTACCCCGTGACGAGCAGGCCGATCTCGGACGTGGACCGACCCAGGTCGGGGGCCATGAGCGTGAGCAGGCCGGACGGCAGCGACTCGACGGTGACGAACAGGAACGTCGACAGCGCCATCGCGACCAGGATGATCGTGGCGCGACGCTCGTCGACGGGTGGGGTGATGGCGGACGCAGGCGCAGGATGAAGGTTCTCAGTCATGGAGATCGAAGCGATCCTAGGCGCGACTTGTCAGGACCAGGAGCGCGAAGACGCGAGCGTGGTCCTGACAGCTCCAGAGCAACGCCGAGCTGTCAGGACCAGGAGCGTGAAGACGCGAGCGTGGTCCTGACAGTTCGGGCGGGTGGGGTTGCGGTGGCGTGCCGGGTTCCCGATTCTCGGAGGGTGCCCACGCTGGCGGAGATGCTGACCGAGGTCGCCGGGGAGCTCTACGCCCTCGAGCCGGCGGCGTTCGTCCCGGCGCGCGACGCCCGCGCCGCCGCCCTGCGCGCCGACGGCGAGGACGAGGCCGCGGACCGGGTGAAGCGGCTGCGCAAGCCGTCGACTGCGGCCTGGGTGGTCAACCTCCTCGCGCGCGCCGACGCGGAGCAGGTGGAGCAGGTGGTCGAGCTCGGCGCCGCCTTCCGTGAGGCGCAGGACGACCTCGACGGCAAGCGGCTGCGCGAGCTCACGCGGCAGCGGCGCCAGCTCGTCGCCGCGGTCGCGGCGCGGGCGCGCTCCCTCGCCGTCGAGGCGGGCGCGACCGTCTCGGCAGCGGTCCTGGCGCAGGTGGAGGCCACGCTCACCGCCGCGATGATCGACGCCGACGCCGGCCGCGCCGTCCGCAGCGGGCTGCTGGTCGGCCCGCTGCAGGCCACCGGCATCGGGCGCGCCGACGTCGCTTCCGCCGTCGCCGTCCCCGATGCGCTCGGCATCGCGCCCGTCGACGACGACGGCGCGCCGGCCCGGCACCTGCACGCCGTCCCCGACCTTCCGGGTGCACGCGGCGGACGTCGTCGGGCCTCGTCGAGGAAGGACGACGACGCCGCGGCCGAGGAGGAGGCCGCGCGGCAGGCAGCCCGGCAAGAGGCGGAGCAGGAGCTCGCGGACGCGGAGGACGACGTCGCCGCCGCGCGTGACGCGGGCAGCGCGGCCGCAGCCGAGGTGGGACGCATGGAAGGGGTCGCGCGCCGGACCGACGCCGAGCGCGACGCCGTCCGCCGTCGGCTCGCCGAGCTGGACGACGAGGCCGCCGTCGTCGACGCCGAGCTGCGCGGCGCCGTCGTCGCCCGGCAGCGCGCCGAACGCACCCTGGCGGACGCCACCCGCCGCCGCGACGAGGCCGCCTCCCGCCTTGCCGAGGTAGTACCGAAACCGGCGAGGTAGTACGCGAACCTGCCGAGGTAGTACCCGAACCTGCCGAGGTAGTACCCGAACCTGCCGAGGTAGTGCGGCATTCGTCGAGGTAGTCACGACCTCGACGTTCCGGTGACTACCTCGGCGCTTCACGTACTACGTCGGCGTCCGGCGGAGGGTGGAGGCGACGACGGCGGATCTCCGTCGCCCGACGGATCCGCCCCAGCGCCCGCCCTGCGAGGGTGGAGGCACCGACACCGAGGACGAAGGAGACACCATGCGCCGCCGCATGCGCACGCCCCTGACCGTCACGACCATCGCCGCGCTCGCGCTGGGCCTCGGCGCGCTGCCCGCGGGGGCGGACGAGCCGCCGGAGCCTGCGGCACCGCCGTCGCCGTCTGCCGCGCTGGACGCGGACCGCTCGTCCGTCGCCCGCGCAGTGGCCGATGCCGTCGCGCAGGCGGAACGCCAGGCGAGCGCCCGGACGTTCAGCGCGCCGAGCGAGACGTCTGGCGGCGACGACGCCGTGACGGACGCGCTCGACCAGGCGCTCGCGGACACGGCGGCGGGCGTCCCGATCGGCGTCGTCGGCCGCGTCGACGCCCCCGGCCTGCACTGGAGCGGCGCGGACGGCACGCGCCGCCTCGACGGGCACGGGCCGGCGCGGTCGCAGGACCGGTTCCGGGCGGCGAGCAACACCAAGATGATGGTCTCGACGCTCGTGCTCCAGGAGGTCGAGCAGGGCACGTGGTCGCTCGACACCCCGGTGGTCGACGTCGTGCCCGAGGCGGCCGCCGTCGTCCCCGACGCCTACGAGGACGACGTGACGCTGGAGCTGCTCCTCACGCACCGCTCGGGCCTGCCCGACCACCTCAACGCGCTCGCCGCGAGCCGGATGACCGACCCGGAGGACTACGACGAGTTCTTCGAGGTACTCGGCGAGGAGTACACGACGGCGGACCACCTCGCCGCGATGGACGACCAGCCGTGGCTGTTCGAGCCCGGCACCGACGCCTCGTACTCGAACGCCGGCTACGTGCTGCTGGGCCTCGCGCTCGAGCACGCCACCGGGCAGAGCGTCGAGCGGCTGCTGGAGAAGCGCGTCTTCACGCCGGCCGGGATGCGCCACTCCGCGTACCCCGACGACCCGGGCTACCGGGGCCCGTTCCTGCGCGAGGCCGCGTACACGGGCGACCTCGGCGCAGGCTGGTACGGGCTCGACGGCTTCGATCCCAGCCTGTTCGGCTCGGCCGGCGCCGTCACCAGCACCACGGAGGACCTGCAGCGGTTCACCGAGGCGCTGGTGACGGGCGACCTGCTCGAGCCGGAGACCGTGACGGACGTCCTCACGCCGCGCACCGTCGGCAGCGAGACGCTGCCCGACTACGGCCTCGGCGTGTACCGCCTGCCCGACCCGTGCGAGGAGGGCGCGTGGCTGTACGGGCACGACGGCGCGTCGTTCGGCACGCTCAGCATCACGCTGACCTCGCCCGACGCCGAGCGCCAGGTGACCGTCGCCCTCACCGGCCGCGACCTGACATCGCTGGAGTCCGACCTCAACACCGCCCTGGTGCCGGCGCTGCTCGCGACCTGCTGACCTGCCGAGGAGAACGAGGCCGGTCGAGGTGGTGGATCAGGCCACTACCTCGGCCGGTCCCGCACTACCTCGGCCGGTCCCGTACTACCTCGGCTCGTCCCGTACTACCTCGGGTCAGTCGGCGGCGAGCTCGGCCGCGACGGGCGCGAGCAGGCGACCGTCGTGGTCGAACATCGCCTGGTTCTCCCACGCGTTGCCGGACGCCGGGTCCTCGGGGTCCCAGCCGTTGCCCGCGACGGACGTCCAGGCCGGCTCCCAGTAGACGGCGCCGAGGCCGCGACCGCCGGGCGCGGCGGCGACCGTGTCCTGCACGGCGCGGAACGCCGCCGCCTGCCCCTCGGGGGTCGCGGGGTAGCCGTCGACGAGCTGGTCCTCGGTCGCGACGACGTTCTCGTACGCCGGGGCGTCGTCCTCGAGGGTGAACGGATAGGCGGTCTCCACCACCATGACGTCGCGGTCGTAGCGCGCGGACAGGGTGCTCACGGCCCCCTGCAGGTCCGCCAGCGACCCGTGCCAGTAGCCGTAGTAGCTGAGGCCGATCAGGTCGAACGGCACGTCGCGCGCGGTGACCTCGTCGAACCACCAGGTGAGCGAGTCGATCCCGTTGTTGATGTTGGTCAGGTGCAGGATCGTCTGCGTCCGCGGCGACACGGCCTTGACCGCGTCGTGCCCGGCGGTGAGGAACCCGGCGAGCGCGTCCCACTGCGCGCCGGCGACGCCGTCGTCGGGGTCGACGTCCCACGTCTGCCCGTACGGCCACAGCATGCCCGGGTTGATCTCGTTGCCGACCTGCGCGTACGCGACGTCCACGCCCGCGTCGGCGAGCGCCGTCATCACCTCGCGGGTGTGCGCGGCGAGCTGGTCGGTCATCTCGGTGACGCTCGATCCGGCCCACGCAGCCGGCACCCCCTGAGCCCCCGGGTCGGTCCACCGGTCGGAGTAGTGGAAGTCGACCATGACGTCCATGCCGGCGGCCTGGATGCGTCGCGCCGACTCGACGACGTGCGTCACCTCGTTGTAGCCGTCGGCCGGGTCCACCCACACCTTGAGGCGGCCGAGGTTCATGCCGTGGTCGGCGAGGATCTCCACGGCGTCGCCCGGCGTGCCGTCGACGTCGGCGTACGTGGCGCCGTGGTCCTCGTTCTTCGCCAGGCCGGACAGGTCGCCGCCGCGCACGTCCCGCGTCACCCGCCCGCGCTCGACGGCGACGTCGTCGACGCTCGCCCACGCGCCGCCCGCGTCGTCCGACGTCGCGACGGCGAGCGTGCAGTCGCCGCCCCGGCTCTTCGCGGAGACGGCGACGCGCACCCACGCGTCGTCCTGCAGCGTCTGCGGCAGCGTGACGGGGCCGGACGTGCCGTCGGCGCAGGTCGGGGACAGCGTCGAGGTGTCCAGCCCGCCGGACTTCACCCAGGCGCTCGCCGTCCACCAGCCCGTGCCGAGGCGGCCGAGGCGCTGGGACGTCGTGACCTCGTACGGGGCGTCCGACCAGTGGGTCAGCCGGTCGCCGGTGCGGCCGCCGGCCTCCGCCGTCGCGGCGGCGGCGTCGCCGGTGACGGTCCAGCCGGCGAGCTCGCCGTCGAACCCCGCGTTGGCGGGCTCGACGGCGGCCCGGCCGCCGGGCGCGGCCCCCGCGGGCGAGGCGAGGGCCGCCGCCAGGGCGGCGGCGAGCAGGCTCGTGGTGATCGTGCGGGTGCGGTGCGACATCATCGTCCTTTCGCGTCGGGCTCTGGTGCGTGGCGACCTGTCAGGGCCACGAGCGCGAGAACACGCGTGTGGCCCTGACAGGTCGCGGGTCAGTGCGGGGTACGCAGCACGCGCGCCCCGCCGGCGGGGACGACGACGAAGCCTGCGGCGTCCTCCCCGGTGAGCAGGTCGGTGGAGCCCGGCGCGACGTCGGGCAGCTTGGCGTCGGCGTCGGCGTGGTTGAGCGCGACGGTGAACACCGCGCCGTCGCCGTGCCTCCGCACGACCTCGAGCTCCGCGGGCAGGCCCGCGGGCGCGAGCCCGGCGTCGTCGTACACCCGGGCCATGAGCGGCGCGAGCGCGTCGACGTCCAGCCGCGTCGAGACGTACCAGCCGGTGCCGGCGCCGAGGGAGTGCCGCGTGACCGCCGCGGCCCCGGGCCGCGGGCCGCCGTCGTACGTGGCGACGACCTCCGCGCCGTCGAGCGCGAGGTCGTCGGCCCACACGTCGCCGGTCAGCGCGCCGTCCGACAGGCCGACGACGCCGAGCGTCTCGCCCTCCCGCAGCGGCAGGAACTCCTCGACCGTGAGGCCGAGCGCCCGCCGCAGCGGCGCGCCGTACCCGCCGTCGTGCACGCGGTCGTGCTCGTCCACGACGGCGCTGAAGTAATTGACCAGCAGCGTGCCGCCGCCCTCGACGTACCGCGTGAGGTTGTCGGCCGCGGCCGCCGTGAGCAGGTACGACGCCGGGGCGACGACGAGCCGGTAGCCGGACAGGTCCTGCTCGGGGTGCGCCATGTCGACCGTGAGGCCGTCGCGCCACAGCCGGTCGTAGAAGGCCTCGGTGCGCTCGCGGTGCGAGGCGTCGACGCTGGGCCGCCACTCGAGGTCCTGCGCCCAGTGCGACTCGTAGTCCCACAGCAGCGCGACGTCGGCCCGCACCCGCGAGCCCCGCACCTCGCCGAGGCGGCCGAGCTCGGCGCCGAGCGCGCACACCTCGCGGAAGACCCGGCTGCCCGTGCCGGCGTGGGGGAGCATCGCCGAGTGGAACTTCTCGGCTCCGCTGCGCGAGGCCCGCCACTGGAAGAACAGGATCCCGTCCGCGCCGCGGCCCAGGTGCGCCAGGGCGTTGCGGCGCTCCTCGCCCGGGCGCTTGGCCACGTTGCGCGGCTGCCAGTTCACGGCCGAGCTGGAGTGCTCCAGCAGGAGCCACGGCTTGCCGCCCGCGACGGACCGGGTGAGGTCCGCGGCCATCGCCAGGCCGACGTGGCCGCGCGGTTCGGCGGCGGTGAGGTAGTGGTCGTCGGAGACGACGTCGACCTCGCGGGCCCACGCCCACAGGTCCGTGGACGGGCACGCCGTCGCCATGAAGTTCGTGGTGATCGGGACGTCGGAGCGCGCGCGGATCGCGTCGCGCTCGGTCACGAAGCACTCCCGCAGCATCGCGTCGGTGAACCGCGCGTAGTCGAGGCGCATGGCCGGGTTGGCGACGGTGGGGGTGGCCGACGGCGCGACGACGTGCTCCCACTCGCCGTACACCTGGCCCCAGAAGCGGGTGCCCCAGGCGGCGTTGAGGGCCTCGAGCGTGCCGTACCGGGCGCGCAGCCACAGCCGCCAGGCGCGCTGCGCGTGGTCGGAGTAGTCGTCCGAGACAGGGGCGCCGTACTCGTTGTGCACGTGCCACAGCACGACGGCGGGGTGCGAGCCGTAGCGCTCCGCCAGTGCGCCCGCGATCCGGGTGGCGGCGCGGCGGTAGGCGGGGGACGACGGCGCGGCGGCGCCCCGGGAGCCGAACTCCAGCACGGTGCCCTCGCGCGTCACGACCCGCGAGTCCGGGTACGTGCGGAAGAACCACGCCGGCGGCGACGCGGTCGGGGTGCCGAGGTCGACGCGGATGCCGCCGGAGTGCAGCAGGTCGAGCAGCCGGTCGAGCCAGCCGAAGTCGTACTCGCCCTCGCGCGGCTCGAGCAGCGCCCAGCTCCAGATCCCGACGCTCACGAGGTTGACGCCGGCCTCCCGCATGAGCGCGACGTCCTGCGCCCACACCTCCTCCGGCCACTGCTCGGGGTTGTAGTCGCCGCCGTAGGAGATCGCGCCGACGCCCGGAAGCCAGCCGTCGAAGTCCGGGCCGGGGCGGAAGGGCGTGGCGTCGGGCATGGGAGAGGCTCCTCGCGTCGGTGCAGTGCTCGGCGTGCTGTGCGCGGTCACAGTCTTCGTGACTGGCAACGACTAGGTAACACCACGAAACAGGAAGTTGACAATCCCGGGAGCCGTGTCGCTACTGTGACCGTGCACAGCCACACTGTCGTGAGTCGCCCAGCGCTCCCTGCCTGACGCGGCGGTGCGATGGTCCTTGACGAGGAGGAGTCATGCGCCTGACCACAGGCACCCGGATCGCGGCCCTCGCCGCCGCCACCGCGCTGCTCGCGTCCGCCTGCTCCGGCGGTGGCGACGACGCCGGCTCGGGCGACGGCGGCTCGGCCGCGGGCCCGGTCGAGCTCACGTTCTGGACGTGGACGCCCAACATGGAGAAGGTCGTCGACCTCTGGAACGCCGAGCACCCCGACATCACCGTCACGGTGAACAAGCAGGACGGGGGAGACCCGGCGATCACCAAGCTGCTCACCGCGATCAAGGCGGGCTCGGGCGCGCCGGACATCATGCAGGCCGAGTACCAGAAGATCCCGCAGCTCGTGTCCTCGGACGCGCTCGCGGACCTCTCGGGGTCGCTGGGCGACGACGTCGCCGGGCACTTCGCCGACGGCGTGTGGGACGCCGTCACCCTCGGGTCGGACGCCGTCTACGCGGTGCCGCAGGACTCCGGGCCGATGCAGTTCTACTACCGTGCCGACGTCTTCGAGAAGCTCGGCATCGACGTCCCCACCACCTGGGACGAGTACGCGGACGCGGCGCGGAAGGTGCACGAGGCCGACCCGAAGGCGTACCTCGGCACCTTCTCCGCCAACGACGCCGGCTGGTTCGCCGGCATCACGCAGCAGGCCGGCGCGTCCTGGTACGGGATCGACGGCGACGCGTGGTCGGTGGACATCGACTCCGACGCCACCACGAAGGTCGCCGAGTACTGGGGCGGCCTCGTGGAGGAGGGCGTCATCGACAACAAGCCGATGTACACCCCCGAGTGGAACGCCGGCCTCAACGACGGCACCCAGGTGGGCTGGCTGTCGGCGATCTGGGCGCCCGGCGTCCTGTCGGGCAACGCCGCCGACACCGCGGGCACGTGGGAGATGGCTCCCATGCCGCAGTGGGACGCCGACGCGCCCGCCACCGGCGCGTGGGGCGGCTCGGCCACCGCGGTGACGTCGCAGTCGGAGCACCCGGAGCAGGCCGCCGAGTTCGTCACCTGGCTCAACACCGACCCGGAGGCCGTGCAGGCGCTCGTGGACGAGACCGGCATCTACCCGGCCGACGTCCCTGCGAGCACCGAGGCGCTGAGCGACCCGCCGGAGTTCTTCTCCAACCAGCCCGACTTCTACGAGGTCGCGGCGCAGACGGCGCAGACCGTGCAGCCGTTCACCTACGGCCCGAACATCAACGTCGCCTACTCGGCGTACAACGACGAGTTCGCCAAGGCCACGAAGGCCAAGACGGCCAGCGCGTTCGTCGACGCCGTCGGCGCGATGCAGCAGATCACGCTCGACGACCTGAAGAACCAGGGCTTCAGCGTCAGCGAGTGACGACGCGGGCCGCCCGGGGCCGGGAGACCCCGGGCGGCCCGACCCACGTCGTCGACCACGATCCGCGCAGATCCGAGAGGGAAGCCTGAGATGACCACGACCACCGCCGCGCCGTCGGCCCGCGCGACCGGGCCCAGCACGTCCGGCCGGCGCCGGCTCGCCCCGTGGGGCTTCCTCGCGCCCGCGATCGTGCTGTTCGTCCTCTTCCTGGCGCTGCCGATCGCGTACGCGGTCTACCTGTCCTTCCGCACGGAGAAGGTGAGCGGGCTGGGCCTCGGCTCGGGCTCGCGCACGGAGGTCTGGGCCGGGCTGTCCAACTACGCGGCCGCGCTGGGCGACCCGGAGTTCCTCGCATCCGTGGGGCGCGTGGCGCTGTACGGGCTGATCGTCGTGCCGACGATGCTCGGGCTGGCGCTGCTGTTCGCGCTGCTCCTCGACTCGCGGCGGGCGCGGACGCGCACGTTCTCGCGCACGGCGATCTTCCTGCCCTACGCGGTGCCGGCCGTGATCTCGTCCCTGCTGTGGGGCTTCCTCTACCTGCCCGGGGTCAGCCCGTTCTACGACCTGTTCGAGCGGTTCGGCTGGGACGTGCCGTCGCTGTTCGAGGGCGATCTGGTGATGTTCGCCGTCGCCAACATCGCGGTCTGGGGCGGCACCGGGTTCAACATGATCGTCATCTACACGGCGCTCAAGGCGGTGCCGTCGGAGCTGTACGAGGCGGCGGAGCTCGACGGCGCCTCGCAGGTGGCGGTGGCCCTGCGGATCAAGATCCCGATCGTCACGCCGTCGATCATTATGACCGCCGTCTTCTCGATGATCGCGACGCTCCAGGTGTTCGCCGAGCCCACCACGCTGCGGCCGCTGAGCAACGCGATCTCGACCACCTGGACCCCGCTGATGAAGGTGTATCGCGACGCGTTCACGCGCGGTGACCTGTACTCGGCCGCCGCGACCTCGGTGATCATCGCCGCGGCGACGTTCGTCCTCTCGTTCGGCTTCCTGCGCCTCGTGCAGGGCCGCGCCTTCGGCCAGGAGAAGTGACCATGACGACGCTGACCAGCCCGCTGCCCGCCGACGCCCCGGCCGCGCGCTCCGACGTCCGCCGCCCCACTGCGAGGGGACGCCGTCACTGGCGCGGCGCCGGCGAACGACCGTCCGCGGTGGCGACGGCCGTGCTGCTGCTGGGCGCCCTGTACTGCCTGCTGCCCGTGGTGTGGGTGGTGGTGGCCTCGACGAAGTCCGGGGCCGAGCTGTTCTCCAGCTTCACGTTCGCGCCGTCCACCCACCTGGCCGACAACGTGGCCGACCTGTCCGCCTACCGCGACGGGCTGTTCTGGCGGTGGATGCTGAACACGGCGCTGTACGCGGGCGTCGGCGCCGTGCTGTCGACGCTGGTGTCCGCGATGGCCGGGTACGGCCTGGCGAAGTACACGTTCGCCGGCAAGAACGCGGTGTTCAACGTGCTGCTCGCGGGCGTGCTCGTGCCCGCCATCGTGCTCGCGATCCCGCAGTACCTGCTGCTGGCCGAGCTCGACCTCACCAACACGTACTGGTCGGTGCTGCTGCCCAGCATCATCAGCCCGTACGGCATCTACCTGGCGCGCATCTACGCGGCCGCCGCCGTGCCCGACGAGGTGGTGGAGGCCGCCCGGACCGACGGCGCGAGCGAGACCCGCACGTTCTTCCAGGTGGCCGTGCCGATGCTGGTGCCCGGCCTCGTGACGGTGTTCCTCTTCCAGTTCGTCGCGATCTGGAACAACTTCATGCTGCCGTACATCATGCTCGGCGACGACAAGCTGTTCCCGATCACGGTGGGGCTGTCCGGCCTGCTCAACCAGGGTGCCAGCCAGCCGGCCATGTACACGCTGGTGATCACCGGGGCGCTGCTGTCGGTCGTGCCGCTCGTCGCGCTGTTCTTCGCGCTCCAGCGGTTCTGGCAGGTGGACCTCGCCGCCGGCGCGGTGAAGTCGTGACGCGTCCTCGTGCCGGTCAGGTCGGAGCCGCTCGGGTCCCTAGACTCGCGGGCGTGGACGGAACGGGCGGGCACGGGGCCGACGACGGCCGGGCGAAGCGGCCCACGATCCGCGACGTCGCGGCGGTCGCGGGGGTGTCGCGGGGGACCGTCTCGCGGGTCATCAACGGCGGGCACTGGGTGTCGCCGGACGCGCGCACCGCGGTCGAGGAAGCGATCCGCACCACCGGGTACCGCGCGAACCCGCACGCCCGCTCCCTGGTGACGGGGCGTGCGAACTCCGTCGCCTTCCTCCTCACGGAGGAGCAGCACCTGCTGTTCGAGGACCCCAACTTCTCGCTGCTGCTGCGGGGGGCCACGCACGCCGCGGCCGAGCGGGAGATGCCGATGGTGCTGCTCGTCGCCGGCACCGCGGAGGAGCGGCGGCGGGTGGCGCAGTACCTGGAGGCCGGGCACGTGGACGGGGTGCTGCTCATCAGCTCCCACCGCGGCAACCCGATGATGGGGGAGCTGCTGCGGCACGAGATCCCCACCGTCGCGTGCGGCGTCCCGCTCGGGTACGAGGGCAAGGTCGGGTACGTCGCGGCCGACGACCGGTCCGGCGGGCGCACGATGACGCAGCACCTGTGGGACGCCGGCCGGCGGCGCATCGCCACCATCACCGGTCCGATGGACACCCCGGGCGGCGTGCTGCGCCTCGAGGGGTACCGCGAGGTGCTGGGCGACGCCTACGACCCCGAGCTGGTCGTGCACGGCGACTACTCCCGCGAGAGCGGGCGCCTCGCCATGGCCGAGCTGCTCGAGCGCCGGCCCGACGTCGACGCCGTGTTCGTGCACTCCGACCTCATGGCCGCGGGCGCCCTGGTCGCCCTGCAGGCCGCCGGCCGCAGCGTGCCCGGAGACGTCGCCGTCGGCGGGTTCGACGACTCCGGCGTCGCCGCGCAGCTCCACCCGCCGCTGACCACGATGCGCCAGCCCTACGAGCGGATCAGCGCCGAGATGGTGCGGCTGCTGCTGGAGGTCGTCGACGGTCAGGAGCCCGCCGCCATCACGCTGCCCACCTCCCTCGTGGTGCGCGAGTCGGCCTGAGCGTCCGACGTCGTCCCGTCCGCGGCGGGGAACGACGGCGGGTCCGCGCGCACCTCGTCCGCCAGCCGCTCCAGCAGCACCGCCGGCTCCAGGTCGGGGGTGAGCTCCACGCCGTCCGGCACCAGGACGCCGACCGACACGAGCGCCCCCTCCGCGACGGTGGCGAGGGACGTGGTGCGGAACTCCCGACCGTCGGCGCCGCGCTGGTGGGTGGTGAGGCCGAACGGGCCGAGCTCGTCGAGCTCGAGGACGTACCGCTCGGCAGGGGTCGGCCGCCGGCCGACGTACTCGACGGACCGCACCGTGCCGTCGGGGTTCCAGACCAGCGAGTCGTCGTGGAGCCCGTGCTCGGCGGCGCTCTCCGCCTCGTACTGCAGCTGCCATACCGTGCTGCCCTCGTCCGCGACCGTGTACGGGCCGTCCGGGGAGACGGTGGCGAAGGTGATCACCTGGACGCCGTCCACGTCGACGCCGGAGGTGGCGTCCACCGGGTAGAGGCCGTCGTCGCGGTCCATCCAGGGGAGCAGGCGGTCGCTCGTGGTCGCGAACCGGACGCCGGCGAGGTCCCCGGCGAACAGTGGCCCGAGCGGGTCGTACATGACCGCCGAGACGCTCCACCCCGGCTGCCGCCTCGTCGTCATCCGCGACGTGTCCACGGGCAGCGCGGCGGCGTCGTGGCCGGGGAACTCGTCCGCGGTGAGCCCCCACGGCTCGGGGCTCCAGTGGGCGGCGTCGGCGATCGCGCGGTCCCGCTGCCAGTCCCGCCACGCGTCCCTGCCGAGGTGGTGCCAGAGGAACAGCCCGGTCACCACGAGGGTGACGACCAGGAGCGGCGTCACGCTGGGGTTGGCGAAGACGCGGCGCATCGCGGTGCTCATCGGTCATCCTCCGCAGGGTCGGACAGGTGGTCGAAGGGGGCGTCGAACAGCGTGGCGGGAGCGGAGCCGTTGCCGTCCGGCTTGAGTCCGGAGCTGCGCTCCGCGGCCTCCTCCGGGGACAGCCCGAGGTCGAGGTCGTGCTGGACGACGGCGTCGTACAGGTCGGTGGTGTACCGCTCGGTCAGCTCGTTCTCGGTGGCCCAGACCCGCTCCCGGGCGTCGTCGAGCGGGGCCTCGGGGTCGAAGAGCGACATCGCCGGCCTGCTCGCCAGCCCCACGGCCTCGTTCGCGGCCATGCTGCCGAACCGGAGGTAGCCGACGCCCGCGCCCGCGAGGGAGAGCACGGTCTCGCGGGTGGCCACCCGGGCCCTGGCCGTGTCGATGGCCTCGGCCTGCATCCCGCCGGTCAGGGCGCCGAGGTCGCTCAGCGCCCCCTGGACGAGGGAAATGCGGGGCCCCGTGTCCACGTCGAAGTCCTCCGAGGTGGCCTGCTCCACGACCGTCTCCGCGTAGCGGTCCGTCACCCCCAGCCAGGCAGCCGCCGCGGCCGGCGTGCGGGACGTCGCCCCGATCACGTCGCGGAGGGCGAAGGCATCGAGCTCGGGCTGCACGACGAGCGGGACCCGGTCGCCGAGGTCGGGCGCCACCTCGGCGGCGAGGTCGATCCCGGGGGCGGGGACCGGTTCGACGACGGCGTCGCCGGACGTGGGGCTCTGCGCCTGGACGACGTCACCGATGACCGGGACGTAGGGCTCGTAGGCGAGAGCGACGGACCGCGCCGCGTCGTCGGCCAGCCCCGGGGTCCGGAGCAGGCCGACCGGCAACGCCCTCGTGGCGTGCGAGACGAGGAGCGCCGCACGTGCCTGGTCGCCGCGGTCGGAGGACGTCGCCCCGACGTCGACGGCGGTGGCGAAGGCTCGCGCGACGGCACGGCCGCCGTCAGGCCACCCGGTGCGGGGCACGCTGCCGAACCACCGCGAGACCGCCGGTGCGAGACGGCCGGCGTCGGCGGGCGCGAGCCGGTCGAACGCCAGCCGCGGGTGCGCGGCGAGGCCGGCGGCGACCGCGACGACCACCGGCGCCAGGACGGTGAACGACCCGTCGAGGAGCGCGCGGTCGCCCCACCAGGCGTCGAGCGCGTCGTCGGCCCCGGCGTGGACGGCCGCCGGCAGCGACGCGGGGAGCAGGGCGGCGGCGATCTCTGCCTCGACGGCGGGCGTGAGCGGCGAGGCCGCGACGGCCGCGACGTCGCCGACCACGCGGCGTCCGAGGTCGCGCTGCTCCTCGGGCGACGCGGTCTGCGCCCACAGGCTCACGCCGCCGCCGAGCGCCCGTGCCAGCTCGCCGTCCAGCTCCGGGCCGAGCCCGCCGCCGAGCGTCGCGGGGACGGTCGCGGCTCCCGGTCCGCGGGCCGCGAGAGCCTCGTAGAGCCGCGCGGGGGAGGCGGCGTCCCAGAAGACGGCCCAGAACGCGGGGTCGTCGCCGTGCGCGGTCAGGACGCGGCAGAGGTCCTCACGCACCGCGCGTCGTGCGGAGGGGGCTCCGCCCGACACGGCGCGCGGCAGCAGCGCGACGGCCGACCGTGCGGCCGCGCCGGAGGCCTGGAGGCCCGCCGGGTCCGCGCCGGCCGCGGTGATCGCCCGGACCGCTCGGACGTCGCTGAGCGAGGACAGCGCGGCCGACGCCTGTCGCGACGACTCGTCCTTCGTGTCCCGAGCGGCGTGCCAGCGTGCCTCCGCCGCCGCGACGTCCGCACGCGCCGACGCGAGCTCCCGCTCGGCGGCGGCGAGCCGCAGGTGCGCGTGCGCCGGATCGCCGGGCAGCGCCGGCGCGCTCCACCACGCCGCGCCCGACACTGCCGTGCCCGACACTGCCGTGACCGACACTGCCGCGCCCGTCCCACCGGTGCCCGGCGCGGCGCCGCCCGCGGCGGCGATGTTCCACGTGGAACGACGCGCCTCGTCCGCCTCCGCCTGCCACCGCGACTCCCGGCCGAGGGCGTCCGCACGGTCGGCGATCGCCCGCCGCGCCGCCGCCTGCGCGTCGCCGAGGGCGACGGCGTGGCGGCGCAGGGTGGCGGCCGCCGCCTCGAGCATGCCGCCGCTCGCCCGGGCGTCGTCGCTCGACGCCGTGATCCGTTCACGCGCCCGGTCGACGGCCGCGCTGCGCTGGCCGTCGAGCGCCGCTCGGACCCGCAGCAGCCGGGTGCGTCCGTCCGCGAGACAGACGGCAGCGCGCGCCGCGGCGTCGGCGGCGTCGACCAGGACGGGCGGGCTGCCGGGGAGCGGACAGAGCTCTCCGGTCGACGGCGCGTGCCGTCCTCCGAGACCGCCGCCGGGTGGGCCCGCGGGCGTCATGCGTCGTCCCCCGGGCGGGATCCGCCGAGCAGCGCGGCCAGGTCGTGCGTCGTCGTACGCTCCGCACCCTCGAAGACCTCGGCGGCACGGGAGAGCCCGGCAGCGAGCGACCCGAGCTCGCCCACGAGGGCCTCGTCGGTGGCGCGCCACGCCGCGACGAGGTCCTGCAGGGCGGCCGACAGGCCCTCGTCGCCGCTCGCGCCAGGCGCTGCCGCGTCGACCAGGGCGCCGCTGGACACGTCGGCGAGCGCCGCCGCGGCGCCGCGCACGTCGGCACCCGTCGTCGCGAGGGTCGTGGTCTCGAGGTCGAGCTGGGTCATCCCGTCCCTGTCCTGGTCCGTCGTCGGGTCGTCCGTGCCTGCGCCGGGGCGCGGGGACGACGCTAACGACGACGGGCCCGGCGCCCCCGGGGTTATCCACAGGGGCGGTCCGGGAGATCGCGGCTCGCTGCACCGCCACGGCACGGGCCCGGCAGGTCAGTCCCACCAGACGCGGAACCACGGGTCGTCCGTCCCGGCGGGCGCACGGGCGCCCGGCCGCCGGCCCCACCACGGCGCGATCTCGTCCGGCGGCGCGTGCATGTCGTCGACGCCCAGCTCGGCGAGCGCGCGCACGACGTCGGCCCTCTCGCCGCCCGGACCGTGCTGCGGCTCGAGGTGCACGTCCTGGCGCGGCCGGAGCAGCACCCCCGTCACGGAGATCCGTTCGTCGCAGCGCAGCGGCCCGACGACGTACCCCTGCGCACGGACGCGGTCGGGGTGCCGCACGACGGCCCGCAGCACCGCGCCGAGCGAGGGGCCGAGGTTCTGCCGCCCTGTCGCCAGCTCCACCTCGTCGAGCCGCTCCAGCAGCCCGGCGGCGGTCCGCTCGTCGAGGGCGGCGAACGGGTAGAAGCCCGGCGTCGTCGAGCCCGCGAGCACGGGCTCGAGCAGGACGTCGAGCCCGTCGTCGAGCAGCCAGCCGTGCCGGCCCGGGCAGCCGCCGTCCCGGCCGCCGTGGTGCGGGCCGCCGGCGCGGCGGGCGAGGTCGCGCTCGCGGGTCCAGGCGGTGCGCAGGTCGACGAGGTCGGGCGGGACGAACCGGGCCGGGTCGGGCCCGCGCGGTGCGGGCGGGGGCGTCGTCGCGACGGGCATGTCGGGCTCCTCGGGGTCGGGGCGTCCGGGGTGGGCGTCCGTGGCCGAGCCTCGTGGGCGAAGGACGACGTCGGGGGCGCCCCGGACCCGGCCTGTGGACGGGCGAGGCCTGGGGGCAGGCTCCCCGCCGCGGAGCGGCGCGGCGTCGTCGTGCCAGGTCACGACCGATGAGTTCGGGGGTGGCACACCGTCCTCTCACACCACAGGATGAGAACCCCCACCCGGCCGACGGAGGCCCCCATGAGCGAGCCAGCCACCCACACCCTGGACGTGCCCGGTGCCGTCCTCACGTACGACGTCCGCCTGCCCGCCGCTCCCGGCGGTCACCCGCCCCTGTTCCTGCTCGGGTCGCCGATGGCGGCATCGGGCTTCACCCAGCTGCTCGGGCATCTCGACGACCGCGCCGTCGTCACGTACGACCCGCGCGGCACGGAGCGGAGCACGCTCGCCGCCGACGGCGAGGTGTCGGTCGCGCTGCACGCGGACGACTTCCACCGCGTGGTGCAGGCGGCGCGGGCAGAGATCGGAGCTGGTCCGGTGGACGTGTTCGCCTCCAGCGGCGGCGCCGTCAACGTGCTCCCGTGGGTCGTGGACCACCCCGACGAGCTGGGCACGGTCGTGGCCCACGAGCCCCCGCTGTGGGCGCTCCTGGAGGACCGCGACGTGCAGCGCGAGGTCACCCAGGACATCGTGGCGACGTACGAGCGCGACGGGTTCGGCCCGGCGATGGCCAAGTTCATCCAGGTCTCCATGCAGGACGCGCCGCTCACCGAGGACTACCTGGCGCAGCCCGCCCCGCACCCGGCGATGTTCGGCCTGCCCACCGAGGACGACGGCTCCCGGGGCGACCTGCTGCTGGACGGGAACATGAGGGCCCTGCCCTGGTTCGAGCCCGACCTCGACGCGCTGCGCCGCACCACCGTGCGCCTGGTGCCCGCCGTCGGCGAGAAGGGGCCGGGCACGATGCCGCGCCGCGGGGGAGAGGCGCTGGCCGCCGCGATCGGCGTCGAGCCCGTCGTCTTCCCCGGCGACCACGGCGGCTTCGCGGCCAACGAGTGGTCGCCGGACAACGACCCTGCGGCGTTCGCGGCCCGGTTGCGCGAGGTGCTCGCCGGCTGACGACGAGCGCGCCGTCAGACCCGCACCCCGGCGTCCCGGCCGATCCGTTCCAGACCGGCGATGCCCGCGGGGGCGTACTCGAGGTACCGCTCGACGGCGGCGCGCACCTCGGGTCGCGCGGTCTCCTCGGGCGGGACGCGGGCCGGGTTGAGCAGCACGGAGTGGGCCCAGGCGGCGACGTCCGGGTCGGCCATGAACGTCGCGGCCGCCCGCGCGCCGCGGCCCTGCATGGCCGCCCAGTCGGCGGGCGTGCTCCAGTACGGCGTCGGCGGGCACAGGGCGTTCTTCTCGGCGTCGGGCCGGTCGTGGCGGCTGCCCTCCACGTAGCCGACCAGGGCCGCGCAGAACGGCGGGAACCCCGCCCGCACCGACTGGAGCGTGATCCGCTCGCCCCAGATCGGCAACGCCGGGCGCAGGTGCAGGCCGTACGCCGCGCAGTGCACGACGACGGCGCCGTGCGGCACCGCGACCTCGCCGTCGTCGAGCACCAGCCGCCCGGCCTCGACCCGGCGCAGGTGCCCGTCGCGGACCACGCGGGTCACCGACCGCAGCAGCTCGAGCTCCCAGCGGCCGAGCGTCGGCGTGCGAGCCATGGTCGGCGTCACCGCCGGGTCGATGCGCGTCATGACGCCGGCGTCCTCGAGGCGCAGGAACAGCTCGTCGGGAGACGAGGCGTCGCAGGCCGCGGCCATGAGCGTCCCCGCCATGCCCAGGAAGACCGCCGGGTCCGGCTGCACCGCGGCGCGGTCGAGCATCCACGGGTCCCGCGGCCGCACCCACTGGATCGCGTCCGGGTCGACGCCGCGCCCGAGCAGCCACACCACGGCGTCGGTCGCCGTCTTCCCCGACCCGACGACGACGTACGCGGCCCCGTCCGCCGCGTCGGGCAGCCCTCCGGCCGGGACGACGCGCGCCCTGTCGTCGACGTCGAACGGCGGCGGCCCCACGGCGGGGATGGACGGTGCGAGGTAGCGGGCGTCGACCACCCGGCGCCGGACGCGGGGCTCGACGACGTGCCCCGACCCGAGGTCGACGAGCAGGCCGTCGCGGTACTCGACACCGCCGAGCAGCTCGACACGACCGGTCGGCAGCAGCCGGTCGGCGAGCACGCCGGCGTAGTACGCGGTGATCTCGGGGCCGGTGGCGCGCTCGTGCATCCCTCGCTCCGGGCCAGACTCCTGGACGCGCCCCGAGCCGAGGCGGGTGGACGCGACCCCGTAGAACTGGGACGCCTGGTGCAGGCGGACGAACGGATACGCGTCCAGCCAGTGCCCGCCCGGGGCCGTGCGCCGGTCGACGAGCGTCGCGTGCGCGGTCGGGTCGTGGTCGACGAGCGCGTCGACGAACGCCATCCCGGCCGCGCCGGCGCCGACGACCAGGTAGTCGGTGTCGACCGAGCGGGTCATACCTCCAGTGACCCACCGGCGTCACCGGCCGGTCAACGGGCGGCGGGGGTGATTGAGGATGCCCCGGGCGACGCCGCGGGTCAGTCGTCGCCGCGCTCCTGGACGACCTTCCCGTCCTGGGTGCCGACGCGGTAGTCCGTCTCCGTCCCGTCCACGAGCACGGCGACCGACCAGTGGTACCGGCCGTCGTCCTCGTCGAGCTCGGTGTCGTCGAGGTCGCCGCCGGACGTCGCGACCGTCCGCTCGATCGCCTGGGTGATCGAGAACGTCGCGGCGTCGAGCGCGCGGCGGTCGCCGGCGTCGAGGTCGTCGTCCCGGGTGCCGACCACCTCGGTACCGTCGCCGCTGACCTCGACCTCGACGCTGATCGTCCCGGTCGCGACGTCGACCTCCCACGTGTTGTCGCGGTCCGGGTCGTCGATGGCATAGGCGGTGCCGCCCGCCTTCTTCTCGGCGGTGGCGATCGCCAGCAGGCCGGCGGCCGTGCGGTGCTCCGGAGCGGCGGACGCGCTCGAGGACGCGCCCTCGTCCGTACCGGCGTCGTCCGAGGCACCGGCGTCGGCCGTGGTCTCGGCGGGTGCGTCGCCGTCGCCGGGGCCGGCGGAGTCGTCGCCGCAGGCGGTGAGGGTCAGGCCGAGCGCCAGGGCGAGGGCGGCGGGGACGGCGAGGCGGCGTGCGGTGCGGTTGCTCATGACGACGATCCTCCGGGCGGTCGGTGACCCCTGGATGAGGTGCGGATGTGAAGATCCTCATCCGCCCCGTGGAGGACCGCGACCGCGCCGCGGCGTGATCCGGCCTTGCGGTTGACGTTTGCGGTTGACGTGACGTCAAGCGCAAGGGGTCCGACCCGATCCGTCCGCCCCGATCCTCCGAGGACCAGGAATCCCCGGAGTGCCAACGAGAACGCCCCTCCCTGACCTTCGTCGGGGAGGGGCGTTCCCATGGGCTCTCTCACAGCCGGTCTCACAACCGGGCGGCTCGGGACGACCGGAAGAACCGGCGGGAGACCAGCCGCCCCGAGCGTGACCCGTGCACCGACACGGGCCACTTCAGGCTAGGCGGCGGGGCCAGCGGGGCGCGCGCCCCTGGTTGGCGCGGTGTCCTGTAGCTCCGAGCCACACCTCCTGTGACCGATCAATCTTCGGGCTGAGCGACGTTAGGGCTGCTCTCATCGCCGCAGGAGTCAACGTCCTTACCGCCCTGCGTCACCGTCGCTACCCAGGTGAAGTCGCTGCCTAGTGACTCCAGCAGAGCGACCGGGTAGCGGACCGAAACCTGTCCGTCAGCGAACACAGCGCCGTTCGTCACGTTCTCCTGATAGCTCGTGTTCATGTCGAACACGAAGTTCGCGATTTCCGCCCCTTCGAGGAACTTGGTCCCGAACTGATAGCTGCTTTCCCCGTCCGCCGAGCGGGCGAGCGTGAGGAAGCTCAGATCGTTCACGTCCGCCGGCTCGATGGGCTCCGACAATGTCACCGACGCGAACACGAGCGAGCCGTCATTGGAGAGCGACACATCTTCAATATCGACTCCGTTCGATCCGTCGCCACGGTCGTCGGTGCACGTCGAGTAGAACTCTGGGAATCCGGCCTGGACGGCTGGGGCTGCGCCGGCCTTCAGGAGTTCGTCGCAGGTGCCGTCCTTCGGCTCCCCCATCGTCTCGTCAGGAAAGGTCACCACGACGTATCCCGCATTGCCTCCCGCGCCGTCCAGACCGCCGTCCTCACCGTACGTTCGGTCCACGCACACGTCGGCATCGTCCAGCACGGTGCCTTTCGCGGTGAGGCCCTCCCAGATGGGGGCATCCGGGAGGGCCGAGACCACCAGGTCTTCAGCGGTCGTGACGCGCTCGGCATCGGACATTGAAGGTGCTGCCAACTCGGTAGCTGGCGCAGTCGCGGACACGTCGCCGTCGTCGTCCGTGCCTCCGCTGCATCCCCCGAGGAGTGCCAGCACCACTGCTGTAGCGCCGACCGCGCCTATCCGTCGCATGGGTCCCCCTGCATAGTGGATTCGCAGGTCACCTGCGCTCTCCTGTTTCTACCGGCCCGACATCTCAGGAATCCACCCCGCACGACCCATGAGCCCGAACTTCACCCCTCTTGCCGTCCAGGACAGTTGCTCACTCCGCCAGCGTCGCGGCACCGATGGGGCAGTCATCCCAGCCCACCAGATAGGACCGCTCAGCCACGGCGTAGATGTCATTCCGCGACCGGTCCAGCAGGTCACCGGGCGTCGCGCTGGAGGTGAACACCTCCGACCGGTAGCCCAGCAGGGCGGGCGTCGCCATGATGCGATCCGAGCTGTACCCAGCGCCGGCCACCACGGGCGTGCCCACGGTGGTGTGCAGCCGCCCGCCGGTGGCGAGGATCGGCCCGGCGGGGCCGGTGAGCCCCAGGGCCACGCCTCGGCTCATGTGCAGCACGCCGAGCGAGCCGTACGACGTCGCCAGGAAGTCCTCCGCCGCCGCGAGCGCGTCGGCCGGGGGCAGGGTCCCCAGGTCCACGGGGGCGGCGGAGCCGTTGGCCCCGGAGAGGTTCGGAGCGTTCCCGAGGTCGCCCGTCCAGACGGCGGCCTCTACGGCGGCTTCCTCACGGGCGGCCAGGTGCTCGGCGGCGCGGTCCTGGGCAGCCTGGGGGCTCCAGGCCGTGGGGCCACACGTGAAATCCCCGTAGATCGTGAACGGGGACGCGTCCGACACCAGGTTGCCGGTCTGGAGGGTCTTCGGAATGCCGACGGGATCGGTCTCCGGGTCGCAGGTGTCCGGGCCGCGCCCGTGCGCCGGCGTACAGGGCAGGGACTCCCACGTCGCGCCCATCTGCCAGCGCCCCGACCCGTCGTCACGGAACGTGAGCACCGAGAACAGGCCGTAGGGCAGCGCGAGGCGAGGCGGGGGCGGGGCCAGGGCGGCGGGGGCGGTGGTGGTGGCGGTCATGGTGTGGGTCCCTTCGGTGGGGGTGGTCAGTAGCGGGAGCGGGTGACCCGGCGCGGGTCATTCCCCGAACCGGGGCGGAGCAGCGCGCCGCCGGGCAGACGGGGGCCGGTGCGCTCGGCGCGCCGGAGTGCCTGAGCAACGGGCAGGGTCGGGCGTGCGTCGGTCATGGTGCGTGCCCGCAAGAGTCGAGACGGCACCGTGATGCCGCCCCGGCCCGGCGTGACATCGCCCAGCAGGGCAAGGGCGAGACCGAGGCTCATGGCTCGGTCGTCGTGCTCGGCGGCGTCGTGGTCCATGCGCAGGTGCCCCGCGCCGTTCTCCCGCAACCGCACCCGTGACAGCTCGGTGGTGAGGTCCGGGTCGTCCGGCAGCGCCAGGCGGCGCTCCCGGAGGGCCAGGTGCAGCGGCAGCGCGACGGCGGTCACGCCGGCACCGGAGGCGTTCCACTCCACGACGCGCAGCCCGTCGCGGCGCATGGCTTGGATCATCCCGGCGGCCTGCCACTTGTCGGCGTGCACCGTGGCCCGGTAGTCGCGGGCGAGCTGGCGCACGACGCGTTCCACCTCGCTCAGATTCACCGGCCGGGAGGGGGTGCCCTCCAGGACGTGCATGTCGTCCAGGACGTACAGCGGCGAGCGACCGGAGAACGGGCGCGCCTCGCGTGCGCCGGCGGGGCCAGGAGCGCCGTCCGGGGTCGGGGTGGGGTGATCGGCCGGGGCGGGCGTATCGGGCCGTCCTGGGGCCGTCTGCGGATTCGCGCGCGCTGGGGGCACCAGGGCGGGGTCCGGCTCGGTCTCGGCGTGCAGCACGGACACCACCGTGCGGTCATGCACTAGCCCGAGGTCCAGCCCGATCACGTATCGATGCCGCGAGCTGGGCGGCAGCGCGCCCGGTGGGCGCACGACGGCGGCGGCCAGGTCGTCCTCACCGACCAGGCGGTCCTCCGCCGACGTCCAGCGGTTCAGGTGCAGCCGCGCGTACGCGCTGGGGGTGAGGATGCGGGCCTGTTCCGCCAGGTCGTCCGGGTCGGCCCACGTGACCGGGCCGGACCACTCCGACGTGCGCCAGCGGGGCGACGTGCGGGCGGCCTCCAGGATCGGGCGCGACGGGTGCGCGGGGTCGCCGGCGGTGGTCATGAGCACCAGCCGAGAACCGGGGCGCTTCGGCAGCCCGGAGAACAGCGCTTCCCACAGCGCGCGGGCGTTGCGCGTGGTGGGCCACTGGGCGAATTCGTCGCAGACGACCAGGAACGGGATGTGCCCGAACGCCGACGCAGCGTCGGCCGACTCCACGGCCAGGCTCGCGCCGGTGGCGCGCACCGCCAGCGTGTCCGCGCCGACGTCCACCAGGCCCGCAAGGTCGTTCATCGCCACCAGCCGCGCGGCGGCGTCCAGCAGGAGCGCCGCCTGGTCGCGGTCGCGGGCGTACGCATGGCTGCGGGACAGCCGCGGTGCCTGCACCAGGAGCGCCACCAGGACGACGGCGGCGACGTCGGTCGTCTTGCTGCCGCCGCGCGGGCGCGTCAGGTAGTGCAGCCGTGGGGCGTCGGGGTCGGTCGCGGGGGTGGTGAGGATCGCCCGCGCGTCGGCCCACTGGTCGGCCGTGGCGCGGTCGCCCCACACCGTGCCGTCGTCCTCCACGATGAGCCCGGCCAGCAGCTCCAGCGCGGCGGTGAGCTGGTCCGGATCGGTGTCGGTCGCGGTCGTCATGACGCCTCGCCCTCCGAGCCGCCGGCGGGCAGCACCCGCACCGCTGCCGCCGTCCTGGTCGCGTCGGCCAGGACGGCACGGCCGCGCGCGGCCAGCTCGCCCAGGTCCACGCTCAACGTGGCGGCCGTGGCGCGCTCACGGGCCAGGGACGCCTCCGACCGGGGGTCGAGACCGAGCCGGGACCGCGCGGCTTCGGCGCGCTTCTCCGTGCGGCTGAGCAGGTCCAGCACCGAGGTCCGCGGCTCGGCGGAAGCGGGATCGATGGGGCCGACGTCCTCCAGGTGCTCGCGGATGAGCGCCGCCTGAGCCTCGGCGGTCGCCCACGCGGCGACCGCCTCGGGGTAGCGGTCCAGGTCCGGCCGCTCGGCGGTCAGCCCCGCCGCCAGCTCGCGCGCCAGCTCCCCATACACGCGCGGGGTGCGCGCGCCGTGCGTGCGGGTGATGTGCGCGGCGTCGGGCTTGCCGCCGGCGGTCGCCAGGTCACCCGACGGCGGCCGGTGGACGTAGCCCTGGGCAGGGCCGCCGGACGGGATGCCCGACGCCGGCGTGTTCTGCGGGGTGGCCGGCGTGCCCGCGGCCAGCCGGGCACGACGCTTCGGACGGCCTGCCATCAGGACTCACTCCCGTACTTGCCCACCCGCTCCAGCGTCTCCACCAGCGCCGCCCGGTCGTCGGCGGTGGGGGCCAGGTGGTGCCAGGGCTCGCCGGGGGCGGACGGGCGCGGCGCGGGGCGGTGGTGGTCGGTCGCGGCGAGGTACGCGGCGGCGTACGGGGTGACGCCGCGCACGTCGGCCAGGCCGCCGCGCCGCTCCACCTCCGGCAGCAGGGCGGCGGCGAGGCACCGGGCCAGCGCGTGCGGGCCGACCGAGCCCACAGCCTGGAGGGCGGCCTGGCAGCGCGGGCAGGCGTAGCCCGTGACGCGCCGCCCGCCGGGCCGGGCGACGCCGAGCCCGGACGCACTGAGCGTGCGCAGGGTCCACACCTGCCGTGCCACACCGGGCAGCCCGAGCGGGTGCGCTGTCACCTCGGCGGCGGGCACGGGCACCGAGCGCACCCCGCACACCAGGCAGCCGTCCGACACGACGACCGACCCGCGCGGTACGTCGAACGGGTCGGGCACGGGCGGGCGCACCTCGCGCGGGGGCGCGACGCGGGCCACGTGCACGGCGAGCAGGGTCCCCACGTCCTGGCGGAGCGTGGCCCGCAGCTCCGGCAGCGTGTAGGACCACGGCGCGGCGGAGCACGTGGCCGGGTCGGCGTCGGCGCTCCAGGTGGGCGAGAACCGCGACGCCCAGCGCGTGCCCACGCCACCGAGGGCCAGGCGGCGTGCGGTGGCGATGAGGCGACGAGCTGCCGCGACCGGCTCGGCCTCCGCCTGCGCCGGGGTCGGCAGCAGCGGCGTGCGGGACGTGTCCACGCCGACGACCGCGAGCGCCCGGAGCGTGGCGGCCACCACCTCGGCGCGCCGCTCGGCGTTGGTGCCGAGCGAGCCCAGCCGGGAGTCCAGCGCCTCGGTGAGCCGGGCGGCGAGCACCGCGCGGGAAGTGCACGCGTCGCACCGCGTGAAGCGCGCCGCGCGGATGCGGGGCAGGTCCGACTCCAGCACGGGGCGGGTGCGGCCGATGCCCGGCCCGCCCTGGTCCACCTCCCTCGGGTGGGCCTGTTCCACGACGGGGCCAGGGCGGGGCGCGCCACAGTCGCGGCACGGCAGCAGGTCCGGCGGCAGGGGCACCACCGACGGCGCGACGTCGGGCGGGAGCACGACGGCGGCCGGGTCGTCGCTGGGCGTGAAGTCGATCACCTCGGCGGCGCTTGCGGCCTCGGCGGGCGGTGTGGTCTGGGTCACGGTTCCTCCAGGTTCGGGGCCGATTCCGCCTCATCTGTGAGCGGATTTGTGAGAGGGCGGACGGATAGGCGGTGCCACCTGCGCAGACGCCGGGTGCGGGCTTGTCGGCTCATCTACCCCAGCCCCTCCAGGTCCAGGTCAGCGAGGTTCACCAGCCCGTCATCCGGGACGAAATGCTGGGTGGTCTTGGTCACCTTCGGCGGGGGCCCGAGCACGGCCCGCGCCCGGTCCAGCGGTGACGCGGGCGCGAGCTTCGGCGGCGCGGGCTTGCTCCGCTCCACCCGCACGCGGGGGCGGGGGCGGCGGGCCGGAGGTTCCGGCTCCGGCTCGGGCTGCCCGCCCCGGCGGTACCACCCGTCCAGGTCCGTGAGCGCGTGACTCGCGGGGATCATGCGGGGCATCGGTGGTCCTCCTGTTCGGGGTGGCGCGGGCGCGCTCACGCGCGCGACGCTCGGCGCGGGCGGCGTCGTCCCGCTCACGCCGGCGCTCACCGGCGAGCCGGGCCACGCGCGAGGCGCACACCCCGAGCGGCGGGCGGCGGCCGGTGGCCGACGGCAGCGAGTAGCACGGGGCACCAGCGGGCACGTGGTGGTCGTCGCACGGCACGGTCAGGGCTCGCTCCAGGCCGCCCCGGCGGACGGCGGCCAGCTCGCCCAGCAGGTCCCGCCGGCTCATCGGGCCTCACCCCCGTAGGGGGTAACGCGCGCACGCATACGGGTGCCCTGGGTCACACCGTCCAGCGCGGAGCGCGAGGACATCCGGCCCACAATGACCCGCCTCTCGCGGGTGGTCCTCGGAGGCTTCGTCAGCCCGTTCCGGCGAGGGGTGGACAGGGGTGGACATGTCCACCCCTGCACTGTGTCTTCGACCGTCTCAGGGGGGCGAAAATCGTTGAAAACCCTGTAAATCTTCAATCGCGGAAAACGCGCGCGAGGCACCCAGGGGTGGACGTCCACCCCTCGGCGTCCACCCCTAGCGGCACCCATGCGTCCACCCCTCACAGCGCCGTCACCCACTCCGTGCCCTGGCCCTGCCCGGCGCGAGCTTCCACACGCACCAGCCCGGCCCGCACCAGCCCTTCCAACGCCGGGTCGAACTCGCCTCGGTCGGTGCTGCGCAGGCGCTTGCGCAGCGCCCCCCGCGCCACCCCCTCCGTGCCGGCCTCACGCACCAGCGCCAGCACCCGGCGCGACACGCGCGCTTCGGTCGCGCTCGCCTGCGCCTCGGCAGCCACGGCCGACCGCTCGCCCTCCGCGCGGCCCCGCTCCACGTTGGCCGTGCGGCGCTCGGCCGCCAGCGTGTCCAGCAGCCACCCGCGGGTAGCGGTGGAGACGTCCAGCACGTGGCCGGCCAGCTCCCACGACTCCAGGTCCACGGCCTCGGCCCCGGAGTCGTCCAGCAGCGTCAGCGCGGCGGCGACCTTCTCCCGGATGAACACGCGGTGCCCGTCGATTTCCGCCACGGTGCCGGCGACCTTGCCGTCCTCGTGGTCCTCCACAGCGCTCACCACCTCGGGCGGCACCTGGAGCACCCGCCGCACGCCTCCCGGCGCGCGCCACAGGATCGGGCTCGGCTCGCTCGGTCGGTCCTCGCGCGCGGGGCGCTGGGCGTCCAGGGTGGGCAGCCACAGGAACCGGCCAGGGAGCCCGCCCGCCGTGAGGGCCGTCAGCCACCCGGCGAGGGACGGCTGAACACCCATGAGGAACGCGAGCCGGTACGTATGCGCGTCCACCGGCACATTGCGCGTGGGATCGGCCGTCGCGTGCCCCAGGTGCTCGCCCATGAACGCCTTGCACAGCTCGGCGGCCAGGGTGCCGCCGCCGTTGCGCTGGAGGACGGCGGCCATGCTCTCCGACTCGCGGGCGTCGAGCAGCACGGACCAGGCGTGCCGGACCACGCGCGACGGCTTGCCCCGGCGCTTCTCCCGGTAGGCGAACACGTGCGCGATGCCCTCGCCGCTGCCCGGCTGCACGGTGTCGAACGGGTCGCCCTTGCCGTGCCCGGTGTCCACGCGCAGCACGTCCCGCCCGGCGTTGCCCGCGGCGCCCTTGCCCCCGGACGTTCTGCCGACCAGCGCGCAGAACAGGTTCAGCGAGCCGTCACCGCCGACCAACGGCGGGAGCACCGTGCCGTAGTCCGTCGCGGCCAGCACGCGCGCGAGCACGACGGCCAGCGTCGCCCACGGGGACGCTCGGCGGGCCTGGGCGAACCGGCGCACCCGCCCGAGCGAGTCGCGCGAGCCCCAGAACCACGCTTCCCGGTCGCCGTCCACCTTCACGCTGGGGGCAATCTCCAGCAGCCCGCCGGCGCTCTTCGGCTCCGCGTGCTCGCCGTCGCCCGTCTCGTCGCCGCTCCCCGGCACGTCCGCCACGCGGTCCCCTTCGTCGTCCATGCCCCGGTTGGGGTCCTCGCGGGCCATGCGCTGGGCGTTCCCCAGCACCCTGCGCACCTCGGCGGCAGGCAGCCCCGTGCTGCGCATGGCGTCGATCAGGTCGGCCGTCACCTCGCCCCAGGGCTTCCCCATGCGGGCGGCCAGCCGGTACGCGAGAGGGGCGTCACGGATCAGGCCGACGTTCCGTCGGTCGGTCAGCGTGGACACGCCGCGCACCACGCCGACGTAGCGGGCCGCGTAGCCCTCGGCGTCACTCGTCGCGTGCGCGACGCGCTCCACCGGCTCGCCACGCTCCACCGCCGGCTCGGCGGTCTCGCCGGCGTGATCCTGGACGCCGAGCGCGTCCAGCAGCGCGTCCGGCACCGGACGGATCACGGACCATTCCACCAGTGGCCGCCCGGCCAGGGTGGTCACGCCCCCGTAGACACTGGCCGTCCCCTGCCCCGTGGGCAGCGGGGAGCCACCGGAGAGGGCGCGGCCGGCCGGCGGCGTCACGTCTCGGTAGTACCCACCGGACGGGTGGGAGCTGCCGGGCAGCACGGCGTACCCGCCGCGCCCCTTCACGTCCACGTCGTCCATGCCGCGCCCGTCGTGGGTACGGCCGCCGAGACCGCGCACGACACGGCGCGTGAGCCCGTACCGGTGCCAGCCGCCGCCGGCGCGCGGGGTCGCGGTCGTCATGGTGGTGTGCCACCACTTGTCAGCTCCGGCACGCTCGGCCAGCTTCGACATGCGCCCTTCGGCCTCGGGTGAGTCGGTGTCGATCACGACCAGGCACCAGCCGTCCGCGTCCGGCTCCCCGCACATGACGCCCCAGCCGCCGGGGGCGGCCCGCTGGAGGTCGTCGCTCAGTGCCTCGGTCCTCAGCACCTCGTCAGGGTCGGTGTGCCACACGTTGCGGTGCCGCTCGCCGGTGCGGCGGTCCCACGGCGGCAGGTCGCGGGTGTCGGGCTTCTTGTCGCGCCCGAGCGGGATCACGGGGCGGCCGGGGTCGGCCATGCTCGCGGCGACCAGCACGCGGTCCGGGGTCGTGGTGACGTCCAGGCGCGGACCCTGGTTCTCCGGCAGCTCGGTGGCTACCGTGGTCGGTGACGTCTCTCCCGCGTCGTCCCCGCCGTCGGCCCCCGCCCCTCCCCAGGGTCGGGGGTCGGTCGCGCTCATCCGTCCGACTCCGGCCGCAGGCTCACGCCGCCGGATGCGACCAGCGCGCCGAGCATGTCGGGGTCAAACATGACGCGCCCGCCAACGCGGACGGCGTGCAACCGCCCGGAGTACCGGAGCCGGTCAACCGTGGAGGTGGAGACCCCGAGCCGCTGCGCCGTCTGCTCACGGGTCAATAGCCGCTGGTCGGGCGGGATGGGGTCGGGGTAGTGCGTGCGTCTCGGCATGGCCGCCTCACTCCGTCGGAGTGTCCAGAGGGGCGAGCCGTGTGGGGCCTTGTCAGCGCTTGGACGTGCTATCTGCTTACTGGTGCCGAGCCTAGGCGTGCGGCAGGCGCGGGTCACGTGTCGGTCGGCGTGTGTCGCCGGGGCCGTCAGCCTGGCTCATCCGTCGCCCTCCGTCGCGGCGTTCAGCACCTCGGCCGGGGACACCGTGCGGAGCCCATCGCGGGGGTGCGGCGTCGCCCCCTTCAGCTCAGCGGTCTGGGCGGCCAAGCTGTCGCGTACGTACTCCTGCATGCCCTCCGCCCAGTCGCTGACCTGATCGGCCATCGCGGCAATCCAGCCGAGTCGGATGCCTGCCTCGGCGTAGTAGCCGTGACGGGCCAGGTCAGTGAAGTCCACGACCAGATCACGCAACGACCAAGCATCGAAAGCACGGTCGTAAGAGTCGCTGTAGGCGAGCGCGGGGTTATCGCGGAGGGTGTTGGTCCACAGAAGCTCGAACCCCGCGTCGTCGACCGTCGGGTGCGGGGGCCGGGGGGTGCTGTCCTGCGTCTGGCGCGTCATCCGGCCACCGCCTCTGTGCGGGCCTCCGGCAGCGGCGAGAGGTCACCGACCAGCCGCCGCAGGGCGGGGACGGGGACCAGCACCCGGCCGCCGATGCGGACGGTCGGGATGTCGCCGGAGCGTGCCCCCGCGTAGGCGAGGTCACGGGAGATACCGAGGATGTCGGCAGCGTCGGGGCGCTCGGGGTGCCAGAGCGGCACCGTCCCCAGGTCGCGGATTTCGGCCAACGTCGCGGGCCGCTCCTTGTGGCTCTGATAGGTGCTCATGCGCTCTACTCTCGACAGGTTGACCCGCAATTGTCTAGCTACTAAATTACGGACTATGACGCCAGTAGACCGCGATTGGACCGCTGCCCCGTGGCGGCGGCCGGAGACCGTGCTGGGCGACGGTCCACCCCGAAACGTCCTCGTGGACGGGGCCGCCGTCCATGACCCCGCCCGAGGCGTCACGTACCGCGTGACTATCGGGCAGGGCGAGGGCCGCGTATGGCTGCGAACGCTGGAGGTCGTGCCGGACGACCCGGCCGAGCCCGGCGTGAGTAACGCCGTGCTGCGACGCGTGCCGGCCGTCGCGCTCGCGGAATTCGTCGCGTTGTTCCACGACCGGCGCGCCCGGCTCCGGGACGCCGCCGGCGGCACCGACCCGGACGACCCGGACGCTCTCGACGCACTCCAGCAGCACGGACGAACCCTGGCCCGCGCCGCGACGACGCCCGGCGGGCTCGCACCAGCTCGCGGCGACGTGCCGACCAGCGCCGAGCTTGCAGCCTTGCTCCGAGAGGGCATGACCCGCCAGCGGCTCGCGGAGCGGTTCCACCGCAGCCCGTCCACCATCTCGGATTGGATCGGCCGGGCCTACCGCGAGGTGCCCGACCAGATGCCCCCGCGTCGTCGTGGACGACGCCCCAAGGATTCCGGCGACCTGTACGCCGGAGATGTGCCCCGGTACGCCGGGGACGACCCCACGGCCGGAGAGACCGGCCACCAGAGAAGGAGCGAACGAATGAGAGAGCGAGAGGCAGCCGACGCCGCTGCCAGAGACCAGGCGGTGCGTGAGGCAGTCGCCGCCGCCCCGCCGCTGACCGACGCTCAGGCGCAGCTCATCGCGGGCATCTTGAGCCGGGACTCCGAGGGGGACCGGTGAAGCGCCAGCCGCCCGGGCACACCCGCACGTGCGCGGTGTGTGACCGGCACCGAGGGAACACCCGCAAGGGGTGGCACTTCGTCACGCGCGACGGCCAGGCCGTCGGCGTCACATGCCCGGAGTGCCCGCGCTGGGATGAGCCGATCCGTCGCCTGGTCGTCCCCGACGGCTCGGTGAAGTTCCGCGCCGTCGTGGACGCGACGCCCGCCGGTGCTCCGCGCCGGCGGCAGGCGACGCGGACCCTGCCGAGCCTGGACGCCGCACGGGCGTTCGTGGCGGAGGTCCGGGCGGAGGTCGCCGCCTCCGGCGGGTTCGCAGACGCGGGCTCGGAGACGGTCGCCGCGCTGTGTGCGCGGTGGCTCCGCAGCCGTCGCGGCGTCCGTGAGGTCACGGCGGAGGGGTACCGGCACCAGTTGGCGGCCTCCCTGCGGTGGCTCGGACCTCGGCCCATCACGTCCGTGACGCCCGCCGACGTCTCGACCCTGGTCGAGTGGCTGGGCACTGAGGGCGGGCAGTGGGGCCACGGGCTCGGCCCGCGCGGCATCCGTGCGGCGCTGGGGCGGCTCGCTCAGGCGTTCGACATCGCCGTGCGGGAGGGGACCCTCCGGCGGAACGTGTTCAGGGACGCCGAGCGCCCCCGGATGCGTAAGCCGGTGGGCACGGACGTGGAGCACTGGCCCACGACCGGCCGCCTGGACACGGCGCGATGTGAGTATCGCGACCGGTTCCGGGAGGTGTCCGACACCGACCCCCTGGCGGGCGCGTGGCGGCTCTCCCTGGCGGGCATGACGCGGGCCGACGTGCTCGGGCTGCGGTGGTCGGACGTGGACCTGGACGCGGGCACCGTGACCGTGCGTCAGGGACGCGTAGAGGTCACCGGCGGCACCACCACCGACGACCCCAAGTCGGCTCAGCGGCGCCGCACGGTCCCGGTGGAGCAGGTGTTGCCGGGCACGGTCCGTCTGCTCCGCGCGATGCGAGCTGCGCAGGCCGCCGACCGGCTCGCGGCCGGGGAGTCGTGGCAGGACTCGGGCCTGGTCGTCGTGGACGCGCTGGGGCGTGGGCTCTCGCCTGCGATCTACTCGCGGCGCTTCCCGGCGCTGTGCCGTGAGGCGGGGGTGCCGGTGATCCGGCTGCACTCCCTCCGCCACACGCTCGCTTTCTACCTCCACGCCCTCGGGGTGGCCCCGGCGGACGCCGCCGCCATCCTTGGGCACACGCTGGCGGTTCACCTCGCCACGTACATGCCGCACGCCGGAGCCTCCGGCATCGCGGCGGCAGCGGCGGCGCTCGGTGCCGCCCAGCAGCGCGCCGGCGTCGGCGCGTGACTCTCACAGCCAGGCTCACAACCGGCGACGGATAGGGCCGGAACAGGCCGCACTAGACCGGCTGACTGGCAGGACGGAACCGCATAGTTCCGCCCCTCAGCCGACTAGACCGCACACTTGCAACTGACGTTGCGTCAACCTCTACCGTCGGTGTCATGACCCGTTCCATCCAGGACGTCGCCCGGATCGCCGGCGTCAGCAGCCGCACCCTGCGGCACTACGACCAGATCGGTCTGCTGCCGCCGTCGGGCACCGGTGCCGGCGGGCTGCGCCACTACGACGACGCCGCGATCCGGCGCCTGCAGCGCATCCTGCTGCTGCGCGACCTGGGCCTGCCGCTGACCGACGTCGGCCGGGTGCTCGACGAGCAGGCGGACGAGGCCGGTGCGCTGCGCCGGCACCTCGACCAGCTGCGCGCCGAGCAGGACCGGCTGACGCGGCAGATCGCGTCGGTGGAACGGACCGTGACCGCGATCGAGAAGGGAGAACAGCTCATGGCCGAGGACATGCTCGACGGCTTCGACCACACGCAGTACGAGGAGGAGGTGACCGAGCGCTGGGGCGCCGACGCGTACGCCAAGAGCGACGCGTGGTGGCGCGGGCTCGGGCCCGAGAAGCAGAAGGAGTTCCAGGCGCGCACGAAGGAGCTCGGCGACGCCTGGGGCGACGCCGCCCGTCGTGGCGTCGACCCGACGTCCGACGAGGCGCAGGAGCTCGCCGCCCGGCACGCGGCCTGGCTCGGCGGGATCCCCGGCACGCCGGGGTCCGAGCAGGGGCGGCCGACGAAGGAGTACGTCGTCGGCCTGGCCGAGATGTACGTGGCCGACCCGCGGTTCGCGAAGAACTACGGCGGCACCGAGGGCGCGACGTTCGTGCGGGACGCCCTCGTCGCCTACGCGGAGCGCGAGCTCTGACCGGCCCGGGAGAGTTGTCAGGGCCACAGGCGGGTATACCTGCGCGTGGTCCTGACAACTCGGCGGGGTGGGAGGATGCCCCGGTGAGCGACGACTGGGCGGCGCAGCGCACGGAGGCGGCCCGCGTGCAGGCGGAACGGCTGCGCGCGCGGCAGGACGTCGAGCACGCGGAGGCGGAGGCGCTGCTGCGCGACTTCGTCCGGTCCGCGGCGGACGCCGGCCTGGAGCCCGAGCCGCTGCAGGTCAAGGGCTATGGCGGACGCGGGACGGCGCGTACGTCGCTGCGCGGCTGGTACCTGCGGCACGACCGCACCGCCGCCGTCACGACCGACGGCGCGTTCTACGTGCTCACCGCGCCGCTGACGCTGCTCGACCGGGTGCGCGGCGCGCGCGTCCAGCCGCAGCGCCCGCCGATGATCCTGGGCGCGGGCGGCAAGGACGGCAGCTCGATCGAGCTCGTCGACGCGCTCGAGCGGGTGCTGCCCGGCTGGCGTGACGCCGCGACGTAGCGGTCCCTCGTCGTCCCGCGCCACGACGGCGAGCGAGCGCTACGTCAGCGCCTCGCCGACCGGCCCGGCGACCTCCGGCAGCGCGAGATAGCCCGCCCAGGAACCGTCGTCGAGCCGGTACGTCGCGGCGTGGAACCCCGGCGCCCGGTTCGTCACGCGCAGGGCCTCGATCGTCGACGACGCCGCCGGCAGCGGGAAGGCGTCGGCCGTGAGGTCGTGCAGCGCGAGCAGGTCGCGCGGGTCCCGAGGGCTCACCCATCGCCCCGCCCGCGCGGGGAACGCCGGCGGCACGCGGGACTCCAGCGCCTCCCGGGCCGCCCGGATGCCGAGCGGCGAGCCGGGCGTGAGCAGCAGCGGCACCTCCGGCCCCGGGACCCGCCCCGCGAGCACCGAGTACGCCACCACGCTGCCGAGCGAGTGCGCGACGACGACGGCGGGCTCGTCGCCCGCCAGCGCGTCGGCGAGGCCCGCGTCGATCACCCGCCGGACGGCGTCGTCGTGCAGGTAGGCGTACACGTCCCGGGTCAGCGTGAGCAGGACGGCGGCGCTGACGCCGGGCACGTGGCGGTCCACGAGGGCCAGCGTCGCGACGAGGACCTCGACGAGGGCGTCACCGACCACCCCCTCCGCCTCGACCGCCGGCGGGGCGAGCGACGGGCCGGCGGCCGCGAGGACCTCGCGCGCGACGTCGAGCAGGAACCGCGCCTCGCCGTCCTGCAGGGCGAGCACGAGCCGGGGGAGCGCCGCCGGGTCGGCCGCCAGCGCATGCACCGTCACCGGGGGCGGCGTGCGGCCGTCGACCCACCGCTCCAGCGTGTCGCCGTAGTAGACGAACGACGCGTCGTCCTCCGTGGGCCGCAGCGGGGAACCCGCCGCGGCGAGCCCCGCGCCGAGCGCGCCGAGCCACTGCGCCTCCAGGGCCTCCGGGTCGCGTCCGTCGAGGTCACGGCCGTGGACGAGCACCAGTCGGGTCACCGGGCGACCGTACCGCCCGTGAGCGACCCGCGCGTGGCACGCTGGGGCCCGTGAGAGACAGCATCGAGTTCGTCGCAGCCCGGGTCGCCGAGGTCGAGCAGCAGGAGCGCGAGCTCGTGCTCAACCGGTTCACGCACGACGACGCGTGGCAGCTCGGCTGCCTGCTCGTCGAGCTCGCCACCGAGCGCGGCCTGGCCGTGACGGTCGACGTGCGCAAGGGGCCGCAGCAGGTGTTCCACGCGGCGCGCGAGGGCACCACCCCGGACAACGACACCTGGGTGCAGCGCAAGGTCCGCGTGGTGGAGCGGTTCGGCGCGTCGTCGTACCTCACCGGCCTGCGCGCACGGGCCAAGGGCGAGGACTTCAACGCCAAGCACCAGCTGCCGCTGCAGGAGTTCGCCGCGCACGGCGGCGCGTTCCCCGTGCGCGTGGCGGGGGTGGGGATCGTCGGCGTCGTCACCGTGTCCGGGCTCGCGCAGGAGGCCGACCACGCGCTGGTCGTCGAGGCGCTGCGCGTGCAGGCCGCCGGCGGCGCCTGACCGGCGCGCGTCACCGCGCCCGCCGTCTACGGTGGCCGGTGTGTCCGCGCTGCTCCTGACGAACGCCCGCCTCGCCGACCGGCCCGGCCGACCCGTCGACGTCCTGCTCGACGGCGGCCGGATCGCCGCGGTGACGACGGCGGGCGCCCCGGCCCCGGTGCCCGTCTCGACCCTCCCGGAGCAGGTCGACGTCGACGGCCGCACGGTGGTGCCCGGCCTGTGGGACGCGCACACGCACCTCACGCAGTGGGCGATGGTGCGTCAGCGCCTCGACGTGTCGGCGGCGACGAGCGCCGCGCACGCCGCCGCCCTGGTGCGCGACCGCCTGGACCTGGCCGCGCCGCCCACCGGCGGCACGCCGCTCGTCGGCTACGGCTTCCGGTGGGCCACCTGGCCGGACACACCCACCGCCGCGGTGCTCGACGCCGCGGTGCTCGACGCAGGCATGGGCGACGTGCCGGTCGTCCTGCTGTCCGGCGACCTGCACAGCGCCTGGGCCTCGACGGCGGGCCTGCGCTTCCTCGGCATCGCGGAGCACCCCACCGGGCTGCTGCGCGAGGAGGAGTGGATGCCGGCCAGCCCGCGCATCGTCACGGTGGACGACGCCGTGGCGGACGCCCTGGTGGTGGACGCGGCCCGCGCCGCCGCCGCGCGCGGCGTCGTCGGCGTCGTCGACTTCGAGGTGGCGGACAACCTCACCGCCTGGCGCCGACGGGTGGCGGGCGGCTGGGACGGCCTGCGCGTGCGCGCCGGGGTGTGGGAGCAGCACCTGGACGCGGTGCTCGCCGCCGGGCTGCGGCACGGCGACCCGCTCGGCCACCCGCACGGGTCCGACCTGGTGACGCAGGGCCCGCTCAAGGTGATCAGCGACGGGTCGCTCAACACGCTCACGGCGTACTGCTTCGAGGAGTACGCGGGCGTCGCCGGACCGGACGCGCACGGCATCCTCAACATCGCGACCGACCAGCTCGCGCCCCTCATGGCCCGCGCGCACGCCGCCGGCCTGCGCTGCGCGATCCACGCCATCGGCGACCGCGCCAACGCGCTCGCCCTCGACGCGTTCGAGGCCTCCGGCGCGCGCGGGTCGGTGGAGCACGCGCAGCTGCTGCGCCCCGACGACGTCGCGCGGTTCGCCGCCCTGGGCGTCACCGCGAGCGTGCAGCCCGAGCATGCGATGGACGACCGCGACGTCGCCGAGGAGCTGTGGCCCGGCCGCACCGCGCGCGCGTTCCCGCTGGCCGAGCTGCGCGCCGCCGGGGTGCCGCTGGCGCTCGGGTCGGACGCGCCCGTCGCGCCTCTCGACCCGTGGACGGCGCTCGCGGCGGCCGTCACCCGTTCCCGCGACGGCCGCGCGCCCTGGCACCCGGAGCAGCGGATCGACGTGCGCGCCGCGCTGGAGGCGTCCGTCGACGGCCGGCCCCTCGACCTCGCCGTCGGCGGCCCCGCCGACCTGGCTGTGCTCGACGTCGACCCGCTCGCCCTGCCCGCGGCGCACGACGACCCGGCCGACCTCGCCGACGCGCTGCGCGCCACCGCCGTCGCCGGCACGCTCGTCGCGGGCCGCTGGACCCACCACGCGCTCTGACGGCGCGGCGCACCCTTCGAGCACGGGATCCGTAACGCCAAGAGCAGAGATGGCGATACGGATCCCGTGCTCGAAGGGGACCGTCAGGCGCGGAGCTCGGCGATCTCGGCGAGCAGGGCGTCGCGCTGCTCGGCGTCGTCGACGTGCTTCGTCACGACGCGCTCCAGCCGGTCCCAGTCCTCGCGGGCGAGGGCGGAGAACAGCTGCTGCGCCTGCCCGGTGGACAGGTCGAGCGCGGCGAGCCGGGCGAGCAGGCCGGGACCGGGCTCGGCGGCGGCCTGCTCCTGCGCGGCCTTCCACCCGACGAACGCGCCGGGCCGGTTGGTGATCATGCCCTCGACGCCGAGGTCGGTGAACCGGGTCCAGTCGGCGGCGGAGTCGACCGTCCACACGAAGACGCCGACGCCGGCGGCGTTGAGGTCCTCGACGACGGACGGTCGGGTCGCCAGCGCCGAGCCGGACGGGTTGTAGTACGTGGCGTGCAGGCGCTCCGCGGTGGCGACCGGGTCGGCGTCGAGGGTGCCGCGCAGCAGGCCGAGCGGGATCTGCGGCGCCCGGTCGTACGCGTACTCCAGGGCCTTCTCGTCGAACGACTGCAGCACCACCCGGTCCTCCAGCCCGGCCTCGAGGATCATGTCGACGGTCCGGTCCACCTCCTCGCGGGTCTCGGGGCCCTTGATCTCGAGCAGCAGGTCGGAGCTGCCGGTGTCCATGAGGTCGAGCACCTGCGCGAACGTGGGCACCTTCTCCCCGGTGAACGCGGGGCTGAACCACGACCCCGCGTCGAGGGAGCCGATGTACGGCGACCGGAGGAACTCGACGTCGCCCGTGCCGTCGGTGGTGCGGTCGACGGTCTGGTCGTGCAGGACGACGGGGACGTCGTCGGCGGTGGTGTGCACGTCGATCTCGACGTACTCGGCGCCGGCCTTCATCGCGGCGGCGTAGGCGGCGAGCGTGTTCTCGGGGTTGACCGACGAGTAGCCGCGGTGCGCCGCGGTGACGGGCAGGTCGCCGGGCTCGTTCACGACCGGCTTCGGCTCGAGCTCCGTGACGACGACGTCGTCGATGCTCACGCGCGCGCCGTCGGCGGCGAAGCCGAGCACGCCGTCGTCGGTGCGGCCGATGCGCCCCTCCAGCACCTCCTGGCCGTCGTAGACCCAGGTGGCGTGGTTGCCTTGCACCTCGATCGCGATCGGCACCTCCGTGCCGACGCCGGCGTCGGAGGGGGCGGCGGCCGTGGCGGGCACGTTCCACGCGTTCCCCGACGTGCGCTCGGCGAGCTCGAGGCCGTTGCTCGCCGTCGTGGTGGAGCGCATGGCGGCCTGCCACCACGGCACCCCGCCGGCGGGGTCGATGTCGAGGATCGGCGCGAGCCAGCGCGCCGCGTTGTTCACGGCGTCGAAGCGCACGGTGGCCTCGAGCCGGTAGTTCTCCACGTGCGGGCCGAACGTGACGCGACCGATCGTCGACGGCTCGCCCACGAGGCGGCCGTCCTGGACGGCCCACTCGCCCGCCCCGACGTGCCAGCCGTCCGGCAGCGCGCCGTCCGCGACGTCGTCGAAGTCCTGGGCGTACACGACGTCGCCGGGCGCGCTGGACAGGGGCGCGGCGGACAGGGGTACGGCGTCCGCGACGGGCGGGGCGACGACGGTCGCGGCGAACGAGGCGACGGACACCCCCGCGGCGACGGCGAACGCGAGCGTGGCGGAGACGGTGCGCGTGCCGGGCGGGGCGAGCAGGGTGCGGCGGCGTGCGGTCATGGTGGTGGTCCCTCCTGGCGTCTTCGGGCGGATGGCGGGCACGCTAGGCAGCGCGGATGGCCGGACCGGGGCCGACGGGGTGACCCGCCGGTGACGGCCGGACGAACTTCGGGTGTGGGTGCGAGACTGCCTCGATGACCGACGATGCGCACCCGCAGGCGCACCCGCAGGCGGACCCGGAGCCCCGCCTGCGGTCGCGGCTCGCGGAGGTGGAGGAACGCCTCGCGGCGCAGCGCCGGGCCGTCGACGGGATCGTCGAGTCGGCGCGCGACTCCAACGCCGACGACGAGCACGACCCCGAGGGCGCGACGCTCGCGTGGGAGCGGCAGCAGGCGGCGGCGCTCGCGGGCGAGGCGGCGCGCGAGCGCGACCAGCTCCTCGCCGCGCTCGACCGCGTGGCCGCCGGGACGTACGGCGTCTGCGAGGTGTGCGGCCGGCCCATCCCCGCCGCGCGGCTGGCGGCTCGGCCCGCCGCCACCCGCTGCGTCGAGCACGCGCGGTGACGGGCGGGCGGGCGACGCCCGGCGCGGCACTTCCGGCTCGCGTCGGCAGTTCGAACTGCCGCGCCGGGCACGAACTGCCGCGCCGAGCGCGACTCAGCCCGGATCGATGCTCATCCCGCGCCAGGCGACGCGGACGGCCTCGCGGCAGCGGGCGAGCACGTCGGGGTCGTCGAGCGCGGCGCCGCGCACCACCGGCTGGTAGTAGAAGACGCCGTTGACGAGGTCGATGCAGGCGTCGACGTCGAGGTCGGGGCGCAGCTCGCCCCGCTCGATGCCGGCCCGGAGCAGCGCGACCATGGCCCCGCGACGCCGTGCGACGTGGGAGCGCCAGTACGCCTGCGCGAGCTTGCGGTCCGTCATCGCGAGGCGGATGCGCAGCCGGAAGCGTTCCTCCGGGTAGTGCCGGCCTGCGGGCTGCGCACCGGGGGACAGCGCGTCGAGCAGGTTCTCCAGCAGGTCGCCCTCGAGCGGGATGGCGTACGGCTCCCGCCCGACGTCGAGGGCCGCGGCGACGAGGTCGGTCATGCTCGGCCAGCGTCGGTAGATGGCGGCGCGGCTCACGCCGCTCGCCGCGACGACCCGGTTGACCGTCACGTCCTCGCCCCGTTCCAGGAGCCCGACGGCAGCGGCGAGGATCCGCTCGTCGTGCCCGTCGGCGCGGGGCCGGCCGGGGCGACGGCGGGGACGGGTGGCGGGACGACGCTCGGGGCCGCGGCGCTCGGCCGCGACCCCGGGGCGTCCCGTGGGGGCGACGGTCACGCGGCGCCGGGGTCGAGCGCCCGCTCGCGCAGTCGGGCGACCAGGCCGTCGGTGAGGCCCGCGGAGCGCAGCGGGGCCAGCGGGTCGCCGTGGCGCTCGGCCAGCGTGGCGAGCAGGGAGCGCATCGGCTCGGGCGAGAACGCGGTGCGGGTGGCGGCGCGCGCGGCCTCGTCGAGGTCGAACCCGAAGCGGCTCATGAGCGGCTGCATGACCGGCGCGAGCCGGGCCATGATCGCCGCGGAGTTCTCGCCGGTGCGGGTGTAGTCGGCCACGACCGCGTCCTCGTCGGCGCCCAGCGCGAGCAGCAGCGCCGCCGCGAGCACACCCGTGCGGTCCTGCCCGGCCGCGCAGTGGAACGCCACGGCGCCGGGGGAGTGGGCGATCACCGCGAGGGCCGTCACGACCTGCGGTGCCGCGCCCTCGTACATCCGCAGGTACATCCGGCCGAAGCGGTGCTGCTCCAGCAGCTCGGCGGGATCCTCCGCCGACGCCGAGCCGATGTCGGCCATGAACGGCACGTGGTGGTACGTCACGGCGCGCTGCTCGCCGAGCGGGCCGCGGCCGGTGAGCGCGACCTCGTCGGCGGAGCGCAGGTCGACGACGGCGCGCAGGCCGCGCTCGACGAGACGCTCGGCGTCGGGCGCGGTGATCGTGGACAGGTCGTCCGCGCGGATCGCGAACCCCTCCCGGATCGTGCCGGCCGCGACGGGGATGCCGCCGAGGTCGCGGAGGTTGACGGGCGTGCTGAGCGCGGGTGCGGGGCGGGCGTCGGCGGGGCTGTCGGTGAGGGTCACGTGATCTTCCTTCGGATGACGGCGCTGGCCTGGTCGATGACCGTGACCAGCACGATGATGCAGATGACGATCGCGGACAGGTGCCCGTAGTCGTACAT
>Ga0160432_100121_pt1 | contig 74881 bp, 67 predicted proteins | sample HID1971M_E0MG_FD_108250 | JGI IMG/M metagenome (GOLD analysis project Ga0160432, IMG submission 108250) | Enriched millipede-associated microbial communities from UW Madison campus, WI, USA - HID1971M_E0 MG | ecosystem: Host-associated > Arthropoda: Insects > Digestive system > Unclassified ... | reverse complement strand
CGCAGCCCGAGCTGCCGCGCCCGCTGGACGAGGCCCTCGACGATCGCGTGCCCGACGCCGCGGCCGCGCCATGCCGGGTCGGCCGCGAGGGTGCGCACCTCCGCGAGGTCGTCCCACATGACGTGCAGCGCCCCGCACCCGACGACGCCCCCGTCGACGTCCGCCGCCACGAGGAACTCCTGCACGGCCTCGTAGTAGCCGACCATCTCCTTGGCGAGCAGGATGCGCCGCTCGGCGTACGGCTCCACGAGGCGGCGCACCGCGCGCATGTCGGCCGGCATCGCGGAGCGGACGGCGAACGACGCGCCGTGGTCCTGGGGCCGGTCGGGGAGCACGCGGTCACTCTACGGTCGGGCCGACGCGCCGGCGCGGGCGTCCCGGTGCACGGACGTTCACGTGACCTCCACGAGCGCGGCGGCCGTGACCTCGTCGATCACGAGGTCGGTCACGACGCCGGCCGCGAGCGCCGCCCGCAGGGGCGCCACCTTGTTGCCGCCCGCGACGGCGCACAGCCGCCGCGGGATACGACGCAGCTCGGCGGGCGTGGGCCCGGTGGCCCGGGCGTTGAGGGAGATGTCGCGGTAGGTGCCGTCGGCGCGCACGAAGACGGTGCAGACGTCGCCCACGACGCCCTCCGCGTCCAGCACGGCCACGTCGTCGGGCTCGAGGTACCCGGCGGAGTACACGTGCGACGGCACTCCGCCGGTGAGGGCCCCCACGGAGAACAGGGCGATGTCGGCGCGACCCTGGACGTCGAGCACGCGGCGCACGGAACGCTCCCGCCACATCGCGGCCTTGGTCTCGGCGAAGTCGAAGAACGCCGGCACGGGGAAGTAGTGGACGGACGCGTCGAAGGCCGTGCCGAACCCCGAGATCAGGTCCCCGGCGTAGCTCATGCCCGAGGTCCGGGTGTTGGCCGCTCCGTTGAGCTGCACGACGGCGGACCCCCGGGTCGGCTTGTGGGGCAGGTGCTCGGTGATCGCGGCGAGGGTGGTGCCCCAGGCCACGCCGAGCACCATGTCGGAGTCGAACCAGCGCGCCAGGAGCCGCGCGGTGGTGATGGACACCTGCTGCAGCCGGTCGTCGTCGGTGGCGGAGTCCGAGACGGGCACCACGTACGCGTCGATGCCGTGCCGCTCGGCGATCTCCTGGCCGAGGCCGGGCGCCCGGGACGGGCCGGGGCGCAACGTGATCTCGACGACGCCGGTGTCCCGCGCTCGCTTGATCAGCCGGGAGACGGTGGAGCGGGACGTGCGCAGGTGCCGCGCGATCGTCTCCATCTTCATGTCCTGCAGGTAGTACATCGTCGCGGCCATGACCACGTCGCGTTCCCGATAGCTCGCCATGTCACCAGCATGCCCCAGTTGCACGTTTGTGCACCCAGGTTGCGCGGACGTGCTGGCGGTGCTGCCCTGGGAGCGTCGTCCGATCGGAAGGAACCACGATGGCCTCCACCCGGCTCACAGCCGAGTCACGCACCCAGGCCCTCGCCGCGCTCAAGGGCTCACAGACCACCAGCGGCGAGCTCGACGTGCTCGTCGTCGGCGGCGGGGTCACCGGCGCCGGCATCGCGCTCGACGCCGCCACCCGCGGCCTGTCGACCGCGATCGTCGAGGCGCAGGACTGGGCGTCGGGGACGTCCAGCCGCAGCAGCAAGCTGGTGCACGGCGGTCTGCGCTACCTGCAGATGCTCGACTTCCACCTCGTCAAGGAGGCTCTCACCGAGCGCGACCTCCTGCTCAAGGACATCGCCCCGCACCTCGTCAAGCCCGTGCCGTTCCTGTACCCGCTGGAGCACCGGGTGTGGGAGCGCGCGTACGTCGGCGCCGGCATCGCGCTCTACGACACGCTCGCGTCCCTCGCCCCGGGACGCCGCGCCATGCCGCTGCACCGGCACCTGTCGCGACGCCGGATGTCGGCCAAGTTCCCCGACCTCGCGCACGACGCCGCCATCGGCGCGGTGCAGTACTGGGACGCCTCCGTCGACGACGCCCGGCTCGTGTCCACGCTCGTCCGCACCGCGGTCAGCTACGGCGCGCACGCGGCGTCCCGCACCCAGGTCGTGGCGCTCACCAAGGGCGCCACCGGCGCGGTGAACGGCGCCGTCCTCACGGACCTCGAGAGCGGCGAGGAGATCGCCGTCCGCGCCCGGCACGTCATCAACGCCACCGGGGTGTGGACGGAGGACACGGAGGCGCTGGCCGGCGACACCGGCGGCCTGCGCGTGCTGGCCTCCAAGGGCGTGCACATCGTGGTCCCCCGCGAGCGCATCAAGGGCACCGTCGGCCTGATCCTGCAGACCGAGAAGTCGGTGCTGTTCGTCATCCCGTGGTCCCGGTACTGGGTGGTCGGCACGACCGACACCCCCTGGACCCATGACCCGACCCACCCGGTCGCCACCGCGCAGGACATCGACTACGTCCTGGACCACGCCAACGCGGTGCTGGCGCACCCGTTGTCCCGCGACGACATCATCGGGACGTACGCCGGCCTGCGGCCGCTGCTGCAGCCCGGCACCAAGGAGGGCACCAGCTCCGCCAAGGTGTCGCGCGAGCACACCGTCGCCAGCCCGGTGCCCGGCCTCACCGTCATCGCCGGCGGCAAGCTCACGACCTACCGCGTGATGGCGAAGGACGCCGTGGACTTCGCCATCGGCCAGCGCGCCGCCGCGCTGCCGTCGATCACGCACGAGATCCCGCTGCTGGGCGCCGTCGGGCTGCAGGCCACCCGCCGCCTCGCCCGCACCTGGGCGGCGCGGTACGGCTGGAAGCCGCCCATGGTCGACCACCTGCTGCACCGCTACGGGTCGCAGCTGCGGCACCTCGTCGAGCTGTGCGAGCAGGACCCGTCCCTCGCGCGTCCGCTCGAGCACGCCCCCGCGTACCTGCGCGCCGAGATCCACTTCGGCGTCAGCCACGAGGGCGCGCTGCACCTCGAGGACCTGCTGCTGCACCGCACCCGCCTCGTGTACGAGGTCGCGGACCGCGGTCTGGCCGCGCTGCCCGAGATCGCCGACGTCGCGGCACCGCTGCTCGGCTGGGACGACGCGACCAAGCAGGCCGAGATCGACGCCTACACCGCCCGCGCCCAGGCCGAGGACGCGGCGGAGGACGAGCCCGACGACGCCAGCGCGGAGGCCGTACGCCTCCGAGCCACCGACGTCGCCGCCATGCAGCCCCTGCGGGGCTGATCCCGACCCCGGCCGGGCGACCGGCCGGGGACTCCCGCAGGGCTCCGCCCGTCGCGGGCTCTCTCCGACCCCGGAGAGGACAACGTGGTCCCTCAAGAGAAAGAGATCCGACGATGGACTCATTGATCATGCAGGCGTTCTGGTCCGAGATCCTCGGGACCGCGACGCTGATCCTGCTGGGCGCCGGCGTCGTTGCCAACGTGGTGCTCCCGAGAACCAAGGGCTTCGACGGCGGCTGGCTGCTCGTCAACTTCGGGTGGGGCCTCGCGGTCTTCGCGGGTGTGTTCACCGCGTACAAGTCTGGCGCGCACCTCAACCCGGCCGTGACGATCGGCCTCTACGCGGCGCAGTCGCCGTTCGCGACGCTCACCGGGCCGGAGGGGCGGGTCACCGCCACGATCGAACCCACCGTGAGCAACATGTTCGTCTACTTCGCGGCGGAGATGATCGGCGCCATCATCGGCGCGGTGCTCGCCTTCATCGTGTACAAGAAGCACTTCGACCAGGAGGCGCCCGGCGCCACCAAGCTCGCGGTCTTCTCGACCGGGCCGGAGCTGCGCTCCTACGGCTGGAACTTCATCACCGAGGTCATCGCGACCTTCGTGCTGGTGTTCTTCGTCGTCGTCTCGGGCAAGACGCCGTCCGGGCTCGGACCGCTCGCCGTCGCGCTCATCGTGGTCGCGATCGGTGCCAGCCTCGGTGGCCCGACCGGGTACGCCATCAACCCCGCCCGAGACCTCGGGCCCCGCATCGCGCACGCGTTCCTGCCCATCAAGGGCAAGGGGTCCAGCGACTGGGCGTACTCCTGGGTGCCCGTCGCCGGCCCGCTCGTGGGCGGCGTGCTCGCCGGCCTCCTGGGTTCCGTCTACTCCTGATCCACCCCGCCGGCCGGGCCGCACGGCCCGGCCGGCACCCCGCACCACCCACACCGACGTGAAGGGCAACCCCCATGGCTGACTACGTCCTCGCCATCGACCAGGGCACGACGAGCTCGCGTGCCATCGTCTTCGACCACTCCGGCCGGATCGTCTCCACCGGCCAGCTCGAGCACGACCAGATCTTCCCCAAGGCGGGCTGGGTCGAGCACAACGCCGAGCAGATCTGGAGCAACGTGCGCGAGGTCGTCGGGCTGGCGCTCACGCGCGGCAACCTGGCGCACACCGACCTCGCCGCCATCGGCATCACCAACCAGCGCGAGACCGCCGTCGTGTGGGACAAGAACACCGGCAAGCCGGTGTACAACGCGATCGTGTGGCAGGACACCCGCACGCAGGCGATCGTCGACGAGCTCGGCGGCTCCGAGGGCGCCGACAAGTACAAGGCGATCGTGGGCCTCCCCCTCGCCACCTACTTCTCCGGCCCCAAGGTGAAGTGGATCCTCGACAACGTCGAGGGCGCTCGCGAGGCCGCCGAGAAGGGCGACCTGCTGTTCGGCAACACCGACACCTGGGTGCTGTGGAACATGACCGGCGGGCCCGACGGCGGCGTGCACGTCACCGACGTCACCAACGCGTCGCGCACCATGCTCATGGACCTGGACACCCTGAGCTGGCGCGAGGACATCGCCGCGGACATGGGCATCCCCCTGTCGATGCTGCCCGAGATCCGCTCCTCCTCCGAGGTGTACGGGCAGGGACGCCCCCGCGGCCTCGTGCCCGGCGTGCCGATCGCCGGCATCCTCGGCGACCAGCAGGCCGCCACCTTCGGCCAGGCGTGCTTCGAGGTCGGCACCGCGAAGAACACCTACGGCACCGGCAACTTCATGCTCCTCAACACGGGCACGGAGAAGGTGCCGAGCAAGAACGGCCTGCTCACCACCGTCTGCTACAAGATCGGCGACGCCCCCCAGGTGTACGCGCTCGAGGGCTCCATCGCCGTCACGGGCTCGCTCATCCAGTGGCTGCGGGACAACCTCGGCATGTTCGAGGACGCGCCCGACGTCGAGTGGCTGGCCCGCAAGGTCGAGGACAACGGCGGCGCGTACTTCGTGCCCGCGTTCTCCGGCCTGTTCGCCCCGTACTGGCGCCCCGACGCCCGCGGCGCGCTCGTCGGCCTCACCCGGTACGTCAACCGCAACCACATCGCGCGGGCCGCCCTGGAGGCCGTGGCCTACCAGACCCGCGAGGTCGTGGACGCCATGAAGCTCGACTCCGGCGTGCAGCTCACCGAGCTCAAGGTGGACGGCGGCATGGTCCAGAACGAGCTGCTCATGCAGTTCCAGGCCGACCAGCTCGGCGTCGACGTCGTGCGGCCCAAGGTCGCCGAGACGACGGCGCTCGGCGCCGCGTACGCCGCCGGCATCGCCGTCGGGTTCTGGAAGGGCGAGGAGGACGTCACCGCGAACTGGGCGGAGGACAAGCGCTGGTCGCCGGCCGTGGCCGAGGACGAGCGCGAGCGCCTCTACCGGTCCTGGAAGAAGGCGGTCACGAAGACGTTCGACTGGGTCGACGCCGACGTGCAGTAGTGCGTCCTGCGGTGGCTGAGGGGACGGCGTCGTGCCGTCCCCTCAGTGCCGCCTACGCGCGTCGTGGGCGCTGCTCTCCGGCGGGATGGCGAACCAGCGGGCCCAGCGGCCGTGCAGATGCGGCCGGTGGCCCGTGGACTCGACCGCGAAGAGAAAGGCCGCCACCGCGCTGAGCACGAGGATCTCACCGCCGTCCTCGAGGGTCGTGAGCGCCACGTCCACCGGCCGGACGCTCAGGAACGGGGCGTGCAGGGCGTCGACCACCATGCTGCAGAACGCGAACAGGGCGAAGAGGACGGCCAGCACGGCGGAGACCTCCCGCGCCGCCGGCCGGGCGCGCAGGTGCGTCACCGCGACGAGCGAGGCGAGGACCACACCGACCACGCCGAGGAAGGCCAGCTCGCCGACGTGATTGGAGAGCGTGCCGAGCGCAGGGACCCGGCGTTCGAACCAGACCCCGAACGCCTCGTGCAGCTGGAACCAGTCGTCCGCGAGAAGGTACACGCACACCGACGACCACACGGCCAGCACGGGTGCCCGGTCCCGCAGCGCGACGCGTGCCAGCAGGAACCCGGACCACGCCGTCAGCAGGTAGCCGAAGAGCTCGCCGTAGCCGCGGTCCACGCCGAGGTCCCACGTGTGTCCGCTCGGCCGCGCGAGGACCTTCAAGGACAGGTGCGCGGCGATCAGCAGCCCGCAGGTGCCCCACAAGAGGGTGAGCAGCGTGGCGGCCGGCCCTTCGGTGGTCCCCAGCTTGGCGGCCCATGGCCGGAAGGTTCGTGTCACGCCGGGATCCTCACGTCGCAGATGTGGGGAGAACCCTAGCCCGACGCTCGAACGGTGCCGTCCTGCGTCTCGGGGCCGACGAGGAAGTCCCGGGCCGTCGCGAGGAGGAGCTCCCGCTCGCCGTCGACGGTGAAGTCGGGGTCGGTCGCGACACGTTCGAGGAAGCCGCCCGAGAGCAGGGCCAGCCAGGACGCGATCCGGGCCGGCAGCAGGTCCGTGCGGACCTCCCCCGACTTCTGGCCGCGCTCGACCCACGGCAGGAGGAGGTCGCGCTGGGCCCGGTCGTCCGCCGCCAGGGCGTCCGCGACGGCGGGCAGGTGCATGACGCCCGCGACGGCGCGCACGAACCCGGGGATGCGCGGGTCGGCGGCGTCGTCGGCCCACGAGCCCACGAGCTCCAGCAGGACGGCGAGCGGGTCGGTGCGGCCCTCGAGGGCGGCCGCCTTCTCGACCGTCTCGGCGGTGCCGAGCTCAAGGATCGCCAGGACGAGCTCTGTCTTGGTGGCGAAGTAGTGGAAGAACGTCCCCGACCCGATCCCCGCCTCGCGGCAGATCGCGGCCGTCGTCGCGCCCTCGTAGCCGCGCTCGGCCAGCACCGTCAGGCCGGCCAGGATGATCTGCAGGCGGCGCGCCTCGTGGCGCTGCGGATCAACCCTGCGCGCCACGGGCGTCCTCCGCGGGCACGACGCCGAGCCTCCGCACCTGGAGGCGGTCCTCGCGGACGCGCGAGGCGAGGCCGTGGGCGGCGAGCGCCTCGTCGACCTCGGCGACCGCGGCGGCGTCCTTGCGCTCGGCGAGCCGACGGCGCAGCAGGGCGTGCTCGGCGGCCGAGAACCCGGGCCGGCCGTCCATCCACCGCGCGTACGCGCCCTCGTGCGGGTCGGCGTCGCGCCACGGCCACCCGTGCGCCTCGAACGCGGCCCGGATCTCGTCGCGCCGCAGCGTGTCGACGTCCAGCCGTTCCCGCGGGGCGCCGGTCGGGCCGAGGAGGACCAGGTACCGGCCGTCGCGGAAGACGTCGGCGACGTCGGCCCGCTCCACCCAGCCCTCGCGGTCTTCCGTGCGGTGCTCGAGGTGGTCGTCGGCGACCGTCAGCCGGAGCGACTCCCCGATCGTCGTCAGCGCCAGGAGGACGCCGCCCACCACGCCCAGCCCGCCGAGGATCGGCACCGACCACACGAGGGGCAGGCCCGCGAGGAGCTCGACGGGGCCGAGGCCCGGCAGCGGGCTGCCCTCCAGGACGCCGCGCAGCCACCGGGCCAGCGGCGGGAGGGCGAAGCCCAGCCCGACGCCGACGGCGACGGTCGCGAGCAGCAGGAGCAGCGGCACCCAGCGGGGCTGGCGCACCTCGGACGGAGCGGTGGTCGGCACGGGACAATTGTTGGAGCACGCACTCCAATAATGCAACCCGGCCTACCCTGGGCCGGTGAGCAACGGCACCGTCACCACGACGCGCGAGTACACGATCCCCGGCGTCCACGTCACCGACCGCACCCTCACGGTGCCGCTGGACCGGGCGCACCCCGACGACGGGCGCACCATCTCCCTCTTCGTCCGCGAGCTCGTGGACCCCACGAGGCGCGCCGACGACCTGCCGCTGCTCGTCTTCCTGCAGGGCGGCCCGGGCGGCAAGGGGCCCCGCCCGACCGGCCCCGACGGCTGGGCGGGCGAGGCGCTCAAGCGGTTCCGGGTGGTGCTGCTCGACCAGCGCGGCACCGGGCGCTCGACGGCGGTCCGGGCGGGCGCGCTCGCCGCGCTCGGGTCCGCCGAGGCCCAGGCCGAGCACCTGACCCACTTCCGTGCCGACTCGATCGTCGCCGACGCCGAGCACGTGCGGAAGACCGTCTACGGCGGCCGGCGCTGGTCGACGCTCGGCCAGTCGTACGGCGGGTTCCTCACGCTCACCTACCTCTCGCGCGCCCCCGAGGGCGTGGCCGCGTCCTACGTGACGGGCGGCCTCGCCGGGCTCACCGCGAGCGCCGAGGACGTCTACCGCCGCACCCAGCCGCGCGTCATCACCAAGAACGCGGTCTACCGCGAGCGGTACCCCGACGACGTCGAGCGCGTGGCGCGGATCGCGGACCGGCTCGCCGCGGGCGACGTGCGCCTGCCCGGCGGGGACGTGCTCACCGTCGAGCGGTTCCAGACCCTCGGGATGGCCTTCGGCATGGGCCCCGGCTTCGAGCGTGTGCACTGGATCGTGGACGAGGCGTTCGACCCCGCCTCCGACGAGCTCTCCGACACCTTCCTCGCGGAGGTGGAGGCCGCCACGGGCTTCGCCACCAACCCGATGTACGCCGTCCTGCACGAGTCGATCTACGCGCAGTCCGGCACGGGCGCCACGGCATGGTCGGCGCAGCGGGTGCGCGACGACGACGCGTCCTTCGACGCCAGCGCCCGCCCGCTGCTGTTCACGGGCGAGATGATCTACCCCTGGATGTTCGAGCAGCTCGCGTCGCTGCGCCCGTTCCGTGCCGCCGCCGAGGCGCTGGCGGCGCGCACCGACTGGGCCGACCTGTACGACCTCGACGTCCTCGCCCGCAACGAGGTGCCGCTCGAGGCCGCCGTCTACCACGACGACATGTTCGTGGACGCCGGGCTCTCCCTGGAGACCGCGGCCCACGTCGGCAACGCCCGCGCGTGGGTGACCAACGAGTTCGAGCACGACGGCCTGCGCCTGGGCGACGTCTTCCCGAAGCTCCTGGCACGCATGGACGCGCGCGGGGGCGCCCTGCCGTCGCGGTAGCGCTCAGCTCACGCCGAGAGCGTCAGGGTGACGCCACGCCCGGCGGCGCGGGCGGCGTCGACGAGCAGGCGCCCGATCGCGACGTCGAGCAGCCCGAGCCCGACGGAGTCGAACAGCGTCACCTCGTCGGCCGACCGGCGGCCGGACGCCCGACCCGTGACGACGTCGCCCAGCTCGAGGCGGCAGTCGTCCGCACCGATGGCGCCCTCGGCGATCGCGATCAGCGCGTCACCCGACTCGTGCAGCGCCGTCGACACGGAGTCGACGACGATCCGCGAGCGGCGCATCGCCTCGCCGTCGACCTCCCGGTGGTCGGGCCGCGGCGGCGCGCCGACGACGTTGACGTGCAGACCCGGGTGGAACCACTCCCCCCGCACGACGGGCTCGCGGGACGGTGTGAGGGTGCACACGACGTCGGCAGCCTCGACGGCGGCCGCCGGGGTGCCCACCAGGGTGACCTTGAGCCCGGGGTGCCGGGAGGCGACCTGCTCGGTGAACGCGGCCGCCGTCGACGCCGAACGCGTCCAGAACACCACGTGCTCCAGGGGCCGCACCTGCGCGACGGCGCTGACGTGCTCCAGCGCCAGCCCGCCGGCGCCGACCAGCCCGAGCACGCGCGCGCCCTCGGGCGCGAGCCAGCGTGTGGCGACGGCGCTCGCGGCGGCCGTGCGCAGCCGGGTGGGCAGGCCGCCGTCGAGGATCGCGACCGGCCCGCCGTCGTCCGCGTCGGACAGCACGAGCACCGACCGCTGCGCGGGCAGCCCGCGCCCCCGGTTGCCGGGGATGTCGGCGAGCAGCTTCGAGCCGGCGAGCCCGGCTCGCCGCGAGACCGCGGTCATCGGGAGGAAGTGCGCGGCGTCGTCCAGCGCGGCGACGCTCAACGGGGCCTGCGCGGCCGTGCCGTCGGCGAGGTCCGCGAACGCCTGCTCGACGACGGCGACGACGTCGGCGGGGCCGACGAGGCCGGTGAGGTCGGTGCGGGTGAGGACGAGGGGCACGGGGCCTCCAAGGGTCGGGTGAGTCGGGTGAGGCGGGTGGGTCGGGGGTCGGTGGTCGGGCGGAGGGTCACGCGAGCCGCCCCTGGCGGACGAACGACGTGGTGAGCCCGGAGGGCGGTCGGCTGTGGCTGACGAGCCCCGCGACGGCGAGCAGCGCCAGGACGTACGGGAGCATGACCAGCAGCGCGAACGGCACGTCCACCCCGAGGGCGGGGAGCGTGAACTGGAGCGCCTGCGCGAGGCCGAACACGACCGCGGCGACGGCCACGCCGATCGGGCGCCAGCTCCCGGCGATGACGGCGACCACGGCGAGGTACCCGACCCCGGCCGTCATGTTGTCCGTGAACGTGCGCACCTCGGACAGCGCGAGCTGGGTGCCGGCGAGCCCCGCGAGCAGCCCGACGACGAGCACGGCGGCGGACCGCACACGCAGCACGGGGATGCCGGAGCGGTCGGCGCTGGTGGCGTCCTCCCCGACCGCGTCCAGCGCGAGGCCCCAGCCGGTGCGGCGGGTCGTGAGGACGGCGAGCACGACGACGACGGCGACGAGCGCGTACCCGAGCCCGGTCTGGCGGAACAGCGCGGGCCCGAGCACGGGGATGTCGGCGAGGAGCGGGACCTCCAGGCGGGCGAACCCGGGCACGGCGGTGCCGCGCTCCAGCACGAGGCGCGCGCCGAAGGTGGTGCCGGCGAGGGCGAGCGCGTTGATCGCGAGGCCGGTGACGATCTGGTCGGCCCGCAGCCAGACGGACAGCACGGCCTGCAGGAGGCCGACGAGCAGGCCGGCGAGCGCCCCGCAGGCGACGCCCGTGAGGGCCGACCCGCTGGCGGTGGCGCCGACGACGGCGGCGAAGGCGCCGGTGAGCATCATGCCCTCGACGCTCATGGTGAGGACGCCGGAGCGCTCCCCGACGAGCTCTCCGCTGGCCGCGACCAGCACGGGGATCGCGAGCGCGATGCTGGCGACGAGGAGGTCGGTGAGGGTGTCGGTCATGAGGTGGCCTCCGTGTCGGACCGGGTGCGCGGGCGGCGGGCGGCGCGGGGCGTGCGGCGCACGGCCCAGATCGTGGTGCCCGCGACGCCGAGGATGACGAGGCTCTCGAGGATCTGGGTGATGGACGCCGGGACCCCGGCGGCGAGCTGGAGGTTGATGCCGCCCGACACGAGGAAGCCGAGGGCGGTCGCGATGCCGGTGGCGGCGAGGAACGAGCCGCGGGCGAGCAGCCCGACGACCAGCCCCGAGAACCCGTAGCCGGACGCGAGCCCGTCGTCGAGGACGTGCGGGGCCGATGCGACGAGCACGCCGCCCGCGAGGCCCGCCGCCGCCCCCGCCGTGGTGAGCGAGGTGAACCGCAACCGGTCGACGGGCAGGCCGAGCCGCAACGACGCGGGCCGCGACAGCCCGACGGCGGAGAGCCGCACGCCCGTGGCCGTGCGGCGCAGCACGAGCGCGGCGACCGCGGCGCCTGCCAGCGCCAGCACGATGGCGACGGTCGCGGGCGAGCCGGGCAGGCCGAGCAGCGGCAGGTGGGTCGCGTCGACCAGCGGCGCGGACTGGGGCAGGGTCTCCGAGCTCGTCACCGGCTGGCGCAGCAGCGCCTCCTCGTGGACGGAGAGCACCAGCACGGCCGCGCCGACGAAGTTGAGCAGCAGGGTGGTGATGACCTCGCTGACGCCGCGGCGCACGGCGAGCCACCCCGCGACCGACGCCCACGCCGCGCCCCCGACCGCGGCGGTGACCAGGAGCAGCGGCAGGGCGACGACCGCGGGGACGGCGTCCGGGAGGCTGGTGCCGACGGCCGTCGCGGCGACGGCGCCCACGCAGATCTGGCCCTCGCCGCCCACGTTCACCAGGCCCGCGCGGTGCGCCACCAGGAACCCCGTCGCCACGAGGAGCAGCACGGCGGCGACGTTCAGCGACGAGCCGACCGCGTACGGCGTGCCGACCATGCCCTCCCACAGCGCCGTCGCTGCCTCCACGGGGGCGGCCCCCGCGAGCACGGCGAGCGCCGTCGACACGGCCAGCGCCCCGACGACGGCGGCCAGCGGGACGAGGACGGGGCGGGCGTCGAGCAGCCGGTCCCTCGCCGTCCGCGCCGGGCGGGCCGGCTCGCGTCCCGGCGCGGGTCGCGGAAGGTCGGGGGCAGGGGCCGGTGCGGTGGCCGGGACCGGGACGGTCATGCGCGGGCTCCCGTCATGAGGTGGGCGACGCGGTCTCGCGCGTCCGGGGCGGAGGTGGGGACGGGCTCGCTCAGCGCGCCGCGGTAGGCGACGTGCACGCGGTGGCACAGCGCGAGCAGCTCGGACAGCTCGCTGGACACGACGAGCACGCCCGTACCGGCCGCCGCGGCGGCGCGCAGGTGGCCCACGACGGCGTCCACGGCCCCGAGGTCGAGACCACGCGTGGGCTGTGCCGCGACGACGCAGCGCAACGGGTCGAGGCTCAGCTCGCGGGCCAGGACGGCCTTCTGCTGGTTGCCGCCCGACAGCGACGACAGGGGCGCGTCGAGGCTCGCCGCACGGACGTCGAACCGGTGCGCGAGGTCGCCGGCCGCGGCGCGCATCGCCCCGCGGTCGAGCAGCCCGAACCGGCGGAAGCGGTGCAGCCGGCCGAGCAGCAGGTTCGTGCTCACGCTCAGCCCGGCGACGACCGCCTCGTGATGACGGTCCTCGGGCACGACGCCCAGCCCGAGACCGGTGCGGCGCCGGGGCGCGGCCCGCGTGATGTCGACCCCGGCGAGCAGGACCTTCCCCGCGGCCGGGTGGACGGCGCCGGACAGCGCGGCCACGATCTCGCCCTGCCCGTTGCCCTCGACGCCGGCGATGCCGACGATCTCTCCGGGCCGCACGTCCAGGTCGACGCCGTCGACCCGCCGCGCGCCGTCGTCTCCCACCACGACCAGGCCACGCACGGCGAGCACCGGCTCGTCCGCCGCGCGGCGCCCCGCGGCCGCCGCGCCCTCCCCCGCGGCAGGACCCCGCCCCGGCCCGGAGGCGTCGTCGCCCGGCCGGTCCCCCAGCACTCCGACGTTCGCGGCGAGCACCGGGTCGAGCGTCGCGGTGTCACGACCCACCATGAGCTCGACGAGGTCCGACGCCGTCAGCCCGACGGCGCCCTCGCGGGCGAGCGACCCGCCGCCGACGACGCGGCCCCCGCGCAGCACGGTCGCCCGGTCGCCGACGCGCATCACCTCCGCGAGCTTGTGCGTGACGAGCACGACGGCCGTGCCCGACTCGGCGACGCGGCGGCACGTCGCGAGCAGCCCGTCGATCTCGTCCGGCCCGAGGACACCGGTGGGCTCGTCGAGCAGCAGCAGCCGAGGGCGCTCCAGGAGCGCCTTGACGATCTCGACGCGCTGCCGCGCGCCGACGCTCAGCGACGCGGCGCGGGCGGAGAGGTCGACGCGTAGGCCGAGCGACTCGTCGATCTCCGCGAGACGCCGCGCGAGCCCCCGGCGGTCCGGGCGCAGCCGGCGCACGCCGCGGCCGAGCAGCAGGTTCTCCTCGACGGTGAGCGTCGGCACGAGCGAGAAGTGCTGGTGCACCATCGCCACGCCTCTCGCGAGGGCGTCCGCCGGCGACGCCGGGGCGAACGGCGCGCCGTCGAGCAGCACGTCGCCGCCGGAAGGCGGGAGCGACCCGAAGACGATGTTGCACAGCGTCGACTTGCCGGCCCCGTTCTCGCCGAGCACGCAGTGCACCTCACCGGTGGCGACCTCCAGGTCCACCGTGTCGAGGGCCGTGTGGGAGCCGAACACCCGGGAGACGCCGCGCAGGCTCAGCGCCGGGACGGCGGCGGCGTCGTGCTCGGGCGGTGCCGCTGCGGGTGGCGGGACGGTGGTCGACATCAGGGTTCCTCTCGAGGGGCCTGCCCGGCCGCCGGGTCGCGGCGGCCGGCCGGGCGGACGGACCTCAGTACGCGTCGACCTCGCCGCTCGCGAGCCCGGCCGTGATCTCGTCGAGCGCGGCGGCGGTCTCCGGGTCGTCGGTGCACAGCACGAACTCGGTGCCCCCGAGGTCCGAGGTCAGGCCGAACGGCACCTGGGCCGCCTCCCACGTGCCGTCCAGCACCGACTGCACGGCGTGCTCGACCTCGGCCCCGATGTCGGTGCGGACGTACCCGACGTACGGGCTGTCCTGCGCGCACTCGCCGGGGATCGGCCCGCCGACCATCGAGGCGCCCGCGTCCTGCGCGGCCTGCTCGATGCCCTGCTTGCCGAGGTTGACGATCTGGCCGACGACGTCGACCCCGACGCCGAAGTTCGCGGCCGCGGCCTGCTTGGCCTTCGCCGGGTCGTTGAAGTCGCCGATGTACTGCGGGGTCACGACCTCGGTGCCCGGCACCGCGGCCTCGGCCCCGTTCGAGAACGCGACCGACGCGTTGACGATCGCGGGCAGCTCCACGCCCCCGATGAACCCGACCTTGCCCGACTCCGACGACAGCGCTGCGGCGGCGCCCGACAGGTACTCGGCCTCGGCCTGCTGCGGGTCGTAGTAGGCGAGGTTGTCGAGCGGCTCGGCGTCGGCGGGGCCCCCGATCTCGACGAACGTCACGTCGGGGAACTGCGGCGCGACCTTCCGCAGGTCGGCGTCGGTCTGCCCGCCGACCGAGACGACGAGGTCGGACGTGCTGGCGAACCTCTGGAGCGTCTGCTCGTAGTCCGCGGCCGCGACCTCCTCGACGAACGACAGCTCGACGGCGTCTCCGTGCTCCTCGGCGACCCGCTCGTAGCCGAGGTACGCCGACTCCATGAAGCCCGTGTCGGAGGTCGAACCCGGCAGGAACACCCCGACCTTCAGCGGCTCGGCGCCGTCGGGGCTGGTCCCGCCCTCGGCCTCGGCGCTGGTGCTGCAGGCCGTCAGGGCGACGAGGCCGCCCGCGACGAGCGCGCCGACGGCGGCCCGGCGGCGGACGGGCCACCGGTCGCGGGGGCGGGACGAGCGGCAGGCGGGGCGGGTGCTGGACATGAGGTCCTCCAGAGCGAAGTTAGCGGTATACCACTAACCGCGAGTCTGGTGACCCCGTGTTTCCGTCGTATCAAGCGGCCGTAAATGGTGCGTGACCCCTGCCGGCACCGCCCACGCCGCGACCCCCCACCGTCGGTCCCCCCACGGTGCGGGGTCGTGGGGTCGGACGGGTCGGACGGTCAGGCGGTCTGCCTGCCCCGGTTGCGGGTGCGGGTCGCCTCGACCGGGTCGATCGGCGACGACGCCCAGGAGTCCGCGAGCGCCAGGCTCGGCTCCCGGCCGGACGTCACGTGCCGGTGCGCCAGCTCCGCGACGGCGTCGGCGTCCTGCGCCCGGATCGCCGCCAGCATCGCGGCGTGCTCCTCGCACTGCTCGCGCGTGTCGCGCTGCTTGGTGAGGTGGAACAGCCACCGCACCCTCGCGTCCAGCGGCGCGAGCATCGACCGCAGCAACGGGTTCCCGCACGCCTGCACCACGGCCGCATGGAACCCCGCGTTCGCCGCTGCCGTCGCGGCGTCGTCGCGCCGGGCCAGCGCGTCGCGCGCCGCGTCCACCGCCGCCGCCATCCGCTCCAGGTCGGCGTCCGAGCGCTTCAGCGCCGCGAGCCGGAACGCCAGCACCTCCACGCTCTCGCGCACCTCGAACAGGTGCTCGACGTCCGCCCTCGTGAACGGCGCCACCAGCGCCCCCCGCCGCGGCACCAGCACCACCAGGCCCTCGCTCTCGAGCTGGTGCAACGCCTCGCGCAGCGGCACCCGCGAGACTCCCAGCTCCGCCGCGATATCGCGCTCGACAAGCCGCTGCCCGGGGTGCAGGTCGAGCCCGATGATGCGCGCCTTGAGCGCCCCGTACGCCGTCTCGCGCAGCGATCGGCGTACGGGGTCGGGTTCCGCAGGGCTCGTGGTCACGCCCCGATCCTAGAGATCGGCCGCATGGGTGGGACGAGGCCTGCCACGGCGGCTGTCGAGATACAACCTTAGGTTGCACGATCCGCCGGCTATGCAGCATGACCGGCCCTTGACCAAGTGGTGAGGGCTCGCGCAGGGCATCGCGCCAGGGCCACAGCGGTCGGAACCGACGCAATCAAATGCCACCGATTCTGAGGCGCGCCGGGATCGGGTACTGCAGGTTTCGAATGCGGTCGCTCGTGCAGGGAGTCGACTACCTCTCGGCCGCCAGGCCCTTCATCGCTTGATCGATGGTGCGGAAGACGGTGTCGTCGCCGCCCTCCCAGGCCGGCGTCGGGTCGGGCTGGCCGGGCGACGGGGCATAGAGCCACCAGAGGTTGCCCCACGGGTCCTGCACCCGGCCCACGGTCGTCTCCCCGTAGAAGGGTGAGGGCGGGGTGATCATGCGCGCCCCGCGCTCGACGGCGGCCTGCAGGGTGGCGGCGACGTCGTCCACCCACACCTGGAGCAGTCCGGGGCGGGCGGGCCAGCCGTCGAGGCGATCGGAGAGCATCACCTTCGGCCCGCCGAGCACGACCTCGGCGTGGATGAGTCTGCCGTCCGGTGTCGGCGTACGTGCCGCCTCGTTCTCGGTGCCGTCGAACACCCCGACCATGAACTCGACGAGTCCGGCGGCATCGTCAACCACGACAAACGGGTTGAGCGACGCCTCGCCGCTGGGGAGCTGCCGCGCGTCCAGGACTGTCATGGGGCCACACTGTGCCAGGCCTCACCGACAAGGCGCACCGGGGCCGTGACGGCCCTGGCTCGCGGCGGCGTGCCCCTAGGCGGAACAGGGCTCATCAACTCCTCACGCGGGCCATTCAGAACCGACCGATTCTGAGACGCTCCAGAATCGGGTTATGGACGTTTCGAAACCTCGCGCCTGCCGGCAGGTCTGCAGCGGTCGCGCGCCCTGGGGCACGTGGTTGCGTGTGCGCATGACGCTCCGCTCCTTCCAGGACCGCCGGGACTTCGATGACGTCGCGCGGGGCAAGGTCGCCGACCTCGTGCCCGAGGTGATCACGGCCGACGATGGGCATGTGGTGTGGGACGTCCACGGCTACGACTTCCCGACGAGCGAGTGCCCGCCGACCGCGAACCCGAGCCTGTGGCGGCAGGCGCGGTCAGAGCACGAAGTCGGGCGTGAGGGGTCGGCAGGTTCAGTGACGAGGCGGTAGTTCGCCGGTACGGAAGTCGTTGCCGGCGATTCAGGGTACGAACGCCGACGCTCGTCGCCGTGACATGTCCCGACGTCCATGCTCGCCTTCTAGCTGCGTCCGTTGATCACATCGCGTCATCAGAGATGCGCACAGCGGGTATCGGTACGATCAGTCGATGGCCGAGACCTACGGTTGGACACGCCTTACGCAGGGAGCCGGGTTCCTTGAAGCGGACCTGGCGCTTGAGTCGTTCCCCTGGGTGAAGCCGGTTCAGTCCGGATTCAGGGCGGTCTGGAGTCTTCAGGGAGTCGTCGAGGGGCGGCTTGGCGACCCGATGAGCGGCCCCGTCACGCTTATCGAGGAGGGGCGGCACAGCATCAGTCCCGGAGAGACGGGGCGCGTCGCCATCCATCCCCTGAACGTCGACCGTTGGCGGGGTGTGGCCCCGGGAACCCAACTCGTGCTGCGGGCCCGCGGCGGGCGCGAACTCGGCCGGGCAACGATTTCGCGGGTTGTAGGTGACCCGCTCTAAAGTTCACCCTTGCCTCGCCTTGCCGTACCTGTGACCCGTTGTTACTACTTGCTCTCGTCGCGTAACGGCGAATGCTCGTGCCGGTATCAACGAGGAGAGGGCGAAGCACGGTCACTACCCGCATGGTCAGACGTGGAACGAGGCGGCCGCTGCTGCGCGCGGCCATGACGGCCGCAGTGCTCGTGGGAGCGCTTGTCGCCCCTACCGCTGCGTACGCCGACACTCTGCCCGAGGAGGAGTCGACACCAACGCCGACGGGCGAGGCCCCGGTCGACGAAGGCGAGCCGGGACCTGTCCCCACGGGCGAGGGTCCGATCGACGAGGACGCCCCGTTCCTTCCGTCGGGGTCGTCGCTAGCCACTACCCCCGAAGAGGTCCCGGAGGGAGAGGTTGCGCCGATGTCAGTGTCGGTGAGGATCTCTCCTGCCAAGTGCGTCGGGCAGACCGACTACCCGCACTCCAGCAACGGAAGGGTGCGGACGACGGGCGGCCCCTACGCTTCGGTGCACGGTCGGACCAAGTGTCAGTGGGAGGCCGACCGTGTGACTGCCCGTGCCGAGGTCTGGAAGAAGGTCTGGCACGGGAACACGCGCCTGAAGACGGGCCCCCTCGCGGCGAATAACTACGACTACGAGTCGGATGACTCGACGCCCCACTACTACTGCGAGGGGCAGGGCAAGGCGTGGTACGTCGGGATCACGAATCACAGTTCGTACGAGGGTGGCAAGTGGTACACGGCGCGCACGATCGAGGACGGCACGCAGTCGATGTCGCAGTTCACCTGTTGAACACGATCAAGCGGGCAGCGATGATCTCGCTTCCCGCGCTGGTACTCGCCGGGGCGGTCGGGGCTTGCACCCCGACCGCCCCGGCGGGGCAGGCATATGGTGAGACTCCCGCGCCGACGGTCTCCGTCGGCACCTCCGACGGGCGATCTCTCGTCGAAGCGATCGAGTCGCCCGCGAGTCCGCCGATGGCGGCCGCTGCGTCGGTCGAAGCGAAGCCGTTGAACTCCGACTGGCTCCTGGAGAGTGGCGAGCGCGAAGTCATCTCACCGGACGACGACTTCACTGCCCACGAACTCCCGAAGGTGGCGACGCCATCCGATGAAGCCCCGCTGAGGCTGGAAGTCGGTAGTCCAGTGACGCCCACGCAAGCCGATGTCGTCGTCTTCGACGAACTAGACGCGAGCGGGGTGCCCCTCGATGAAGGGCGCGAGATTCACTGCCTGCAGTCTGACGACTGCTCCATCGAGTACTCGTCGGACGGCATCTCGATGGTGGTGCCGCTCGACCAGGACAGCGCTGTTGTCGTCCTGCACCTCTACTACGCCGTGGTGCCGTCGGGGGGCGCGGCGGGGGTCGATGTGGAAACCAACTACGCCAGTTACGGGTGGAAGGTCTCTTAGTCCAGCGCACGTTCGATCGGCGGATCGGGGCCGATGTCGTCAGACACGGCTTGCACGCGGCAGGCTTCCCGGTGGCCTCGAGATCGGTCCCGGCAATCCACCCTCGAGCTCTGCCCTTGTTGCTACCCGACAATCTGATCCCATGTTCCAGAACTGACCGATTCTGAGGCGCGTCATAAACGGGTTATGAGAGTTCGAAACCTCACGCGACCGAGTGGTCGGCTGCGTCAGGTCGATGGCGTGCAGGCGGATTTCAGTTGAGCCCGACGAGGCTGTTGCCGGTGGCGATGAGGTGGCCGCCGACGGAGTGCAGGCTCCAGAGGTTCTCGGCGGGGTCGTCGTCCCAGGCGATGCTGCCGTCGCGGAGGTCCAGCGCGACGAGCCGGATCGGCCGTTCCTCTTCGGTCCACGAGGTCGGGGAGATCGCGAGCAGCAGCCGGGTGCCGTCGGTGGCGACGCCGGCGACGAATGTCCCGTGCTCGGCGCTCTCGCGGCTGTATTCGACCAGGCCCGGCACGCTCCACTCCTGCCGCCCGGTGGTCGCATCGAGCCCGACGACCTCGGTTCCTGACGCGTCCACGACGACGATCGTGTCGCCAACGCGGGCCAAGGTGCCCGTGCCGGTCGCACCGGGGGACGTCCACAGTGTGTCCCCGTCGTTCCCGATCGCGGCGAGCGTGCTGGCCCCGTCCGTCGCTGGCAGGAGGGTGAGAGGCGGGCCGGTGCGGGCGGCGTCGACGATGAGAGGTGAGACCCAGCCTGGCAAGGTCTGCTCGACCTCGCCGCGATCGTCGAGGACCCTGCTGGTCTCGGCGTCGTGAACGACGTAACCGCCGCCGGGCCGGGGCTCGATGGCCCGCTGCCCGCTCTTGACGTCGATCACCACCCCGTCGGGCGTGATGGCCCGCGCCATACCGCACAGGCTGAACGTAGTCAACGACGGCGTGGTCTCGATGCCGAACTCCGGGACGATCCCGACGTTCCCGCTCTCTTCAGAACGACCGCAGTCCTCGACGAGGTCCGCGGTCAGCTCGAGGGTCACCTGCGCCCGCAGCTCCCCGGTCAGCGCATCCTCGATCCGCAGGCTCGGGCCCGACCACCCCGACCTCCGGAGGACGTCGACGACCCGTTGGGGGTCGTCTCCCTCCTTCCACGCGACCGTGATCTGGGGAGAAGCGTCGACGATGGCGATCGCCCCGCCGGCGGCGGGCTGGACCCGGCGGACGGATGTGTACTGGTCGGCGGGGACTGCACCGGCCACGTCGAGCTCTCGCTCACCCACCACGTCGCCGTCGGCGTCGAGCACGGTCACGATCGTGCGTGCTGCGCCGCCGTGGACGCAGACGGTCGAGTCCACCGGGGTGCGCCAGTCCACCTCGGACGACGCCGGAGGCGGCCCGCACTGCACGTCGCCCTCGAACTCGTGGTGCCAGGCCGGGGCGCCGGTCTGCGCGTCGACGGCCGTGAGCTGATCTGCGCTGGTGACGAGGAGTCTGTCGCCGTCGACGACGCTCGCCACGGTGGTGCCGTCCGGCCATGTCCAGGCCGCCTCCACCGGATCGGACAGGTCGCCGACGACTCCCGGCATCCCATGCACGGCCGCGGCACGCCCGCGCTGATCGTGGGCGTCGAGCGCGCCCGGAAGCACGGCAGCGGTCGTGACACCGAGGACGACCATCGCGGTCGTGCCGGCGATGAGCAACCGACTGCGGCGCGACAGACGCCGCCAGCGCCGAGCGACGCGGCGACGCACGGTGTCGTCAGGTTCCGCGACCGGCGGTGGAGCGTGGTCGTCATCGAGGTCGTCGTCCGGCACCAGCTCGAAGGACGCCATCGGGTCGGCGCGACGAAACCTCGGAGGCATGCGCGGACCGTACCGCCATTTCTCGGAGGCCAGTACGGATCACACGGCCGCCACCTCGTGGTTCCATATCGCCATGACAGCGTCGTCCACCATGCCACCCTCCGCGCGGTGGCATGTCCGTCGATGCGCTCTGCTCGTCATTGGCGCCGCTTCAGTAGCCGTCGGGCTGTTCGGTCTGGGGAGAGCCACGACTCCGGGAGCCACCTGGGACCAGGGCGCGGCCGACGTCTCCGCCGGGCGCGTGACGCTCGAGACCGGCAACTGGACCTACGCGGTCCCTGCTGACATCCCCTGGGTCGACTCGGCGGGAACGCTGCGCGATCACGGGGCGCCCACGTGCTTGACGGGCAGTACAGCACGCGCGGGTAACGAGGTGACGTTCGCGTGGGCCGAGGCTCCGGGCCTCGGTGCGCGCACGGTCGTCGCCGTCGACTGCCGGTAGGCGTCGGAAGACGGTCAGGTGGGTCGAGCATGGATCGCTCACCTGTAACGCTTCGCGGTTCGCCGGACATGTAGAGGTGACACGGGAAGCCAGGGAGGGCCATCGATGGGTCGGCAGCCGCCGCAGCAGGAGCCGGTGACGGCGGACGAGAGGTTCGCGTCGATCTTCGGGGCCACGCACCTGCCGTTGCTCGCCTATGCGGTGCGCCGGCTCGCGGTGCCGGAGGACGCGGCGGACGTCGTCGCCGAGACGTTCCTCATCGCGTGGCGTCGTCTCGACGAAGTCCCTCCGGGTGAGGATGCCCGGCCGTGGCTCTTCGGCGTGGCCCGGGGTGTGCTGGCCAACCATCAACGGGGCGAACGGCGTCGTATCGCGCTGGCCGAGAGGCTGCGTGAGGACCTCCGCGGCTTCGAGGTGCCCCGCCGTGCGTCACGCCTCGACGACGTCGAGCGGGCGATGGCGAGCCTGCCGGACGACGACCGGGAGATCTTGTGCCTGGTGGCGTGGGAAGAGCTCGCACGCGACGAGATCGCCGTGGTGCTCGGTCTCTCGCGCGGCGCGGTGCGGGTGCGGCTCCACCGGGCGCGCAAGCGTCTGGCCCAGCGACTGTCGGTGCTTGCGGACAGCGCGCAACCGGCCATGCCGCCGGCGACATCCACGCCGGTCACGACGCAGCGGGTTGCGACATGGAGCGAGGAGGCATGATGACGGACCCGATGGCGCGCCTGCGGGCGACGAACCCCGTCCGGCAGTCGGAGCTGCCTCCGGTCAGCACCGGTGTCTGGTCGGCGATGCAGGACACGATCGCCTCGACAACCCGAGGTCCCGGCAGGTCACAGCCCCCGACCCCGCGAAAGAAGCGGCTCGGCAAGCGCGGGACCCTCAGCATCGGCCTCGCCGTGCTGCTGATCGGAGGCGGGGCGGGCTATGCCGGGATCGAGGGATGGTTCGGGGGCACGCCGCAGGGCCCCAACTGCCTCGCTGACTGGTCCGACCGGGACACCGCCGTAATCGGGTCCTGGCTGACCGGCGACGCGATCGCGGACTGCGACACCCTCATGCGCGACGCCGGGCTCGCCCCGATCGAGGACCCGGTCGCGTTCACGCTCCAGGACTACACCTACGTCACGCCCGCCGGCCAGGTGCCCAGCGGGGCCCACGTCCTCGCCTCCGGCGTCGCGGTCACCCCGCAGGCTCTCGAGATGCGGCAGAGCGCCTCCGACTTCGTCGACGGCGGCAACGCGGCCTGCCGCACCGTCCCCGAACAGGTCGAGTGGGCCCGGGCGGAGCTGGAACGCCTCGGGCTCCAGGGTTGGTCCGTGGTGCGGGCCGACCACCAGGACCCGGACGCCCCGTGCTCGTGGGCCGACGCCCAGGAACCGGGCGTCGTCACCGTTGGGTCCGGCGCTGACCCGCTGGACACGTTCGCGGCCGGGGCCTGGCCGTTGGCCGACCAGCTTCGCACCAGGATCGCGGACCGCTGCCTGACCGCCGGCGAAGCGAAACGCCTCGGGGAGGAGCTGTACATGACGTACTCGTCGGTCGGCGCCGACGACACCCTGACGGCCACGGCGATCACGGACGACGCGTCCGACTGCGCACGGGTCGACGCCGGCATCGGCGGAAGCGTGCAGATCACGGTCTACGGGCCGGAAGCCGAGCGGTGAAGCCGGCACGGGTCACAGCACCCACCAAGACGGCCCGGCGTCGGGATCCACGATCGACGCCACACTGGCCCCGAACCCAAGACGTTAGGTCCTGGCTCCCGGCCGCTGTAGCGATCGTCGTCCTCGCAGGCCTGCTCTATGGGCTGGCGGCCGGCGCCGACTACGCCGTCAGTGTCATTGCCGGCGCGGCCGCCTACTGGTGAGTTGCGACCCTGGCGGGCGCCGAACTGGCGGATCTCGACAAGGCCGCGGGTCGTTCCAGAACTGACCGTTTCTGAAGCGGTACCGCCGTTCGCGCGACGCACCGCCGACACGCCGCTCAAAAACCCTGTTCGTTACCCCGCCGGTTCGGAACCTCCGTCGGGGGTTTCTTGCTGTGCCCAGGGTGCTGTTGATCGACTGCCGGCGGCGCCCCGGTCCCTGAGTCCGCCTCGGTGCTCGTGGACGCCGACCAGGGGCGATGCAACCTGCTTTGCACGCCAAGCGCGCCGCGCCCGGATTAGTGCAAGGTACAGCGGCGTGTGCGCGCAATCTGCCCTGCACGTCGACAGCGGCCGAGCGAGGGCCGAAGGGCGGTCGACGCGGACGGAGTCGCCGCGCGACGCCCTCGCGGCGATCCCTCGGAGCCCCTGTCGGGCCGGCTCGACCACGGGGAGACCCCCTGGCACCCGAGGCAGGACGTCGCCGCAGGTGGGGGCGAGTTCTCGCTACGGTGCGGGGTGTCGTAACCCTCACGCTCAGGAGCTGATCGCCGATGACCCACGACTCCCCCGTGCCCGAGAACCTGCCCGAGAGCCCCGTGCTCGAGACCGACGTCCTCGTCGTCGGGACGGGGCCGGCGGGCGCCTCCGCCGCCCTCCTCCTCGCGACGTACAGCACCCGGGTCATGGTGGTGACCAAGTACGGCCGCCTCGCCGACAGCCCCCGCGCGCACATCACCAACCAGCGCACGATGGAGACGCTGCGCGACATGGGGCTCGAGGACGTGCTGCTGGCCGAGGCGACGCCCTGGGACTCGATGGGCAACACGACGTTCTGCACGAGCCTGGCCGGCGAGGAGCTCGGGCGCATCCCCTCCTGGGGCACCGACACCGCGCGCCGCGCCCGGTACGAGCTGCAGAGCCCGTGCCCGATGGTCGACGCCCCGCAGACCATCACCGAGCCGATCCTCGTGCAGGCGGCGCAGGAGCGCGGGGCCACGGTGCGCTTCGACACCGAGTACGTCGACCACGTGCAGGACGCCGAGGGCGTCACCACCACGGTCCGCGACCGGCTCACCGGGGCGACCTACCGGGTGCGCTCGCGCTACCTCGTCGGCGCCGACGGCGCCCGGAGCAGGGTGGCCGAGCACCTGGACCTGCCCTACGAGGGCCCCGGAGCCGTGGGCGGCTCGCTGAGCATCGTGTTCGAGGCGGACCTCTCCCGCTTCGTGGCCCACCGGCCCGCCGTCCTCTACTGGATGCTGCAGCCGGGCGCGGAGCGCGAGGGCGTGGGGCTGGGGGTGCTGCGCATGATCAAGCCCTGGAACGAGTGGATGGTCATGTGGGGCTACGAGGTCGCCGCCGGGCCCCCGGAGCTCACCGACGAGTTCGTGCGCGAGCTCGCCGTGAACCTCGTGGGCACCGACGACTTCGAGATGCGCGTGAAGTCGGCGTCCCCGTGGACCGTGAACCACCACTACGCCACGACCCTGGCGAAGGGCCGCGTCTTCTGCGTGGGCGACGCCGTCCACCGGCACCCTCCGACGAACGGCCTGGGCTCGAACACGTCGATCCAGGACTCCTACAACCTCGCCTGGAAGCTCGCCCACGTCGTCGCCGGGACGGCGGACCCGGCGCTGCTGGACTCCTACGACGCCGAGCGGGCCCCGGTCGCGCGGCAGATCGTCGAGCGCGCCAACCGGAGCATCGCCGACACGGGTCGCATCCTGACGGCGCTCGAGCTCGAGGACACGAGCGACCCCGCGCGGCTCGAGGCCCAGCTGGAGCTCCGCAAGGCGCCGGGCGCGGACGGCGAGCGGGTGCGCGCCGCCCTGCGCGAGGCGATCGCCTTCAAGCAGTACGAGTTCGACGCGCACGGGGTGGAGCACAACCACCGGTACGCCTCGGGCGCGGTCCTGCCGGACGGCACGCCGGAGCCGGAGTACGCGCTCGACCCCGAGCTCTACGCCCAGCCCACCACCTGGCCCGGCGCCCGGATCCCGCACACCTGGGTGACCGTCGACGGCGTCCGGACCTCGACCCTCGACCTCGTCGGGCAGGGGCGGTTCGCCGTCGTCACCGGGATCGGCGGCGAGGCGTGGGTCGACGCGGCACGGGAGCTCGGCGAGGAGCTCGGGCTCGATCTCACGACCGTCGCGGTCGGCCCCGGCCGGCCCGTCGAGGACCCCTACGGGACGTGGGCGGACCTGCGGGAGATCGAGGACTCCGGGGTGCTCCTGATCCGCCCGGACCTGCACGTCGCCGCCCGCCGGGCGAGCGCGCCCGCCACGGCGACGGAGGCGCGGCACTGGCTCGGCCGGGCCCTGTCCGCCGTGCTCGGCCACGGCCCGGCCGTGGCGCCCGAGGATCCTGCCGAGGCGGTGCTCGCCACCGTGTGACGACGCCGTCGCGGCCGCGACGTGAGCGGGCCCGCCGCCCTCGGTCGCCGAGGGCGGCGGGAACCGCGGGGTACCGTCGTTCGTCCGACTAGCGGGCCGGCCGTCGTCCGGCACACGCACACACGAAGGTGACACCAGCATGAGCTCGACCTCCCCCACCCCGATCCTGCGCGCGACCGGTCTCGTGGTCGGCTACGGCGGCCCCGCGATCCTGGAGGGGATCGACCTGGAGCTGCTGCCCGGGGCGGAGCCCGTGGGCGTGCTGGGCGAGTCGGGCGCCGGGAAGTCGACCCTGGTGCAGGCGTTGCTGGGGCAGCTGCGCATCCGCGAGGGGCACGTGACGTTCCAGGGCCGCACGGTCGCCAAGCTCGGCCGGCGGGACAAGAAGAAGTTCCGCGCGGCGGTGCGCACGGTCGCGCAGAACGGGCTCGACGTCGACCCGCGCTGGACCGTGGAGCGCGCCGTCTCCGGCGCCCTGACCGACGCCCGCAAGGCCGGCCGCGCGAGCGGCCGCACCGTGGCCGACCTGCTGGACGACGTCGCGCTCGAGCCGCAGCTCGCGAGGCGCGCCGTCTACTCCCTCTCGGGCGGGGAGAAGCAGCGCCTCGCCCTCGCCCTCGCCCTGGCCACCCGGCCCGAGGCGCTGCTGCTGGACGAGCCGCTCACCGCCGTCGACCCGGCGATGCGCGGCGAGATCGTGCGCCGTCTCACCGAGGCCACCCGCGCCGAGGGCACGGCCGTGCTCCTGGTCTCGCACGACGTCGAGCTGGTCGGCCGGCTGTGCCCGACCGTGCACGTGCTCGCTGACGGCACGTTCGTCGCCTCAGGGCCGATGACCGACGTCCTGGCCGCCGGCTCCGACGACGACGCGCACCCCGCCGTGCGCGGCCTCGCCGAGGCGGCGCCCCTGGCGGTCCAGCGCTTCCGGTGATCCTCCGCCCGGTTCCCGACGGAACCGGGCCGCGCCGCGACGCGTTCACCGGGTGACGACACCGGGGCGACCGTCGGCGCCTCGGCCGCCGACCGACCGAGAGGACCCCGGTGGACGCGGACACCTGGTGGAACATCGCGCTCGTCCTGCTCTTCGTGCTCCTGGGCGGCGTGTTCGCCGGGACGGAGTTCGCGCTGGTCTCCCTGCGCGGCACGCAGATCGACCAGCTCGAACGCAGCGGCCCGCGCGGCCGCCGGGTGGCCGGGATCGCCCGCGACCCGAACCGCTTCCTGGCCGCCGTGCAGATCGGCGTCACCGTGGCGGGATTCTTCTCGGCCGCGTACGGCGCGTCCACGCTGGCGCCCGACGTCGCCCCCGCGCTCGAGTCCGTGGGCCTGCCGGAGGGTGCGGCGGCGACGGTCGCGCTCGTGGGCCTCACCCTCGTCATCGCCTACCTGTCGCTCGTGCTCGGCGAGCTCGTGCCCAAACGGATCGCGCTGCAGCGCACCGCGCAGGTCGCCCTCGCCGTGGGACCGCCGCTGGACCGCTTCGCGGTCCTGATGCGGCCCGTCATCTGGCTGCTGTCCCGCTCGACCGACGCCGTCGTGCGCCTGCTGGGCGGCGACCCGAGCGTGCGCTCGGAGGAGATCACGGAGCAGGAGCTGCGTGACCTCGTCGCCGCCCACCCGGGCCTGCACGAGGACGAGCGGCGCATCCTCTCGGACGTCTTCGCCGCCTCGGAGCGCAGCCTCGGCGAGGTGATGCGGCCCCGCGGTGACGTCGTCTTCCTGCGGGCGGACCTGTCGCTCGCCGAGGCCGACGAGCGCACGCGGGACCTGCCCTACTCCCGGTACCCCGTCACCGGCGAGGACGTCGACGACGTGCTCGGCTTCGTGCACGTGCGCGACCTCGCGCGCGGCGCGGGAGCGCCGTCCGAGGGCCGGCGCACGGTGCGCGACGCCGCCCGGCCGGTGCTCGACCTGCCCGCGACCGGGCGCCTCCTGCCGACCCTCGCCGAGATGCAGCGCACGCGCACGCACCTGGCGCTCGTCGTCGACGAGTACGGCGGGACGGACGGCATCGTCACGCTCGAGGACCTCGTCGAGGAGCTCGTCGGCGACATCCGCGACGAGCACGACCCGCTCGCCGCGGTGCACGTGGCGGGCACCTACGACGCCGGCCTCACGATCGAGGACTTCGCCCGGCTCACCGGCGTCGAGCTGCCCGACGGCCCGTACGAGACCGTCGCGGGCTACGTCCTCGCCCGGCTCGGGCGCCTCGCCGACGAGGGCGACAGGGTCGTCGTCGACGGCGGCGGAGACGACGACGGCGACGGCGGCGGCCACGTCCTGCGCGTCACGGGGGTCGAGGACCGTCGCATCCGCGAGGTCAGCCTCGACTGATCCGGCCCGTCGCCGCGGTTAGTGCGCGGCCTCCCCGGCGGGCGCGTGCCGCTGCAGGAAGGCGAAGACGTCGGTGTCGTCGACGCCGGGGAACGCGCCGCGCGGCAGGGCCGCCAGCACCTGCTGGTGCATGCGGGCGCTGGGCCAGGCGACGCCGTCCCACCGCTCGGCGAGGTCGGCGGGCGGCCGCTGGCAGCACGCCGGGTCGGGGCAGGTCGAGGCGTGCCGCACCTGGGTGTCGCGGCCGCGGAACCACTTGGCGTGCGCGTACGGGACGCCCACGGTGATGGAGAACTGCCGCCCGTCCGCACCCGTGCCGGTCTGCACCGAGTCCCAGAACGTGCCCGCCGGGGTGTCCGTGTACTGGTAGGACTCGGTGGCGCGGTCGCGCCGCGTGAACGCCTCGCGCCCCGCCCACCACCGGCACACGAGCTGCCCCTCGATGGCGCCGGTCACGTCCTGCGGCAGGGGCAGCCCGTCGTTGGCGTACCCGCGGAACAGCGCGCCGTCGTCGCCCACGCGCAGGAAGTGCAGCGGGATGCCGAGGTGCACGGTGGCGAGGTTGGTCAGGCGCATGGCCGCGGCCTCGTGCGTGACGCCGAACGCGTCGCGGAAGTCCTCGACCGCCAGGTCCTTCTCGCGCTTGCGCCGCTGCAGGAACTCGACGGCCACGGACTGCGGGATGAGGCAGCTCGCCGCGAAGTAGGTGATCTCCACGCGCTGGCGCAGGAACTCGGCGTAGCTCCGCGGCCGTTCGTGGTCCAGCACGCGGTGCGCGATCGCCTGCAGCGCGAGCGAGCGCAGCCCGTGCCCGCCGGGGATGGACGCCGGCGGCAGGTAGATCCGGCCGTTCTTCAGGTCCGTGACCGACCGCGCCGACCGCGGCAGGTCGTCCACGTGCAGGATGGTCAGGCCGAGCTGCTCGGCCATGCGCGCCACCGTGCGGTGCGTGAGGGCGCCCGCCCCCGCGTACCCGGCGCGGTGGGTCAGCTCCTCGCCGAGGGCCTCGATCTGCGGGAAGTAGTTGTCGCGCTCCTGACGCTCCTGCCGCAGCTCCGTGTTCGCGCGGCGCGCCTCCTCGGGGGTGGCGATGGCCTCCTCCTCGCGCCGCGACAGCTCGGTGTGCAGGCCGACGAGCTGCTCCAGCACGGGCATCGGGAGCTTCTGGCTGGGCTTGACCGACGGCAGGCCGAGCGCCCCGAAGAGCGGGCCCCGCTGCGCACGCTCCAGGGCGATCTCCAGCTCCGCCCGGCGCGAGGGCGGCTCGTCGGCGAGCAGGTCGGGCACGGCCACGCCGACGGCGTCCGCGATGGAGCGCAGCAGCGACAGCCGCGGCTCGCGCCGCCCGTTCTCGATCAGGGACAGCAGGCTGGGCGCGGAGCCCACGCGTTCCCCCAGCGCCTCGAGCGTGAGGCCGCGCGTCGTCCGCGCATGGCGGATGCGCCGGCCGAGGGTGATGAGGTCCGGGGATTCCGCCCCGGCGGCGTCCTTGACAGCCATGGTTTGACGGTACGTGAAGATCGACGAATCTTCACGGCCGATCTAATGGAAAGTCGAGCCAACGGGGAGGGAGGCTGGAGGCAGCCCACCCGGCAGCGCAGGCCGGGGCCTCGACGGACGGAGCACCCGATGACCTTCACCGCGAACCCGCGCCGCACGCGACTCGCGATCGCCGAGCTCGCGCCCGACATCCTGGCCCCGACGACGCCGGCGCCCCGCGGGCAGGCAGGTGCCGCGCCGTCGCGCACCGCCCCGACGGCCCCGTCGTCCCCGGACCCCCGCGCGTGGGTGCGCCAGGTCGCCGAGCTCACGCAGCCCGACGAGATCGTGTGGTGCGACGGGTCGGCCGCGGAGAAGCAGCGCCTGCTCGACGGGATGGTGGAGGCCGGCACGCTGATCAAGCTCGACGAGGCGAAGCGGCCGAACTCCTACCTCGCCCGGTCGGACCCGTCCGACGTCGCCCGCGTGGAGTCGCGCACCTTCATCTGCTCGGAGCGCGAGGAGGACGCCGGCCCGACGAACAACTGGCGCGCGCCGGCCGACATGCGCGCCGAGCTGGACGGCGTCTTCGCCGGCTCGATGCGCGGCCGCACCATGTACGTGGTGCCGTTCTCCATGGGCCCCGTGGGCGGGCCGATCTCGCAGGTGGGCATCGAGGTCACCGACTCGCCGTACGTCGTCGTGTCCATGCACGTGATGACGCGCGTCTCGCCGCAGGTCCTGGAACTCATCGACGGCGGGCAGCAGTGGGTGCCGGCCGTGCACTCGGTGGGCGCCCCGCTGACGGACGGCGAGGCCGACGTGCCGTGGCCCTGCAACGACACGAAGTACATCGTCCACTACCCCGAGACCCGCGAGATCTGGTCGTACGGCTCCGGTTACGGCGGCAACGCCCTGCTGGGCAAGAAGTGCTTCGCGCTGCGCATCGCCTCCGCGATGGCCCGCGACGAGGGCTGGCTCGCCGAGCACATGCTGCTCATCCGCGTGACGTCGCCGGAGCAGCGCCGGTACCACCTGGCCGCCGCGTTCCCGAGCGCCTGCGGCAAGACGAACCTCGCCATGCTGCGCCCGACCATCCCCGGCTGGACGGTCGAGACGCTCGGCGACGACATCGTGTGGATGCGCCCCGGCCCCGACGGCCGGCTGCGCGCCATCAACCCCGAGGCGGGCTTCTTCGGCGTCGCGCCAGGTACGGGCGTCGAGACCAACCCCACCGCCGTCGAGACCTTCACGCACGACGCGATCTTCACGAACGTGGCGCTGACCGACGACGGCGACGTGTGGTGGGAGGGCCTCACGCCCGAGCCGCCGGCGCACCTGATCGACTGGCAGGGGAACGACTGGACGCCCGGCTCCGACACCCCGGCCGCGCACCCGAACTCCCGGTTCACGGTGTCGGCGGCGCAGTGCCCGTCCATCGCGGACACGTGGGAGGACCCGGCGGGCGTGCCGGTCGACGCGATCGTCTTCGGCGGCCGCCGCGCCACCAACGTGCCGCTCGTGGCCCAGGCGACGAGCTGGGACCACGGTGTCTTCATGGGCGCCACGATCAGCTCCGAGCGCACGGCCGCGGCCGAGGGCACGGTGGGCGAGCTGCGCCGCGACCCGTTCGCGATGATGCCGTTCTGCGGCTACAACATGGCCGACCACTGGTCGCACTGGCTCCGGGTGGGCAAGGCCCTCGACGCCGACAAGCGGCCCAAGGTGTTCCAGGTGAACTGGTTCCGCAAGGGCGCCGACGGCGGGTTCCTGTGGCCCGGGTTCGGCGAGAACTCGCGCGTCGTCGAGTGGATCGTCACCCAGCTCGACCGGGCGCGCGGCCTGCGCACCGACGCCGGCGCCGTGCACTCCCCCGTCGGCCTGCTGCCCGCGGAGGGCGCGCTGCGCACGGACGGCCTCGACCTGTCCGACGACGACCTCGCCGCCCTCTTCGACGTCCCGGCCGAGGCGTGGCTCGCCGAGACGGCCCTGACGGGCGAGTTCTTCGACACCTTCGGCGACCGCGTGCCCGACCAGCTCTGGGCGCAGCTCTCCCTGCTGCGCGAGCGGCTCGGCGGGGGCGCCTGACCGCCCGCACCTCAAGCTCGGGCCCGCCGGAGAGGCACCGGCGGGCCCGTTCCCTGCCGAGGTAGTTCCAGACCCCGCGAGGTAGTGGACCGGACCACTACCTCGCGGGGTTCCGGACTACCTCGCGGGGTTCCGGACTACCTCGCGGGGTTCCGGACTACCTCGCGGGCTCCAGAACTACCTCGACGGTCAGGCGTAGACCGTGCCCATGAGCTCGCGGACGTCGGACAGGGTGCGGTCGGCGACGTCGTTCGCCCGGGCGTTGCCGCGCGCCAGGACGTCGCGGACGACGGCGGCGCCGCCGGCGGCCAGCGTGCGCCGGCGCTCGCGCAGCGGGCGCAGCCCCTCGACGACGGCCTCCGTGACGACCGCCTTCAGACGCCCGGCGCCGGCGTCCCCGATCGACGCGGCGAGGTCCTCCGGCGTCGTGCCGGCGAAGTGCGCGCCGACGCGCAGCAGGTTCGCGACCTCCGGCCGCGCCTCCGGATCGTAGGCGATGTGCCGCTCGGAGTCCGTGCGGGCGCGGCGGAAGAACCGCGCCGTGTCGTCCTCGGTGGCCCGCAGCTCGAGCGCGTTGCCGCGCGACTTGCTCATCTTGGCGCCGTCGTTCCCCAGCACCGTGAGCGACGGCGTGAGCAGGGCCTCCGGCTCCGGGAAGTACGGGCGGGCGGCCGCGTAGCGCTGGTTGAACCGCCTGGCCACCGTCCGCGTCGTCTCGAGGTGCGGCAGCTGGTCCAGGCCCACGGGCACGAGGTTGCCGTGGCAGAACAGGATGTCCGCCGCCTGGTGCACGGGGTACGTGAACAGCAGGCCGGACATGCCGCGCCCCTGCCGCTTCTCGGCGTCCGCAGCCTCTGCCTTCACGGTGGGGTTGCGCTCCAGCTCGGCCACGCTCACCAAGGACAGGAACGGCAGCAGCAGCTGGTTCAGCGCCGGTACGGCCGAGTGCGTGAACACCGTGGAGCGCGCGGGGTCGATGCCCGCGGCGAGGTAGTCGAGCACCACCTCGCGCACGACGGCGGGCAGGTCGCCCGCGTCGTCGCGGTCGGTGATGACCTGGTAGTCGGCGACGACGAGCACCACCTCGACGCCGGCGTCCTGCAGGCGCACCCTGCTGTCGAGAGTGGCGAGCAGGTGGCCCAGGTGCAGCGCGCCGGTCGGACGGTCGCCGGTGAGGACGCGGAAGCGGCCCGGGTCGCGCGCGATCTCCGTCCCGATCTCGGCCGAGCGAGCCTGCGCGACGGCGGCGCTCGCCGTCGCGACGGACGGGCCGGCGTCGGGCACGGGCGTGAGGGTGGACGTGGCGGTGGTCACGACGGTCGGTGCGGTCATCAGGTCGGCTCCTCGAGGGATGGCCGCCCGTCGGTCCGGTCCGGACACGAGAACGTCCCGGCTGCGACGAGCAGCTCGGGACGGGGACGTGGGCGCGTCGGGTCAGGGCTGCGGAGGCAGCCACCACCAGTACGCGCGCGTCGTCATGCCGGCCACCCTACGCCCAGACCCCGCGGGGCCGTCGCGGCGCGAGCCGTGATCAGATGCTCCCGTGGACAGAGACCCGCAGCGCGACGCCGGCCACGGCCGCATCCTCGGGCGCGACGCCGAGCTCGCCCGGGTCGATCGCCTCGCGGCCCCCGGCGCGGGCGGCGCGCTGCTGATCGTCGGCGAACCCGGCCTGGGCAAGACGACCCTGCTGGAGCACGGGCTCGCGCACGCCCGGCGGGCGGGCCGACGGCTCCTCACCGCGCGGTGCGCGCGGGGCGAGCGCGACCTGCCGTTCGCGGCGCTGCACCAGCTCCTCCTGCCGCGCCTCGACCGCCTCGACCGCCTGCCGGCGCCCCAGGCGCGCGCCCTGGGGGTGGCCCTCGGGCTGCGCGAGGACACCGCGATCCCCGACCGGCTGCACCTCGCGGCCGGGGCGCTCACCCTCGTCTGCGAGGCGGGCCCCGACGCCGCGGACGACAGCGGCACCCTCGCCGTCGTCGACGACCTGCACTGGGCGGACGACGCGTCCCGCGACGTGCTCCTCTTCTGCGCGCGCCGCCTGGCGGACGCCTCTGCGGCGACCGCCCTGCTCGTGGCGACCCGCCCGGCTCCCCCGCCGGACCCGCTGCCGACGATCACCCTGACCGGGCTGGACACGCGAGACGCCGCCCGGGTGCTCGACCTGCAGCCCGTGCCGCCGTCGGCGGCCGTGCGGCACGACCTGATCGAGCACGCGGCGGGCAACCCGCTGGCGCTGGTGGAGCTGTCCCGGCCGGACGGCGCGGCGCCCCCGCCCGGGCAGTCCTCCGGCGGGCCGTGGCCCGTGAGCGAGCGGATCGAGCAGGCGTTCGCGGCCCGGCTCCCCGCGCTGCCCGCGCCGACGCGGTGGCTCCTGCTCCTGGCGGCCGCCGCCGACGGCGACGACCTCGCCCCGGTCCTCGCGGCCGCGGGCCGCGCCGGCGGTGCCGGCGACCCGTCCGAGACCGACCCGCTGTCCGCCTGGGTGCCCGCCGAGACCGCGGGGCTGGTGCGCCTCGACGGGCCGCGCTTCCGCTTCCGGCACCCGCTCGCCCGATCGGCGGTCTACCACGCCGCGCCGTTCGCCGAGCGGCGCGGGGCGCACCTGGCCCTGGCGGAGTCGGTCGACGACCCGGACCGGCGCGCCTGGCACCGCGCGGCCGCCGCCGTCGGCCCCGACACCGACGTCGCGGCCGAGCTCGAGCAGACCGCCGACCGGGCCCGCGAGCGCGGCGGCTGGGCGGCGAGCGCCCGCGCCCTGGAGCGCGCCGGTGAGCTCTCGGCGGACCCGGCCGAGGCCGCCCGACGGTTCCTCCTCGCCGCGCCGGCGGCGATGTACACCGGCCGCACGCCCTGGGTGGAGCGGCTGGCGGAGCGCGCCCGCGAGGCCACCGACGACGAGCACACCCGGTGGGAGGCCGACCTGTACGCGGGCTGGGCCACCGCCTCGACGCCACGGCACCGCGCCGCCGTCGAGCGGCTGACGACGGTCGCGCGGCGCGCGGGCGACGCCGACCCGGACCTGGCCCTCGCCGCCCTGGCCCCCGCGGCGGTGGCCGCCTACAACTCCGGCGACGACGAGCTGATCGCCTCCGTCGTCGCGTGCCTCGACGCGTTGCCGGCCGACGACACCCTGCCGGTCACCGCGTGGGTGCGCGGCACCGCCGCGCCGTTCGCTCCGGCGTCCCGGGCCACGCTGGACCGCGCGGTCCGCGCCAACACGCACCTCGGCATCAACGAGCTCAACGTGCTCGGCGGCGCCGCCTGGGTGCTGGACGAGACCGTGCTCGCCGCCCGGCTGCTGGGCGAGCTGCTGGAGCTGTTCGCCCACGGTCCCACCGAGGGCACGAACGCGCTGGTCTCGGCCACCCTGGCCGCGGCCCTGCACGAGCTCGGCCGGTGGGACGACGCGCAGGGGCACGCCGAGGACGCGGTGCGGGTGGCGGAGGCGACCGGGATGCCCGTCGTCCGGGCGGCGGCCGTCGAGACGGCGGCGCTCCTGGCGGCGGGCCGCGGTCGCGTCGACGAGGCGCGGGACCTCGCGCAGCACGCGCTCGCCGGCGTCGGACCGGGCGCGACCCGGTCGGTGGAGGTGCGCGCCCGCCAGGCGCTGGGGCTCGCGTCGCTCGCCGCCGGCGAGCCCGACGCCGCGTACGACACGCTGCGGCGGACCTTCACGCCCGAGGGCCTCCCGACGCACCGGCACGCGTCCGTGCACGGGGTCGCGCTGCTCGCGTCGGCCGCGGCGCACACGGAGCGGCCGGAGCGGACCCACGACGCGGCGCGGGTCGTCGCGGCCGTCGCGGCGCACGTCGGTGCGGAGCCGGGGCCGCGCGTGGCCTCGTTGCTGCACCACGCCCGCGGGCTGCTGGCCCCGGCGGAGGAGTCGGAGCGCGAGTACCGCGCCGCCCTCGCCGACCCCGCCGGCGCCACCTGGCCGTTCGAGCGGGCCCTCGTACGCCTCGACCTGGGCGAGCGGCTGCGGCGGCTGCACCGCGTGAGCGAGTCACGCACGGAGCTGAGCGCGGCCCGCGAGACGTTCCTGCGGATCGGCGCCGCCACCTACGCGGACCGCGCGACCGCCGAGCTGCGGGCCGCCGGCGTCGCCGTGGCCGAGCGCACGCCCGACGCGCTCGCGCAGCTCACCCCGCAGCAGCGCCGCATCGTGCGCCTGGCCGCCCAGGGGCGCACCAACCGCGAGATCGCGGAGCGGCTGTTCCTGTCGCCGCGCACCGTCGGGTTCCACCTCTACCGGGTGTTCCCCCTGCTGGGCGTGACGTCCCGGGCCCAGTTGCGCGACCTGGTCGACGCGGCGGCTGATCAGGGACCAGTCATCTGACAGAAGCGCCCGGCCGCCCGGCCGGGCGATGGTGAGGTCTCCGACCCTGACGGGAGGCACCACCATGACCGAGTTCAGCACGGCCCGCCGCGCCGTGGTCTTCGTCCACGGGCTGTGGCTCCACGCCGACTCCTGGACGCCGTGGATGGATCGCTTCGCGGAGTCCGGCTACGACCCGCACAACCCGGGCTGGCCGGGCGACTCGGCCACCGTCGCCGAGGCACGCGAGAATCCCGACCGGGCGGGCGGCGTCGGCCTCGACGAGGTCGTCGCGCACTACGCCGACGTCCTCGACGGCCTGCACGTGGAGGGCCTCGACCCGAGGCCCGTCGTCGTCGGGCACTCGTTCGGCGGGCTGGTCGCCCAGCGGCTGCTCACCGAGGGCCACGCCGCCGCTGCCGTCGCGATCGACCCCGCGCCCATGCGCGGCAACATCCTGCTGCCACCGAGCTCGCTGCGGGTGGCCGCCGTGGCGCTGAGGAACCCCGCGAACTTCCGGGGCACGGTCGCCCTGACCCCCGAGGAGTTCCGCTACGGCTTCGCCAACGAGCTCTCGGACGACGAGGCCGCGGCGCTCTACGACCAGTGGACGATCCCGTCCCCCGGCCGTCCGCTGTTCGAGGACGCCGCCGCGAACCTGCTGCCCGGGTCCCCCGCGCGGGTCGACACCCACGACGCGGACCGCGGTCCGCTCCTGTTCATCGGCGGCGGCATGGACCACACGGCGCCCGCGTCCCTGACGCGGACGTCCGCGAGGATCTACCGGAAGCACTCCGGCGCCGTCACCGACCTCGTCGAGTTCCCCGACCGGGGACACTCGCTCACCATCGACCACGGCTGGACCGAGGTCGCGGACGCCGCGCTCGCGTGGCTCAAGGAAAAGGGGCTGTGATGCCGTTCATCACCACCACCGACGGTCTCGAGATCTTCTACAAGGACTGGGGCAGCGGCACGCCCGTCGTGTTCTCGCACGGCTGGCCGCTCAACGCCGACGCGTGGGACCGGCAGATGACGGAGGTCGTCGACGCCGGCTTCCGCGCCGTCGCGCACGACCGCCGCGGCCACGGCCGGTCCACCCAGACCTCCACGGGCAACGACATGGACCACTACGCCGACGACCTCGCGGCCCTGCTCGAGCAGCTCGACCTCACGGACGTCGTGCTCGTCGGGCACTCGACGGGCGGCGGCGAGGTGGCGCACTACCTGGCGCGGCACGGCTCGGCGCGGGTGCGCAAGGCCGTGCTGGTCGGCGCCGTCCCGCCGCTGATGGTGCAGACCCCGGACAACCCCGAGGGCACTCCCCTCGAGGTCTTCGACGGGATCCGCGAGGGCGTGCTCCGGGACCGCGCGCAGTACTACCGCGAGCTCGCGGTGCCGTTCTTCGGCGCGAACCGCGAGGGCTCGTCCGTCTCGCAGGGCGCCCTCGACCAGTTCTGGCGCCTGTCGATGCAGGCCGGGCTCAAGCCCGCGTACGACTGCATCGCGCAGTTCTCCGAGGTCGACTACACCGCCGACCTGCAGAAGATCGACGTGCCGGTCTTCGTGGCGCACGGGGACGACGACCAGATCGTGCCGATCAAGGCCGCCGGCCTGCGCTCGGCGGAGATCCTGAGCGACGCGACGCTCAAGGTCTACCCCGGCGCGTCGCACGGGATCGTGGGGGCGTACGAGGACGAGTTCACGAAGGACCTGGTGGCGTTCGTCCAGGCGTGACGCCGCAGGGCGGTCCCCCCGGTCGCGAGGCCGGAGGGGCCGCCCTCACGCGTGCGCCCCGGCCGGGGGCGTGAGCACGTGCTCCAGGTCGGAGGCGTCCACGAGCGGGTCGTCGAGATCCACGGTGAGCTGCGAGCGCGCCATCATCCGGCCCGCCCCGGTGATGGCGGAGCGCAGCGCGGGGTAGTCGCCCACCTGGGCCCGCTCCAGCACGGTGCCGACGAACCGGCTGCCGCGCGGCGAGATCGTCTCCAGCGACTGCCCCTCCCGGATCTCGCCGCGCCGGGCCATCAGCGCGAGCCGCGCGGACGTGCCGGTGCCGGTGGGGCTGCGGCAGAGCACGCCGGGGTGCACGTACGTCGCCGACGGGGACTCCCACCGCCCGTCGTCGACCTCCCGCAGCGGCCCCATGAAGTGCGCGAACGGCAGCGGCCCGACGTCGCCGAGGTCCGGGTGCTCCTGCCGCAGGCCCGGCCGGGCGGCGCGGACGAAGGCGTCACCGAACGCGGTCAGCGCGATCTGCTCGGTCGCGCCGAGGCCGAACCCGTACCGGGACGCGTCGATGAGCGCGTAGTACGCGCCGCTCCACACCAGGTCGAACAGCACGTCGCCGTGGTTCGGCACCTCCACGCTCAGCGCCTCGTCGGCCACGTACGCGGGCTCGCCCTGCGTGGTGATCGACACGACCCGGCCGTCGACGACCCGCGCGCTGATCCGGGCGAGGCCGGCGGGCGACTCCAGCACCACGTCCTGCAGCCCGTCGCCGTCGCGCAGCGGGATGGCGCCGCTCTGCAGCAGGGCCGTGGCGGTGCAGATCGTGTTGGAGCCCGAGTACAGCGGGTACCCCATCGCCTCCATGATGATGTAGCCGGCCTGCGCCTCCGGGTGGCTCGGCTCGACGATCAGGTCCACCGACATCGCCGGGTCGCCGTAGGGCTCCGACAGCAGCAGGCGGCGCAGCCCGTCGCCGGCGTGCTGCAGGTAGCGCGCCTTCTCCAGCACGGTCGCCCCGGGCAGGGGCTCGACGCCGGACATGACGACGCGGCTGACGTCGCCGCCGGACTGCGTGTCGATCAGCTCGAGGGTGCGTTCACGGCTGCGCATACGGTGCCCCCACGGTGTCCCAGTGCCGGTCGGGGACGACGACCAGCTTGCCGACGTACGTCTTGGACATGAAGGCCCGCTGCGCCTCGTGCAGGTCGGAGAGGCGGTACGTGCGGTCCAGGAGCGGCCGGATCTCGCCGTCGGAGACGTAGCGCACCAGCCGCCGGAACGCGGTGCGCGTCCCCTGGGACGAGCCGTGCAGCTCGAGCTGCTTGAGGTACATCGTGCGCAGGTCGAGCTGCACGACCGGCCCGCCGATGGCGCCCGCCGTCGTGTACCGGCCCTCGGGCCGCAGGACGCGCAGCAGGTCGTTGAACATCGGCCCGGCCACCAGGTCCGCGACGACGTCGACCGGCCCGTCCACCACCCGCTCCACCTCCGCGACCAGGTCGCCGGCGTCACGCAGCACGACGTCCTGCGCGCCGATCTCCCGCAGCGCCGCCTCCTTGCCCGCGCTCGTCACGGCGTACGGGACGGCGCCGCGCACGCGGGCGAGCTGCACGATCGCCGACCCGACGCCGCCGGACGCGCCCGTCACGAGCACCCGCTCCCCCGCGGCCAGCCGTGCCCGGTCGAGCATCTGCTCCGCCGTGAGGTAGGCGCAGCAGAACGTGGCGAGCTCCGCGTCCGCGAGGTCGGCCGTGATCTCGTACGCGTTCTCGGCGGGGGCGGTCATGTACTCGGCGTACCCGCCGTCGCGCCCGTGGCCGATGTAGTCGATGTCGGCGAGGCTGTCGTCGCCCTCGGGCCGGTGGTAGATGGAGAAGTCCACGATCACGCGCTCCCCGACGCGCTCCTGCGGCACGCCCTCGCCGACGGCGGCGATCACCCCGACCGTGTCCGCGCCCTGGATGCGAGGGAACGTGAGGGTGGGACTGCCGCGCCTCCAGGACGACACCGACGCCGGGTCGGTCTCGGTGCCGTACGCACCCTCCCGGACCCACACGTCCGTGTTGTTCATGCCGCAGGCGTGCACGTCGATCAGCACCTCGCCCGCCGCGGGCGCGGGCGTGGGCACGTCGTCGCGGTACACCAACCGGTCGAGGCCACCGTGGCCGACGAGCTGGACCGCCTTCATCACCGCCGGAATCTCCGCCATCAAGGGAGCCTAGGGGCGGGAGGGCCCTCGCGTCACGGGTGCGGCGGCACGTCGCCCGGCCCGCGCACGACCGGTGGGAGAATCGGGCCCGTGCCCGACCAGCTTTCCGCCACCCCCGCGCCGTCCCCGTTCGCCCACGTCGTGTACTACGAGCCGCGCATCCCGGGCAACACGGGCTCGGCGATCCGGCTCGCGGCCGTGACCGGCGCGCGCCTGCACCTCGTGGAGCCGCTGGGCTTCGACCTGTCCGAGGCCAAGCTCAAGAGGGCCGGGCTGGACTACCACGACCTCGCCGTCATGGACGTGCACCCGACGTTCGACGCCGCGCTCGACGCGCTGCCCGACGCCCGCGTCTTCGCTTTCACCGCGCACGCGACGACGACGTACACCGACGTCGCGTACCGCCCCGGCGACGTCCTGCTCTTCGGCCCCGAGCCGACCGGCCTGCCCGACGAGGCGATGGACCACCCGCGCGTCACCGACCGCGTGAAGATCCCCATGCTGCCCGGACGGCGGTCGCTCAACCTCACCAACGCGGCATCGATCGTCGTCTACGAGGCGTGGCGGCAGGCGGGCTTCCGCGGCGCGTCCTGACCTCATCCGGGCAGGGTGTCAAGCGTTCCCCGTGCCACCATGCTCACGTCGCCGCCCACCCGGACGTTGCGCAGCGCGTCGCGGCGTCCCTGCGGCCGGACGACGAGCCGGCTCGGCCGGCCGACGAACCGCCCTTGCCGCAGGACGAAGTCCTGATCGACGGGCACGACGCCGTGCCGGGCCAGGTAGGCGCCGACACAGCCCGCCGCGCTGCCGGTCGCGACGTCCTCCAGGACGCCGTCGTTGTTCCAGGTGCGACCCTCCAGCGCCTCGACGTCGAGCACGTAGACGAACTGGGCGCCGTGGCGCTCGACGAGATCCGCGAAGTCGGCGCGGACGATCCTCGCCTCGGCCAGCCCTCCCACCACCGGCACCACCAGATAGCGCAGGCCGGTGGAGACGACCTGCAGGGAGAGGTAGGCGAGCGCACGGGCGGGCAGGTTCAGGGCCGCGGCGATCTCGGCCCGGTCCGCGTCCGGCACGGTGGCGAGGAACTTCGGCGGGCCCTGGTCGAGCTCCGCGTGGCATCCGGTGGCGGTGCTCCGGGTGGTCACCTCGACCGGCCTGGCGGTCAGGTGGAACCGCCAGCGCCGGGCGCCGGTGCCGCCGGCGCGCTCGTGCAGGACCGCGGCCGCGCCGAGGACCGGGTGGCCGGCGAAGTCGAGCTCCCCGAAGAGGTCGAAGACCCGGGCGGAGACCTGAGCGTCGACGTCCGGGGCCGGCGCCGCACGACCGAGGAAGATCGTCTCGAAGTGGCGGAGCTCCTGGGTGATCGCGAGCATCTGCGGGGACGTGAGGCCGTCGGCGTCCGGGAAGACGGCGAGGCTGTTGCCGCTGTACGGCCGGGCGGCGAAGACGTCGACGTGGCGGTAGTGCAGGTTCACGGGGTTCTCGGGGGCGGGCGTGGTCGGGTCCGGGGTCACTGGTGAGCCTCGACGATGCGGACGCGTTCGCCGAGCCGGCGCACGACGTCGGAGTCCGCGTCGACGTCGGTGATCACGCCGGCCACAGCGTCGAACCCGGTCACCCGGTACGGCGAGGCGGCGCCGATCTTCTCGGACGAGCCCAGCACGTAGGTCTCGGCTGCCCGGGAGGCCAGCGCCCGCTTCATGGCGGCCTCGTCGGCGTCCCCCGTGGTCAGCCCGGCCTCGGGGTGGATGCCGGTGACGCCCAGGAAGAACACGTCCGCCGAGACCATCTGCGCCGCCTCGACGGCCGCTGCGCCGCTCGCCACCGCGGAGTGCTTGAAGATCCGGCCGCCGAGGACGAAGACCTCGGCGACAGGGTGCTCGACCAGCGCGGCCGCGACCGTCGGGCTGTGCGTGACCACGGTGCACCGCAGGTCCGCCGGCAGGGCGGCAACGATCGCCAGGGCCGTGGTGCCGCCGTCGAGGATCACCGTGCTGCCCGGGTCGATCAGCTTCACCGCGGCGGCGGCGACGAGCTGCTTGCCCGCCACCTCGACCCGCCGCCGGCCCTCGTGGTCCGCGAGCGCCGGGGACACCGGCAGCGCGCCGCCGTACACCCGCTGGCACAGCCCCTCGGCGGCCAGCTCCCGCAGGTCTCGCCGGATGCTGTCCTCCGAGAGACCCAGCTCGGCCGCGGCCGTCTTCGCGACGATCTTGCCGTCGCGCCGCAGGGTCTCCAGGAGATGGTCGCGCCTCTCGGCAGCCAGCATGATCATCTCGATTCTTCGTAGTCGTGCGTGTTTGTGCTTAGTTTACGGCCATGACACGACCACTGCTCATCCTGATCGCCGGGCCCTACCGCTCCGGTACCGACGGCGACCCCGCCGCGATGGCGACCAACCTCCGGCGCCTCGAGGAGGCCGCCTGGCCGATCTTCGAGGCGGGCCATGTCCCCGTGATCGGCGAGTGGGTGGCGCTGCCCGTGCTCCGCTCCGCCGGCGCCACCGTGAACGACGCCCTGGCTGACGACGTGCTCTACCCGACGGCGCAGCGCCTCCTGGAGCACTGCGACGCCGTGCTCCGGCTGCCCGGCGAGTCGACGGGTGCCGACCAGGACGTCGCGATCGCCACGAGCCGCGGCCTCCCCGTCTACCACGACGTCGCCGAGGTGCCGCGGCGCACCGGGCACGGCCGGAAGGACGACCGGTGAGAGGGCGGCCCGGGGTCGACGTCCCCGACCACCGGGGCCGGACCGGGCTCGACTGCGCGGGGAGGGACCTGGACCGCAACCCGGACGTCGTCGTGCGGGACGTCGAGCTCACCTCCGCCGGCTGGCACGTGCTGCGCCGCACGACCTTCGACTACCGCCGCCGGGACGGGCGCTGGCAGACCCTGCAGCGCGAGACCTACGACCGCGGGGACGGCGCGACGATCCTCCTGCACGATGCTGCACGGTCGACCGTGCTCCTCACGCGACAGTTCCGTTTCCCCGCCTACGTCAACGACCACCCGGACGGGATGCTGATCGAGACGGCTGCGGGTCTGCTGGACGACGACGACCCCGAGACCGCGATCCGGCGCGAGGTCGCCGAGGAGCTGGGCGTCACTGTCGGGCCGGTCGCCCATGTGTTCACCGCGTACATGAGCCCGGGGTCCGTCACGGAGAGGGTGCACTTCTACGCGGCGCCCTACACCGGCCGGGACCGCACCGGGTCCGGCGGCGGGGTGGCGGCCGAGGGCGAGGACATCGAGGTCGTGGAGCTCGGCCTCGACGAGGCTCTCGCGATGGTCGGCGACGGCCGCATCGTCGACGGCAAGACCATCATGCTGCTCCAGTGGTGGGCGCTCGCCCGGTGACCATCGGTGGACTCGCCCTCATCCTCCCGGCGGATGTGGGCGACCCCGTGCGACGGCAGGATGGAGCCATGCGCAGCAGCCTCTTCCACCACACCGAGCCGCAGGGCGAGCCCGGCAGCTTCCAGCTCGTCAACCCGCGGATGCTCAAGGTCGACCTCGCCGGCTCCGGCGGGTACTTCTACGCCAAGCAGGGGTCGATGGTCGCGTACCAGGGCGACGTCGACTTCGCCTACGAGGGCTCGGGCGGCATGACCAAGCTCTTCAAGAAGGCGTTCACCGGTGAGGGCATGTCGCTGATGAAGGTCTCCGGGAGCGGCGACGTCTTCCTCGCCCAGGACGCCGACGAGGTGTTCGTGCTGTACCTGGAGAACGAGAGCGTCACCGTCTCCGGCAGCAGCATCCTCGCGTTCGGGAGCACGCTGACCTGGGACATCAACCGCGTGCAGGGCGCGTCGATGCTCAGCGGCGGCCTGTTCAACACCACGTTCACCGGCTCGGGCGCCCTCGCCGTCACCGCCTACGGCACCCCCGTGGTGCTCGAGGTCGACGAGCCCACCTACGTCGACATGCAGAGCGTGGTGCTCTGGTCCACGACCCTCACCAGCACGGTGCGCAAGACGGCGAAGCTCGGCGCGGCCATCGGCCGCGGCTCGGGCGAGGCGTACCAGCTCGGGCTCACCGGCCAGGGGATCGTCGTCGTGCAGGCGTCCGAGGGGCACCCGCTGCCGAACCAGGGCTGACGCCGGGCCGGGCGATCCCCTGGCCGCCCGGCCTCTCAGGCAGCGGCGAGCACCTCGACGCGGTTGCCCGCGCCGTCTCGCGTGTGGAACCTCAGGTAGCCCGCGAACGTCTCGCGCTCGGATCGGTCGACGGCGAACCCGGCGGCCTCGAGCCGGTCCGCGGTGCCGTCGAGCGTCGCGACGTCGTCGACGACCAGCGCCGGGTGCGCCTTGCGCGCCGGAACGAACGGGTCCTCCACGCCGACGTGGATCTCCGCGACGACCGCGCCGCCGTCGTCGTACCCCCGGAACCAGCAGCCGCCGCGGCCCGCCAGCTCCGCCGGCTTGGGCACCTCGGTCAGCCCGAGCCCGGAGCCGTAGAAGGCTCGCGCGGCGTCCTCGCCGTCGCGGGGGCAGGCCACCTGGACGTGGTGCAGCCGCATGTCTTCTCCTCGCCGTCGAAGTATCTTGACGTCAAGATACCTCGTCGCGGCGCTGGTCCCGACGGCGCCGCACCGCCGCCGCCCGCACGCACAGCCCTCCCCCGACGTAGACCGGGGCCATGACGGCGAACCGGCCGAGCGGCGAGAGGCCCGGGGCCAGCGCCTCGACCGCGTAGGTGGCAGCGACCACGACCGCCACGAACAGCGCGACGACGCCGAACACGCGCATTGCTCAGTCCTCCAGCAGCCAGGTGGCCGCGCGGCGCAGCAGCTCGGCGTGGGACGGCGAGTCGTAGGCGCGGACGTCGTGCCCCAGCCCGCTGTACACGGTGCGGCCGCCGTGCGCGTCGGCGACCCAGACGGCGGGGTGACGCTCGCCGTCGTCGCCGGTCACCCACCCCAGCACCTGGGACGACGGCGCCACGCGCAGGTGGCAGTACCGCTCGTCGACCACCTCGACGGCGCCCAGCCCCTCCGTGATCGGGTGCGCCCCCAGGGCCAGCGGCACGGTGGTCGGGCCCAGCGGGGGATGCATCGAGGTGCCGGGCACCCACCGGCCGCCGAGCACCTCCTCCCACTCCGGGTGGTCGCCGAACGCGTTGGCCGCCTGGTGCACGGCGAGGATGCGCCCGCCCGCGCGGGCCCACGCGTCGAGGCGGGCGTGGAAGGGGGCCCACGCCGCGTCGTCGGGGCCGATGCCGGCCTCCCGCAGCCCCGGCCACGGCGTGCCCGCGTTGACGACGAGCAGGTCGACGTCGTCCAGGTCGTCGAGGCTGTCGGGGAACGTCGAGCGCACGACGACGTCGGGGGCGCCGGCCGCCAGGTCCAGGCCCGAGAGCACCAGCGCCAGCCGATGGGAGGTGGCCGCGTGGTCGTGCCAGGGGTCCTCGTGGCGGCCGCGGCCGGCGAGGACGAGGATGCGGGGCGGTCGGGAGTCGCGCGTCGTCGTCACGACGCACCATCCTGCCCGGCCGCCCGGGGTCCGGGCCACCGACCGACCAAGAACGATCGCGCCGCACCGCGATGCCCTGACGCTCGCGGCGGCAGTTCGGACTCAGCGCGGCAGTTCGAACTGCCGACGTGAGCACGAACTGCCGCCGCGACGCGGAGACGGAGCCGTCAGGCCTCCAGCAGCACCGCCGACCCCTGGCCGCCGCCCCCGCACAGGGCGGCGACGCCTACCGACCCCGGCCCGAGCAGCTCCAGCCGCCGGGCGAGGTGCCCCACGACCCGCGCGCCGGACGCTCCGATCGGGTGGCCCAGCGCGATGGCGCCGCCGTGCGCGTTCACGAGCTCCGGGTCGAGCCCCAGCAGGTCGACCGACGCGAGCACGACGGCGGCGAACGCCTCGTTGATCTCGACGGCGCCGAGGTCGCGCGGCGCGACCCCGGCCCGCTCGCAGGCGGCGGCGATCGCGTTCGCGGGCTGCGCGTGCAGGCCGACGTCGGGCCCCGCGACCAGCGCGTGGGACCGCACCCGCGGCCCGGTCAGCCCGCGCGCCTCCGCGACGTCGTCCCCCACGAGCACCAGGGCCGCCGCGCCGTCGGAGATCTGCGACGCGTTGCCGGCCGTGATGGTGCCGTCCTCGCGGAACGCCGGCCGCAGCCGGCCGAGGCCGTCGAGCGTGGAGTCGGGCCGCACGCCGTCGTCGGCCTCCACGCGCACCGTGCCGCGCCGCCCCGGCACGTCGTACGGCGCGATCTCCTCGGCCAGCAGGTCGGCCGCCTTGGCCGCCCGCGTGTGGGACGCGACGGCCAGCGCGTCCTGCGCCTCGCGCGTGTTCCAGGCCGCGGCGGCCATCGCCTCGCCGTGCCGCTCGGTGCTCAGCCCCATCGAGTCGTGCTCGAAGGCGTCGGTGAGGCCGTCGTGCGCCATCGTGTCGATCAGCTCGACCGGGCCGAACTTCTGCCCCGCGCGCGAGCCGACCCAGGCGTGCGGGGCGAGCGTCATCGACTCCATGCCGACCACGGCCACGACCCGCGCCTCCCCGCCCGCGATCAGCCGGTGCGCCTGCACCACGGCCTCCGCCCCGGACAGGCAGACGGCGTTGAGCGTGACGCCCGGCACCGTCATCGGCACCCCCGCCCCCACGCCCGCCTGCCGGGCGGGGTTCTGCCCCGCGCCGCCCTGCAGCACCTGCCCGCCGACGACGACGTCCACCTCCCCCGGCTCCACGCCGGCCGCCGCGAGCGCCGCCGCCAGCGCGTGCGCGCCCAGCGTCGTCGCCGGCACGGACGCGAACGCCCCGTTCGAACGCACGAACGGCGTCCGCCGATACCCCGCGATCACGGTCATCGTCGCCCCTCCTCCACCACGGCCGGCGAGCCGTCGCCCGTCCCGGCCTCGTCCTCCAGCTCCACGACCAGCTCCGCCTCGGTGGCCTCGCGCACCTCGTCGACCGTGACGCCGGGCGCGAGCCGGCGCAGCACGAACGCGGCCTCCAGCCCGTGGTCGGCGACGTCGAGCACGGCGCGGTCGGTGACGATCCGGTCGACGACGCCCTCGCCGGTCAGCGGCAGGGTGCAGCGCCGACGTAGCTTGGGCGACCCGTCGCGGGCCACGTGGTCCATGAGCGCGACGATGCGCCGCGCCCCGACCACGAGGTCCATGGCGCCGCCCATGCCCTTGACGAGCTTGCCGGGCACGGTCCAGCTCGCCAGGTCGCCCGTGGCGGAGACCTGCAGCGCGCCCAGGATCGCGATGTCGATGTGGCCTCCGCGGATCATGGCGAACGAGTCGGCCGCGTCGAAGAAGCTCGCGCCCGGCACCGCGGTGACCGTCTGCTTGCCCGCGTTGATGAGGTCGGCGTCCTCGGTGCCCTCGACGGGGAACGGCCCGATGCCGAGCAGCCCGTTCTCGCTCTGCAGCGTGATGCCGACGCCCGGCGGCAGGTGGTTCGCCACCAGCGTCGGGATGCCGATGCCGAGGTTGACGTAGTCGCCGTCGCGCAGCTCCGCCGCCGCCACGGCCGCCATCTCGTCGCGCGTCCAGGTCATGCCGCACCTCCCGCCGTCGTCGCGTCCGCCGCGCTCGCCGCGCTCGCCGCGGCGGGGCGCACCGTGCGCTGCTCGATCTCCTTGACCCGCTCGCGTGCCAGCACGAGACGGTGCGTGTAGATCCCCGGTGTCACGACGACGTCCGGGTCGATCGGCTCGTCGGTGATCTCCTCCGCCTCGACGACCGTCACCCGTCCGGCGGTCGCGATCACCGGGTTGAAGTTGCGCGCCGTGTACCGGTAGACGAGGTTGCCGTACCGGTCCGCGCGACGCGCGTGCACCAGGGACAGGTCGGCCACGATGGCGCGCTCCAGCACGTACCGGCGGCCGTCGATCTCGTCCACCGGCTTGCCCTCCGCCACGGGTGTGCCTACCCCGGTGGGCGTGTAGAAGGCGGGGATGCCCGCGCCGCCCGCCCGCAGCCGCTCGGCGAGCGTGCCCTGCGGCACGAACTCGACCTCGAGCGCGCCGTCCAGGTACCGCTGCGCGAACAGCTTGTTCTCCCCCACGTACGACGACAGCACGCGCCGCACCTGGTCGTTCTCGAGCAGGATGCCGAGCCCCTTGCCGTCCACGCCCATGTTGTTGGACACGACCGTCAGGTCCTTCACCCCGGAGTCGCGGACCGCCTCGATGAGGTCGGTCGGGTTGCCGCTCAGGCCGAACCCGCCGACGGCGATCGTCATGCCGTCGCGCAGCAGGCCGTCCAGCGCGGCCACGGCGCTGGGCTGCCGACGGTCCCCCGCTCTCGACATGGTCCTCGTCATCGTCGTCCCCCGTTCTCCTCGACCGTACGTCCGACGGCGGGGCCGTCGGGAGTGCCTTCGGCGCCCTGCTCCGCCCGCGCGGACCGGCGCAGCACCGCCTCGGCGTGCCGCAGCAGCGGGGCGTCCACCATCTGCCCGCCCACGGTGAGCACGCCCGCGTCGGCCGAGCGACCCGCGGGCAGGTCCGACGACGCGGCGAGCACCTCGCGCGCCCGCTCCACCTCGGCCTCCGACGGCGCGAACGCGGCACGCACGACGGCGACGTGGCTCGGGTGCACGCAGAGCGACGCGACGAACCCGCTGGCCGCGGCGTCCTGCGCCTCGGCGCGCAGCCCGGCGAGGTCGTCGAGCTCCAGGTGCACGGCGTCGATCGCGGCCTTGCCCGCCGCGCCGGCGGCGAGCAGCACCGCCGACCGCGCGTGCCGGGCGACGTCGCGGTACGCGCCGTCCGCCCGTCGGCTGGACGTGCCGTGCAGCGACGCCACCAGGTCCTCGGCGCCCCACGCGAGCGCGACGACGTCGGGCCGGGCGGCCAGCGCGGGCGCGGCGAGCACGCCCGCGGCCGTCTCGCACAGCGCGACGACCGCGTACGGGCCGCCGTCCGGCGCGAGCAGCGGGCCGACGAACCGGCCGTCCGCCTTGGGCAGCATCACCGTGCGGTAGGGCGTGCGGGCGAGGGCCGCGAGGTCGGCGTCGTGCTCGGGCGTGCCGACCGCGTTGACGCGCACGATCACCCGCCCCGGGTCGAGCAGCGTGTCCACCAGCGCGGCGCGGGCGTCCGCCTTGCGTCCGGGCGCGACGGCGTCCTCCAGGTCGAGGATCGCGGCGTCGGCGCGGTCCAGGGCCTTGGCGAACCGGTCGGGCCGGTCGGCCGGGCAGAACAGGAGCGCCGGGCCGAGCGTGAACGGGGCGGGGTTCACAGCACGCCCCCGCCGTGCTCGCTCGCGTTCTTGTGCTCGTGCTCCTCGTGGCCCTCGCGCGTCCACATGAGCATGGTCCGCCTCGCCTTGGCCACGACCTCGCCGTCCTGGTTGCGGCCCACGTGCTCCGCGGTCACGACGCCCGTGCCGGGGCGCGAGCGCGACAACCGCCGGTCCAGCACCGTCGTCTCCCCGTACAGCGTGTCGCCGTGGAACATCGGGTGGGGGAACGCCACCTCGGTGAAGCCGAGGTTCGCGACCAGCGTGCCCCGCGTCAGGTGCGCCACCGACAGGCCCACGAGCGTGGCCAGCGTGAGCATCGAGTTCACCAGGGGGCGGCCGAACGGCTGCGTCGCCGCCCACGCCGCGTCCAGGTGCAGACCCTGCGGGTTCATCGTGACGGACGTGAACAGCACGTCGTCCGCCTCCGTCATCGTGCGGCCCGGCCGGTGCACGTACCGCACGTCCGGGTCCAGCTCGTCGTAGTACAGCCCGCGCTGCACCTCGTCACGCATGACGCCCTCCCTCGTTCGTGCCGGGCCTCACGACGCCAGCCCCAGGTCGCGGGCGATGATCATGAGCTGCACCTCCGTGGTGCCCTCGCCCACCTCGAGGATCTTGGAGTCCCGGTAGTGCCGGGCCACCGCGTTCTCGTTGAGGAAGCCGTAGCCGCCGAAGATCTGCGACGCGTCGCGGGCGTTCGCCATCGCGGCCTCCCCGCCCACGAGCTTCGCCACCGACGCCTCCGCCTTGAACGGCTTGCCGTGCACCTGCTTGAGCGCGGCGTCGAGCCAGCACAGCCGCGCGGAGTGCACGCGCGCCTGCATGCGGGCCAGCGTGAACGCGATGTGCTGGTTGCCGCCGATCGCGTGGCCGAAGACCTCCCGCTCCTTCGCGTAGCGCAGCGCCTCCTCGAGGCAGCCCTGCGCGGCGCCCGTCGCGAGGGCGGCGAAGGCGATCCGGCCCTCGTCGAGCGCGCGCAGGAAGTTCGCGTACCCGCGGCCCTGCTCGCCGAGCAGGTTCCCTGCCGGGACGCGGACGCCGTCGAGCGTCAGCGGGTGGGTGTCCGACGTGTGCCAGCCGACCTTGTCGTAGCTCGGGCCCACCGTGAGGCCGGCGGTGCCCGCGGGCACGAGGAACGACGAGAGCTCCTTGTGCCGGGTGCCGTCCGCGGCGGTGCGCTCCCCGGTCACCGCGGTGACCGTGATGACGCTGGTGATCGACGTGCCGGAGTTGGTGATGAACTGCTTGGAGCCGTCGATCACCCACTCGCCCGCGCCGTCCGGCCCCCCGCCCTCGTCGAGCCGGGCGGTGGTGCGCGTGGCGCCGGCGTCCGACCCGGCCCCCGCCTCCGTGAGGCCGAAGGCGGCGAGCGCGCGGCCGTTCACCAGGTCGGGCAGCCAGCGCTGCTTCTGCTCGTCGGTGCCGTGCCGGAAGATCGGCATGATGCCCAGCCCGACGCCCGCCTCGAGGGTGACGGCGATCGACTGGTCCACACGGGCGAGCGCCTCGACCGCGAGGCACAGCGACACGTAGTCCTTGCCCTGCCCGCCGACGTCCACCGGGAACGGCAGCCCGAACAGCCCCAGCTCGCCCATCTGCGCGATGATCTCGACCGGCAGGCGCCGCTCGGTGTCGTACTTGTAGGCAGCGGGTGCCACCACCTGGTCCGCGAACTCGCGCACCACGGCGCTGAGCTTCCGCTGCTCGTCGGTGAGCACGGTGGACTGGGTCTCGCTGATCATGACGCTCCTGTGGGATCGACGTGGCTGGCGGGGTGTGCCGGGGTGGGCGCCGCCGCGGCGGGGTGTGCCGGAGCGGGTGCGAGTTCCTCGGGGGTGTCGAGGGGCGGTTCGACGGGCGGTTCGACGGGTGGGTCCACGACGGCGACCACCTGGTCCAGGCGCACCTGGTCGCCGGCGCGCACGTCGAGTCGGACGACGCCGCCGACGGGCGCGAGCAGCGGGTGCTCCATCTTCATGGCCTCGACCACGACGACGGGCTGGCCGGCGACGACGACGTCGCCGTCCTCGACGGACACGGCGGACACCGTGCCGGGCATCGCGACGCGCACGGGTGCGCGGGTCGCGACGCCCGCCGCGCCGTCGTCGCCGAGCGCGCGCTCGGCCCGACGTCGTGCGGCCAGCGCGGTGCGGTCGAGCACGGTGAACGACGACGCCCGCCCGTCCACGTGCACCCCCACCACGGGCGTTGTGGGTGGGCTCGTGGCCCGGTTCCGACCGCCGGACTGGGCCACGAGCCCACCCACAACACCGGTCAGGGGCCGGGACGCACCAGCCGTGGTGAGCGACCAGCGGTCGTCACCCGACGGGCGCAGCGAGGCGGGGGTGGGCTCGCCGGCGTCGACGGTGACGACGGCGTCGTCGGGCGTCCCGGTGACGGTGACGGCGTGCTCGACGCCCGCCGCGTCGACGAGCACCGTGCGCCGGGGCGCGCCCGGGGAGTTGAGCCGCCAGCCGTCGGCGGCCCACGGCCCGGCCGACGGCACCGGACCACCGAGCGCGAGCAGCGCCGCCGCCACCAGCGCGCTGTCAGACGGAGGACGCACCCGGGCACCCTGTGCATCTGACAGCTCGGTGACGAAGCGGTCGATGAGGCCGGTGTCGAGGCGGCCGGCGCGCACGTCCTCGTCGGCGAGCAGGTCGCGCAGGAACCCGGCGTTGGTCTCGACGCCCAGCACGACGACGTCGGCGAGCAGGCCGTCGAGCCGCGTGATCGCCTCGGCCCGCGTGGGCGCCCAGGCCACGGCCTTGGCGAGCATCGGGTCGTAGTCGCCGGTCACCTCGGCGCCCGCCAGCAGGCCGCTGTCCAGGCGGAGCGGCATCGCCCCCGGGCCCGCCGCCACGCCGGCGTCGTCGTACGCGAGCACCCGCCCCGCCGCGGGCAGGAACCCGCGGGCGGGCTGCTCCGCGTACAGGCGGGCCTCGACGGCGTGCCCGTCCAGCCGGACGTCGTCCTGGCGGAGGCCGAGGGGCTCCCCCGCGGCGACGCGCAGCTGCTGCTCCACGAGGTCGAGCCCGGTGACCATCTCGGTCACGGGGTGCTCCACCTGCAGGCGGGTGTTCATCTCGATGAACCAGAAGGACGCGGGGTCGTCGCCGGGCACGAGGAACTCGACGGTCCCCGCGCCGACGTAGCCCACCGACCGCGCCACCGCGCACGCGGCGTCACCGAGCCGGGCCCGGGTCGCGTCGTCGACCACGGGCGAGGGCGCCTCCTCCACCACCTTCTGGTGGCGACGCTGCAGGGTGCACTCGCGCTCGCCCAGGTGCACGACGGCGCCGTGCGTGTCGGCCAGCACCTGCACCTCGATGTGCCGCGGCGCCTGCACGAGCCGCTCGAGCAGGAGGCCGTCGTCGCCGAACGACGCCGCGGCCACGCGCCGGGCCGAGGCCAGCGCGCCGGGCAGCTCGTCCGCCGAGCGCACCACCTCCATGCCCTTGCCGCCGCCGCCCGCGACGGGCTTGACCAGCAGCGGGAAGCCGACGTCGCCGGACGCGGCGACCAGAGCCGCGTCGCCGAGCCCGTCCTCGAGCGTGCCAGGCAGCACGGGGACGTCGTGGGAGGCGACGAGCCGCTTGGCCGCGGCCTTGTCCGCCATCGTCTCCAGCGCCTCGACCGACGGCCCGACGAAGACGATGCCGGCGCGCTCGCACGCCCGGGCGAGCGCCGGGTTCTCGGACAGGAAGCCGTAGCCGGGGTGGATCGCGTCGGCGCCGGTGGCGACGGCTGCCGCGACCACGGCCTCGACGTCGAGGTAGCTCTGCGCGGCGGGTGCCGGGCCGAGGCGGACGGCCATGTCGGCCTCCCGGACGTGCCGGGCGTCCGCGTCGGCGTCCGAGTACACGGCGACCGACCGGACACCCAGCCGGCGCAGCGTGCCGACGACGCGGCACGCGATCTCGCCGCGGTTGGCGACGAGGACGGTCGTGAACAGTCGGGTGGACATGCGCCTCACATCCGGAAGAGCCCGAAGCGGGGCTCGGTCGGGTCGGGCGCAGGCAGGGGCGTGCGGGCGCAGACGCCCAGCGCGAGGCCGAGCACGCGGCGGGTGTCGGGCGGGTCCACGATGCCGTCGTCCCACAGGCGCGACGTCGCGTGGTACGGGTCTCCGGCCACCTCGTAGCCGTCGCGGATCTCGGCGCGGAAGGCCTCCTCCTCGCCCGCGTCCCACTCCTCGCCGCGGCGGGCGAGCTGGTCGCGTTTCACGGTGGCGAGCACCGACGACGCCTGCGCACCTCCCATCACGGAGATCCGGGACCCGGGCCACGACCACAGGAACCGCGGCGAGTACGCCCGCCCGCACATGGCGTAGTTCCCCGCGCCGAACGATCCTCCGACGATGACGGTGAGCTTCGGGACGCGGGTGGTCGCGACGGCGGTGACCATCTTGGCGCCGTCCTTGGCGATGCCGCCCGCCTCGGCGTCGCGGCCCACCATGAAGCCGGAGATGTTCTGCAGGAACAGCAGCGGGATCCCCCGCTGGTCGCACAGCTCGACGAAGTGCGCGCCCTTGAGCGCCGACTCGCGGAACAGCACGCCCGCGTTGGCCAGCACCCCGACCGGGTGGCCGTGGACGCGCGCGAACCCCGTGACGAGCGTGGTGCCGTACTCCGGCTTGAACTCGTGCAGCTCGCTCCCGTCGACGATCCGGGCGATCACCTCGCGCGGGTCGTAGGGCTGCTGCACGTCCACCGGCACGGCGGCGTACAGCCCCTGCGGGTCGACGACGGGCTCGCGCGACGGCGCGACGTCCCAGGCCGGCTCGGGATCGGGCGGCAGCGTGCCGACGATGTCGCGCACGATGTCGAGCGCGTGCTCGTCGTCGTCGGCGAGGTGGTCGACGACGCCCGACCGCCGCGCGTGCAGCTCGCCGCCGCCCAGCTCCTCCGCCGAGACGTCCTCGCCGATCGCGGCCTTCACGAGCGGCGGCCCGCCGAGGAAGATCGTCCCCTGCTCCCGCACGATGACGGTCTCGTCGCTCATCGCCGGCACGTACGCGCCGCCCGCGGTGCACGAGCCCAGCACGGCCGAGATCTGCGGGACCCGCGCCGCCGACAGCCTCGCCTGGTGGTAGAAGATCCGACCGAAGTGGTCGCGGTCGGGGAACACCTCGTCCTGCCTCGGCAGGAACGCGCCGCCGGAGTCCACGAGGTAGACGCACGGCAGCCGGTTCTCGAGCGCGATCTCCTGCGCCCGCAGGTGCTTCTTCACGGTGAGCGGGTGGTAGGTGCCGCCCTTGACGGTCGCGTCGTTGCAGACCACCATCACCTGCCGCCCGCTCACCAGCCCGATGCCGGCGATGACGCCCGCGCCCGGCCACGCCCCGACCTCGCCGAGCTCACCGGAGCTGCCGGCGTCGACGCCGTACGCCGCCAGGGGCGCGACCTCGAGGAACGGGCTGCCCTCGTCGAGCACCCGCGCCACGCGATCGCGCGGCAGCAGCTTGCCGCGCGAGGTGTGCTGGTCGCGGGCGCGCCGGGTGCCGCCCTCGGCGGCGACGGCGGTCCGCTCGCGGAGCCGGTCCGCGAGCGCCCGCTGCGCCTCGTCGTTGGCGCGCGCGGCGTCGGCGCGGGGGTCGACGGCGGAGTCGAGGACGGTCACGCGGGCTCCTCTCCTTCGGGCTTCGGGCCGGCGTCGTCCCCGCCCAGCAGGAGGGCGAGCGCCGGGTCGGCGAGCACCGCCCCGAGCTCGGCGAGGAACCGGGCGCCCTGCTCGCCGTCGACCACGCGGTGGTCGAACGTGAGGCTGAGCGTCGTCACCTGCCGCAGCGCCACCTCGCCGTCGTGCTCCCACGGGCGGAGTGCGACCTGCCCGAGGCCGAGGATCGCCGGCTCGCCCGGGTTGAGGATCGGCGTGCCTGCGTCGACGCCGAAGACGCCGACGTTGGTGATCGTCAGCGTGCCGTTCCTGAGCCGCTCGGGCGTGGTGCGGCCGGCCCGCGCCGTCGTCGTGAGGTCCGTCAGCGCGGCAGCGAGCCCGGGGAGGGACAACGTGTCCGCGGCGGGGACGTGCGGCACGACCAGGCCGCGGTCGGTCGCGACCGCGATGCCGAGGTTCACGTGCGCGGGCCGCACGATCTCGGCCTCGCCGCCGGGGAGGTCCACCCAGCGGCTCGTGAGCGACGGGTGCGTCGGGAGCAGCGCGAGGACGGAGCGCGCCACCAGCGCGAGCACCGTGATCCGCTGCCCGCCCGCCATCGGGTGCGTCTTGAGGCGTGCCAGCAGCTCCATGCTCGCCGTGACGTCCACGGTGAGGAACACCGACGCCTGCGGCGCCGCCGCGCTCGCGACCATCGCCGCCGCCGTGTGCTTGCGGACCCCGCGCACCGGGGTGCGTGTCTCGCCGTCCGCGGCCCTCCTGGGGGCCGTCGTCGCGCCCGGCGCCGCCGGAGCCGCCGCCGTCGTGCCCGACGACGCCGCCTCGACGTCGTCGCGGGTGATGCGCCCGTGCGGGCCGGTCCCCGTGACCGTGGCGAGGTCCAGGCCGCGCTGCCGCGCCAGCGCCCGCACGACCGGCGTCGAGCGCGGCCGCTCGCCGCGCCCGTCCGACGGGGCGGACGCGACGCCGTTCGTGGCGGCGGCCGGGGCCTCCGCCGTCGTCCCGGTCGGAGCCGGCACGTCCCGTCGCCGTCGCCGCGCCGGGCGTCCCGTGCGCGCGGGCCGCGCCCCGTACCCGACGAGGTTCGGCTCGGGCGCGTCCTCCCCCGCCGAGTTGTCAGGGCCAGGAGCAGGTTCCTGTGCTCGTGGTCCTGACAACTCCTGAGCACCAGAGTTGTCAGGGCCAGGAGCAGGTTCTGGTGCGCCTGCCCCTGACAGGTCGAAGGTGACCAGGGGTTCGCCGACCTCGACGGTCTGGCCCTCCTCGGCGTGCAGCACCCGCACGACGCCGGCGCACGGCGACGGCAGCTCGACCAGCGCCTTGGCGGTCTCCACCTCGGCGATCACCTGGTTGAGCTCGACGGCGTCGCCCACCGCCACGCGCCACTCGACGACCTCGGACTCCGTCAGCCCCTCGCCCAGGTCGGGCAGCTTGAACTCGCGCGTCGCCATCACGCTCCCACCTCCACGCCGGCACCCGACGCCGGCACCCGGCCGAGCGCGCGGTCGATGCCGACGAGCACGCGGTCGAGGTCGGGCACCTGGTTGCCCTCGAGCTTGGCGGGCGGGTACGGGATGTCGTACCCGGTGACACGCACGGGCGGCGCCTCGAGGAAGTCGAAGCAGCGCTCGGTGACCGACGCCGCGATCTCGGCGCCGACACCGGCCTGCCGCGGCCCCTCGTGCAGCACGACCAGCCGTCCGGTGCGCCGCACGGACGCCGCGATCGTGTCGTGGTCGATCGGGGACAGCGAGCGCAGGTCGATCACCTCGACCGAGACGCCCTCGTCGGAGGCCGCGGTCGCGGCGTCGAGCGCGGTCGCGACGTGCGAGCCGAACGTCACGAGCGTGACGTCGTCGCCCGGCCTGACCACCCGCGCGGTGCCCATCGGCGGCGCGTCGTCGAGCGGCAGGTCCGCGTCGACCTCGCCCTTGACGTGGTACAGGCGCTTGGGCTCGAAGAAGACGACCGGGTCGTCGCAGGCGATCGCCTGCCGCAGCACCGTCGACGCGTCCTGCGGGTTCGACACGGACACCACGCGCAGGCCGGCCGTGTGCACGAAGTACGCCTCGGGCGACTCGGAGTGGTGCTCGGCCGCGCCGATGCCGCCCGCCACGGGGATGCGGATGGTCACGGGCAGCCGCACCTTGCCGAGGGTGCGGGCGTGCATCTTGGCGAGCTGGCTGACGATCTGGTCGAACGCGACGTAGACGAAGCCGTCGAACTGGATCTCCACGACCGGCCGGTAGCCGCGGTACGCGAGCCCGACGGCGGTGCCGAGGATGCCGGACTCCGCCAGCGGCGTGTCCACCACGCGGCGCGACCCGAACTCCGCCTGCAGCCCGTCGGTCACGCGGTACACGCCGCCGAGGCGGCCGATGTCCTCGCCGAGCACCATGACGGTCGGGTCGTCGGTCATCGCCCGGCGCAGCCCGGCGCCGAGCGACTTGGCGAGGGTCAGGGTCTGGGTGGTCATCGGTCGGCCCCCTGTGCGGCGTCGTCGCCCGTGGTGATGTCGTCATCCGTGTCGGCGAAGCCCGCCAGGTACGCCGCGTGCTCGGCCCGCTCGGCCGCCACCGTCGGGTGGGGCTCGGCGTACACGTGGTCGAAGACGCTCAGCGGCGGCGGATCCTCCAGGGCGACGACGCCGGCGCGCATCTCGGCGGCGACGGCGTCGGCCACCGCGCGCACCCGCGCCTCGTCGTCGTCGGCGAGCAGGCCGCCGGCCCGCAGGTAGGCGGCGAGCCTGGCGACGGGGTCGCGCTCGGCCCAGGCGTCGAGCTCGGACGCGTCGCGGTAGCGGGTGGGGTCGTCGGCGGTGGTGTGGGGGCCCATCCGGTAGGTGACGGCCTCGACGAACGTGGGGCCGCCGCCGGTGCGGGCGCGATGCAGCGCCTCGCGGGTCACGGCGAGGACGGCGAGCACGTCGTTGCCGTCCACGCGCACGCCCGGCACGCCGAAGCCCGACGCCCGCTGCACCAGCGGCACGGGGGACTGCAGGGTCACGGGCTCGGAGATCGCCCACTGGTTGTTCTGGCAGAACAGGACCAGGGGCACCTGCCACGTGGCGGCGAAGACGAACGCCTCGTTGACGTCGCCCTGGCTCATCGCGCCGTCGCCGACGTACGCCACGACGGCGGCCGTGCCGTCGTCACCCGCCTCGACGACGCCGCGCTCGGCGTCCGCCTGGATCCCCAGCGCGTAGCCCACGCCGTGCAGGGCCTGCGCGCCGATGATGACCTGCGGCGTCGCCATGTTCACGGCGTACGGGTCCCAGCCCGACGCCGTGATGCCGCGCCACACGCGGAGCAGGTCCACGGGGGTCACGCCGCGCTTCCGGGCGACGGCGTGCTCCCGGTAGCTGGAGAACACGAAGTCGTCGGCGCGCAGGGCGGTGGCCGAGCCCACCTGGGCCGCCTCCTGCCCCTGCAGCGGCGGCCACAGCGCGAGCTCGCCCTGCCGCTGCAGCGCCGTCGCCTCGGCGTCGATGCGGCGCGCCACGACCATGTCCTCGTACAGCGCCAGCAGCGCCGCCCGGGCCTCGTCCGTGCCCGCGTCGACGTCCGTCAACCAGCGGTCGAGCGCCGGGTCCGGGTGCCGCACGCCCTTCTCGTCGAGCAGCCGGGCCGTGCCGTCTGCATACGTCTCGTCCGTCGTACCGGACGCCGTCTCCGCCCTCGCTCCACCCGCTCGTGACAGGTCGTCGCGGGACGTCGAACCCATGGTGCTGGGCATCGTCGCCTCACCTCGCGTGTCGCCGGCCGCTCCGCGTCGAGCGCCGGATACCGCGAACGTAACGCCGCTCACAGAGTGCGACCAGCACCCTGCGACACGTTGAGCAGAGTGCTCAGGCCGACCCCGTTAGGCTGGTCGATGTGCGCAGCTACGACGCCGTGGACCTGAGCCTGCTGACGGCGCTCGCCGACGACCCGCGGGCCACCATCGCCGCCCTCGCGGAGCACCTGCGCCTGTCCCGGAACACGGTGCACGCCCGGCTGACCCGGCTCGAGGAGTCGGGCGCCTTCCTCGACTTCGACCGCCGCATCAACCCCGCCGCCCTGGGTCACCCGCTCACGGCGTTCCTCGAGGTCACCGTGCGGCAGCGCGAGCTGCCCGCCATCGTCGACCGGCTGACCGAGATCCCCGAGGTCGTGCAGGCGTACGGGCACAGCGGCGCCGCCGACCTGCGCGTCCACGTCGTGTGCCGGGACACCGATCACCTGTTCCGCATCGACGCCGCGATCCTCGCCATCGACGGCGTGGAGCGCACCGAGACGTCGCTGTCCATGGGCGAGCTCATCCCCTACCGCATCCGGCCGCTCATCGACGAGGCGCGCCGGACGCTCCGGGGCTGAGTCCCGGCACCGAGCCGTGTCCCCTTCGACCACGGGATCCGTAACGGGATCCGGGCCGATGACGTGACGGATCCCGTGCTCGAAGGGTGCGGCGCGTCAGGGCTGCCAGACCACCACCAGGTCGGCGGCGTCGCGCGTGCGCTCGACGAGCTCGGCGTTGGCCTGGTCGGAGCCGTGCGCCCACCGGCGGGCGTCGTCGCGGCTCTTGCCGAACGCGTGGTGCCGGTCCTCCAGCCGGGCGAGGCGGACGTCGTCGGGCACGTCGAGGTACCAGACCTCCGCCATCCGCACCCGCGCCCGCGGCCAGGCCCCGGTGGTCGCGAGCAGGTAGTTGCCCTCCGTCACGACCAGCGGCACGTCGGCGTGCACCGCGACGCCCGCCGCGACGGGCTCCTCGATCTCGCGCCGGAACACCGGCGCGTAGACGGGCGGGTCGCCGGGCCGGGCGTCCGCCAGGCGGGCGACCAGCGCCGCGTACCCGGCGTCGTCGAACGTGTCGATGGCACCCTTGCGGTCGCTGCGGCCGAGGTCGGCCAGGACGGCGTTCGACAGGTGGTAGCCGTCCATCCCGACCTCGACGGCGAGGGCCGGGCCGAGCGCCTCGACCACCGCGCGCGCGAGCGTGGACTTGCCCGCCCCAGGCGCTCCGACGATGCCGAGCACCCGCCGCTCGCCGGGCACCGCCAGCCGCCGGGCGCGCGTGACGAGCTCCGCCGTCGTCTCCCGCGACCTGTCAGGGCCACGGCCACCGAAACCTGCTCCTGGGCCTGACAACTCACGCGCCCCGCGAGTTGTCAGGGCCAGGAGCACCAGAACCTTCGTGTGGCCCTGACAGCTCGGGGAGGTGCGCGAGCCAGGACCGCGGCCCGACCCTCCGCACGCGCACGCTCGCGACGCGCACCGCGGCGGCGCACGCGTCCCGCAGCCCGGCCCCGCGCGCGAGAGCCACGGCCAGCCCGCCGTGGAACGCGTCGCCCGCGCCGAGGGTGTCCCGCACGTCCACGGGCGGCACGGGCACGGTGCCGCGCTCGCCGACCTCGACGGCGCCGTCGTCGCGACGGCGCGGCAGGGCCCAGGTCACCGGGTCGCCGCCGTGCGTGACCACCACGGACCGCGCCCCGAGCTGCAGCGCGCCGTGGGCGGCGTCGGTCGCGCCGGGCGCGGTGTCCGCCGGCACCCTGAAGTCCGCGCTGAGGGCCGCGACGTCCGCCGCGGGCAGCAGCTCGGCGAACACGGGCCGCCACCGGCCCCCGTCCACCACGATCAGCGGCCGGGGGCGCAGGCCGTCGACGTGCGCGAGCACGGCCCGGGCGATCTCCGGGTGGTGGCCGTCGAAGAGGACGACGTCCGGCCGCGGCAGGCCCGCGAGGGCGTCGGTCCGCGGGGCGGGCACCGCGACGAGCGCGGCGTCGGGCGAGACCACGGAGCGCTCGCCCGACGCGTCGTCGACGAGGACCGCCGAGACGGCGAGCGGGAACTCCTCGTCCGGGCCCGCGACGTCGTGCACCTGCACCTCACGGTCGTCGAGGTCGGCCCGCACCGCCTGCGCGATCGGCCCGGCGCCCAGCGCGCTGATCAGGATCGCGTGCGCCTCGAGGGCGGCCGCCGTCACGGCGGCGTTGGCCGCCGGGCCGCCGGCGGCGACGTCCTGCCGCATCGCGGTGACCTTCTCGTTCGCGCCCGGTCGTCCCGACGCCCGGTGCACGACGTCGAGCGTCGTCAGCCCGACGAACCAGCAGACCGTCATCGGTCCCCCTCTCCGTTGCGGGTCAGCGGCCGGTGCCGTCCACGGCGTGCGGCTCGATGGCGGCGATCTCGTCGTCGGTGAGCGCCGGGGCGCGCAGCGCGGCGACGTTGTCCTCGAGCTGCGCCACCGACGACGCGCCGACGAGCGCCGACGTCACGCGCGCGTCGCGCAGCACCCACGACAGGGCGAGCTGCGCGAGCGTCTGACCGCGACCCTCGGCGATCGCGTTCAGCGCGCGCGCCCGGTCCAGGTAGGTGTCCGTGAGGTTCGACGACGACAGGAACGGCGAGTCGCTGCGCGCGGCGCGCGAGCCCTCCGGTGCCGAGCCGCCCAGGTACCGCCCGGTGAGAAGGCCCTGCGCCAGCGGGGAGAAGACGATCGTGCCGACGCCCAGGTCCTCGACGACGTCGAGCAGCGACTCGCTCTGGTGGCCGTCGTAGGCGTCGTCGCGGTCGGCGATCTCCACGTGCCGGTTGAACATCGAGTAGCTGGGCTGGTGGATGAGCAGCGGCACGCCCAGGTCGGCGAGCACCTGCGCGGCCTCGCGCGTGCGGGACGGCGAGTAGTTCGAGACGCCGACGTACGTGGCCTTGCCCTGCTGGACGGCGGACGCGAGCGCGCCCATCGTCTCTTCCAGCGGCGTCGAGGGGTCGGGCCGGTGGTGGTAGAAGACGTCGACATGGTCCAGGCCCATGCGGGTCAGGGACTGGTCGAGCGAGGAGAGCAGGTACTTGCGCGAGCCGTGGTCGCCGTACGGGCCGGGCCACATGTCGTAGCCCGCCTTCGTGGAGATGACGAGCTCGTCACGGTAGGGCGCGAGGTCCTTCGCCAGGTGACGGCCGAAGTTCTCCTCCGCCGAGCCGTAGGGCGGGCCGTAGTTGTTGGCCAGGTCGAAGTGCGTGATGCCCAGGTCGAACGCCCGGCGCAGGATGGCGCGCTGCGTGTCGAACGGGTTCACGTCACCGAAGTTGTGCCACAGGCCCAGCGACAGCGCGGGCAGGTCGAGGCCGGAGCGGCCGGTGCGGCGGTAGGTCATCGACTCGTAGCGGGCGTCGTCGGCCAGGTACCGAGGTGCGAGAGGCATGCCCCCATCCTCCCCGATCGTCGTTGTGGGTGGGATCGTGGCCCGTTCTCGCGCCGAGAACGGGCCACGATCCCACCCACAACAGTTCCGCTCAGGCCTCGGCGGGCGGCACCGGGAAGTTGGCGCGGAACACGTTGTCCGGGTCCCAGTCGCGCTTCACCTCGCGCAGGCGGGTGAGCGTGGGCTCGGGGAACGCGTCGACGAGCCGCTCCGGCCGGGTGTCGGTGTCGAACGACAGGTACAGCCCGTCGGTGTACGGCGCCATGACGTCGTCCCACACGGCGTCGAGCCGGGCCTGCGAGGACGACATCGCCGACAGCAGGAAGTTCTGGTGCCGGTGGGCGTACGCCGTCGCCGCCTCGTCGACGTCGTTCGCGGCGCCACCGGTGGCGCGGATCTGCAGGAAGTACGCCTCGCCCGAAAACGCGAGCTTCTCGAAGGCGCGGGCGGTCGCGGTGTCCAGGTGCGCCACCAGCCCGGAGCGCACGGCGGGGTCGCCGCCGCCCTGGTGGTGCTTCTCCCCCGCCTGCACGACGCCCGCGTAGGGCAGCAGGTACGCCTGGTGGCCCAGCAGCGGGCCGGCTCCCGCCAGCCGCTCGAGCTGCTCGACGGCGGCGTCCGTGTCGTCGCCCGCCCACACGGTCATGAGCTGGGCGACCGGGCCCTCCCCACGGCGGCCGGGCGACAGGATGAGGAAGCTCGTGAGCTCGCGCGGCGCGGACTCGACGACGGCGCCCCAGCGCTCGAGGGTGCCCGCCACGTCGGTCGCGTCGAGCGTCATCTGGGAGAACACGACGGCGCCCTGGTCCCCCAGCGCCATCGCCTCGATCTCCACCCACGTCACGACGCCGAGGTTGCCTCCGGCGCCGCGCAGCCCCCAGAACAGGTCCGGGTTCTCGTCCGCGGACGCCCGCACCACGCGCCCGTCCGCCGTGACCACCTCTGCCGCGACGACGTGGTCGATCGTCAGCCCGTACAGGCGGCCGAGGAAGCCGACGCCGCCGGCGGTGGCCAGCCCGCCCACGCCCACGCCGCCGGAGTCCCCGGAGCTGATGGCCCAGCCGCGCGGCGCGAGCGCCTCGGCGACGCGGCCCCACGTGGCGCCGACCCCGACCCGCACGCGCCGGGTGGCCTCGTCGACCACCTCGACCTGGTCGAGCGCGCCCAGGTCGACGACGATCCCGCCGTCGTTGGTCGACCGGCCGCTGATGCCGTGCCCGCCGGACCGCACGCCGAGCGGCACGTCCTGCGTGCGCGCCCAGGAGACCGCCTCGGCGACCTCCGCCGTCGTGCGCGGCTGCAGCACGAGCCCCGGCGCGCCGGAGCGCAGGTAGTTGTGGCGGACGGTGTCGTACGCGCGGTCGCCGGGCTCGACGGCGGTCGCCGCGAGCGCACTCGGCACTGCGGCGTAGTCGATGCCCGGGCGCCGCAGCGCGATCGCCCGACCGCCGCGCTGCGTGGCGGCGGGCGCGGTGCCGGACGTCGCCCGCTCGCGGCCCACGAGCTCGCGCACGGCGGGCGCGACCTCCTGGCCGTAGACCTGGACGAGGGTCGGGTCGTCGGCCGCGAGGATCACGGTGCCGATGCCGTCCTCGAGCGCCAGCGTCGCGAGCTCGTCGACCCACTGCTCCACCGGCCCCTGCAGGAACCCCTGCGACTGCGCGGTGACGGCGCCCTGCACGTTGAGCAGACGGCGGATCTCGGCCGGGTGGCGGCCGGCCTCCTCGGCGGCGTCGTCGATGATCGCGTGCCCGCGCTGCAGGTCGCCGTCCTTGAGGTACGCGAGCGAGGGGAGCCAGCCGTCGGCCTTGCGGGCGATGAGCCGCAGCATGCGGGGCTTCAGCGCGCCGAGCCAGATCGGGACGTCGTGGGCCGGCTCGGGCCCGCGCTTGGCGCCGACGACGCGGTGGTGGGCGCCCTCGACGCGCAGCGCGCGGCGCTCCCGGCCGTCCCAGATCCCGCGGATGATGTCGAGCGCCTCCTCGAGCGCGTCGACGGACTCGCCGGGGGTGAGGCGGGTGCCGCCCATCGCGACGATCGGGTCCCAGAACCCGCCGGCGCCCAGGCCGAGCGCGGCCCGGCCCCCGGACAGCAGGTCGAGCGACGCGACGGCGCGCGCGAGCACGGCGGGCGGTCGCAGCGGCAGGTTGAGCACGTTGCCCGCGACCGTGACACGCTCCGTCTGCGCGGCCACCCACGACAGCAGCGTCCAGGTGTCGAGGAACCCCGGCTGGTACGGATGGTCCTGGAACGTCACCAGGTCGAGCCCGGCCGCCTCGCTGGCCTGCGCCAGCCGGACCGGCTGCTGCGGGTCGCGGTTCGTGGGGGTGAGGAACGTGCCGAAGACCAGGTCGTGGCCGTAGTCCGTCATGCGGGACCTTTCGCGGGAGGACCGCTCCCGTCGCCCGGGAGATCGTCTGTCGCACAGACGATATCAGCGGCAACTCTTCTGACGTGCCGCGCATTCCGTCTACCATGGCACGGTGAGCACCACCGCCGACCCGACGCGCAGCACCGCGGAGACCGCCGCCGGCACGGACGCCCCGTCCCCGCTGGGCTGGTCCCTCGCCGCACTGCTGCGCGAGTGGAGCGCGCGCGTCGCCGCCGCGTGCGCCGACGTGCCGCACGGCGGCCGCGGCTATGAGGTGCTGGCCGCCGTCACCCACGACGCCCCGCCCACCCAGGCCGCGCTGGCCGCCCGGCTCGGCATCGACCGCACCGTCATGACCTACCTGCTCGACGAGCTGGCCGGCTGCGGCCTCGTCGAGCGCCGGCCCGACCCGGCCGACCGGCGCGCCCGCCGGATCGTCGTGACCGACCACGGCCGTGCCGTCCTCGCCGACCTCGACGCCCGCGTGCGCGTCGCGGAGGACGAGCTGCTCGCCGGGCTGGACGACGCCGAGCGCACGGCGCTGCGGCACCTGCTCGTGCGCGCCGCCACCGGCGCCGCGCCGGGCGACGACCGCTGCGCCGTCGTCGCGCGCGTCGTCGACCCCTCCTGACCCTCCCGGGGAGGAATCGAGCGTGCTGACCTGTTCCTCAAGATGCCTGTTTGAGGAACAAGCCAGCACGCTCGATGCAGAACCCCGTCAGCCGCCGATCGCCGCGCCGACGTCCTTGAGGAAGGCGTCGGCGGCCTCGTCGGGCGTCATGCGCTCGAACAGCACCTCGGTGTTGATCCGGATCATGATGTCCTGGATCTCGTTCGCCCCGCTCGGCGGCACGGCCGGGTTGTCGACGATCTCGGGCTCCAGGGCCGCCATGAAGTCCGCGACCTTCTGGTCCGCCGCCGTCAGCTCGGGCAGGATCGCCTCGCGCACCGTCATGTTGGCCGGCAGGCCGCGGTCGGTGAGCTGCAGCTTGGCGACCTCCGGGTCGTTGAGCAGGAAGTCCACGAGCTTCGCCGACTCCTCGGGGTGTTCCGTCTTCGCGGAGATCGAGTAGTACATGGCCGGCTTGAAGTACATGCCGGTGCGCTCGAACTCCGACTCGCCCGGCAGCTTCAGCAGCTCCAGCTCGTGCCCGGACGCGTCGGACAGCGCCCCGAGCTGGTTGGACCACCACACGCCCATCGCGCCGGCGTTGGTGCCGAGCAGCGAGCCCTCCGGCCCGGCGTTCTGGTACTCCACCGACCGCGACGCGTCGGGCTGGCCGCCGTTCGCCATGAGGTCCAGCGACGTCTGGAAGAACTCCGCGACCGTCTCCTTCGACACGCCCAGCGTGCCGTCCGCGTTGTAGAGGGTCTCGCCCTTCTGCCGGGCCAGCACGTTGAGCCCGGCCTCGTTGAAGCCGTAGTCCTGCGCGCCCCAGACGCCGTCGCCGGCGCCCTTCGCGATCTTCCCCGCGATGTCGACGTACTCGTCCCAGGTCCAGGTCGTGTCGTCGGGCATCTCGACGCCGGCGTCGGCGAAGAGCTGCGGGTCGGCGACCATCGCGTACGCGTTGACGCCCGTCGGGATGCCGACGAGCTTCCCGTCGACCTCTCCCGTGCCGAGGATCTCCTCGGGGATCTCGGAGGTGTCGACGCCGCTCACCTCGCCGATGACGCCGCGCGACGCGTAGTCGGAGAGGTACCGCTCCTCCTGGGTGATGACGTCCGGGGTGTCGCCGCCCGCCGTGGCGGTGGCGAGCTTGTCCCAGTAGCCGTCCCAGTCGGTGTAGTCCGGCACCACGGTGATGCCGGGGTTCTTCTCCTCGAACAGGTCGATGATCTGCTGGGTGGTCTTGTGCCGGTCGTCCGACCCCCACCACGCGAAGCGGATCTCGACGTTCCCGTCGCCGCCGCCGTCGTCGTCGGACGGCAGGGCGCCGGAGTCGCCGGAGCAGGCGGTGAGCGCGAGGGCGCCCGCCGCGGTGAGCGCGGTGAGCGCGACGCCGCGGCGTCGTGCCGCCCGGGTGGCTGTGACTCGCATGAGGTTCTCCTTCGAACGACGGGTGCGAACTACTTGATGCCGGTGGTGGCGATGCCCTTGACGAGGTACTTCTGGCCGAACAGGAAGACGAGGAACACGGGGATCAGGGAGACGATCGACATCGCGAACAGCGGCCCCCACGAGCTGTTGCTCGTGGCGTCCACGAAGGTCCGCAGCGCGATGGGCACGGTGTACATGTCCGGCTTCGTCAGGAAGATGAGCTGGCTGAAGAAGTCGTTCCACGTCCAGATGAACGTGAAGATCGCGGTGGTGGCGAGCGCGGGCAGCGACAGCGGCAGCATGATCCGCAGGTAGATGCGCACGTGCCCGCAGCCGTCGAGGCGGGCGGCCTCGTCGAGGTCCTTCGGGATGCCGCGGAAGAACTGCACCATGAGGAACACGAAGAACGCGTCCGTGGCCAGCAGCTTCGGCACGATCAGCGGAAGGAACGTGTTGATCCACGACAGCGACGAGAACAGGATGTACTGCGGCACGATGATCACGTGGATCGGCAGCATGATCGACATGAGCATGACCGCGAACCACAGGTTGCGGCCCCGGAACTTCAGCCGGGCGAACGCGTAGGCCGCCATCGAGCACGAGACCAGGTTGCCGAGGACCGAGCCGAGCACGACGATCGCCGAGTTCAGCAGGTAGTGGCTGAACGGGTCGAGCAGGGCGTTCCAGCCGTCGGTGTAGTTGCCGAAGTCCCAAGCGGTGGGGATCAGCCCGGGCTCGCGGAAGATGAGCTCGGTCGGCTTGAACGAGCTCGCCAGCATCCACAGCAGCGGGTAGAGCATGACGAGCCCGAAGGCGATCAGCGCGACGTGCCGGAGCACGCGGCGGACGGCGGCCCAGGCACGACCGCGGGGCGGGCGGCGCTCGGGGTAGGTCGCCGCCACCTCGGAGAGCGTGGGACGGGGACCCGTGGGGCTCGACTCGGAGCGCGACTCGGTGCGCGCGGGAGCGTCAGTCATCGTAGAAGACCCAGAACTTGGAGGCGAGGAAGTTCACGACGGTCATCCCCGCCACGACGAGCAGCAGGAACCACGCCATCGCGGAGGCGTACCCCATCTGGTAGGAGCTGAAGCCCTTCTCGTAGAGGTACAGCGTGTAGAAGAGCGTGGAGTCGACCGGCCCGCCCGTGCCCCCGCTGACGATGAACGCCTGCGTGAACGACTGGAACGCCCCGATGAGCTGCAGCACGAGGTTGAAGAAGATGATCGGCGTGAGCAGCGGCACCGTGATGCTGCGGAACCGGCGCCACCGCCCCGCACCGTCGATCGACGCGGCCTCGTAGTACATCGCCGGGATCTGCCGCAGCCCGGCCAGGAAGATGATCATCGGCGCGCCGAACGTCCAGACGTTCAGGATCATGAGGGTGCCGAGCGCGTAGTCGGGGTGCGACACCCAGCCGACGCCCTCGATCCCGAAGAACCCGAGGACCTGGTTCACGAGGCCGTCGGCACCGAACACCTGCCGCCAGAGGATCGCGATGGCGACGCTGCCACCGAGCAGCGACGGCAGGTAGTACACGGACCGGTAGAACGCCAGGCCGCGCAGCCCCTTGTCGAGCACCATGGCGAGGGCGAGCGCGGCGGCGAGCTGCAGCGGCACCGAGACGAGCACGTAGGTGAACGTGACCTTGAGCGCCTGGAAGAACCGCGGGTCCTCGAACATCCGCGTGTAGTTCTCGAGCCCGATCCAGCCCGGGGCCTCGAGCAGGCTGTAGTCCGTGAACGAGAGGTACAGGGACGCGAACAGCGGGAACGCCGTGACGAGGATCAGCCCGACGAACCACGGGGCGAGGAAGAACGCCGCGGCCTTGCCGTCGCCCTTGCGCCGCTCCCGGGCGGCCCCGCGGGCGCGCGCGACCTCCTGGATCACCGCCATCGCGGCACCCTTCCGGTCAGGCTGCCGATCACGCTGCCGATCGGCGTGCTGGTGGGCGTCATCGCCGGCCTCCCGATCTCCGTCGATCCGAGGGTCTCCGAGGGGCACTGCTCCTGGAAACCGGTTGCTTCTCGGGAACGTACCACGGGAGGAACCGGTTTCCAATGGTGTACCGTCGGCTCGTGAGCCCGAGGAGGCATCGATGCCTGAGCTGAACGTCCGGCGACCGTCCGTCACCATCGCGGACGTCGCGGCCGCCGCGGGCGTCTCCCGCGCCACGGTCTCCCGCGTGATGAACGGTCGCAGCACCGTCGACCCCGCCATCGCCGCGCGCGTGCAGGAGGCGGCGATCGACCTGAACTACCGCCCCAGCAACGTGGCGCGCAGCCTGTCCCTCGGGCGCACGGAGACCGTCGCCCTCGTGGTGCCCGACCTGGGCAACCCGGTGTTCCAGCAGATCCTGCGCGGCGTGACCTCCGCCGCCGCCGAGGACGGCTACCGGGTGCTCGTCGCCGACGCCGCCGAGGACCCCTCGGAGGAGGCGGCCATCGCCCGCGAGGCGCGCATGCGCTGCGACGCCCTCATCCTCGTCGCGCCCCGCATGCCGGGCACCGCCCTCGACGCACTGCTGCCGCTGGTGTCCCCGGCGGCCGTGATCAACCGCGCCGTGGAGCACCCCGCCACGCCGAGCCTCGTCATCGACTACGAGGACGCCACCGTCCAGGTCGTCGAGCACCTCGTCGGCCTCGGTCACCGCCGCCTCGCCTACCTCGCCGGCCCGCGGGCCGCCGCGACCGACGTGGCCCGGCGCACCGGCCTCGCCACCGCCCTCGGGCGCCACCCGGACCTCGAGATCGTCGAGCTCCCCGTGGGGGCCGACCTGGCGTCCGGCCACGCGGCCGCGGGCGAGGTGCTCGCGAGCCGCGCCACCGCCGTCGTCGCCTACAACGACCTGGTGGCGTTCGGCCTCCTGGCCGCGCTCAACGAGGCGGGCGTCGCCGTGCCGGGCGACATCTCGGTGGCCGGTTACGACGACATCGACCTCGCCCGGTACGCGACGCCCGGCCTGACCACCGTGTCCGTGCCCCAGGCGGAGCTCGGCCGGCAGGCGTGGCGCGAGCTGCACGCCGTCATCGACGACGACGCGCACGCGGCCACCACCACCCGGTTCACCGCCCGCCTCGAGGCCCGCTCCAGCACCGGGCCGGTGCCGCGCGGCATCGCGCGGGCGGTCGTCGCGGAGCCCGAGCCCGCCGCGGCGCCCGAGGCCGACGTCGTCGACCCGGGCCCGACGTGGTCCGTCGAGCCGCGCGAGATCGTGCTGCGGCACACGCGTGACCGGGTGCCGCTGGCGCGGTACGTCGACGGGGAGCGGCTGCCGGCCATCCACTCCCCGCGCCCGTACCTGCACCCGGTGCACTCGCTGGCGGGCGTGGCGCTCACCGAGTCCGAGCCGGTGGACCACCGGCACCACTACGGCGTGAGCGTGGCGGTGCCCGACGTCAACGGCACGAGCTTCTGGGGCGGCCGCACGTTCGTGGCCGACGTCGGCCCCACGCTGCTGCCCAACCACGGCCGCCAGGTGAGCACGCACGCGGAGGTCGACCCGCTCGCGCCCCACGTGCTGCACGACACGGTGCGCTGGGACGACGAGCACGGTAACCCCCTGCTCGACGAGCAGCGCCGGCTCGGCGCCCGCCTCCTCGACGACGGCACGTGGGTGCTCGACTGGCGCACCACGCTCCACGCGTCGTACCAGCCGCTGGAGATCCGCTCGCCGGCCACCAACGGGCGCCCGGGCGCCGGGTACGGCGGCGTCTTCTGGCGCGCCCCGATGTCGCAGAGCACCGTCGTGCTGTCGCAGGAGGGCGCGGGCGAGGCCCTGGCCCACGGCAGCACGTCGCCGTGGGTCGCGTACGTCCAGCAGCACCACGACCCCTACGCCGAGGACCGCCCGACGACGCTGCTGCTCGCGCAGACGTCCCCGCCGCGGCCCTGGTTCCTGCGCGCCGCGGAGTACCCCGGCGCGGGGCCCGCGCTCGCCTGGGACACGCCGCTCGTCGTGCCCGCCGGCGGCACCGTCGAGACGGGTGTCGTGGCCGCGCTCGTCGACCGCGCGCTCGACCACGACGAGGCCGCGGCCCTCGCCGCCACGCTGCGCTGACCCACCCTCCCGGCACGCCCGCACGACACGGACAGGACGACGATGACCGACCCGACCTCCGACGGCTCTGCCACCCGGATCGCCCCGCAGATCGCAGTCGTGGGCCTGCACGGCCACGGCGCCTCCCACGTGCGCCGGGTCCTCGAGCTCCAGCGCGCCGGACGGGCGCGGCTCGCCGCAGTCGTCGACCCGCGCGAGCCGGGCCCCGGCCACGAGGCGCACGACGCCGGGGCGCCCTGGTTCCCGACCCTCGGCGACCTGCTGTCCACCCCGCAGGCGCGGGTCGACGTCGTCGTGCTGAGCACGCCCATCCCCACGCACCTGCCGCTCGCCCGCGCCGCCATGGAGGCGGGCATCGACGTGCTGCTGGAGAAGCCGACGACGGCGTCGCTCGCCGAGCACGCCGAGCTCGTCGCGGTGGCCGAGCGGACGGGCCGCCGCTGCCAGGTGGGCTTCCAGACGTTCGGCTCGCACGCGCTGCCCGCGGCCGCGGACCTCCTGGCACGCGGCGAGATCGGCGAGGTGCAGGGCCTCGGCGCCGTCGGCACCTGGGTGCGCACCGCGGCGTACTGGCAGCGCGCCGCCTGGGCGGGCCGACGCCGGCTCGACGGCCGCGACGTCGTCGACGGCGTGGTGACCAACCCGCTCGCGCACGCCGTCGCGACCACGCTGCGGCTCGGCGGGGCGACCACCGCGCAGGACGTCGCCTGGGTGGACACCGACCTGTACCGCGCCAACCCGATCGAGGCCGACGACACCTCCGCGGTGCGGGTCAAGGACGCCGCCGGCCGCCGGTACGGCTTCGGCCTCACGCTGTGCGCCGCCGAGCGCACCCCGGCCCGCGTGGTCGTGACCGGCACCCGCGGCGAGCTGGTCCTCGAGTACGAGCACGACCGCCTGCTGCTGCGCACGGACTCCGTGCAGATGGACAAGACCTACGGGCGCGCCTCCCTGCTGGACGACCTGCTGGCCGCCCGCGCCGACGACCGCCGCCCCCTGCTGTGCGACGTCCGCGACACCGGCGCATTCATGCGGGTGCTCGAGGCCGTGCGCACCAGCGCCGACCCGACCCCGATCGCGCCCGAGCACGTCGAGTGGCAGGGGGACGGCGACGAGCGGCGCCCCGTGGTCCGCGACGTCGAGCGCTGGTGCGCCGAGGTCGCGCGCACGCAGCGCACGTTCGCCGAGCTCGGGGCGCCCTGGGCCGGCTGACGCGCCGCACCTTCCCGACCGACACCGTCGTCGGACGGGTACCGCCGGAACGAAGGAGTTTCGCACCATGTCCCAGCCCTCCCCCGCCCTCCCGGGCGGACGTCGTCCTCGCGCGGCCGCCGCCCTCGCCGCCGCCGCGCTGCTGGTCACGGCCGGCGCCGGCGCCGCCTCGGCGCACAGCGGGCCCGCCGGCCCCGGCCATCCCCCGCGCACCGACCTCGGCCGCCAGGTCGTGACCCCGGGCGCGGACGGCTGGGCCTCGGTCGCCACGACCACCTCCCCGGAGGGCGTCACGCGCGATGCCGCGCCCGTCACCGGGGGCGCCGCGGCCGCGCGGTCCGAGGTGTACGTCGTCGACACGTGGGCCGAGCTGCGCGACGCCCTGGGCGGCCGCGTCGGCGCCGACCTGGACGACGGTCGCGGGCTCGAGGTGCCGCGCATCGTCTACGTGCGCGGGACGATCGACGCGTTCACGGCCGCGGGCGGCTCAGCCCTGGACTGCCAGGACTTCGCCGACCGGGTGCCGGTGTCCGGCAGCGGCGACGCGTTCTCCATGGACGACTACGTCGCGGCGTACGACCCCGCCGTCTGGGGCACCGAGGAGCCCGCGGGGCCGCTGGAGGACGCGCGCGTCGCGGCCGCCAAGGTCCAGGCCGCGCAGACGCAGGTGCACGTCGGCTCGAACGTCACGATCGTCGGCGTCGGCGACGACGCCCGGATCGTCGGGGCGAACCTGCGGGTCCGCGACTCCCACAACGTCATCGTGCGCAACCTGACCCTCTCCGACGGCCGCGACTGCTTCCCGCAGTGGGACCCCACCGACGGCGAGCTCGGCAGCTGGAACTCCGCGTACGACAACCTGTCCGTCTGGACGTCCACCGGCGTGTGGGTGGACCACAACACCTTCGACGACGGCGACCACCCGGCCTCGTCGCTGCCGCAGGTGTTCGGCCGGCCGTTCGAGATCCACGACGGCCTGCTCGACGTCACGCACGGGGGCGACCTGGTGACCGTGTCGTGGAACCGCTTCGAGTCCCACGACAAGACGATGATCATCGGCTCGTCCGACTCGCGGCTGCAGGACCGCGGCCAGCACCGCGTGACGATCCACCACAACCGGTTCCAGGACATCGGCCAGCGCGCGCCGCGCGTGCGCTTCGGCGACGTGCACGTCTACGACAACTCGTACGTCCAGTCGACGGCGTCGACGTTCCAGTACTTCTGGGGCGCCGGCAAGGAGTCGAGCCTGGTCGTGGAGAACAACGCGCTGCGCCTCGCCCCGGGCGTCGACCCGGCGCGGGCCGTGGGTGGCTACGGCGGCACGATGCTGCGCGAGACCGGCACGCTGGTGAACGGTCGTCCCGTCGACGCCGTCGGCGCGTTCAACGCCGCGGCCGACGCGCCGCTCGCCGACGAGGCCCGGTGGTCGCCGTCCGACCACTACCGCTACCGGCTGCTGCCCACCCGCGCCGTGCCCGCCGTCGTCGACGCCCACGCCGGCGCGGGCGAGCTGCGCTCCACCACGCCGAGGTAGTTCGAGCTCCGCCGAGGTAGTTCATCTCGTGCCGAGGTAGTTCCTGGTCGGAAGGCCAGGAACTACCTCGGCGGAGCTCGAACTACCTCGGCGCGGGGCTCAGAGGTCGATGCCGAGGCCCAGCTCGTCGAGGCGCACGGGGTCGCCCGTGGCCAGCGAGCGGTTGCCGGCGTAGCCGATGCCGGACGCGCGCAGGCCGTCGCGGAAGCCGGCGGCGCGGCCCAGCAGGTCTGCCTCGGTGCGGCCGCGGAAGACGTCGGCCAGGAGCAGGGCGTCGCCGCCGCCGTGGCCGCCGTGCCCGACGGCGACGATCGGCCGCTCCTCCGCGCGCTCCCAGTGCTTCTGCACGACGAGCCGCTCGCCCTCCGGGCGCACGGTGTCCTCGCCGAACGTCGCGGTGAAGCTCGGGTCCACGGTGGCCTTGCCGTCCGCGCCGAACACGACGGACCCGCGCTCGACCACCTCGAGCTCGGCACGGCCGCGCGAGCCGTTGACGACGACCCGGTACCCCTCCCACGGCGCGCTGGCCGTGAGCGAGTAGGTGAGCACCGGCCCGCCGGCGTACTCGACGACGAGACCGAGGGTGTCCTCGGTGGTGATGCCCGCGTCGAAGACGCTGCGGTCGCGGCGGTAGCCGTCCACGGCCTGCGCCTCGGTGCCGTACAGCTCGGAGAGGTACGGGTCGGCGTCGACGTCGATGCGCCACGGGTCCACGCCCTGCCCGTTCAGGGCCTGCTCCCCCGCGGTGGGCTCGTAGCCGGTCGCGTGCGCGGCGTCGTCGCCGTAGAAGCGACGGCCGCCGCTGGCGAAGACCCGCTGCGGGACGGCGTCGATCCACCAGTTGACGAGGTCGAAGTGGTGGCTGGACTTGTGCACCAGGAGGCCGCCGTTGTTGACCTTCTCGCGGTGCCAGCGGCGGAAGTAGTCCGCGCCGTGCACGGTGTCGAGGGCCCAGTCGAAGTGGACGCTCAGCACCTGCCCGATCTCGCCGGACGCGATGACCTCGCGCAGCGCGGAGTTCCGCGGGGAGTACCGGTAGTTGAACGTCATCGTGAGGTCGCGGCCCGTCTCGGCGACGGCGTCCGCGATCTGCCGGGCCTCGGCCTCGGTGGCGGCGATCGGCTTCTCGACGACGACGTCGACTCCCGCGCGCAGCGCCCGCGAGACCAGGTCCGCGTGCGTGTTGTCGACCGACGTCACGACGAGGCGGTCGACCCGCTGCTCGTCGAGGGCCTTCTCCAGGTGGTCGGGGTGGTAGACGGGGCGCTCGCCGCCCACCGCGGCGGCGACCTTCGCCTCGTGCACGGCCGCGCGCACCGGGTTGGGCTCCACCCACGCGACGATCTCGCCGTCGTCGGCGTGGTCCCCGATCAGCGCGTTGACGTACATCCCGGCGCGGTGGCCGGCGCCGGCGACGGCGTAGCGGCGGCGCCCTTCGTCGGTCGAGCTGCCGGCGGGGGTGGGGACGGAGGGCATCGTCGATCTCCTTGGGTGTCGCCACGACGGCGACGTCGGGTAAGCGGTTTCCGACAGCCTACCCGAGCGGCGCCGTCATCCCCACCCCCGCGAGGTAGTTCCCCTCGCGCCGAGGTAGTACGGACGTCGCCGAGGTAGTACTACCTCGGCAGGTTTCGAACTACCTCGGCAGGTTTCGAACTACCTCGGCAGGTTTCGAACTACCTCGGCAGGTTTCGAACTACCTCGGCAGGTTTCGAACTACCTCG
>Ga0160432_100120_pt1 | contig 75878 bp, 61 predicted proteins | sample HID1971M_E0MG_FD_108250 | JGI IMG/M metagenome (GOLD analysis project Ga0160432, IMG submission 108250) | Enriched millipede-associated microbial communities from UW Madison campus, WI, USA - HID1971M_E0 MG | ecosystem: Host-associated > Arthropoda: Insects > Digestive system > Unclassified ... | reverse complement strand
GGGCACGGCTTCGCGGGGGAGGGGCGCTACCACGTCTACGCCGACGCCCCGCCGGACCGCACCGCCGACATGGTCGACGTGCTCGCCGAGGGCGGGTTCCTGCACGGCCGCGCCCGCACGGGGCGGATGTACCCGGCGGAGCTGGGCGTCGAGCAGCTGGAGCGCACGCTGGTGGTCATGCCGTCCGGTCGGACCGTCGTCGTCGACCGGGGGCGTGCCGCCGAGCCGCGCGAGTGGACCGTGCTGCTGCACGCCGACCACCCGTCCGACGCGGCGGACGGCGACGTCCCGCACGACGGTGCGGTCCGGCGCGTGCTGCGCCACGGCCGTGCGGGCGCGTGGCTCACGACCCACGCGGTGGGCGGTGCGCGCGCCGAGCAGGTCGTCACCGACGTGGCGGCCAACCCGACGTCGAGCACCCCGTCGCTGGTCGTGACGCGGCGGCTGCACACGCTGCGCGTCACGCCGCCCGCCTCCCGCGACCTCCTGGCCGTCACGACGATCGAGCCGTTCGACGCCTTCCACCCGACCCCCGCCACCGCCAGCACCCGTTGTGGGTGGGCTCGTGGCCCGTTCTCGCCCACAGAGGGGGCCACGATCCCACCCACAACGGGGGGCGGGGTGGACGTGGACCTGGGCGGCGGCGAGCGGGTGCACCTCGCCGGGCCGGACGGCGCGATCGAGGCCGACGGCGTGACGGCGCGGGCGCGGGCGGTGCTGGTCGCGGGCGACCGGGTCGCCGTCGTCGGGGCCACGCGGGTCGAGCTCGACGGCCAGGTGCTCCTCGACACCACCGGCCCCGACGACGACGCCGAGGTCACCGCCGTCCTCCCGCTCGCGGGGCAGCGGTGACGGCCGCGTCCGCGCGGCAGGACCGCTCGCGCCGCTGGTCGCAGACGTTCCTCGGCTGGCTGGAGTGGCTCGCCCACCCGGTGGCGGCGGGCGCCGCGTTCGCGATCCTGTGCCTGGGGGTCGTCACCTGGCTCCCGGCGCTCGCGGCGGTCGGCCGCACCCTGCGCGCCTGGCGCACCGACGGCGACGGCCGGTCGTTCACCGGCGTCTTCCGGGCGTTCGGCACGTACTGGCGGCCGCTGCTCGGGCACTCCGTCGCCTCGACGGCGGGCCTGGCGCTGCTGGTGGTCGACGTCGTGTTCCTCGTCGGGCGGTCCGGCCCGGCGGCCGTCGTCCTCGTGATGCTGGCGCTCGGCCTGCTCGTGGCGTCCGTGCCGTACCACCTGGCGCTCGCCGTGGTCGCGGCCGCGCGGCCGGACGGGACGGTGCGCACCTGGGTGCCCGGCGCGCTGTGGTTCGCCTTCGGCTCGGTGCCGCGCGGCACCGCCCTGCTGGGCGCCGCCGTCGCGACGCCCGTGTTCTCGCTCGTGGTCCCCGCGGGCCCCCTGCTGCTGTGCGCGAGCGTCCCCGTCCTGGTGGGGCTCGTGATCCTCGACCAGACGGAGGACGACGCATGACCGGCACCACCGCACAGTCCCTTCCCGGCGCCGTCGGGCGACGCTCGCTGCTCGCCGGCGCGCTCGCCACCACCGGCGCGCTGCTCCTCGCGCCCCGCGCCACGGCGCTCGACGGCGTCGCCGCGCTCGCCGACACCGCCACGGCACGCTCGCGCACGACGACGTGGGTGCCGACGTGGACCACCGCGCACACCCGCCCCACGGCCACCGACCCGCTGGTGCTGGGCGGCGTCACCGACCGCACCGTGCGGCACGTGCTGCGGCTCAGCGCCGGCACCGCCCGCGGGGGCGCGCTGCGCGTGCGCCTCGCCGGCACGTTCTCGGCGGCCCCGGTGCGGGTGGGGGCGGTGACCGTGGCGCGTCGTGCGGCGGGGCTGGCCGGGGCGGGCGCGGCCGTCGACCCGGCCACCGTCACGGCGCTCACCTTCGGCGGCGAGCCCGGCGCCCTGCTCGCCGCGGGTGCGACTCTCGTCAGCGACCCGGCCCGGGTCGTCGTGCCCGACGGCGGCGACCTCGTGGTCAGCGTGCACCTGCCGGGGCCGACGGGCCCGCTGAGCTTCCACCGCAACACGCATGCCACGGGGTACGTGGGCGCGGGCGACCTCACGGCCGACGCCGGCCCCGGCTTCGACGCCGCGGAGACGACGAGGTCGGCCGTCCTGCTGGTCGGGGTCGACGTCGAGCGGCCCGGCGTGCCCGGCGTCGCCGTGCTGGGCGACTCGATCACGGAGGGCGTGGGCACGCCCGACGACGCCGACGAGCGGTTCACCGACCACCTCGCCCGCCGCCTCGCGGCGCGCGGCGGCCCGGTCGGCGTCGCGAACCTCGGCATCAGCGGCAACCGCGTGCTGCTCGACGACGAGCGGTTCGGTCCCAGCGGCCAGGCCCGCCTGGACCGCGACGCCCTGGCCCTGCCCGGCGTCGACACGCTGCTCGTGGTGCTCGGCGTCAACGACCTGCAGCAGCCGCCCAGCCAGACCGACCCCGCCGTCCTGCTGGCCGGGTACCGGCAGCTCGTGCTGCGCGCCCACGACCGGGGGCTGCGCGTGGTCGGCACCACGATCACGCCGTTCGGCGGCTGGCAGCGCTGGACTCCCGCGCTCGAGGAGGAGCGCCGCGTCGTCAACGCCACGCTGCTCGCGGAGGCGGGCCGCGGCGCGGGCGCCTTCGACGCCGTCGCCGACGTGGCGTCCGCCGTCGCCGACCCGACCGACCCGGCGCGCCTCGCGCCCGCCTTCGACAGCGGCGACGGCCTGCACCCCACGCCCGCCGGCGCGGCCGCGATGGCCGCCGCCGTCCCGCGCCGCGCCCTCCTGGGCTGACAGCCCGGCCTTCCCCGCACCACCCACCCGTACCGCCGTTCCACCCACCTGCTCGACGACGAGAGGGACCGTGATGGAGAACGACACCGTGACCACGCCTGCCCACCGGGCGCCCGCCCCCAGCCGCCGGTCCGTGCTGCGCGGCTTCGGCGCCCTGGCCGGCGCCGCCGCACTGGCGCCCGCGCTGCCGCTGCCCGCCCGGGCGGTGCCCGCCTCGACCACCGCGGAGCTGGTCGAGCGCTGGGCCGTGCTGCAGACGGGCGGCCCCGGCCTCGATCTGGCCGACGCGCACGTCAAGGCCGCCGTGAAGCGCGTCGACCGGGCCGCCACCACCGTCCTCGCCACGTTCGACGGCACCGCCGGCCGCACGTCGCTCTGGCCCGACCTGGCCGACTGGACCCGGTCCAACACCGTCACCACCACGTTCAAGCGGCTGCGCTCGATCGCCGTCGCGTGGGCGACGCCGGGCACCTCGGTCGCGGGCGACGCCGCGGTGGCGGACGCCGTCGCGGACGGCATCACCTGGATGCACGACCACGTCTACGGGCCGGGCATCCCGCGCTTCGACAACGACTGGGACTGGGAGATCGGCTCGGCGTCGGCGCTGGCGGACACGCTGGTGGTGCTGCGCACGCACCTGGGCGACGCGCTGGCCCGCAGCACCGCCGCCATCGACCACTACACGCCCGACCCGAACCTGTGGCGGGCCGACCGGCAGATCGCCACGGGCGCCAACCGGGTGTGGATCGCGACCGTGGTCGCCGTGCGGGCGTCGCTCGACGGCGACGAGGCCGCGCTGCTGCGGGTGCGCGACGCGCTGAGCGACGTCGAGGGCGGCGGCGCCAACAGCGTCCTGGCGTTCGTCGACGGCGGCACCGCGGAGGGCGAGGGCACGGGGGAGGGCTTCTTCCGCGACGGCTCGTTCCTGCAGCACTGGAAGCACCCGTACAACGGCGGCTACGGCAAGGAGCTGCTGGGCACGCTGTCGTCGCTGCTGCACCTGCTGGGCGACTCGCCCTGGCAGGTCACCGACCCGGCGCTGGCGAACGTCTACGCCTGGGTCACCGACGCCTTCGACCCGCTCATGGTGCGCGGCGACATGGTCGCGTCGGTGTGCGGGCGGGAGATCGCGCGGCCCAGCAAGCAGGGGCACGCGCCCACGCAGACCGTCATCGAGGGCACGCTGCGGCTCGTCCCGTCGGCCCCGGAGGCGCAGGCCGCGACCCTCACCGCGCTGGTCGCGCAGTGGATCGCCGAGGACACCTACCGCGACTTCCTCGCCGCCACGACGCCGGCGTCCGTCGTCGCCGCGAACGCGCTGCTTGCCGCGGGCCCGACGCCGCGGGGCGCGCTCGTCGCGCACCGGCAGTACCCCGCGATGGACAAGGCGGTGCACCACCGGCCGGGCTTCGCCGTGAGCGTCAGCGCGTACTCGGCCCGCGTGTACAACTACGAGTCCATCCAGAACGAGAACCTGCACGGCTGGCACCTGTCGGACGGCATGGTGCTGCTCTACACGGACGACCTCGGCCACTACAGCGAGGACTACTGGCCCACGGTCGACCCGTACCGGCTGCCCGGCACCACGGTCGACAAGGCACCGCTCGCGAACAGCGCGCACTTCCGCGAGACGAGCGAGGCGACCTGGGTGGGCGGGGCCGCGGTGCCCGGCTCCACGGTCGGCGCGTACGGGCAGGACCTGCGCGCCCGCGGCTCCGACCTGCGGGCGTTGAAGAGCTGGTTCCTCCTCGACGACGCCGTGGTCTGCGTCGGCTCCGGCATCACGGCGCCCGCGGCCGGCGGCGTCGAGACGGTCGTGGAGAACCGCAAGGTGCGCGACGGCGCCGCGCTCGTCGTGGACGGCGTCGCGCAGGGGATCGGGAACGGCTGGTCGGCCACGCTCGACGACGTGCGCTGGTGCCACCTGTCCGGCACGGCCGGGTACGTCTTCCCCGGCGGCGCACGGCTGCACGCCCTGCGCGAGGACCGCACGCACACGTGGCGCGAGATCAACATCAAGTACGGCACCGACACCCCGGTGACCCGCCCGTACGTCACGGCGTGGCTCGACCACGGCGCCGCACCCGCCGGGGCCACGTATGCCTACGTCATGCTCCCGGCTGCCGGCACCGACGACACCCGCGCGTTCGCGGAGGCCTGCGGCACGGCGCCCGGGCTGCGGATCGTCGGGCAGGACGACGCCGTGCACGCCGTCGCGCTCGGCGGCACGCTCGCCGCCAACTTCTGGGCGGCGGCGTCCGTGCCCGTCGGCGCGGGCGAGCCCGGAGAGGGCGGGTCCCTGCACGCCGACGGCCCGGCGTCCGTCGTCGTGCACGAGACGGGCGCCGGCTCGGGAGGCGCCGGGTGGACCCGGCCCACGACCGTCGCGCTGAGCGACCCGACGCAGACCCGCGACTCCGTCGTCGTGGACCTGAACCGCGGCGGGCTGCGGTTCGTGTCCGCCGACCCGGGAGTGACCGTGACCCGCCGCGGCGCGGGGTGGCGGATCGTCGCCGCCACCGCCGGCCTGGCCGGCGCCACCGTCACCGCGTCGTTCGTCTGACCGTCCCCGAGACCCCTGGAGGAACCATGAAGAAGCACCTCGCGCTGCCTCTCGCGCTCGCCCTCGGGCTGGCCTGCGGTGTCGCCGCGCCCGCCGTGGCGACCGCGCCGGCGCCCTCGGCGTCCGGGTCACCGACCGCCGTGGACGACGCCGACCCCGCGCCGCTGCGCACGGTCCGCGTGAGCACCAGCGCCGAGCTGGCCGCCGCGTTCAAGGCCGCGCTGCCCGGCGACCGCATCGTCCTCGCGGACGGCGAGTACACGATGGTCAAGCTCGCTGACAAGGCGGGCACCGCCGAGGCGCCCGTCGTCGTCGAGGGCGCGACCCTCGGCGGCGCGGTCGTCACGGGCGGGCAGCTGGAGGTCGCCCGGTCGAGCCACATCGTCGTGCGGGGCCTGACCTTCCGGAACGCCACGACGCTGAAGATCACCGCGTCGACGCACGTGCGGTTCACGCGCAACGACGTGGCCCTGCGGTTCGAGCCGCCGGCCGACCCGGCGTCGTCCCGGCACTGGCTGCAGATCTCGGGGGAGGGCAGCGGCCACCACCGCATCGACCACAACTCCTTCCACGACAAGACGCTGATGGGCAACTACGTCACCGTGTACGGCGGGGCCACGCAGATCTCCCAGCACGACCGGATCGACCACAACTGGTTCGGCGACAGCCCCGCGCAGCCGGTCAATGGCGGCGAGGCGATCCGGCTCGGTGTCTCAGCGTTGTCGGACTCCAGCTCGTTCGCCGTCGTCGAGCACAATCTGTTCGAGAACACCGACTCCGACCCGGAGATCGTCTCGATCAAGAGCGACGACAACACGGTGCGGTACAACACGGTGCGCCGTTCGGCGGGCGCGTTCGTCGCGCGGCGCGGGGACCGCAACGTCATCCAGGGCAACGTCTTCCTCGGCGAGGGCAAGCCCGGCACCGGCGGGGTGCGGCTGTACGGCGACGACCAGCTCGTCTACGGCAACTACTTCGAGGGGCTCCGCGGCTCCGGGTACACGGCGGCGCTGCAGATCGACGGCGGCGACGTGGACGGCTCCGGCTCGACGTCGGCCCACTGGCGGGTGCACCGCGCGACGGTCGTGCACAACACCTTCGTGGACAACGCCGCGAACGTCGAGGTCGGCGCCAACTACCTGTACCCGCCGGTGGACTCGCTCGTGGCCGACAACCTCGTCGTGGGCTCGGCGGGCCCGCTGTTCGTGGAGCACAAGCAGCCGGCCGGGATCACGTACTCCGGCAACGTCGCGTTCCCGACGGGCGCCGCGACGCTCGGCATCGACGCCGCCCCGCGCGAGGTCCGCGTGGTCGACCCGCTGCTGGTGCGCTCCGGCGGGCTGTGGCGGCTGCGTCCCGGGCCCGCCGTGAACACGGCCGTCGGGACGTACCCGTTCCTCACGGAGGACCTGGACGGTCAGCCCCGCGACGTCCGTCCCGACGTCGGCGCCGACGAGGTGTCCTCCGCGCCCGTCACCCGGCGCCCGCTCGAGCGGGAGGACGTCGGGCCCGCGGCCCCCTGACCTCCTCCGGGGGCGACCACGCGCCGACCACCCGACCCACCGCACGACACGACCCAGGAGCACCGCATGGCCTTCTTCGACAAGCCCCTCGACGACCTGCGCGCCTACCGCCCGGACCTCGAGGAACCGGCGGACTTCGACGCGTTCTGGAAGCAGACGCTCGACGCCGCGGCGAGCGTCGCCACCGAGCCGGAGCAGGTGTCCTTCGACGCCGGTCTCGCCACCGTCGAGGTGCGGGACGTGACGTTCTCCGGCTGGGCCGGGCAGCCGATCAAGGCATGGCTGCTGCTGCCGCGCGAGCGCAGCGGGCCGCTGCCCGCCGTCGTCCAGTACATCGGGTACAACGGCGGGCGCGGCGTCCCGTGGGAGTGGCTCACCTGGTCCGCGGCCGGGTACGCCCACCTCGTGATGGACAACCGCGGGCAGGGCGGCGGCGGCAAGACCACCGCCGACACCCCCGACGTGGCGCCGGAGGGGCACGGGTCGTCGTCGCCCGGCTTCCTCACCCGCGGCATCGAGGACCCGGCGAAGCACTACTACCGGCGGCTGATCACCGACGCGGTGCGGGCCGTCGTCGCCGTCAAGGCGCTGCCCGAGGTGGACCCGACCCGGGTCGCGGTGCTCGGCGGCAGCCAGGGCGGCGGGCTCGCGCTCGCCGTCGCCGGCCTGCGCGACGACCTCGCCGGGGTGATCGCCGACGTGCCGTTCCTCAGCCACTACCGGCGCGCGTCGCAGATCACCGACGAGGGCCCGTACTCGGAGATCGCGCGCTACCTCAAGGGGCACCGGTTCGAGGTCGAGGACGTCATGCGGACGCTGTCGTACTTCGACGCCACCAACTTCGCGGCGCGCGCCCGCTGCCCGGGGTGGTTCTCCGTCGCGCTCATGGACAAGATCTGCCCGCCGTCCACCGTCTTCGCGGCCTACCACCGGTACTGCGGCCCCGCGCAGATCGAGGTGTTCCCGTACAACGGGCACGAGGGCGGCGCGGCGTACGACATGCCGCGCAAGCTCGCGGCGCTCGCGGGGGTGCTCGGCCCCCGGTGACGCTCCCCGACGCCGCCGCGGGGCGGGTCCCGCCCCGCGGCGCGATGCTCGCCCTGTACGGCAACACGTTCGTCATGGCGACGGGCTTCTACGTGCTGGTGCCGCTGCTCGCCGTGCACCTGGCCGACGGGCTGGGCTTCGGCCTGGCGCTCGTCGGGCTGCTCGCGGGGGTCCGCGCCGGGGCGCAGCAGGGGCTGCAGCTCCCCGCCGGCATCCTCGCGGACCGGTGGGGCGTGCGCCGCACGATCGTCGCGGGCGTGCTCGTGCGCGCCGCCGGCTTCGGGGCGCTCGCCCTCGCGACGACGCCGCTCGCCGTCGGGGCGGCCGGGGTCGCCGTCGGCCTCGGCGGGGCCCTCTTCCACCCCGCCTCCTACGCCGCGTACGCGCGGCTCGGCGGCGCCCGGCCCGACGTCTTCGCCCGGCGCGAGGCGCTGAGCAACGCCGGGTTCGTCGTGGGGCCGCTGCTCGGCGGGCTGCTCGTCACCACCGGGTTCGACGTCGTGTGCGGGGTCGCGGCGGGGCTCTTCCTCCTCGCCGCGCCCCTGACCTGGTGGGGCCTCGGGCGTGCGGCGGAGCCCGTGGCCGCACCCGAGGAACCCGTGGCGCCGGCCGCCGAGGGGCACGCGCCGCCGTCCGGCGGGATGCGGCGCGAGGCGCGCCGCGCGCTCGTCGCGCTGTGCCTGCTCAACGCGGCGGCGTGGGCGATCTTCACGCAGCTGCAGCTCGTCGTGCCGCTGCGGCTGGACGCCGTGCTCGGCAGCAGCGTCGGCGTCGGCGCCGTCTACGCCGCGGCCGCCGTCCTCGTCCTGGTCCTCACGGTGCCCGTCACCCGGTGGCTGCAGGCGCGGCTGCGGCTGCCCGTGGTCCTGGCGCTCGGCGTCGCCACGATGGGCGGGGGCATCGCCGTCCTGGGCGGCGGCCCGGGCGTCGCGTCGCTCGTCGCCGGGATGGTCGTGTTCACGCTCGGGCAGATGGTGTTCCAGCCCGCGATGAGCGCCGTCGTCGCCGCGGGGGCGCCCGCCTCCTCCGTCGCCACCCGGTTCGGCGTCAACGGCCTCGCGCTCGCCGTCGGCGGCGTCGTCGGGTCGTCCGTGGTGGGCGCGCTGCTCGCCGGGCCGCTCGCCCACGGCGGCTGGGCGTGGGCGGGGTTCGCCGTCGTCGGCGCGACCGTCGCCGTGGGATACGCCCGCACGCCGGTCGGCGGGTGAGAATCGGGGCACGGCGAGGGAAGGACCGACGGTGCAGGGGTACGTGCTGAGGCGCTACGGCCACCCGGGTGTGATGGAGCTCCGCGAGGTGCCGCGCCCCGTCGCGGGGCCGGGCGAGGTGCTGGTCCGCGTGCGGGCGGCGGGCCTGAACCCGATCGACCACAAGACGCGCGACGGCGGCCTCCGGGTCATCACCAGGCTCCGGCTCCCGCTGGTCGCGGGCAGCGAGTTCGCCGGCGAGGTGGAGGCGGTCGGCCCCGGCGTCACGCGGTTCGCGGTCGGGGACCGGGTCTTCGCACGGGTCGACAAGCGGCGGCTCGGCGCGTTCGCCGAGTACGCCGTCGTCGCGTCGGACCTGGTGGCGGCGATGCCCGCGTCGCTCGGGTTCGTCGAGGCCGCCTCGTTGCCGCTGGCCGGGCTCACCGCCCTGCAGGCCCTGCGCGACGAGCTGAAGGTGGCGCCCGGCGACCGGGTGCTCGTCACCGGCGGCGCGGGCGGCGTCGGCACCCTGGCGATCCAGCTCGCGGTCTGGCTCGGCGCGGAGGTGACGACGACGGCGTCCGTCCGCGGCACGGCTCTCGTGCGCTCGCTTGGCGCCGCGCGGGTGGTGGACTACCGCGCCGAGCGGTTCGCCGACGTCCTGCACGACCAGGACGGCGCGTTCGACCTCACCGGCGGCCAGGACCTCACCGATGCCTTCACGATCGTCCGGCCGGGCCGGACGATCGTCTCCGTGGCCGGCCTTCCGGACGCGACGACGGCGCGCGTCGACCTGGACGCCGGACCCCTCAAGGCGGCCCTCCTGTGGGCGGCGAGCACCGCGATCCGCCGTCGGGCCCGGCGCGCGGGGGTGCACTACCGCTACCTCTTCATGCACCCGAGCGGGGCGGACCTCGCCGTCCTGGCGGGCCTCGTCGACGACGGGCACCTGCGCCCCGTGGTCGACCGGACGTTCCCGTTCGCCGACATCTCCCGCGCGTTCGCCTACCTGGAGCGGGGCCGCGCCAAGGGCAAGGTCGTCGTCGAGGTGTAGTCGCGCCGGGCACGCCCCGTGCCCGAAAACCCTGTGCCGGCAGCGCGCCCCGCTGCGACGCTGGGCGCATGGACCGCCTTGCCCCCGCCGACCCCGCCCCGATCGCCCCCGCCCCGATCGACCTGGACGCCTGGCCGCGCCGGCAGCACTTCGAGCACTACCGGGCGTCGCCGTGCACGTACGCGATGACGGTGGAGCTGGACGCGACGGCGTTCGCGGCGACGCTGCGCGCGTCGTCCCGCCGGACGTACGTGGCGCAGGTGTGGGCGCTGGCGACGGTCGTGAACCGGCACGACGAGTTCCGCATGGTCCTCACCGGCGACGGCGCGCCCGCCGTCTGGCCCGTCGTGCACCCGGCGTTCACGGTGTTCCACGTGGAACAGGAGACGTTCTCGTGCGTCTGGGCGCCCTACGACGCCGACTTCGGCGCGTTCCACGACGGCGCGACCGCGGTGCTGGCCGAGCACGGGGAGTCGACGGAGTTCTTCCCGCAGGGCGCGCCGCCGCCGAACGCGTTCGACGTGTCCAGCCTGCCGTGGGCGTCGTTCACCGGGTTCACCCTGAACATCCGGGACGCCTGGAACCACCTCGCGCCGATCGTCACCCTGGGCCGGTACGTCGAGCGGGACGGCCGGGTGCTGCTGCCCGTCGCCGTGCAGGTCCACCACGCCGCCGCCGACGGCTTCCACACGGCACGCCTGGTGAACGAGCTGCAGGAGCTCCTCGACGACCCGTCGTGGGTGGGCTGAGCCACAGTTCCGGGGTCACCTGCCGGACGGCTCGACGCCCGGACGGCGAGACGGCTTACCCTCTAGTCCCGTGAGCGAGAACCTGGGATCCACCGGCTCGATCGAACGCGTGGTGGCACGCCACGAGATGCCCGACCCTCTGCGGGACGACATCCGCCTCCTGGGCGGGCTGCTCGGCACCGTACTGAAGGAGGCGGGCGGGCAGGGCCTGCTCGACGACGTCGAGCGTCTCCGCGGCCTGACCATCCGCGCCTACGGGGCGGACGACGGCGGCGCGACGCTGGCGGAGGCGGCCGAGGTCGTGGCCGGCTTCACGCCGGAGCGCGCCGAGCAGGTGGCGCGCGCCTTCACGTGCTACTTCCACCTGGCGAACCTCGCGGAGGAGTTCCACCGCGTCCGCGTGCTGCGGGCCCGCGAGTCCGACGCCGCGGGGAACGTCGTCATCGAGGACTCGCTGCCGCAGGCGTTCACGCAGCTCGCGGAGGAGGTCGGCCGGGACGAGGCGCTGCGGCGCCTGGGCGAGATCGAGTTCCGCCCGGTGCTCACCGCGCACCCCACCGAGGCCCGCCGCCGCGCCGTCTCGGGCGCCGTCCGCCGCATCTCCGGCCTCGTCGCCGACCGCGACACCATGCGCCCCGGCGGCACGACGCTCGCCGAGAACGAGCGCCGCCTGCTCGCCGAGATCGACACGATGTGGCGCACGTCGCCGATCCGCGCGCACAAGCCGTCCGTGCTGGACGAGGTGAAGACCGCGATGGGCGTCTTCGACGCCACGATGTTCTCCACCTTCCCCGAGGTGTACCGCCGCCTGGACGACTGGCTGCTCGACGGCGAGGCCGGCAGCGTGCCGCCCGTCGCCCGGCCGTTCGTCCACCTCGGTTCCTGGATCGGCGGCGACCGCGACGGCAACCCGAACGTCACCGCCGAGGTCACCCGTCAGGCCGCGACCCTCGCCGCCGAGCACGCGCTCGGCGCGCTCGAGAGGGCGACGGTCGAGACGGGGCGCAAGCTCACGCTCGACGAGGAGGGCACGCCCGCCTCGGCCGAGCTCAAGTCGCTGTGGCAGCGGATGCGGCAGCTCTCCGACGAGCTCGTCACCCGCGCCGCCGCCGACTCGCCGAACGAGCCGCACCGCGCCGCCGTCCTCGCCGTCGCCGGCCGCGTCGCCGCGACCCGTCGCCGCGACGCCGACCTCGCGTACCGGGACCCGGAGGAGCTCGTCGCCGACCTCGAGGTCGTGCAGCGCTCCCTCGTCGAGGCGGGCGCGCCCCGCGCCGCGTACGGCGACCTGCAGAAGCTCGTGTGGCAGGTGCAGACCTTCGGGTTCCACCTCGCCGAGCTGGAGGTGCGCCAGCACTCGCAGGTGCACGCCGCGGCCCTCGCCGAGATCGACGAGAAGGGCATCCACGGCGACCTCTCCGAGCGCACGGTCGAGGTGCTCGACACCTATCGCGCCCTCGGCGCCGTGCAGAAGCGGTTCGGCATCCGCGCCGCCCGCCGCTACATCGTGTCGTTCACGCAGGCGCCCGAGCACCTGGCTGCCGTCTACCGGCTCGCCGCGCTCGCGTTCGAGGGCAGCGACGACGCCCCCGTCGTCGACGCCGTCCCGCTCTTCGAGACCTTCGACGACCTGGAGAACTCGGTCGACATCCTCGAGGCGATGCTGGAGTTCCCCGAGGTGCAGCGCCGCCTCGCGGAGAACGGCCGGCGTGTCGAGGTCATGCTCGGCTACTCGGACTCGTCGAAGGACGTCGGCCCGGTCGCCGCGACCCTCGCCCTGCACAAGGCGCAGTCGCGGATCGCCGAGTGGGCGCAGCGCCACGACATCACCCTCACCCAGTTCCACGGCCGCGGCGGCTCGCTCGGCCGCGGCGGCGGCCCCGCCAACCGCGCGGTGCTCGCCCAGCCGCCGCACTCGGTGGACGGCCGGTTCAAGCTCACCGAGCAGGGCGAGGTCATCCTCGCCCGCTACGGCGACCCGACGATCGCCGCGCGCCACATCGAGCAGGTCGCCGCGGCGACGCTGCTCGCCTCGGCCCCGACGGTGGAGAAGCGCAACGCCGACGCCCGGGAGCGGTTCTCGCCCCTGGCCGCCGCGCTCGACGAGACGTCGCGCGCCGCGTTCCACGGCCTCGTGAAGTCCGAGGGCTTCCCGCAGTGGTTCGCGCAGGTGACGCCGCTGGAGGAGGTCGGTCTGCTGCCGATCGGCTCCCGCCCCGCCAAGCGCGGCCTGTCGGTCAACTCGCTCGACGACCTGCGCGCCATCCCGTGGGTGTTCTCCTGGTCGCAGGCGCGCATCAACCTCGCGGGCTGGTTCGGCCTCGGCACGGCGCTGCGCTCGGCCGGCGAGCAGCCGGGCGGGCTGGAGGAGCTGCAGGCCGCGTACCGCGAGTGGCCCCTGTTCACCACGCTGCTCGACACCGTGGAGATGGGCCTCGCCAAGACGCAGGAGGACATCGCCTCCCAGTACCTGGCGCTCGGCGACCGCGACGACCTCGCGCAGCTCGTGCTCGACGAGCTGCGGCTCACCCGCGAGTGGGTGCTGCGGGTGACGGGCAACGAGTGGCCGCTCGCCAACCGCCGCGTCCTCGGCCGCGCCGTGCAGCTGCGGTCGCCGTACGTCGACGCGCTGTCGCTGCTCCAGGTCCGCGCCCTGCGCGCGCTGCGCAGCCAGGGCGTCAGCGAGGGCCTCACCGTGGACGACGGCGAGTGGGTGGACGGCGGCCACAAGGACCGCTGGCAGCACCTGCTGCTGCTCACCGTCAACGGGGTCTCCGCGGGCCTGCAGAACACCGGCTGACCGGCAAAAGCGCTGGTCGCGCGGTCGGGACGGCTGCGACGATGGACCCATGCCACGTCGCCCTGCCCACATCGCGATCGTCGGTGTGCCCGCTGTCAGCCACGTCCTTCCGAGCCTGGAGATCGTCCGCGAGCTGGTCGCCCGCGGGCACCGGGTGACCTACGCGAACGACGCCCCGGTGGCGCACCTGATCACCGCCACCGGGGCGGAGCTGGTGCCGGTCACGTCCACGCTGCCGGTCACCGACAACGACTGGCCGGAGGACCCCATCGGTGCGATGGAGACGTTCCTCGACGACCAGATCCAGGTGCTGCCGCAGCTGCGCGCCTTCTACGACGACGACCCGGCCGACCTCTACCTGTACGACATCGGCGGGTACTCGGCGCGGGCGCTCGGCGAGTCGCAGGGGAAGCCGGTGATCCAGCTGTCGCCGACGTTCGTCGCGTGGGACGGCTACGCCGAGGAGGTCGCGGCGCCGCTGTGGCAGCTCCCCGGCGCCGACGCGTACCGGGAGAAGTTCGCCCGCTGGCTCGCGACGAACGGCGCCACCACCACCGACGTCGACGCGTTCCCGGGCGCGCCCGGCACGGTGCTGGCGATGATCCCGAAGGCGATGCAGCCGCAGGCGGACCGGGTCGACACCGGCACGGTGACGTTCGTCGGCCCGTGCTTCGACATCCGCGGTGACGACGCGGGGTGGAGCCGGCCGGCGGGGACGGAGAAGGTGCTGCTGGTCTCCCTCGGCTCCGCGTACACGCGGCAGCCGGAGTTCTACCGCCGGTGCCTCGCGGCGTTCGGCGACCTGCCCGGCTGGCACGTCGTGCTGCAGGTGGGGAAGTACGTGGACCCGGCGGAGCTCGGTGAGCTGCCGTCGAACGTCGAGGTGCACACCTGGGTGCCGCAACGGGCGATCCTGGAGCAGGCCGACGCCTTCGTGACCCACGCCGGGATGGGCGGCAGCAGCGAGGGGCTGCTCGCCGGCGTGCCGATGATCGCGGTGCCGCAGGCCGTCGACCAGTTCATGAACGCGGACCAGCTGGTCGAGCTCGGCGTCGCGCGCCGCCTCAGCAGCGACGACTCGACCGCCGACGAGCTGCGCGGGGCCCTGCTCGAGCTCACCTCCGACCCCGACGTCGCACGCCGCTGTGCCGCGCTGCAGGCCGACGCGCGGGCCGAGGGCGGCACCCGGCGGGCCGCCGACCTGATCGAGGCCGCCCTCGCCTGACGCGGCACGGTTACCCTGCCCGTCATGAGCCTGGTGACCTTCAAGGACCTGTGCGTCGACGCCACGGATGCGGCCGCTCTGGGGGAGTTCTGGGCCCGCACGCTGGGGCTGCGGGTGGAGCCGTTGGACGACGGCGACGTCGTCCTGCGCGACCCGGCCCCCGACCCCGTGCCGGCGCGGACGATCTGGGTCAACACCGTGCCGGAGGTGAAGACGGTGAAGCACCGTGTGCACCCCGACGTGCGCGCCCGGTCGCTCGACGAGTTCCCCGACCGGCCGCGCCTGAGCGAGCCCGGGCGGTTCCACTACACGACGCTGGCCGACCCCGAGGGCGGCGAGCTCTGCGTCTTCACCGCTGACGAGGTGCCGGACTACCGGCTCAAGGACATCGTCGTCGACTGCGCCGACTACCGGACGGTCGCCGCGTTCTGGCACGAGCTGCTGGGCGGCACGCTCACCCAGGACGACGCCATGGACTACGCCTACCTCGACGAGGGGGCGGGCGTCCCGTTCGAGTCGTTCGACTTCGTCCCGGTGCCGGAGCCCAAGACCGTCAAGAACCGGTGGCACTGGGACGTCACGCTGAACGACGGCGTGACGCTCGAGGACCTCGTCGCCCGCAGGGCGCGCGTGCTGCGCCCGCAGGACGACGAGATCGGCTGGACCGTCATGGCCGACCCCGAGGGCAACGAGTTCTGCGTCTTCGCGCCGAGATAGAGAACCCCGAACCGCGAGATAGAGAACCTCGCACCGCGAGATAGAGAACCCCGCACCGCGAGATAGAGAACCTCGCACCGCGAGATAGAGAACCCCGCACCGCGAGATGGAGAGCCCTCTCTATCTCGCGGTGCAGGGTTCTCTATCTCGCGGCGAGGGCGGTCAGCACCCGGTCCACGCTGCTGCGGATGCCCCACCGCTCGGCGAGGGCGTCCAGCGCCTCCGGGTCCTTCGGCGCCCGGGGCAGGGCGTCGTCGACCTCGCTGACGGGGGCGTCGTGCGCCACCTGCACCACGGTCGGCGCGACGTCGAGGTACGCGGCGGCGTCGAGCAGCTTCTGCCGCTGGGTGGGGGTGATCCCCTTTGCGCCGTGCTCGGCGGCCGCGCGCAGCCCGGCCAGGTCGCCGAACGCGGCGAGCAGCTTGGCCGCCGTCTTCTCGCCGATGCCGGGCACGCCGGGCAGGCCGTCCGACGGGTCGCCGCGCAGGGTCGCCATGTCGGCGTAGGCCTGGCCGCTGGGGACGCCGTACTTCTCGGCGAGCCTCGCCTGGTCGACGACGTCGGGGTCGCGCACGCCGCGCGCCGGGTACAGCACGCGCACGCCCGCCGCGTCGTCGACGAGCTGGAACAGGTCGCGGTCGCCGGTGACGATGTCGACGCTCGCGGGCATCACCATCCCGACGGCGCCCGCCACGGGCAGCGCGGTCGCCGCGCTGCGCGCCACCTCGCGGGTGACGAGGGTGCCGATGACGTCGTCGGCCTCGAACCCCGGCGCCCCGACGCGGGCGATGCCGAGCGCGGCCAGCACGTCCACGATGACGGGGACCTGCGGCGTCAGCGCGTCGGGCACCTCCTCGACGTCGGGCGCCCCGGCGGGCGTGACCGCGGCGACCCGGTGCTCCTTGTACGACCTGATCGCCTCGACCCGGAACGCCGGCCGCCAGTCCTCGTCCCAGCAGGCGACGAGCCGGTCCGGCCGGTGCTCGGTGACGAGGAACGCGATCATGTCCAGCAGGCCGCGCACCGCGTTGACGGGCCGGCCGTCGGGGGAGCGCAGCGAGTCGGGCAGGCCGTAGAAGGCGCGGAAGTACAGGCTCGCGGAGTCCAGCAGCATGAGGCTCACCGGGTCAGCGTGCCACAGGCCCTTGACTCCGAGGGCGCCCACAACGTCTCACAGCAGCCGGCCCACGAGAACGCCGATGGCGATCCCCAGCGCGACGGCGGCGAGCGTGAGCGCCATGGTGCCGAGGGCGTTGGCCAGTGCCAGCCGCCGTCGGCCGGAGCGGGCGAGGCGCACCGTCTCGACCATCGCCGTGGAGAAGGTGGTGTAGCCGCCGCAGAACCCGGTCGCGACGCCGAGGCGCCAGGGCTCGAGGTGCGCAGGGTCGCCCGCGCCCAGCAGCACGCCGGTGACCAGTCCGATGACCAGCGACCCGGACACGTTCACCACGACCGTCGCCCACGGGAAGGCGGCGCTTGGCGTCCGCGCCCGCACCGCGCCGTCGACGACGAACCGGGCGGCGGCACCCAGCCCGCCCGCCACGGCGACGAGCAGCAGCGTCGCGCCGGCGCTCATCGCGGCCCCCTCATCGCGGCCCCCTCATCGCGACCCCCGACGGGAGCCGAGCAGCACGCCCGCGAGGCAGGCCAGGTAGCCGAGCGCGAGGGTGGCGCCCGCGTACGCCAGCGCCTGGCCGACCGCCCCGGACGCCAGCAACCGCTCCGTCTCCAGCGCGAGCGACGAGAACGTGGTGAACCCGCCCAGCACCCCCGTGCCGACGGCGAGCCGCACCCGCTGCGCCGCCGGGGTTTCGGGCCCGCGCGCGGCCAGCGCCTCCAGCAGCCAGCCGAGCACGAAGGCGCCGAGCACGTTGGCCGCGAACGTCGCGACGGGCCAGCCGTCGACCGCGGGCCACGCCTGGGCCAGCCCGTACCGGCCCGCGGTGCCGACGGCGCCGCCGACCGCGACCAGCGCGACCAGCCCGGGCCGACGGTGGGCCGGGCGCACGCGCGCGGGCGGGCTGCCCGCCGTCACGAGGCGTCGCCCGCGTGCTGGTCGGGCAGGACGACGACGGGTCGCGGCTGGTCGTGGACCAGGCGGCCTGCCACGGTGCCGCCGACGAGGTGCGTGGCCCAGCCCAGCACGCCGGGCCGCCGCGCCCCCACGACGATGAGGACGGCGTCGTGGGCGGCCGCGAGGCGAGCCAGCTCGGCGGCCGGGTCGCCGGCGGTGCGCTCGAGCCGCCACGGCACCGGGCTGTCGGCGAGGGCGGCGGCGAGGGCGTCGTGCAGGTCGCCGTCGTCGGCGGCGGGCGAGCCCGCGTCGGGGTCCACGGGCGCGACGCCGCCGGAGGACATGCGCACCGACGTCTCGTCCACCGCCACGCACAGGAGCTCGGCGCCGAGCGCGGCCGCCAGGTCGGCGGCGCGGCGGGGCACGCTCGCGTGGTGGTCATGGGGCACGCCCACCAGCACCGGACCGGTCATGCCGTCATCGTAGGCAGCGCGGTGGTCAGGACGACCGGTCCAGCACCGGCAGGCCGTCGTCGTCCAGGCGCTCCCGGTCGTCGGAGCGCACGCCGAGCAGCTTCGCCATGGGCGTGCCGGTGAACCCGTAGACGATCGCGGTGAGCAGCACGACGCCGAAGATCACCGGGACGAGCTGGGGGAACGGCTCGCCGGCGTCCTCGAACCGCAGGGCGAAGACGGACGCCGTCGACGCGGCGACGATGCCGCGAGGTGCCATCCAGCCGATCATCGCCCGGTCCGACCAGCGCAGGTCGGTGCCGAGGGTGGAGAGGGCGGCCACCACCGGGCGCAGCACCAGCACGAGCGCGCCGACGATCAGTATGGTGGGCAGGGCGTACCGGGCCAGCGCGTCCAGGTCGATCCGGGCGGACAGCACGACGAACAGCGCGCCGATGAGCAGCAGGCCGATGTGGGTGCCGAACTCGTGCAGCGGCTCGGTGCGCGCCACCCGCTGGTTCGCGAGGACGGCGCCCAGCGCGGTCGTGGCGAACAGTCCCGCCTCGTCGTGCAGGCCCTCCGCGAGCGCGTAGGCCCCGAGGGCGAAGGCGAACGCGAGCACCACCTCCGTCTCCCGCGGCACCCGGCCGAACCGGATGAGGATCACGAGCAGCGCGGCGGCCACGACGCCGATGAGGAGACCCCAGCCCCCGGTCTCGAAGAGGCTGACCGGCTCGGCGTGCAGCACGACGTTCGCCACGGCGAGGGCCACCGTGGCACCGATGGGGTCGATGAAGATGCCCTCGAAGGCGAGCACGGACTCGACGGGCTGGCGGGGGCGGATGATGGCCAGCAGCGGCCCGACGACGGTCGGCCCGGAGACGATGAGGATGGCGCCGATGACGGCCGCGCGCCCCCACGTCACGTCGAGGAACAGGTACGCGACGGCGGTCGCGCCGAGGCCGGTGACGAGGGCTCCGGTGGTCACCAGGCCGAGGACCGGCCGCCGCGCGCCCCCGCGGAGGCGGGCGAAGTCCAGCTTGAGCGACTCCTCGAAGAGCAGCAGGCCCACGGCCATGGACACGAGCGGGAACAGCGCGTCGCCGAACAGCGCGTCCGGGTCGAGCCAGCCGAGGATCGGGCCGACGAGCAGGCCGAGCACGAGCAGCAGCAGGATGGACGGCACCCGCAGCGCCCGGGCGGCGACCTGGCCGGCGACGCCGACGATCACGATGAGGGCGATACCGCCGACGAGATCCTCGCTCATGCCTGTGCTCATTCCTCCGCGCCGTCACGGCGTCGGGCCTCCGCCTCGCGGGCGGCGCGCTCTCCGGCCTCGAGGTTGCGGCGTCGTCGGGACGACCAGGACCCCTCGCCCCGGCCGGTCGACCTGCCGGCGGGCGAGTCGGGGTCGTGCAGCAGCCGCGACTCGACGAGCTCGTGCCGCTGGAGGTACGTGTTCCCGAGCGCCTGCACGGTCGCGAGGATCGGCAGGGCGAGGAAGGCGCCGAGCGCGCCGAAGACGGCGCCGAAGCCGAGGACCCCGACGAACGACACGGCGGGGTTCATCTCCAGGGCCCGCGCGCTGACCTTGGGGGAGAAGATCAGGTTCTCCACCTGCTGGTACGCGATGATGAAGATCAGCACGGCGATCGCCTGCGGCAGCCCCTGCGCGGCGAGCGCGACGGCCACCGGCAGGGCGCCGCCGATGTAGGTGCCGATGGTGGGCACGAACTGCGAGACCACGCCCGTGAACACCGCCAGCGGCAGCGCGTACGGGGTCTGCACGATGAGCAGGAAGACGAACGTGAACACGCTCGACAGGGCCGCGAGGACGACGCGCGAGCTGATGAAGTCGGAGACCTTCACCTGCGTGATCTCCCACAGCGTCAGCACCTCCTGCTGCCGGTCGGGCCGCAGCCACGCGCAGATCGCCGCGCGGAACTTCGGCCCTGCCGCCATGAGGTAGTACGTGATGAGCAGGATGGTGGTGATCGCGAAGAGCACCCCCACGATGGACACGCCGACGCTGAGCGCGCCCGTGGCGACGTCCTGTCCCCACTGGTCGATGGCCTGCGCGATCAGGTCGTCGGAGTCGGGGACGGTGACGTCCCAGCGGGCCTCGATGCCGGTCTGGATGCTCGTGTACAGCTCGGGCAGCGAGGAGACGAGCTGGATCAGCTGCTGCACGAACAGGTTGCCGAACAGGGCCAGCACGCCGAGGACGACGACGATCGCCCCGCCCAGCGAGACCCCCGCGGCCGCGCCGCGCCGCCATCCGTGCCGCACGAGCCAGACGACGATCGGCTCGAGCGCGAGCGCGACGAAGAACGAGAGGAGGACGTTGACGGCGAGGCCGCCGAGCTGCCCGAACGCGTACGACAGGAACGTGGCGACGAAGACGGCCACGACCGCCATCGCGAGCGCTCTGGGCAGCCATCGCGGCGGGTTGCGGCTGTCGTGCTGGACGGGGCGGACGGAGTCGTCGACCTCGTCGTCGACCTCGTGGTCGCGGCGATCGTCCGGCGGGGGCGCGGGCGTCCCGGTGGGGGGCACGCCCTCGGGGTGCGGGGCGTCCGTGGTCATGCGGGAAAACGTAGCCCAGCGCGGCCTGCGGGGCGCGTTGGGCCGCAGGTCAGAGGGCGGGCAGCCGGTCGGGCAGGCCGAACCGGGGGAACCAGGTGGCGGTGTCGAGGAACGTCGTGATGCCGGTGATCCGGCCGCTGCCGTCGTCTTCCAGCACGGCGAGCCCCCACGGCGACCAGCCGCCGGACGGGTCGCGCCGGTACTGGCCGTACGCCATCGAGCCGTTCGCCTGCACGGGCAGGCACCGCGACCCGCGACAGCCCGCGCCGGCGCCGGTCATCCAGCGGATCACCTCGGAGCGCCCGTGCACCCACATCGTGTACGGCGGCATGTTGAGCACGGCGTCCTCGTGCAGCAGCGCCACCAGGGCGTCCATGTCGTAGCGCTCGAAGGCGTCCAGGTACCGCTCGAGCAGCGACTCGTCGATCTCGTCCCACTGCGGCTCGGGGGCGTCGGCACCGTCGTCACCGGTCCGGCGCAGGCCCTTGCTGCCGAGGGTGGCGCGGGCGCGCTGCAGCGCGCTGTTCACGGACGCGACGGTGGTGTCGAGGAGGGCGGCGACCTCGGCGGCCGACCAGCGCAGCACCTCGCGCAGCACCAGCACGGCGCGCTGCCGGGCGGGCAGGTGCTGCAGCGCGGCCACGAACGCCAGGCGGATCGACTCGCGGCCCACCGCGACGTCGGCCGGGTCGCCCTCGCGCGGCAGGACGGCGTCGTCGGGCACGGGCTCGAGCCACCGGTCCTCCGCGAGCACGTCGCCGAAGTACTGCTCCTCAGCGGGCTGCGGCCCGCCCAGCCCCATCGGGCGCTCGCGCCGCTTGGACGACCCGAGGTGGTCGAAGCACACGTTGGTCGCGATGCGGTACAGCCACGACCGCAGCGACGAGCGCCCCTCGAACCGGTCGTAGGAACGCCAGGCGCGCAGCATCGTCTCCTGCACCGCGTCGTCGGCCTCGAACGCGCCGCCGAGCATGCGGTAGCAGTAGCCGGTGAGCTCGCGCCGGTACGGCTCGAGCAGGGCGCCGACGTCGTCGGGGGCACCGGTGGTGACCGTCGCCGAGGGTGGCGTCGACGGCGCGGCGGTGCGCGGGGCTGTGTGTGTCACGTCTCACACCGTACGACGGACCGCCGACACCCGGGAGGGGTGTCGCCCGGGGCGACGAAGCCGCACCGGGGCGGGCTCAGCGCCGGTCGTCGCGCAGCACGCGCTCGACCAGGGGGACGGCGTCGGTGGCGGGGGTCGGGGGGCGCACGCGCGCCACGGTGCCGGTGAGCGGCCGGGCCTCGCGGTCGATCTCGAACCACACGGTCTTGCCCTCGACGACGCCGGAGTGCCGACCCACCGCGTCGGAGCCGTCGTGTCGCAGCACCCCCCACCGCGACGCCAGCCGGTCCAGGAACAGCACCCCGCGGCCGGACAGGTCCTGCGGCTGCGGGGACTGCAGCTCCGGCTCGGCCATGCTGCCGTCGCGCACCCCCACGCGCAGGCGGCGGCCGTCCACCTCGACCGTCGCCGTGATCGGCCCGTCGCCGTGCTCCAGCGCGTTGGTCAGCACCTCGCTGGTCAGCAGCATCGCGGTCCGCCGCTGCTCGTCGGACACGTCGCACGACTCGAGCACGTCGTCCACCCACCGGCGCGCCGGACCGAGGTCGCTGAGGTCGTCGTCGGCCACCCGCCGCTCCGCCTTCGCGGGCCCGGCCGACGACGGCGGGCCCGACGGCGCGGGGACGCGCACCCGCAGGGCCAGGACGGCGACGTCGTCGCGCTGCGCGTCGCCCACGAGGCCGCGCACCAGGGCGCGGGGGACGGCGGAGGTGGCCTCGCCGTGCGCGGAGCGCAGCACCGTCTCCAGGTCGGACAGCCGCTCGTCGCTCGGCACGCCGCGGCGCTCCACCAGACCGTCCGTGTACAGCACGAGGGTGTCGCCCGGCAGGAGGCGGGCGGAGCGGTCCACGCGGGGCGTCGTGGGCACCACGCCCAGCAGCAGGTCGGGGGTCTCCGACAGGCGCTCCACGCGGCCGTCGCGGCGCAGCACCATCGGCGGCGGGTGGCCGGCGACCGACCACGTGAGCGTGTACGCGCGCTCGGGCCGCTCGGCCGGCGGCACCCCCTCGAGCGCCTCCTTCGGGCACGGCGCCGGGTCGCGGTCCAGGCGCGCGACGACGGCGGTCGCCATCGCCTGCGGGCCGAGCCTCGCGTTCGCCTTGTCGAGGCGGGTCAGCAGCCCGGCCGGCGACTCGTCGTGGCTCCACGCGAGCGCCCGCAGCATGGAGCGCAGCTGGCCCATCTGCGCGGCGGCGTGCACGTCGTGGCCCGCGACGTCGCCGATCATGACGATCGCGGTGCCGTCGTCGCGCACCACCGCGTCGTACCAGTCGCCGCCCACCTGGTCGGTGCGCGCGGCGGGGGAGTAGGTGGTCGCGATGTCGAGGTGCGCCACCGTGGGCGGCGCGGTGAGCATCGACTCCTGCAGCGTGGTCGCGACCCGCCGCCGCGCCTCCAGCAGCGCCACCCGCTCCAGCGCGAGCGCCACGTACCGGCTGATCGTCGACTCGAGGGCCGCCGTCTCGGCGTCGTGCTCGCGGGCCTGGTCCCAGACGCAGGCGATGACGCCCACGACCATGCCGTTCGACATCACGGGCAGGAACGACCGCGCGCCCTCCGACACGGACCCCACGGGGCCCATCTCCGGATAGGTCGCGACCATCTCCGCGTGGTCACGGAAGCGCAGGGCGGCGCGGCTGCGCACGACGTGCGTGTCGGGCCGGGGCGCGTCGAGGCGCGTGCTGCGCAGTGCCGGCTCGCCGGGATGGTGGTGCCCCACGGTGAAGAAGGACAGGTGCCGCCGGTCGGCGTCGACCAGCGCCAGCGACACCCAGCGGGCGCCCGTGCCGGTGCCGATGACGTGCGCGATGGCGTCCTCGACCTCGTCCAGCGTGGTGACGCGCGCGAACCGCTCCGACAGGCCCAGCAGGAACCGCGACCGGCGGTGCGCGCGGAACGCCACCTGCTCGGCCAGCCGCGCGCGCTCCCGCTCGGCGCGCAGGCGCAGCTCGCCCGACGCGGCGGCGGACAGGTCGGCCAGCGTCGCGAGGTCGCTCTCGGTCCAGTCGCGCGGGATCGAGGACACCGCCCAGAGCGCGCCCACCACGTGGCCGCGGGCGTCCTCGATCGGGTACCCGGCGTAGGCCGCGAGCACCAGGCCGCCGCCGATCACGTGCCGGCCCGCCACGCGAGGGTCCTCGTCGGCGTCGCGCACGACGAGCGGCGTGCGGGTGCGCGCGACCGTCGTCGTCAAGGGCTGGGGCAGCTCGAGCCGCCGGGTGCGTTGCACGAGCTCCGGAAGGCCGACGGCTCCCGGGAGGGTCTTCATGTCGCCGTCGTCGGTGAGCATGACGACGGCGGCCGCGGGCACACCGAGCTGCCGGTGCACGAGCCGCGCGATGCGGTCGAACACCTCGTCTGCGACGGGCTCACCGTGGGCCGGGCCGGGCGGCGGGCCGGGCACGCGGTCGGACGCGGGACCGGTCACGGCGCCGGGCGACGGGCCGGACAGGGAGCCGACAGCCTGGGCTTCCGGCACGGGCCCAGTATGGACCTCGATCGCTCAGACGCCGATCAACCCGCGCCGGTGCGCGACGGCGACCGCCTCGGCGCGCCCCGACACGCCCAGCTTCGCGAGCAGGTTCGACACGTGCACGCTGACCGTCTTCGTGGAGATGTACAGCCGCTCGCCGATCTGCCGGTTGCTGAGGCCCTGCGCCACCAGCACCAGCACCTCCTCCTCGCGCTCGGTGAGGAGGGACGTGGTGCGGCGGGCGCCGGGCAGCGGCACGCGGGCCCGGCGGCCCCACGCGTGGATCGCGTCGGCGAGGGGCGCGGCGCCCATGGCGACGGCCTCGCCGAGCGCCTCGGCGGCCTCCACCTCGGCGGCCGGCACGTCGTCAGCGGCGCGCAGCGCCTGCGCCCAGCGGAACCGCGACCGGGCCACCTCGTACCGGTAGCCGAAGTCGAACTCCCGCACGGTCGCCTCCCACAGGCCCGGGTCGGCGGGGGCGTCGGTGAGCGCGGCCCGCAGCCGGGAGTGCTCCGCCGCCGCGCGGCTCAGCCACGCCCGTCCCTCCGGGCCGAGGCTGCCGCCGCGCGGGCGCCCGCGGCGCGCGGTCTCCTGCGCGACGGCGAGCAGCGTGTCGCCGCGGTCGAGGAGGTCGCGCGCGGCGTCGCCGTCGTGAGGGCCGGACTCCGCACTCTCGGCGAGACCCGCCAGGGCGAGCGCGGACAGCCAGATGCGCCCCAGGAAGAACTCCGACCAGGTCGCGCCGACGTGCGCCGCGACCTCCTCCGCGGTCGCGACGGCCTCGTCGTACCGGCCGGCCCACGTCAGCGCGTCGGCGAGCAGGCCGCCCGCGACGAGCGCGATCTGCCCGTCCACGCCCCACGACGGTCGCAACGCCTCCGCCGCCGCGACGGCCTCGCCGCCCTCGCGGGCGACGGCCGCGTAGAGGCGGCCGCTGTCCAGGTAGAGGAGGGCCGGCGCGGGCGCCCCGTCGGGGATCGGCTGGTCGGCGAGGTCGCCGGCGAAGTACGCCACCAGCAGCGCCAGGTCCAGCAGCTGCACCCCGTACACGCCCCAGATGACGCCCGTGCTGCGGCCGCGCTCGATGCCGGCCACGAGGACGCGCTCGGCCTCGTCGAGGTGCCCCGCGTAGAAGTGCGTGGTGGCGAGGCCGAACCAGCAGCGCATCTCGGTGCGCAGGTCGCCGGCGACGACGGCGCGCTCGCGGGCGCGGTCGACCAGCTCGGCGGCGGTGTCCGGGGTGCCGACCTCGAGCACGGCGAGCGTGGTGAGGGCGTCGGCCTCCGCGCCGGGGGCGTCCGCGCGGCGGGCGACGTCGACGGTCTGCCGGGCGAACACGCCGGCCTCGTCGTCGCGGTCCACGGTGAGCAGGACGCGCGCGTGCACCGCGAGCGTCCACGCGAGCTCCGGCGTGGCGTCGGCGTCGGCGACCTCGGGGAACGTCCCCGAGACGCCGGCGTCGGTGGCGCCCGGGAGCAGCACGTCGAGGGCGCCGGTGGACTGGGCCAGGGCGTCGTCGAGGGACTCGAGGTCCAGGACGTAGCGCACCAGCACGTGGCGCAGGCGGGCCTGGCGGTCCGGGTCGCCGGAGAGGCCCTCCACGGCGCGCCGGGCGAGCTGCTCCGCCCGCATCGGCAGCCCGGCGGAGCTGGCGGCCGCTGCCGTCTCGAGGGCCAGCGCGACCCGGTCCTCGCCCAGGAGCTCCTCGGCGTCGGGCACCGACTCCCACAGGGACAGCACCTGCTCCAGGTGGCGCTGCTCCTCGGCGGGGGCGAGCAGCTCGGCGGCGCTGCGGGCCGCCTCGCGCGACGCGACGAGCGCGGCGGTCAGGTCGTGGCCCTGCAGCGCGTGGTGGGCCCGCTTGGCGGCGGAGCCGAGCGTCGGTTCGGCGCACAGCGCCTCGAGGTAGGCGCGGTGCATGGTGGTGCGCTCGCCGGGCAGGAGGTCGAGCACGAGGGCCTCGGCGACGAGGGCGTGCCGGAACGCGACGTGCTGGCCCTCCACGCCCAGCACCTGCTGGGCCACGGCCTCGCGCAGGGCAGCGTCGGCGACCTCGGGGCTGTCGAGTCCGGGCAGGCCCGGCGCCGCGGCGCGCAGCAGGGACTCGTCCACCTGACGGCCCGCGACCGCCGCGAGCCGCACCAGCTGCTGCACCGCGGGGTCGAGGCGCTGCAGCCGCGTGTGCAGCACGTCGGCCAGCGACCAGGGCAGCCCCGTGCTCGACTGACCGGCGTCGAGCAGCTCCTCGGCGAAGAACGCGTTGCCGTCCGACCGGCTGCGGACCGCGTCGAACTCGACGTCGTCGAGCGGCTCCCCGCGGGTGGCGGTGGTGAACTCGCGCAGCTCGTCGGGCGTGAAGGGCGCGAGCTCCACGTGCTCCACCGGGCGCTGGCGGTGCAGCTCGGCGATGACGGGGCGCAGGGGGTGGCGCCGGTGCACGTCGTCGCTCCGGTACGTGGCGACCACCAGCAGGTGCTCCGACCGCATCCGCGCGACGACGAACCGCAGCACGTCCCGCGTGGACTCGTCCGCCCAGTGCAGGTCCTCGACGACCAGGACCAGCGGGGAGCCCGCGCGCCCGGCGGCCGCGAGGCTGCCCGCGACGCCGTCGAGCAGCTGCAGCCGCTCCGCGTGGTCGGTGCCGGAGCCGCCGGCCGGGTCGAGCAGGCGGGTGAGGGCGGGGCGCTCGGCGATCACCTCGGCCACCGCGGGCACGCCGCGCAGCTCGGTCAGCGCCTCCGTGAACGGCAGGTACGGGATGCCGACGTCGCCGAGGTCCACGCAGTGCGCGACGACGACGCGCGCCCCGGCGTCGCGCGCGGTGTCCGCGAGGTGCGTGACCAGGCGCGTCTTGCCCACCCCGGCGTCGCCGCCGAGCAGCAGGACGCCGGGCTCGCCCTCCGCGGCGCGCTCCAGCGCACCGCGGAAGGCGGTGACCTCCTCCTGGCGGGAGATCAGGGGCACCTCGCTGGAACGTCGCACGAGGTGATCGTCCCACCGGGCGCCCACACCCGCCCCAGGTTTTCCGGGCTCCGCGGCCACCTGGACCACGGTCAGGCGGCCCGGCGCCCGGCGCCGTCCTGCGGACGCAGCGCGTCCAGCCCGTGGGCGATCTGGTCGGCCCGGCGGGTCACCTGGAGGTCCCACGCGCGGGCGTCCGTCCGCGCCGCGACGGCGTCGAGCGTGGCGCCGAGGCGCTGCACGGCCTCGCGGTCCGCGGCCCGGGCCCGCGCACGGCGGGCCAGGCCCCGGACCCCGCGGCCGACCGTGCGGCCCACCGCGCGGCCCAGCGTGCGCACCCACGCCGGCGTCCCGCGCTGGTACGTCTCCGCCATCCGCTCGCGCCGGTAGTCCAGCTCGGCCAGGACGGCCAGGTCCCGCGACGTCATCTCGTTCATGTCCTCGTCCCCTCACCGGCCGGGGTCCCCGGCCCTGCGTGCCGGCACCCGCCGGCTCCTCGATCTCGTGGTGACCACGTTCGTCCTGAGGCCCCCGGCCGGGGATCGGGCAACTGCCTCGTCTTCCGGGCCGGGGGTACCTCAGACGGGGCCGCGACCAGGGCATCCGCCGGTCTGAGGTACCCCCAGGGCCGGGCCGTGGGGTGCGGAACACGGGGGCTGACGGTCCTTCGCCCGCGCCAGCCGTTGCGACCTGGGTCACAGCGGTCGCACACTGGGGGAGGACCGGACCTAGACGGGGGTGGACTCGTGGCTGGATCTGTTGCAGGCGCCTTCGACGCGCTGCCGATGCTCGGGCGTGGCAAGCACCGCAACCCCAGGAAGGGTGCGTGCTTCATGGAGCTGGCGTCGTTCCTGGCAGGCGAACGCTGGAGCGACCATCCGCAGTGCACGCACCCGCTGCTCGCGATGCTCGCCCGTGCCGTGAACGACCTGACCTCCGACGGGAACCGGCCGCAGCTCGCGCCGCTCATCCCGTCCGTGATCGGGCTGACCAGCGGCGACCCGCGGTGGGACGTGCGGATCGCGCTGCGCGCCGCGCAGACGGCGCTGCCCGTCGCGCCCGCCGACCGGCAGCAGACGCTCGCCGTGGCGATCATCGGTGCGGAGCGCATGCTCGACGCCCTGGACGGGCGTCCCGAGGGCACCCTCGACCCGGCCAGCGCCGACGCGCTCGCCGCGTCGCCGAAGACGGCCGAGTGGGCGTACCGGTTCTGCGAGGGCACGCGCGTGCGGCCCAAGCGGTTCGTGCGCGACGCCGCGCCGTCCGTCGTGTCCACCGCGGTGCAGGGCATCAGCGAGGCGTTCGTGCCCGACACGGACGCCCGGCTGCGCGGCCTGCTCGCCGCCACCATCGAGGACGCCCGGCGCTGGGCCGGCCACACCGACGAGGACCGCCCGGCGCTCGTCGAGGACCAGTGGGCCCCGGTGGTGAAGACGGTCCCGTCCGCGTAACCCGCCGAGGTAGTACGGCTCGTGCCGAGGTAGTGCACGGGCGTCTCTGGTAGACCGGAGCCGTGACGGACAACCCGCTCGAGCAGCTCACCCTCGACGACCTGCGTCGCCGCACGTCCGTGAAGTGGCGGGTCCACCCGCCGGACGTCCTGCCCCTGTTCGTCGCCGAGATGGACACGCCCGTCGCCCCGCCCGTCGCCGACGCCGTGCAGGACGCTCTCGCCCTCGGCGACACCGGGTACGACGTCGGTACGACGTACGCCGAGGCGCTCGCGCCGTTCGCGAAGGAGCGTTGGGGGTGGGCGCCGGACGTCGCGTCCAGCCGCACGATGCCGGACGTCATGGTGGCGATCGTCGAGGTGCTGCGGGTCCTCACCGCCCCCGGCGACGCCGTCGTGGTCACTCCGCCCGTGTATCCGCCTTTCTACGGTTTCCCGGGCAACGAGGGGCGGCAGGTGGTCGAGGCGCCCCTGGGCGGCGACCTGCGGCTCGACCTCGACAGCCTCGAGGCCGCCTTCGCGCGTGTCACGGGCGCCGCCGCCCACGGCACCGGGCCGGGCTCCGGTCGGCGCGCCGTCCTGCTCCTGTGCAACCCGCACAACCCCACCGGCACCGTGCACACCCGCGCGGAGCTCGAGGCGGTGCTGGCGCTCGCCGACCGGTACGGCGTGCGGGTGGTGGCCGACGAGATCCACGCCCCGTTCACCTTCGAGCGCGTGGCCGACGGCGCGCCCGCGTTCGTGCCCCTGCTGTCGGTGGCGGGCGCGAAGCGGGCGGTCGTCGTGCAGTCGGCGTCGAAGGCCTTCAACCTCGCGGGCCTGCGCGCCGCGGTCGCGCTCGGCGGGCCGGGCGCCGCCGACGACCTGCGCCGCATCCCCGAGGAGGCGGGCCACGCCGTCAACCACCTCGCGGTGCTGGCGCACGCCGCCGCCTACCGCGACGGCGGGCCGTGGCTGGACGCCCTCCTCGCCGGGGTGCGCGCGAACCGCGGGCTGCTCGCGCGGCTGCTGGCGGAGCACGCGCCCGCCGTGCGGCTGCAGCCCGCCGACGCCACCTACCTCGCCTGGCTGGACCTGCGCGGCGCCCTGCCCGGGGGCGTCCCCGCCGCGGACGCCGCCGCGTTCGTCCTCGAGCGCGGCCGCCTCGCCCTCGAGGACGGCGTGCGCTTCGGGGCCGGCGGCGCCGGGTGGCTGCGGCTCAACCTCGCGACGTCCTCGGCCGTCCTCACCGAGGCCGTGGAGCGCCTGGGCCGCGCTCTCGCCCTGCCGAGGTAGTACGCGCCGCGCCGAGGTAGTTCGAGATCCCGCGAGGTAGTCCGGTGCCCGCAGGATCCGTACTACCTCGGCATGACCGGTACTACCTCGGCAAGACCGGTACTACCTCGGCGCGGTGTAGCCGGGGGCCGGGTCGACGCCGAAGGCCTCCTCCAGGGTGGCGGTGCCGGCGAGGTGCATGGGGACCGTCAGGCCGGTGCCCACGTAGCGCAGGTGCCAGGGCTCGGGGGAGTAGCCGGTCACGGCCTGCTGGCCCCTCGGGTACCGCACGACGAACCCGTACCGCCACGCCTGCGCGGCCACCCAGCGCCCGGTCTCGGTGCGCCCGAACCCGGTGTACGGCGTGCCGGCCTCGGCGACGTCGGCGGCGAGGCCGGTCTGGTGCTCGGAGTGTCCCGGGCGCGCGGAGAAGGTGTCGGCGGCGCGGCGGCCGTGCGCGTCGACGTACCGGGAGTACAGCTGCCGCTGGTAGTCCGCGGACCGGAAGCCGGAGGCGAGGACGAGCTCGTGGCCCGTGGCGTCCCGGGCGGCGTCGGCGAGGCGCTCCAGGGCCCGCGCCGCGTCGGCACGCAGCCGGTCGTGCTCGCCGAGGGCGGGGACGTCGGGACGCACGAGGTCGTCCGGCGCCCAGCCCGCCGGGGTGACGGGGTGGGTCTTGTTCACCAGCACCGTCGGGTCCGCGGGGTCGAGGGCCGGCGCCCACGTGCGGCTCAGGATCGACTCGCCTCCGGGACGCGGGTCGGGGAGCGTGGCGCTCGCGGCACCCGCCGGGACGACGGTTCCCGCGACGGTCAGGACGCCCGCCAGGGTGCCCGCCACGACAGCGCCACGAAATCTATGCAGGACCGTGACCACGACACGGGGGGACATGCTGACCAGGTTGCCAGGAAGCCGATAATCTCGCCAAGGTGCGCCGTCGCTACCGCCTCGCCCTCGCCGTCCTGCTGACCCCCGTCGTCGGCGTGTCCCTGGTGGCGTGCACGTCGCCCGACGTCCCGTCCGCCGACCCCGCCGCCGAAGCGCTCGCGACCGCGCTCCGGGCGGGCGACGTGAGCGACCTGGCGCTGCAGGCGCCCGGCTCCGTCGACGTGCAGACGCAGCTCACCCAGGTGCTCGAGCCGCTCGTCGACGCCTCGGGCGAGCGGGAGCGCACGGTGGCGGTGGCCGACGTCGGCAAGCCGGTCACGAAGGACGGCACGACGACGGCGGTGGCCACCCTGGACTGGTCGTGGCCGGTGGGCCGGGACGTCACGTGGAAGTACAGCACCGACGTCGACCTCGCCTACACGCCGCCGGAGAGCGGCGACGGCGAGGGGGCCTGGCGCGCCGTGTGGCGGCCGGACGTGCTGGTGCCCGACCTGAAGCCGGGCGAGCGGCTGACGGTGAAGACCCTCGACGCCGACCGCGGCGACGTCCTGGACGGCGACGGCGAGCCGATGGTCACCGAGCGGGGTGTGTGGCACATCGGGGTGGACAAGGCGACGGTCGAGGGGCTCGGGCAGGAGTCCGCGGCGCGCGACCTCGCGCAGCTCGTGGGCCTCGAGCCGAACGAGTTCTTCGCGCACGTCGACGCGGCCGGGGAGAAGGCGTTCGTCGAGGCGATCACGATCCGCCAGAAGAACTCGGGCGTGGACTTCACGGTGGAGGACGCCCAGGACATCATCGGCGTGCGGGCGGTCGAGGACACCCTCGAGCTGGGCCCCACGAGCAGCTTCGCCGTGCCGGTCCTCGGCCGGGTCGGCGAGGCGACCAAGGAGGTCATCGAGGAGTCCGGCGGCGACGTGCAGGCCGGCGACGTGGTGGGGCTGTCCGGCGTGCAGCGCGACTACGACGACCAGCTCACCGGCTCGCCGGGGGTCCTGGTGAGCGTGGTCCCGGCCGCGGGCGGCGACGTGGGCCTGGACGGCGAGCCCGAGGAGGGCGGGGACGAGGGGCGCGAGCTCTACCGCGTGGACGCCGTGGACGGTACGCCGCTGGCCACCACCCTCGACCAGGGCCTGCAGGAGCATGCGGAGGACGTGCTGGAGGACGTCGACCCGGCCAGCGCGATCGTCGCGATCCGGCCGTCGGACGGCGCGGTGCTCGCCGCGGCGAGCGGGCCGGGCAGCGAGGGCTGGTCCACCGCGACGCTCGGCCAGTACCCGCCCGGGTCGACGTTCAAGGTGGTGGACGCGCTGGCGATGCAGCGCGCCGGCCTCACCCCGGACACGAAGGTCGCCTGCACGGACAGCATCACCGTGGACGGCCGCACGTTCGGCAACGTGCCCGGCTACCCGTCGTCGGCCACCGGCGACGTGCCGCTGCGGACCGCGTTCGCGCACTCGTGCAACACCGCGATGATCGCGCAGCGCGACAAGGTGGCGCAGGCGGACCTCGCGACGGCGGCCTCCGACCTGGGGCTGGTGGACGACGAGGTGGCGACGCCCGTGCTGGGCGTGCCCGCCTTCCTCGGTGCCGTGCCCGCGGAGGCGGGCGGCACGGAGCACGCGGCGTCGATGATCGGCCAGGGCAAGGTGCAGGCGTCCCCGCTGGGGATGGCGACGGTCGCCGCGAGCGTCGCGGCCGGCCATCGGGTGCAGCCCGTGCTGGTGCGCGACGAGGCGGGCGAGGGGGCCGAAGGCGCGGCCTCCGCCTCGCCGTCGGCCGATGAGGAGGCCCCGAAGGAGCCCTCGACGCCGGGGGTGGCGGACGACGAGGCGGCCGTGGTGCGCGACCTGATGCGCGGCGTCGTCACCGAGGGCAGCGCGGACATGCTGCAGGACGTGCCCGGCATCGTCGGGGCCAAGACCGGCACGGCGCAGTACGGCGACGGGTCGAAGCAGCACGTGTGGATGCTCGCGATCGTCGGCGACCTCGCGGTGGCGGTCTTCGTGGAGGACGGCCACCGCGGCTCGGACACCGCCGGCCCGCTCATGGAGGACTTCCTGGCGGGCCTGTGACCGGTCAGGCGCCGTGCCTGTGCGGCACCCCGGCGACCAGCCCGCCGTCGACGACGAACTCTGACCCCGTGGAGTAGCTGGACTCGTCGCTCGCGAGGAAGACGATGGTCTGCGAGACCTCTTCGGGCCGTGCGCCACGACCGAGCGGGATGAGCAGGTCGCCCGCGTCGATCCCGGCGGTCATCGGCGTCTCGATGAACCCGGGGTGCACGGAGTTCACCCGCACGCCGTGCGGCCCGAGCTCGAGCGCGACCGACTTGGTGAGCCCGCGCACGCCGAACTTGGACGCGACGTAGCCGTGCAGGCCGCGGCTCCCGCGGAGCCCTTCGACGGACGAGATGTTGACGATCGACCCGGACCCTGCCTTCGCCATGACCGGCGAGACGGCCCGGATGCCGAGGAAGACCCCGGTGAGGTTGATGTCGATGATCCGGCGCCAGGCGTCGGTGTCGAACCCGGTGATCGGGCCGCCGTTCGCGATGCCGGCGTTGTTCACGAGCACGTCGACGCGGCCGAACTCCTCGAGGGTGAAGGCGACGGCCCGCGCCCACTCGTCCTCGCGGGTGACGTCGAGGTGCACGTAGCGGGCGACGTCGGTGCGATCGCCGTTGAGCTCGGCGGCGAGCGCCTCGCCCTTCGCGTCGTCGAGGTCGGCGACGACGACCTTGGCGCCCTCGGCGGCCAGCGCGCGGGCGTGGGTGACACCCATGCCCCCGGTCCCGCCGGTGACGATCGCGACCTTGTTGAAGACTCGGTTTCCGGTGCTGACGGCCGTGCCGGCGGTCATGCTGGCCTCCTTCGTGGTTCTGCTGCGAGTGGGTGCACCTGCCCGCCCGGGACCGAGACCGTCCCGGGACGGAGGGGACGTCAGGGGGACGGGGTGGTCCACCAGGCGGGCAGGGCGTCGTGGGCGACCCGGGCGAAGAACGCGGGGTCGCGGGGCGGGGGAGCGGCGAGCCAGACCTCGAGCGCGCCGACGGTGCCGAGCCCGACGTACGTCGCGAACGCGCGGGCGTAGCGGTCGACCTGTTCGGCGGGCGTGCCCGGGTCCAGGGGCATGAGGCCGGGGTGGGCGCGCAGGTGGTCGGTGAGGGTGCCCTTCACGTGATCGGCGAGCAGCCGGGCCAACGGGGCGCTGAGACCGCCCTCGAGGGCCCGCTCGTACACGGGCAGGTGCGCCTCGACGTGGGCCTGCAGCGCGCCGGTGTAGCGGGCCACGACCTGCTCGGCGTCGTCGTGGGTGGCGTGGGGGGTGACCTCTCGCACGGCGGCGTCGAAGCCGGTGCGGATGCGGTCGAGCTCGGCACCGAGGACGCGGGCCAGCAGGTCGGCCGGGCTGGCGGCGTGGTCGTAGAACGTGGCCCGGTTGATGCCGGCGCGCGCGGCGACGGCCGACGCGGTGAGGTCCGCGACGTCCTGCTCCGCGGCCAGCTCGAGGACGGCGGTGCGCAGGGCCTCCGAGGTCCGCTCGACCCGCTTGTCCACGCCTGTCACCTCCGCCGTCCGACGCTCTCGACGCTACGCCCGGGCAACAAGTTAGGCAACACCTGTCGCCTCATTCACGTCAGGCGGTGAACCGCTCCGCCCGCTCGCGCACGCGGCCGGCGCCGCGCCCGCCGTCGGCGTCGCGGTCCCACGTGTAGACCTCGGCGCCGGTGACGAACACGTGCTCGGCGCGCGAGCCGACGTCGAGCGGGTCGCCCGACCAGACGACGACGTCGCCGTCGAGCCCGGGCGTCAGCGCGCCGACGCGGTCGTCGAGGCCGAGGAACGACGCCGGGTTCACGGTGAGCGCCTCGAGCGCGACCTGCGGGTCCAGGCCCTCCTTCACGGCGAACGACGCCTGGTGCACGAGGAAGTTGATCGGCACCACGGGGTGGTCGGTCGTGATGGCGACGCGCACGCCGGCCTCGGCGAGGCGGGCGAGGTTGGCGATGTCGCGGTCGCGCAGCTCCACCTTGGAGCGCGACGTGAGCATCGGGCCGTAGATCACCGGCACGTCCCGCTCGGCGAGGACGTCGGCGATCGCGGCGCCGTCCGTGCCGTGGTTGACCACGAGCCGGTAGCCGAACTCGTCGGCGAGGCGCAGGGCGGTCGCGATGTCGTCGGCGCGGTGCGTGTGCTGGTCCCAGGCGAGCTCGCCCGCCAGGACCCGCGCCAGGGTCTCCTTGCCGAGGTCGCGCGCGAACGGCTCGCCCTTGGCCTCCGCCACGTCGCGCTGCGCGACGTAGTGCTGCGCGTCGAGGAACGCCTGCCGGATGACGGCGGCCACCCCCAGGCGGGTGGACGGCGCCTTCTTCTGGTCGCCGTACACGCGCTTGGGGTTCTCGCCGAGGGCCGACTTCACCGACACGGCCTCGCTGATCACCTGCTCGTCGACGGTGCGGCCGCCCCACGTCTTGATCGCCACCGACTGGCCGCCGATCGGGTTCGCCGAGCCCGGCTTCACGACGACGGAGGTCACGCCGCCCGCCAGCGCGTCGCGGAAGCCCTCGTCCTCGACGTTGATCGCGTCCAGCGCGCGCAGGTGCGCGCCGTCGGGACCGGTCTTCTCGTTGGTGTCGTCGCCGGCCCAGCCCTCGGCCTCCTCGTGCACGCCCACGTGCCCGTGCGCCTCCACGAAGCCCGGCAGCACCCAGCGACCGCCCGCGTCGAGCGTGCGCACGCCGTCGGGCACCGCGACGTCCGGCCCGACGGCGGCGATCACACCGTCGGTGATCAGGACGGTGCCGCCGTCGACCGGCAGCCCGTCGACCGGGACGACGTAGCCGTTCGTGATGGCGACGGACGAGCGGGCGGTGCGGATCGGAGAGGTCATGCCCGCCATCATGCCCCCGCTCCCGGGGCGCCGGCGGGGCCGTGGCTACAGGTAGTGCCCGACGGCGGGAGTCGGCTTCCAGCGCCCCGTCGCGGTGATGTCGAGGATGCGGCGCGTCGTCATGCCCTCGATGCCGTGCTCGAGGACGGCGCGGCGCGCGACCTCGCGGATCTCGGCTCCCGTGGCGCCGTCGAGGCTCCCGGCGATCGCCGCGAGGTCGAGGCCCTCGCCCTGGCGCGGCAGGTAGATCCTGAGGATGGAGACGCGGCCCTCCTGGCTCGGCAGCGGCACCTCGAGGATGGTGTCGAACCGACCGGGTCGCTTCACGGCCGGGTCGAGGGCGCCCGGGTCGTTGGTCGTCGCGAGGGTGAGGACGTCGTTGCGCACCCGCGCGCCGTCGAGCGCGTTGAGGAACTCCGAGAACCCCGACGAGCTGCGCATCTCCGCGGTCGCGACGCCGTCGATGTCCTCCATGACGACGAGGGTGGGGCCGAGCCGCTCGACCTCCTTGTAGAGGTTCTCCGACGCCTGCCGCAGCACGTCCGGCTCGACGATCATCACCGTCATCGCACCCGCGACCTCCGCCGCGAGGATCCGGCCGAGCTTGGTCTTGCCGACGCCGGGCTTGCCCGCGAGCAGCAGGCCGCGCGTCGTCGGCAGGCCGAGGGAGAGCAGGTCGGCGCGGCGCGTCGTCCCGGACGACAGGAACAGGTCCACCTCGCCCCAGACGGCGTCGGCGAGCACGAGGTCCGCGCGCGTCTCGTGCGTCGCGGGGACCGGCTCGAAGCCGACCTGGTTGCCGTAGCTGCTCACGGACACCTGAAGGATCCGGCCGCGGTACGGGTTGCCCTCTCCCTTGAGCGCGGCGAGGAAGTCGTCGAGCACCGACTCGGCGAGGTCACGACGGCCCTCGCCGGTGTAGACCGTGACGTCCGCGGGGTGGCCGCCGCACAGGTGGATCGCGACCGGCTCGTCGCGCAGGGTCCCCGAAGGGAAGAACGCCGACAGGTGGAACGGCACGGACACGGTGTGGTCCTCGCCGAGGCTCAGCGGCTGCCACTCCGGCGTCCGCCCGTGCGGGCCGAGGATCCGGTAGGCGCCCTCGTGCTCCGCCATCCAGCGGGCGAGGACGTGCCCGTGCAGCAGCAGCTGCGAGTCGGAGAGCCCGCGCTTCACCTCGGACATCCGGGCCTTCTTCACGCCCAGCTTGCGGGCCGCCCAGCCGGAGCTCGACGTCGGCGTGCCCTTCTTCTTCTTGCGCGGTGCGCCGAGGATCTCCGCGAGCACCCGGATCGTCTCGCGCACCTCGGTGGGGTACGGGCCGAGCTTCGGCCACAGCAGCCTGCCCTGCTGTTCCTCGGGCGTCGCGACGCCGTCCGTGGTCGTCCCCGAAGGCTTTCGCTCGCCCATGTCGCTCCCCGCGCTCCCCGCCGCCGTCCCCGGCGGAACGGCCCGCAGCACCCTATCTGCCCGCGCCGACGCCCTGCCTGCACCGACGCGGACCGAGCCGATACCGTCGGCCGCATGCCGACCCGACACCTGCACGTGCTGCGCCACGGCGCTGCGGACCCGTTCGGCGAGCTGACGGGGGAGGGTGAGCGGCAGGCGGAGCTGGCCGGCCGTCGTCTCGCCGCCCTCCCGATCGACGCCGTCTGGCACTCGCCCCTGCCCCGGGCGGTGCGGTCCGCCGAGGTGCTCGGTGCGGAGCTCCCCGGCGTCCCCGTCGCCGAGGCCCCCGAGCTCGTGGACCACGTGCCGTACCTGCCCGACCCGATGCCGCGCGCGTGGGCGGGGTTCTTCGACGGGTACGACGCCGCCGAGGCGGCCGAGGGAGCGCGGCTGGCCGCGGCGCTCACCGCCCGCTTCGCCCGGCCCGCCGACGTCGAGACGCACGAGGTGCTGGTCACGCACGCGTTCCAGGTCGCGTGGCTGGTGCGCGACGCGCTCGCCGCACCGCCGGAGAGCTGGCTGGGGCTGCCCTACGGCAACGCGGCCCTCACGACCCTCGAGTACCGCGACGACCGCAGCGCGTCCCTGATCGTCTACAACGACATGGGCCACCTGCCGCCCGAGCTGCGCTGGACCGGCTTCGGCCCGGCCGCGCGTCCCTGACGTCACACCGTCGTCGGCACGTTCTCCTCCAGCTCGGCGAGCCAGGCGGCGGCGGAGGCGTCGGACGGCATCCGCCAGTCCCCGCGCGGCGACAGCGAGCCGCCGGCGGCGACCTTGGGCCCGTTCGGGATGGCGGAGCGCTTGAACTGCGACGAGAAGTACCGCCGGAAGAACACGAGCTCCCACTGCCGGATGGTGGCCAGGTCGTAGGCGGAGCGCTCGTCGTGCGGGAAGTTCGGCGGCCACTCGCCGGCGTCGGGGTCGCGCCAGGCGTGCCAGGCGAGGAACGCGATCTTCGACGGGCGCAGCCCGTGCCGCAGCGTCCAGAACAGGGTGAAGTCCTGCAGGGCGTACGGCCCGATGGCGGCCTCCGTGGACTGCGGGGCCTCGCCCTCGCCGGCGGGCACCAGCTCGGGGGAGATCTCCTGCCCGAGGATCTCGAGGAGGAGCGTGTTCGTCTCCGCCTCGAACTGGCCGGAGTCCGCGACCCAGCGGATGAGGTGCTGGATGAGCGTCTTCGGCACGCCGGTGTTCACGGCGTAGTGCGACATCTGGTCGCCCACGCCGTAGGTGCACCAGCCCAGCGCGAGCTCGGACAGGTCGCCGGTGCCGAGCACGATGCCGCCGCGGTGGTTCGCCAGCCGGAACAGGTAGTCGGTGCGCAGCCCGGCCTGCACGTTCTCGAACGTGACGTCGTAGACCTTCTCGCCCGCGCCGTACGGGTGGCCGAGGTCGCGCAGCATCTGCTCGGCTGCGGGCCGGATGTCGAGCTCCTCGAAGTGCACGCCGAGCGACGTCGCGAGCCGGGTGGCGCGGTCCTTGGTCTCCGACGACGTCGCGAAGCCGGGCATGGTGACCGCGTGGATGTCGGTGCGGGGCCGGCCGAGCCGGTCCATCGCGCGGGCCGCGACGATCAGCGCGTGGGTCGAGTCCAGGCCGCCGGAGACGCCGATGACGATCTTCGGCTGCCCGATCGAGCGCAGCCGCTGCTCCAGCCCTGCGACCTGGATCGAGTACGCCTCGTAGCAGTCCTGGGCCAGGCGCTCCGGGTCGTCGGGGACGAACGGGAAGCGGTCCACCTTGCGGCGCAGGCCGACGTCGCCGGACGGCGGGTCCACCGTCCAGGTCACGGTGCGGAACCCCTCGACGCGCGCCCCGAGCGCGCGGCGGTTGTCGTCGAACGACCCCTGCCGCAGCCGCTCCTGGCGCAGCCGGTCGAGGTCGACGTCGGCCACGGAGCGCCGGGCGCCGTCGGGGAACCGCTCGGTCTCGGCGAGCAGGTCGCCCACCTCGTAGACCATCGTCTGGCCGTCCCACGACAGGTCCGTGCTGGACTCGCCCTGCGCCGCCGCGTACGCGTAGGCGGCGAGCCCGCGGTGCGACGCCGAGCGGACCATGAGCCGCCGGTCCTCCGCGCGCGCCACGGTGATGGGGCTCGCGGACAGGTTGAGCAGCACGGTCGCGCCGGCCAGGGCGGCCTCCGCCGACGGCGGCACCGGCACCCAGAGGTCCTCGCACACCTCGACGTGCACCACGAGGCCGGCGACGTCGTCGGCCGCGAAGAGCAGGTCCGGCCCGAACGGCACGGGCCCGTCGGCGAACGGCAGCGTCACCGTGGCGCCGCGCCGGTCGTCGCCGGGCGCGAACCAGCGCTTCTCGTAGAACTCGCGGTAGTTCGGCAGGTACGACTTGGGCGCGACGCCGAGCACGCGTCCGCCCTGCACGACGACGGCGCAGTTCAGCAGCCGGTTGCCCACCTCCAGCGGCGCCCCGACCACGAGCAGCGGGCGCAGGTCCGCGCTGGCCTCGACGATCGTCGCGAGGGCGTCCGACGTCGCCTCCAGGAGGGTGTCCGCGAGGTGCAGGTCGTCGATCGCGTACCCCGCGACGCAGAGCTCGGGGAAGACGGCGACCGCGACGCCGTCGTCGTGGCACGCGCGGGCCTCGGCGAGGATCGCGGCGGCGTTCGCGCGGGGGTCGGCGACGGTGACGGGGACGGTGCAGGCCGCCACGCGGGCGAAGCCGTGGGCGTAGGCCGAGGTGAAGTCCACACCCCGAGTGTAGGAACGCCGCCCGCGCCCGCGAGACGTGTCAGGTTCCGGAGCTGTCAGGGCCAGGGGCGCGTATACCTTCCCCTGGCCCTGACAACTTGCCACGCTCCGGAGTTGTCAGGGCCAGGGTCACGTATACCTTGCCCTGGTCCTGACAAGTCGCGAGGGCGGGTCGCTAGGGTCGGGCCGTGCACCCGAACCTCGCGCGACGCCGTCGCGCCCTCGTCGTCCTGCTCGCGGCCGTGCTGACCCCGGTGCTCGGCGTCGCCGTCGCGCAGCCCGCCAGCGGGCACGACCGGCTCCTCTCGTCCGACCCGGCCGACGGCGCCACCGTCGACGAGGCGCCCGCGGAGCTCACCCTCGTGTTCAGCGCCGACGTGCTGGCCGCGGGGGCCCAGGTGGCGGTCACGACGTCGGACGGCACGGTCCCGGCGGAGGTCGCCGTCGACGGCGACGAGGCCGTCGCCGCGCTGCCCGACGAGCTGCCCGGCGGCGACTGGGACGTGTCGTGGCGGGTCGTCTCCTCCGACGGCCACCCGATCGAGGGCGAGCTGGCGTTCACGGTGGCGGGCGCCGCGACGCCGTCGCCGAGCCCGAGCCCGTCCGACCCGCCGACGACCAGCGCCTCCCCGAGCCCGACGACGTCGCCGGACACCACGACGTCCTCGGGGCACGCGCACGGCGGCGGGGGCACGCCCGGCGTCGAGCTGAACGCGGACGGCGAGGCGGGGTGGGCGACGGCGTGGCTGTTCCCCGTGGCCGTGCTGGCGGTGGTGGGCGTGGCGGCCGCGGTCCTGCTGCAACGGCGCCGCCGCGCCGCCGACGGGACGGGCGAATCGCACGAACCGGGCGAGACCCCCGGCGACGACGGCGGCCCGACCCCCTGAGCCGTCCTCGACCATGCGATCTGTCCCGTCATGACGGCAGATACCGGGACAGATCACGTGCTCGAAAGGTTCCCGATTCGAGGTGTCCGGCACGCCACGCGCGGAAAAGTCGCAGGAATCCGCGGATGTTCCCTAGTGTGTTCCCCGTCCTCCCGGCGCGAGCCGGGGTGGCGTACGAACGTGACGACGCGCGGGTCGCGTGCGTCGTGAACCGGAGAAGGGATGCACATGTCGCTGAACAAGTCCGAGCTGGTCTCGGCCATCGCCGGCAAGGCTGAGCTCAGCAAGGCGGACGCGGACAAGTTCCTCAGCGCCTTCCAGGAGGTGCTCGAGGAGTCGCTCGCCAAGGGCGAGGCGGTCAAGGTCACGGGTCTGCTCTCGGTCGAGCGCGTCGAGCGCGCGGCCCGCACCGGCCGCAACCCGCGCACGGGCGAGGAGATCCAGATCCCCGCCGGCTTCGGTGTGAAGATCAGCGCCGGCTCGCTGCTGAAGAAGGCCGTCGCGAAGTGATCCTTCGCTGACACGACGCGTCGTGTCAGCCTCCGGAGGCCCGCCGCTCGCATCGTGCGAGCGGCGGGCCTCCGGCGTTCCCGGACCCGGGCTCGGGCGGCACCCGGCGCGTGGCGTCTGGATCGAGTCCGTCGGCGTCCCGGTCGGCCCGGGCGCCGCCACGCGTTGTTGCGACGAGCATGACGACGAACCCGATCGACACCGCCGCGGCTCCCGCACCCGCCGCGACGCCGACCATGACACCGGACACGACGCCGGAAACGACGCCGGCTCCGGCAGCGCCCGGCCCGCTCCCGCGCCGCCGCGCCGCGCTGGCGCTGGCCACGATGTTCCTGGGCAGCTTCTCGCTCGTGACGGCGGAGTTCCTGCCGCCCGGGGTGCTCACCCCGGTGGCGCAGGACCTCGGGGTCTCCGAGGGCGTGGTGGGCCTCTCCGTGAGCGCCACGGCCCTGACGGCGCTGCTCACGGCCCTGGTGCTGGGCTCCCTGTTCCCGCGCACCGACCGCCGCACGCTGCTCGTGGTGCTCGCGCTGGGCGCGGTCGCCTCGAACGTGCTGGTGGCGCTGGCGCCGAGCATCGGCGTGCTCATGGCGGCCCGGCTGCTGCTGGGGGCGGCGCTCGGCGGCTACTGGTCGATGTCGCTGGTCATCGCGACGCAGCTGGTCCCGGCGGACCGGGTGGGCAAGGCCATGATGGTGGTCAACGCCGGGACGACGGTCGCCACGGTGGCCGGTGTGCCCCTGGGCGTGATCCTCAGCGCCGTTGCCGGCTGGCGGGTCGTGTTCGTGGCCGCCGCGGTGGTCACGGTGGTGACGGCGGTCGCGATGCGCGTCGCCCTGCCCCCGGTGGCGCCGACGCCGGGCATCGGCTGGTCGGCGACGGGCCGGGCGCTGCGGTCGCCGGGCGTCGCGCTGGGACTGGTGGCGATCGTCGCGGTCATCGGCGGGCACTTCGCCGGCTACACGTACGTGCGGCCCGCGCTGTCGCTGCTGCCCGGTGCGGACGTCGGGACGGTCGCGGTGCTGCTCGCGCTGTTCGGCGCGGGCGGCCTGGTCGGCAACTTCGCGATCGGGGCGCTCGTCGACCGGCACCTGGCGGTGCTGCTCCTCGCGGTCCCCGTGGCCGTCGGCGCGAGCGTCGCCGCCGTCGGGCTGGCGTCCGCCGTGCCGCTGCTCGTGTACCCCGCGGTCGTGGTCTGGGGCGCGGCGTTCGGCGGCATCCTCAACGTGGTGCAGGTGTGGATCACGCGGATGATGCCGGACCAGGTCGAGGCGGGCAGCGGGCTCGTCGTCGCGGCGTTCCAGACGGCGATCATCCTCGGCTCCGCGGTGGGCGGCGTCGGCGTCGACTCCGTGGGGGTCGGCTGGACCTACCTCGTGGCCGCGGTGGCCGCCGTCGTGGGCGGGGTCCTGGTGCGCAGCACGCTGTCGCGGCGGTACTCGGACGGCGTCGCGCCCGTGTGACGGCGGAAGGCGCGGCCGAACGCCGTGTCCGAGCCGTAGCCCAGGCGGCGGGCGATCGTCGCGACCGGCAGGTCGCCCGCCGTCAGCAGGCAGCGCGCGTGCGCCACGCGCACCTGCGCCAGGTACCGCCCGGGCGTCAGCCCCGTCGCCGAGCGGAACCGGGCGGCGAAGCCGGACCGGGACGCGAGCGCCACGCGGGCCAGGTCGTCCACCGTCCACTCGCGGCCCGGGTCGGCGTGGATCGCCGCGACGGCGCTCGCCAGGCCCGGGTCCTCGCGCTGCATCAGCCAGCGGGCGGGGGCGCAGCCGCGCGCGTACCAGGCGCTGATCGCCATCGACGCGACGAGCGTGACGACCCGGTCGCCCAGCACGCTGCGCGGGGCGCGGTAGTCCTCCACCAGCGAGCGCAGCATCGTCGCGGCCGTCGGCTCGGTCTGCGGCAGCTCGGTGAGCAGCACGACGCCGGGCAGCACGCCGGCGCCGTCGTCCGCCCCGACCGGCGCGACCCGCACGCACCTCACGGCCGCGTCGGAGAGCGCGTGCACCTCGAAGCGCGGGCCGTGCGGCAGGAACAGGAAGTCGCCGGGCGCGAGGTCGGCGACGTCGCCCACGCCGCGCACGCGCACCAGGCCGTCGGTGACGAGCAGGAGCGCGGCGTCCCCGGAGGTGTGCTCCGCCCACTCGCCGGCCGCGAGCGCGTGCCGGGAGCGCGCCACGAAGCGCCACTGCAGCCCCGCGAGCACGCGGTCGAGCTCTTCGGCGGCGGCCGACGCCGCGGTGGCGCCCGGCCCCTCGGAGCCGACGGGGCACGACGGCGTCGGCAGGTCCGTCACGGTCATCGCGCCTCCCCGGGCGCGACGACCGGCGCGTCCGGCCCGGGCCCTCCAGGAGCATGCCACGCGGGGCACGCGCGTGCGCGACCGTCCCGGCCGCCCGCACCGGCGGGGTCGGCGGGCCCGTCGCCCCGCCGGATCTCGCGTTCGGAGGGCGGTCGTGACTACGCTCCGGGGGATGCGGCGCGACGACCTGGAGAACGTTCTCGACCCGAGCCCGTCGCAGCTCGCGCTGCTGGCCGCCGCGGAGCGGCTCGTGGCCCGGTCCGGCTTCGAGGGCGCGAGCTCGCGGGCGATCCTCCGGGAGGCGGGGCACCGCAACAACTCGGCCGTGACGTACCACTTCGGGTCCCGGGAGACGATGCTCGACGCGCTCTACCACTGGCGCAGCAGGCCGATCAACGAGCACCGCGCGCGCCTGGTCGCGGAGCTCGTCGCCGACGGGCGGGAGCGGGACCCGGAGGCGCTGGTGCGGGCGTACGTGGTGCCGTTCGTGACGGCGGTCCAGGAGCTCCGCCCCAGCTCCTGGGCCCGCTACACGCAGGCCGTGCTGCAGGACCGGCCGCTGGTGTTCATGGACTGGGTGCGGCGCGACGTGAAGCGCTACGAGGGCGTCGACGTGCCCGTGGTCGGCACCCTCGACCTGCTCGACCGCATGCGCGCGGTGGCGTGCGACGGCGTCGAGCCGCTGGCCGCCCTGCGCGTCGCGACGGTCTCGCGCGCCGTGGCCGCGGCCGTGGCCGCGTGGGAGGCGGACGACGAGCGGGGCGACCTCGACGTCCCGCCCCTCGACGTCCTCGCCGACCAGCTGGTGCGCTCCGCCACGGGGATGCTCACCGCCTGACCGCGGGCTGCCCCGCGACCAGGCGGTGAGCGGTGACGCCGTCCCCCCGGACCGGCGTCAGCTCTCGGCCGCCGCCGTCGCGTGGCGGCGCGACCACCGCAGCAGCAGCCCGCCCGCAGTGACCAGGAGCAGCGCGCCCAGCGCGGCCGCGCCGACGTCGGCGCCGGTCACCGGGAGGGTCCCCGTGCCGTCCGTCGTGGCGGGTCCGTCGCCCGGCGCCGCGGGTCCGTCGCCCGGCGAACCGGGGTCGGGCAGGGGCGCGGTCGGGCTCGCGGACGGGTCGGGCGACGGGCTCGGCGTCGGGGTCGCCTCCTGCGTCGCGAGCACGAAGTCGAGCCCGGTCACCTCGCCCCCGACGACCTCGAACGGCAGGGACTCCTCGCCCTCGACGACGTAGCCGTCGGGCGGGGTGACCGTGGCCGTGTACTCGCCGTCCGGCAGGTCGGCGGTCCACGTGCCCTCCTCGTCGGTGACGACGGTCGCGACCTCCGCGCCGTCCGCGTCGGTGACGGTCACCTCGGCGTCCGGGACCGGGTCGCCCTCGGTGTCGGTGACGGTGCCGCCGACCGGCTGGGTCGGCGGCACCACGACGTCCCGCGCGAGGGCGAAGTCGACGCCGGTCACGTCGTCGGTGCCCACGGTGACGTCCCGCGTGGCCGGACCGTCCACGGTGTAGCCGTCCGGGGCCTCGACGGTCACGCTGCGGTCGCCGGGAAGCACGTCCTCGAACGTGTAGGTGCCGTCGGCCGCGGTGGTCGTCGTGCGGTCGCCGAGGGTCACGACGACCCCCGCCACCGGGTCCCCGCCCGCCGTCACGGTGCCGGAGACGGCTGCCGGCCCCCGGACGACGAAGTCGTTGCCGGTGCTGGCCTCCTCCTGCCCGACCTCGACGGTGAGGTTCGGCGGTGCGCCGGTGACCGTGTACCCCTCGGGCAGGTCGCCGACCGAGAACTCGTACTCCTGCGGCTGCTCGTTCTCCACGTCCCAGGCGACATCGTCCACGAGGTACTCGCCGCGCGAGCTCGTGACGGCCGTGATCGGCTCTCCGCCACCCACCGGCGTCAGCGTCACGGTGGCGCCGGGCACGGGGTTGCCGTCGTCGTCGAGCACGGTGCCGCTGACGGCGACGGGCTCGATGTCGCGGGCCTGGAAGTCGGCGACGCCGTCCGCGTCGCTGAGGTCGACGTCGTCCACGACCGCCGACCCCACCGCGACGAGGCCGAACGGGTGGTCGTCCGACGGGCCCGGCAGCTCGGTCAGCTCCACCCGGTAGCCCGGTGCGGCGGTGTAGCCCTCGAAGGCGTACGTGCCGTCGGCGGCCGAGGTGGTGGTGGCGAGCGCGGTGCCGTCGGGGCCGAAGAGCGTGAGCGTCGAGCCCTCCAGCGGGCCGCCGTCGTCGAGCGTGACCGTGCCCGTGACGTCGCGCGCGAGCGAGGCGAACCACGTCTGGTAGACGGGGAAGCCGGACCGCCAGGAGAACTCGATCGTCAGGCTCGTGACCGGCACGGTCGGCCGGAACCAGCCGCTCGCGCCGTTGGTGTCGGTGGCGGTCGGGTTGCCCATGAGGGTGACGGTGGCGGGGTCCCAGGTGGGTACCTCGGTGTCGGTGCACGACGGCGTGCCCGCGCCCTGGCAGTAGTTGAAGGCGCCCTGGAAGCCCAGCTCGGTGGCGGTGAGCGGCTGCCCGTCCGCGCCGAGCGCGCGGACGGTCGCGCTGTCGGCGTCGATGTCGCCGAGCACGAACGCCCAGCCGCCGGCCGGGGTCGGGCTCCCGAAGGTGTAGGTCGTGGTGGACGGCGTCGTCGCACGGTCGGCCTGCGGCCGCAGGTTGACGTACGCCTGGTCGCGGCTGGAGCCGAACACCTGGCCGGGCGGCGTCGAGGCGGCGAGCCACGACGAGGCGCCCGAGACCACGCCGACGCCGCCGCGGGAGTCCGAGGTCATGGAGGCCGCGGGGAAGCCGCCCGCGGGCAGCTGCATCGTCGTCGACCAGTCGCCGGCGGTGCCGGCGAGCGGCTCCCACCCCGCCCAGCCGGCGGTCGTCGCCGCGGTGGCCGTCGCGGGTGCCACGACGGCGGTGAGAGCGGCGAGCGACGCCGCCGCGAGAGCGCTGAGGATCCCCCTGGCACGGTTCACGAGGTCACCGTATGAGGCAAGTGTCTTGACCGCGCGGCGGGGCGCGGCGACATGAGGCGCCTCAGAGGTCGCCCGTCTTCTCCAGCCGCTTCATCGCCACCCAGCCGATCGGGACGCGGGCCCAGTAGGTGACGACGCGGTAGAGCATGGTCACCGTGACGGCGAGGGACGCCGGGATGCCGGCGGCGGTGAGCCCGGCGATGAGGGCGCCCTCGACGCCGCCCAGGCCGCCGGGGGTGGGCACCATCGCGCCGACGGAGTTGCCGACCAGGTAGATCACCGCGACGTCGACGAGATCGAGCGACTGGCCGAACGCGGCGAGGGCGGCGTCGAACGCCAGCACGTAGCCCAGCGTCATGACGACGTTGCCCCCGAGGCCCAGCGCGAGCCGGCCGGGCTGCCCCAGCATCTGCGACAGCCGGGGCCACACCTGCTCCAGCGTCGGACGGGCCTTCTCCCACGCCCACCGGCGCACGGCCGGCACCAGGAGGGTCGCGACGACGGCGACGGCGACGCCCGTGATGGCGAGCAGCACCGTGGTGGACGGCAGCTCGATGAGGCCGCCGGAGCCGGTGGACAACGACAGCACGACCAGCAGCAGCACCGTGACGACGAACTGCGACAGCTGCACCAGCGCGACGGTCGCGACCGCCATCGGCGTGGACACGCCGCGCCGGGTGAGCATGCGCAGGTTGAGCGCCGCCGGCCCGATGCCGGCGGGGGCGGCGAGCGCGACGAACGACCCGGCCATCTGCGTGAGCGTGGCGCGCCACAGCGGCAGCTTCTCCGGGGAGAAGGCGCTGAACGTCAGCGCGGCGCCGAACCAGGTGACGGCGCCGAGCAGGAACGACGCCGCGACCCACCACGGGTTCGCCTCGGTGATCGCGGAGGCGATCTCCTCGAAGTTCAGGGTCGTGACGATCACCGTGACGGCGACGATCGTCAGCGCGAGCGTGATGACCGTGCGCGCGCCGAAGCGCGTGATGTTCTGCGGTTGCACGTCCGCCTGCGGCAGCCGCTCGACGAGCGCCTCGCGCAGCTCGTCCAGCAGGCCCTTCGCGCGCCGCACCTCCTCGCGCGTCGGGCTGGGCAGCGCGATGGACTGCAGCAGCGGCCCGATGGCGGCGATGTCCTCGTCGGGCAGGGCCCGCACCGCCGAGGCGAGCGCGCGGCGCGCGCCGACCCGCAGGGCCAGCAGCGCGAGCATCTGCGTGAGGTCCAGCCGCCGCGACAGGGTGCCCGACGCGATCTCGCCCTGCTCCCAGCCGGTGAGCCACACGTGCGGTGCGCCGGAGAGGTCGCGGTGCACCAGCACGACGTCGGGCGTCAGGGCGTGGTGGGTGAGCCCGGCGTCGTGCGCCCGCCGCAGCTGCTCCCACGCCTGGGCGAGCACCGCGTCGCCGCGGTGGCCGTCGAGGTCGTCCGGCTCGAGGTCGCGCAGCGAGACGGCGCCGCGCGCGTGCTCCTGCACCATCACGACGGAGTCGTCGGCGACGCCGATGCCCTCCAGCCGCGGGGTGCGCACGCCGGCCGCCTGGGCCGCGTAGGCGAGCAGCGCGGTGCGCTCGGCCGCGGCGCGCAGCGAGATCGCGGCGCGGCCCTCGAGGCCGCGCAGCCGCAGCGCGCGCCACAGCCGCTGCACCGTGGTCAGCACCTGGCGGTCGCCGTCGAGCACGACGACGTCGCGGCGGGGCTCGCCGTCGCCCGTGAACAGCGCGTACACCCGGTTGTCGCCCGACCGCGTGAGGGCCACCGCCGCCGCGTCCGCCGTCGTGGGGTCCTGCGGCAGGGTCACCTCGTCGTCCGTGGCCTCGCCCACCTCGTCGCCGTCGGCGTCGTAGGACGCCACCGGGTCCTCCGGCACGGCGGTCGCGTGGTCGGCGTCCGCCTCGTCGTCGACGACGGCGGAGACGTCGCGCACCCGCACCAGCGCCGTCGGGTGGAACCCGGCGCGTCGCACGGCCGCCACCAGGTCGGCGCCGTACGCGCGCTCGCTGCGCACGCCGGACACGTACTGGACCGCCTGCCCCGCGAGGCGGCCGAGCAGCAGGGCGACGAGCACGCCGGGCAGCGACACCTGCCCGGTGATGAGCACGATGAACAGCGCCAGGTACAGCACGTTCCACGACCAGCGCACCGTGCGCCGGCGGGTGCGCGGGCCGGCCGTGGTGAGCAGCCCGGCGATCGCGGCGACGTAGCCCGGGATGGTGAGCTGCCACGCCCCGTCGCGGAACACCGACAGGCCCCGTACCAGCTCGTCGCTGCCGAAGTTGGCGATGGTCAGGGCCGTGACGACGCCGAGCACCAGGCCCAGGGCCGCCGCGCAGATCGACTCCACCACCTGCCGGCCGAGCCGGCGCCAGCCCAGCTCGACCAGCACGGCGGCGGGCACGAAGAGGGTGACGAGGCCCTCGAGCACCTGGACCGGGATGAACAGGATGCGCGCCAGGAGCGAGCTGAAGGTCTGCACGTCCTGGGTGACGCCCTCGGTGGTGGCGTGCGCGACCACCGACAGCACCAGCACGAGGGCCACGCCCAGGGCGCTGACCACCATGCCGAGCATGTCGGACGGGTGCCGCACCCGGGCCTCGGGGGTGTCGACCACGCGCACGAGGTCGGTCGGCGTGCTCTGGTCGGAGGCGTCGCCGCCGAGCAGCGCCTGCAGCGGGCCGGTCGGCGGCGCGGCCTCACCCGAAGGGCTCCGGTGCGACGGATCCCCAGCAGGACCCGCGGTGCTCGCTCCGGACATGCCGGAAAGTCTAGGTGGAACCGGGCCTCACGGCCTGTGACACGAGGCAGAGAGCGGTGGTAGGTTCCCGGACCACGATGCCAACCCGCGTCCGGGTGTGACCCATACCCGTGACGGGGGCGACACGACGGTGTGCTAGAAACGCCCGCATCGTGACGAGTCCGCGGCCACCCGCCGCGGCCGGCCTGGACGAAGGGGACCACGACCATGAGTGCCATCAGAGGCTCGCGACGGCTGATTGCCGGCGCCGCAGGAACGGCAGCGCTCGCGCTGGTGCTGACCGCGTGCGGCGGTGGCTCCGGCGACAGCGGGAGCGGCGACGGCGGCGGCAGCGCCGAGTCGATGGTCATCGGCACCACGGACAAGATCACGTCGCTCGACCCGGCCGGGTCGTACGACAACGGGTCGTTCGCGGTGATGAACCAGATCTACCCGTTCCTCATGAACACCCCGTACGGCAGCCCGGACGTGGAGCCGGACATCGCGGAGTCCGCGGAGTTCACGGCGCCCACGGAGTACACGGTGAAGCTCAAGCCGGGGCTCAAGTGGGCCAACGGCAACGACCTCACCTCGTCGGACGTGAAGTTCACCTTCGACCGTCAGCTCGCGATCGCGGACGAGAACGGCCCGTCGTCGCTGCTGTACAACCTCGACTCGGTGGAGACGCCGGACGACACCACCGTCGTGTTCAAGCTCAAGAGCGAGAACGACCAGATCTTCCCGCAGATCCTGTCGTCCCCCGTCGGCCCCATCGTGGACGAGGACGTCTTCTCGGCCGACGCCGTGACGCCGGACCAGGAGATCGTCGACGGCAAGGCGTTCGCCGGCCAGTACTCGATCACGAGCTACAAGGCCAACGAGCTCATCAGTTACGAGGCGTACGACGGCTACGAGGGCGTCCTCGGCGCGGCCAAGACGCCGAAGATCGCCGCCAAGTACTTCACGGACGCCTCGAACCTCAAGCTCGAGGTGCAGGACGGCTCGGTGGACGTCGCGTTCCGGTCGCTGTCGCCCACGGACATCGAGGACCTGCGCGGCGACGACGCGGTGAAGGTCGTCGACGGGCCCGGCGGCGAGATCCGCTACATCACGTTCAACTTCAACACCCAGCCCTACGGCGAGAAGCAGTCGGACGCCGACCCGAAGAAGGCGACCGCGGTGCGCCAGGCCGTCGCCGACCTCATCGACCGCGAGGCGCTGGCCGACCAGGTCTACAAGGGCACCTACACCCCGCTGTACTCCTTCGTCCCCGAGGGCCTGACGGGTGCCACGGAGCCGCTCAAGGAGATGTACGGCGACGGCCAGGGCGGTCCGGACGCCGACAAGGCGAAGACGACCCTCGAGGACGCCGGCGTCACCACCCCGGTCGAGCTGAACCTGCAGTACTCGAACGACCACTACGGCCCGTCGTCGGGCGACGAGTACGCGCTCATCAAGGACCAGCTCGAGGAGAGCGGCCTGTTCAAGGTCAACCTGCAGACCACCGAGTGGGTGCAGTACTCCAAGGACCGCACGGCCGACGTCTACCCGGCCTACCAGCTCGGCTGGTTCCCGGACTACTCGGACGCGGACAACTACCTCACGCCGTTCTTCCTCAAGGAGAACTTCCTGGGCAACCACTACGTGAACCAGGACGTGGAGGACATGATCCTCGAGCAGGCCGTCACGGCCGACGAGGCGAAGCGCACCGAGCTGCTGGGCCAGATCCAGGAGGCCGAGGCCAAGGACCTGTCGACCGTCCCGTACCTGCAGGGTGCGCAGGTCGCGGTGACCGGCGCCGACGTCACGGGCACCGAGGACACGCTCGACGCGTCGTTCAAGTTCCGCTACGCCGCGCTGGCCAAGGGCTGAGAGACGGACTGAGCTCTTCCCGTGGCTGCTCGTAGCACGGCAGGAAGCGCACTGGGACGCTACATCCTGGTGCGCTTCCTGCTCATCATCCCCACCGTGTTCATCCTGGTCACCACCGTCTTCGTGCTCATGCGCGCGACCGGTGACCCCATCACCGCCGCGCTGGGCGGCAAGCTTCCACCCGATCAGCTCACCGAGCTGATCCATGCGGCCGGCTACGACCGACCCATCGTGGTCCAGTACTGGGAATTCCTCACCGGCATCTTCTCCGGCGACTTCGGCACCACGATCAGCGACAACCGGCCCGTCACCGAGGTCCTCACCACCTACGGCACGGCCACCCTGGAGCTCGCCTTCTACGCGGTGCTCGTGGCGCTCGTCCTCGGCGTCCCGTTCGGCATGGTCAGCGGCTACTTCCGCGACCGGCTGCCCGACGCCGTCCTGCGCATCCTCGCGATCCTCGCGTACGCGACCCCGGTCTTCTTCGCCGGGCTCATCCTCAAGCTCGTGTTCTCCGTCTGGCTGGGCTGGTTCCCGGTGGCCGGCCGGGTGTCCACCGACGGGGAGATCGCGATGCAGATCGCCGGGGCGGACTCGGGCTTCATGCTGGTCGACGCTTTCAAGACCGGCGATCCTGAGGTCGTGCTCGACGTGCTGTCGCACGCCGCGCTGCCGGCCATCACGCTGGGCCTGCTCACCGCCGGGGTGTTCCTGCGCCTCGTGCGCACCAACATGATCGGCACCCTCGGCACGGGGTACATCGACGCGGCGCGGTCGCGCGGTGTGAAGGAGACCCGCCTGGTCCGCAAGCACGCGTGGCGTCCGGCGCTCATCCCGATCATCACCGTGGCCGGCATGCAGGTCGCGATGCTGCTCGTGGGTGCGGTGCTCACCGAGACCACGTTCGAGTGGCGGGGCCTCGGGTTCCAGCTCTCGGAGTACCTGCAGGCGCGCGACTTCGTCGCCGTGCAGGGGATCGTCGTGCTGATGGCCGTGGTCGTGGCGGTGACGAACTTCCTCGTGGACGTCATCGCCGCCCTGATCGACCCGAGGGTGAGGTACTGATGAGCACCGCTGGGACTCCTGACGCCCCCGAGGTCGTCACCGTCGGCACCGAGGGCGTGGCCCCCGAGCACGTCGGCGGCCGGGGCGCCTGGTTCAAGAAGATGCTCGTGGTGCACCAGGTGCGCCAGAGCGTGGGCCTGCAGCGCGGGATGCTCGTCGCGGGGCTCGTCCTGACGGCCGTGTTCGTGCTGGTCGCGGTGTTCGCGCCGCTGCTCGCCCCGTACGGGTGGTCGCAGCTGCGCGACCTCGACGGCGCGTTCGGCGCGCAGATGCCGCCGAGCGCCGAGCACTGGTTCGGCACCACCGTGGGCGGGTACGACGTGCTGTCCCGCGTGATCTGGGGCGCGCGCACGGCCCTGCTGGTCGTGCTGGTGGCGGTGCTGTCGTCGATCGTCGTCGGCGTGCTGCTGGGCCTGGTGTCCGGGTACTTCGGCGGCTGGCTCGACCGGCTGCTCGTGGTGGTCGCGGACGCGATCTACGCGTTCCCGTCGCTCCTGCTCGCGATCCTGCTCGCCATCGTCATCTCGGGCGGGCAGTCGAGCATGTGGGGCGGCATCCTCGCCGCCGCGCTGTCGATCACGGTGGTGTTCGTCCCGCAGTACTTCCGGGTGGTGCGCGCCGAGGTGGTGCGCATCAAGGCGGAGGCGTTCGTCGACTCCGCGCGGGTGCTCGGCACCGGGCACTGGCGCATCATGACGCGGCACGTGCTGCGCAACTCCACGCGCACGCTCCCGCTCATCGTCACCCTCAACGCCTCGGAGGCGATCCTCACGCTCGCCGGCCTCGGCTTCCTCGGCTTCGGCATCGAGCCGACCGCGGCGGCGGAGTGGGGCTACGACCTGCAGCGCTCGCTCGCCGACGTCACCTCCGGCATCTGGTGGACGGCCCTGTTCCCGGGCCTCGCGATCGTGCTCGCGGCGATGGGCATGACGCTCACGGGCGAGTCGCTCAACGACCTGGCCGACCCGCGCCTGCGCTCGCGTGCCCGCTCGGGTCAGGTGGCCGGGGCGGTCGCGGCGACGTCGGTGGAGGCGGACGCCTCCGACCCGGAGAGCCCGGCCTCCGCCGAGCACCGCGAGAACCCGAAGGGAGGCGACGCATGAGCGCCGAAGCATCGAACAGCGCCGTCGCGTCGAACGGCGCCGTCGCGACGATCACCGACCTCGCGGTCTCGTTCGCCACGGACGCCGGCCCCGTGCGGGCCGTCGACGGCGTGAGCCTCGACGTCCAGCCCGGCGAGGTGCTCGCCGTCGTCGGCGAGTCCGGCTCGGGCAAGACCGTCACGGCCAAGACCATCCTGGGCCTGCTGCCGGAGACGGCCACCACGAGCGGCGCCGTCGTCCTCGCGGGGCGCGACGGCGCGACGACGGACGTCGTGAACGTCTCCGCGGCGAAGCTGCGCCAGGTGCGCGGCCGCGACGTGGCGATGGTGTTCCAGGAGCCCTCCAGCGTGCTCAACCCCGTGTACACGGTGGGGTGGCAGATCGCCGAGGGCATCCGGGCGCACGGTGACGTGTCGAAGAAGGAGGCGCGACGGCGGGCGATCGAGGTGCTCGGCACGGTCGGCATCCCCGACCCGGAGCACCGCGTGGACCACTACCCGCACCAGTTCTCGGGCGGGCAGAAGCAGCGCATCGTCATCGCGATGGCGCTGGTGCTGGGGCCGGGCCTCATCGTCGCGGACGAGCCGACGACGGCGCTGGACGTCACCGTCCAGGCCGAGATCCTCGACCTGCTGCGCCACCTGCGCGACGAGACCGGCACCGCCATCGTGCTCATCACGCACAACATGGGCGTGGTGGCCGACCTGGCCGACCGCGTCGCCGTGATGTACCAGGGCAAGGTCGTGGAGCAGGCGCCGGTCAAGGACCTGTTCGCGGACCCGCAGGCCGACTACACGAAGGCGCTGCTCAAGGCCGTGCCGCGCGTCGGGGAGGGCACCGCCCGCGCCGTCGAGCGCGCGGCCGCCCGCCCCGAGGGGTGGGAGGCGTCGGAGCCGGTGGTGCGGGCCGAGGGCCTGACCATCACGTACCCCGGCCGGTTCCGGCAGCCGGCGTTCACCGCGGTGGACGGCGTGGACCTCGCGATCCGCCCCGGCGAGGTGCTGGGGCTGGTGGGGGAGTCGGGCTCGGGCAAGACGACCATCGCCCGCGCCATCGCCGGCCTCACGCCCGTGAGCGGCGGGTCGCTGCAGGTGCTCGGCACCGAGATGCGCGGCGCCAAGGGGCGTGACCTCAAGGCGATGCGCCCGCGGATGGGGTTCGTGTTCCAGGACCCGGCCACGTCGTTCAACCCGCTGCTGACCATCGCCGAGTGCGTGGCCGAGCCGCTGGTGGTGCACGGGCGGGCGCGCAGCCCGGAGGCGGCCCGCGGCCGCGTCGACGAGCTGCTCGAGGCGGTGCAGCTGCCGCGCAGCTACGGCGACCGGTTCCCGCACGAGCTGTCCGGCGGGCAGCGGCAGCGCGCGTCGCTGGCGCGCGGCCTGGCGCTCGACCCGGAGCTGCTCGTCGCGGACGAGCCGACGTCGGCGCTCGACGTGTCGGTGCAGGCGCGGGTGCTGGAGCTCTTCGCCGAGCTGCAGAAGGAGCTGGGCTTCGCCTGCCTCTTCGTGTCGCACGACCTGGCCGTCGTGGACCTCCTCGCCGACCGGATCGCGGTGCTCTACCGCGGGCACCTGGTCGAGGAGGGCACGGGCGAGCAGGTGCTGGGCGCCCCCCGCGAGACCTACACCAAGCAGCTGCTGGCCTCGCTGCCGGTGCCCGACCCGGAGGCGCAGGCCGCGCACCGGGAGGGCCTGCACGCCCTGCGTGCCGCGAGATAGAGAACCCCTCCCCGCGAGATAGAGAACCCCTCCCCGCGAGATAGAGAGGTCGGGACGACGCCGCCACCGGTGGCGACGTCCCGACCTCTCTATCTCGCGGGGAGGGGTTCTCTATCTCGCGGGCTACAGGCCGAGCGCGTCCTTCCACTCCTGGGGCAGGAGCGCGTAGCCGACGAACGCGACGACGTCGAGCAGCGTGTGCGCGACGACGAGCGGCACGACGCGCTGCCGCCCCCACCGGCTGGTGTAGAACCACGAGAAGACGACGCCCATCACGACGTTGCCGAAGAACGGCCCGATGCCCTGGTACAGGTGGTAGGAGCCGCGCAGCAGCGAGCTCCACACGACGAACCACAGGCGGGACCAGCCGAGGTCGCGGGTGCGCTCGTGCAGGTAGGCGACGGCCACGACCTCCTCGAGCAGCCCGTTCTGCAGGGCGGCGACGACCAGCACCGGCACCGTCCACCAGTGCTCGTTCAGCGCGCTGGCCTGCACCTGGACCGTGATGCCGAGCACGCGCCCGAGGGCGTAGAAGGCGAGCCCCGGGATGCCGATGGCGGCCGCGAGCGCGAACCCCCACGCGACGTCCCGGCCGGGCCGCGCGTCCTCGAGGCCCCAGTCGAGACCGATCCGACGGCGCGTGCCCCGCCATGTCGCGCCTGCCCGGCCGCTGAGCAGGTACAGCGCCAGCGCGACCGGGACCAGCGCGAAGAAGATCCCCAGGAGCTGGTACGTGAGGTCGAGCAGGGACCGGTCGGACTGGCTCGCGTTGAGGGTGGCGGACTGGTCCGCGAGCGGCGTCTCCGCCGTGAGCCGCGCGACGATGTTGACCAGCGCGTACACGCCGCTCTGGCCCAGGCTGAGGCCCAGCACGATCCAGATCTCGGCGGTCGTCCGGCGGCGCGCGCCGGGCGTCGTGGCGGGGGCGACGGGGGCCAGGACGGCGGGCTGCTCGGCGGTCACGGGGTCAGCGTAGGCCGCGCCGCCGGGATCCTCAGCAGCACCTCAAGGCGGTCATCGGGTGGCCCACGGGCGGCTCCGAGCGTGGTGCCAGGCAGTTCCCCTCCATGACGCTCCATGAAACGAGGAACCATGTCCGCAGCACAGTCAGCAGCCCGCCCCTCGCGATTCTGGACGGCGGTGCTCGGCGCCGTCGTCGTGCTGTCCGCCACCGTCGGCCTGACCGTGGCCGCCGCGGCGCCGGCGTCCGCGGCCCTGCCGTACTGCACGTCGTCGGTGACGAAGCAGAAGGTCATCCACGGCGCCTACCGCTCGGCGAAGATCCCGTCACGGGACGGCAGCGTCGCCTGCCAGATGGCGCAGGGCGCGAACGGCAAGCACGTCAGCGCGCTCCAGACGGCGCTCACGAAGTGCTACGGCCAGAGCATCACGGCCGACGGCGACTTCGGTCCCCGCACCGAGCAGGCGCTGAAGAACGCGCAGACGGCCATCAACAAGAAGCTCGCCGCGGCGGGCAGCAAGACCCGGATCAGCGTGGACGGGATGTACGGGAGCCAGACCCGCACGTATCTGGCCTGGCCCTTCTACGGCGGGTACGTCCAGTACTGCATCCGCCTCTGAGGTCGTCCGGGCAGCCCCGTCGCTCAGCCGCTGTCACGGGGCGGGCGGCCGGGACGCCGGGCGGGTGCCGCGTCGCGCGGCAGCCGCCCGGCGTCCTTGAGCGCGCGGCGCAGCAGCAGGTCGATCTGGGCGTTGACGCTGCGCAGGTCGTCGGCGGCCCACCGGGCGACGGCGTCGTGGATCGCGGGGTCGAGACGCAGCAGCACCTGCTTGCGGGCGGGGCGGGCGGGACGCCCGGGACCCTCAGGACGCCCGGCGCCCGGGGACGCCGTGTCGTCCCCGGGCTCGTCCCCCGTCGCAGGGGCGGCGGGCGTCACTGGTACAGCGATCCCGCGTTGACGACGGGGGTGGCGCGGCTCTCGCCGCACAGCACCACCAGCAGGTTGGACACCATCGTGGCGCGGCGCTCGTCGTCGAGGGTGACGACGCCCTCCGACTCGAGACGGTTCAGCGCGTCCTCCACCATCGACACGGCCCCCTCGACGATGCGTGACCGGGCGGCGATGATCGCGCCGGCCTGCTGGCGCTGCAGCATGGCCTGGGCGATCTCGGGGGCGTAGGCGAGGTTGGAGATGCGGGCCTCGACGACCTCGACGCCGGCGACGGCGACGCGGGCCGCGACCTCGGCCGCGATCTCCCCGGACACGAGCTCCGTGGCGCCGCGCAGCGACTCGACGCCCTCCCCGCCGTCGTAGGGGTGGGACATGGCGACGTGCCGCAGCGCCGACTCGGCCTGCACGGAGACGAAGTCGTCGTAGTCCTCGACGGCGAAGCTGGCCCGGGCCGTGTCCGCGACCTGCCAGACGACGATCGCGGCGATGTTGATGGGGTTGCCGTCGGCGTCGTTGACCTTGAGCTCGCTGGTCTCGAAGTTGCGGACCCGCACGGAGACTCGACGACGGGTGGTCAGCGGCACGGTGAGCACCAGCCCGGTGCGGCGGATCGTGCCGAGGTAGCGGCCGAAGAGCTGCACGACCAGGGTCTCGCCGGGGCTGATCACCGAGATGCCGGTGAGCACGGCCAGGGCGAGCAGCAGGCCGAGGGCGAGCAGCCACACCATGGCCGGCGCGTCGTTCGAGACCGCGCCGAAGGTGCCGAGGGCCAGGACGAGAAGGGCGACGACCACGCCGAGCACGGCGCCCCCCGCGCCCACGGACCAGGCCGGCCGTTCCGCGACGTCGACCCGCGTGCCGTCGTGGCCGACGGGGCGCCCGGCCGGTTCGCCGGCAACGGACTCCTGGGTGGGGGCGGTGTCGGGCATGCGCGTCTCCTTGATGGTGGCCGGTCGGTGTCGCCGGGTCGAGCCCTGCGGTGCGATAGCAAAGTGATATCACATTTTTGGGGGCTTGTGCGCGAGGTCGCCCGGTGACATGATCGACAAACCAGTTTGTGCCACAAAGTTCTCCGCGAGGTAGCGATGACCGACCACCCTGACCGCCCCGGCGACGACGACGCCGCGCTGGCGGCCGCAGACTCCCTGCGGCTCATCCGCGAGCAGCAGGACCGCGCCCGCGCGGCCCTCGGGCCGGACGCCCGCGCGCTCTACGCCGCGTGGGGCGTCGCGTGGCTCGCCGGCTACCTGGTGCTGTGGTTCAGCGCGCAGGGGCGCGAGCAGCCGGAGGCCTGGGCGTACTCGGTGTTCGCCGGCGCGCTCGCGGCGGCCGTCGTCTTCACCATGGTGCACACCATGAGCCGTAGCTCCGGCACGCGCGGCGTCTCCGCCCGCACGGGCGCGATGTACGGCTGGGCGTGGATGCTCGGCTTCCTCACCTTCAGCGCGTTCCTCGGCGGGCTCGCCCGCGCCGGCGCCGACGGCGAGCTCATGGGCCTCGCCAGCAACGGGGGCGCGTGCCTCGTCGTGGGGCTCCTGTACCTGGGCGGGGCGGTCGCGTTCGACGACCGCAGCCTCTTCGTCCTCGGTGCGTGGATCCTGCTGGTCGCCGCGGCCGCCACGCTCGCCGGCCTGCCCCTTACCTACCTGGTGATGGCGTTCGCGGGGGGCGGCGGCTTCCTCGTCATGGCCGGCGTCGAGCACCTGCGGATCGTGCGCCGACGGCGCCGGGCGGGGGAGGGGGCGGGCCGTGGCTGACGCCCTCGACCCGGTCATCCACGCGCCCGCCCGGCTGCGCGTCGTCGCGACGCTCGCCGCCCTGGACGCCGGCGACGAGCTCAGCTTCCCCAAGCTGCAGAAGCTGCTCGACATGACCGCCGGCAACCTGTCCACCCACCTGCGCAAGCTCGAGGACGCGGGCTACGTCCGCGTCACCAAGACCCACGAGGGTCGCACCCCCGCGACGTACCTCGCCCTCACGCAGCAGGGGCGTCGTGCCTTCGAGGACTACCAAGAGGCCCTCACCGGCCTGCTGAGAGGAGCCGGATCATGACCCGCACCCGACCCCCGGAGCGTGCCCCCGCACGGCGGGAGGCACCGTCCGCGCCCGCCCCTGGGCCCGCCTCTGGGCCCGCCGTCGTCGCCGTGCGCGGCGTCACCCGGCGGTTCGGCGACGTCGTCGCGCTCGACGACGTGTCGCTCGACGTCCGGCCCGGCGAGCTGGTGGGGCTGCTGGGCCCCAACGGCGCCGGGAAGTCCACCCTGCTGTCGCTGATCAACGGCCAGCGCAGGCCCGACTCCGGCACCGTCCGGCTCCTGGGCGGAGACCCTCGGGACGCCGCCAGCCGGCTCGGGCTCGGCGTCACCCCGCAGGAGTCCGGTCTGCCGGCCACGCTGCGGGTGGCGGAGGTGGTCGACTTCGTCGCCGGGCACTTCCCCGACCCGGTCCCGAGCGCCGACCTGCTGGAGCAGTTCGGGCTCGCCGAGACGGCCCGCCGGCAGACCGGTGCGCTCTCGGGCGGGCAGAAGCGGCGGCTCGCGGTCGCGCTGTCGCTGGTCGGGCGACCCCGCGTCCTGCTGCTCGACGAGCCGACCACCGGCCTCGACGTCGGCGCCCGGCAGGCGCTGTGGGAGGCGGTCCGCGGCTACCACGCGGGCGGTGGCACGGTGCTGCTGACCAGCCACTACCTGGAGGAGGTGCAGGCGCTCGCGCAGCGGGTCGTCGTCATCGACCGCGGGGTGGTGCGGGCCGACGCCCCGCTGGACGTGATCCTGCGTCGCGTGGCCCTGCGTCAGGTCGTGCTCACCTGCGCCGTGGACCTGTCCACGTGGCCGGGGGTGGTGCGCACCGCCGCACCCGCGGGGCCCGACGATGCTGCCCGGCAGACGTTGTTCACCGCCGACGCGGACGCGCTCGTGCGCGACCTGGTGCGCGCCGACGTCGACTTCCGCGACCTCGAGATCCGGGGTGCGAGCCTGGAGGAGGCGTTCGCCGAGATGGTCGAACCGGGCGCCCTCGTGGAAGGAGCGGACCGATGACCACCGCACCCGAGAGGCCCGCGGCCGCACCCGCGACGGGCGCCGTCGTGACGCCCCTGCGCCTGACGTGGCTGCACCTGCGGTTCCAGTTCCTCGAGAGCATCCGCATCCCCATGGCCGTGATCGGCAACATGCTGTTCCCCGCCCTGGCGATGGCGTTCTTCGTCGTCCCGCAGCAGGAGGTCGCGCAGAACCCGCTGTGGGCGACGACGGCGGTCGCCGGGCTGGCCATGTTCGCCGTCTGCTCCGCGAGCCTGTTCAGCTTCGGGCTCGGCGTGGCCGAGGACCGCCAGCTGCCGTTCGACCCGTACGTGCGCACCCTGCCGGCCGGGCCCGCGCCGCGCATGGCGGCCCGGATCATCAACGCGGCGATCTTCGCCGTGCTGGGCCTGCTGCCGCTCATCGTCGTCGCCTGGCTGTTCACGGCGGCGAGCGTGACCGTCCTCCAGCTCCTGGCGGGGATCGGGATGATCCTCGTCGCCCTGGTGCCGTTCGTCCTGCTCGGGATGGCGATCGGCTACTCGATGCCGGCGAAGGCGGCGCTGGCCGTCGTCCAGGTCGTGCTGTTCCCGCTGGCGTTCGCGGGCGGGCTGTTCCTGCCGCCGATGGTGTTCCCGGCCTGGCTCGACGCGATCTCGAAGCTCACGCCGACGCGCGCCGCGCGCGACCTGCTCGACCAGGCGCTGACCGGGACGACCGCGTACGGCGGGGCGTGGCCGGTGCTGCTCGGGTGGACGCTGGTGTTCGCGGCCCTGGCCGTGTGGGCCTACCGCCGCGACGAGGGCCGCCGCTTCCGCTGATCGTTGTGGGTGGGCTCGTGGCCCCGTTGCGGACCGCAACGGGGCCACGAGCCCACCCACAACGTGTCGGGTCAGCCCGCGCGGCGCAGGCGCAGCGAGTTGCCGACGACGATGACGGACGACGCGGCCATGGCCGCCCCGGCGATCATCGGGTTGAGCAGCCCCGCCGCGGCGAGCGGGATCGCCGCCACGTTGTACGCGAACGCCCAGAACAGGTTCTGCTTGATCACGCGCAGGGTGCCGCGCGAGAGCCGGACGGCGGCGGGCGCGGAGCGCAGGTCGCCGCGCACGAGCGTGATGTCGCTCGCCTCGATCGCGACGTCCGTCCCGGTGCCCATCGCGAGGCCGAGGTCGGCGGTGGCGAGGGCGGCAGCGTCGTTCACGCCGTCGCCGACCATCGCGACCACGCGGCCCTCGGACCGGAGCCGCGCCACGACGGCGGCCTTGTCCTGCGGCAGCACGCGGGCGATGACGTCCTCGTCGGCGATGCCGACCTCGCGGGCGGCGACGCGGGCCGCGCCCTCGCCGTCGCCGGTGAGCAGCACCGGACGGAGCCCGAGGCCGCGCAGCTCGCGCACGGCCTCGGCAGACGTGGCCTTGACCGGGTCGCGGAGCACGACGACGCCGCGGGCGGCGCCGTCCCACGCGACGACGACGGCGCTCGCCCCGGTCGCCTCGGCGTCGGCGAACGCGGCCGCGAGGTCGCCGTCGAACGCGACGTTCTGCCCGGCCAGCCACGACGGCTGCCCGACGAGCACGCGCCGGGCGTTGAGCCCGCCGTCGACGTCGAGACCCGCGAGGCCGGAGTGCGCGCGACGCACGACCGCCTCGACCCCGCCGCCCGGCGTGGCGCGGAAGTCGAACGCCTGCAGCGCGCCGATCCCCACGCCGTCGCCCCCGACCCGCGTGTCAGACGCCTGGTTCACCCGGGACGGCTGGGCGTCTGACAGGTCGGCGGCGGCCGCCGCGACGGCGTGCGCGATCGGGTGCTCGCTCATCGCCTCGACGGCGCCGGCGTAGGCCAGCACCTCCCGCTCACCGGCGGTCCCGGCGACGACGCGCTCCACCTGCATGCGGCCCTCGGTGACGGTGCCGGTCTTGTCGAGCACGACCGTGTCCACGCGGCGCGTGGACTCGAGGATCTCCGGCCCCTTGATGAGGATGCCGAGCTGCGCGCCGCGGCCGGTGCCGACCAGCAGCGCGGTGGGCGTGGCGAGCCCGAGGGCGCAGGGGCACGCGATGATCAGGACCGCTACCGCGGCGGTGAACGCGAGCTGCAGGTCCGCGCCGGCCACGAGCCAACCCACCAGGGTGAGCACGGACAGCCCGATGACGATCGGCACGAAGACGGCGGAGATGCGGTCGGCGAGCCGGGCCACGGGGGCCTTGCCGGTCTGCGCCTGCGACACGAGCCGCCCGATCTGCGCGAGCGTCGTCTCCTCGCCCACGCGCGTCGCGCGCACCAGCAGGTGGCCGGACGAGTTGACGGTCGCGCCGGTGACGGCGTCCCCGGGGCCGACGTCGACCGGCACCGGCTCGCCCGTGAGCAGCGACGTGTCGACGGCGCTCGCGCCCTCGACCACCTCGCCGTCGGTGGCGACCTTCTCGCCCGGCCGCACGACGAACACGTCGCCGACGGCCAGGTCCGCGACGGCGACGCGCTCGGTGACGCGTCCGCCGTCGGGCCCGGTCAGCGGCGTGCCGTCCGGGGCGAGCCGCACCCGCTCGGCGTCCTTGGCGCCCAGCTCGAGCAGGGAGCGCAGGGCGTCGCCGGCGCGGCGGCGCGAGCGGTGCTCGGCGTACCGGCCGGCGAGCAGGAACGTCGTGACGACGGCCGCGACCTCGAAGTACAGCTCGGGCGCGCCGCCGGACTCGGACGGGATCAGCGACGGCCGCATCCGCATGCCGAGCTCGCCCGTGCCGCCGAGCGTGAGCGCCCACAGCGACCACAGGGTCGCGGCGATCACGCCGAGCGAGACCAGCGTGTCCATCGTGGACGCGCCGTGCCGGGCGGCCCGCGCCGCCGCGGTGTGGAACGGCCACGCGCCCCACGTCACGACCGGCAGCGCGGCGGCGGCGACCACCCACTGCCAGCCCGTGAACTGCAGCGCGGGGATCATCGACAGCGCGACCACCGGCACGGTGAGCACCGCGGACGCGACGAGCCGCCGGCGCAGGTCGGCCCCGCGGACGTCGCCCGGGGCGGACGCGTCGGACGCGTGGTGCGCCGGGGTGCGCTGCGCGCCCGGCCGGTCGGGGGCGGGGGCTGAGGTGTCCGGCGCCGGGCGCACCGGGGCGGGCTGAGGGGCTGACTCGGGCGGGGCGACGTCGCGGCGGCCGGTGACGCGGGCGCCGTAGCCGGCCTTCTCGACGGCTCCGACCAGCGCGGCGTCGTCGACGGGCGCGGTGAGCTCGACGTGGGCGCTCTCGAGCGGCAGGTTCACCGTGGCGGTGACGCCGTCGACGCGGTTGAGCCGCTTCTCGACACGGGCCACGCACGACGCGCAGGTCATGCCCTCGATGGCGAGGTCGACCTCGAGGATCGGCGGCGGGGCCGGGGTGGCGGGTCCTGCCGGGTCGACCGGCGAGGACGTGGGGGTGCTCATGAGGGTGACTCCCTGAGGTGCTGGGTGGAGGTCACCCGCGACGACCCGGGGCGGCGGGGTCGCGGTGGGGGCGCCGGGTCGGTGGACGACGGCGCGGCGCGGAGGGCCTGGGTCGCTGCGCTCGGCTCGGGTCGGTCGAGAGGCCGGGCGGGCGACGGTTCGGCAGGCGGTCCGCGGAGGGTGGCTCGGGGGAGCCGGGGACTCAGGCGCGCGGGGGCACGGCCAGGTCGTAGGTCTTCTGCGCGGGCGCCGTGTCGGTCCCGGTGGCGGAGGCCTCGCCGGTGCCGCAGCCGCAGGCGCAGTTGTGCGCCTCCTGGCGGGCGGGCGCCTGCGCGGCCTGCTGGGCGGCGAGCGCGTCCTGCTGGACGGCGACGGACTCGACGGCGTAGCCGGCCTCGTCGACGGCCTCGCGCAGCGCGGCCTCGTCGAGCGGGGCGTCGGAGAAGACCGCGACGTCGGAGGTGCCGCCGACGTGCAGCTCGACGCTGACGTCCTCGACGCCCGCGACGGCCGACAGGTCCTTCGTCACGTGCGCGACGCAGTTGCCGCAGGTCATGCCGGTGACGCCCAGGGTGGTGACGGTGCTCATGGTGCTCCTTCGCGGTGGGTGGATCGGCTGGTTCAGGACCGGACGAGGCGGCCGATGGCGTCGGCGGCCTCCTTGACCTTCGCGGCGCCCTCGGCCTCGGAGGCGCGGGCGGCGTCGACGACGCAGTGGCCCAGGTGGTCCTCGACGAGGCCGATGGAGACGGCCTGCAGCGCCTTGGTCACCGCGGAGACCTGGGTGAGGATGTCGATGCAGTACACGTCCTCGTCGATCATCCGCGCGATGCCGCGCACCTGGCCCTCGATGCGGCGCATCCGCTTGAGGTACGCCTCCTTGTCGGAGGCGTAGCCGTGCGGCCCGTCGTGCGGGTGGCCGCCGTCGGTCGCGAGGTCGGGGAGGGGCGTGCCGGTGTCGGTCATGGGTCCACCATACCCCTAGGGGGTACGTCGTCAACCCTTCGCACCCTTCGAGAATGCGATCTGTCGCGTCATCCGGTCGGATGACGCGACAGATCGCATGCTCGAAGGGCTCAGGCGAGACGGAAGGGAGCCACCAGCAGGTCCTCGCGGCGGGAGCTGGGGCCGACGAGCAGCTCGAACTCGCCCGGCTCGACGACGCGACGCCCGGCGGCGTCGACGATCGTGCAGTCGGCGGCGGGCACCTCGACCTCGACGACGACGGCCTCGCCCGGCGCGAGCGGCACGCGGCGGAAGGTCTTGAGCTCGCGGTCGGCCCAGGTGACCGACGTGACCCTGTCGCTCACGTACACCTGCACGGTCTCGACCGTGGGCCGCGGGCCGGTGTTGGTCACGGTGACGCGGCCGCGCACCACGCCGTCGGGGGCGACGTCGGCGGCGTCCAGCTCCAGGCCGGAGTACTCGACGGTCGTGTACGAGCGGCCCTCGCCGAAGACGTACGGCGGACGCTGCGTGAGGTCGGCGTACCGCGTGCCGTGCTGGCCGCGCACCTGGTGGTAGAACACCGGCTGCTGACCGGCGTGCAGGGCGTAGGAGATCGGCAGGCGGCCGGTCGGCTCGACGAGCCCCAGCAGAAGCTCCGCGACCGCCCGGCCGCCGCGCATCCCGGGGTTGGCGGCGTGCACCAGCGCGGCGGCGCGTCCGACGGCCGCGGGCAGCACGAGCGGCTTCGAGGCGACGAGCACGACGACGACGGGCGTGCCGGTCGCGATCAGCCGCTCCAGCAGCTCGACCTGGCCGCCCTGGAGCTCCAGGGTCGCGGTGGACTTCCCCTCGCCCGCGAGCGCGACCTCGTCGCCCAGCACGGCGACGACGACGTCCGCGGCGCGGGCGGCCTCCTCCGCCTCGGCCAGCAGGGTGGGGTCGGACGCCGCGGGCAGGGCGGCCGGCGGCCGGGGCTGGCCGTCGGGGAAGTGCGTGCCGTCCGGGTCGGGGCCCAGCTCCACGATGTTCGCCCCGCGGGCGTGCGTGACCTCCCACGACGACGGCGCGACGGCGCGCAGCCCGTCCAGCACCGTCTCGGTCAGCTCGCGCGGGTGCCCGTCGCGGATCCAGCTCACCTGGCCGGACGCGCCGGCCCAGTCGCCGAGCTGCGCGTGCGGGTCGTCCGCGTTCGGGCCGACGACGGCGACGCGCACCGGCCGTGCGGCGTCGAGCGGCAGCGTGCCGTCGTTCTCGAGCAGCACGAGCGAGCCGCGTGCGACGTCGAGGGCCAGGTCACGGTGCTCGGCCGAGCCCACGACCGCCTCGATCCGCTCGGCGACGGGCGCGCGGGGGTCCTCGAACAGCCCGAGGTCCACCTTGAGGCGCAGGACGCGCCGCACCGCGTCGTCGAGCCGCGCCTCGTCGATGCGACCGTCCGCGACGGCCTCCTGCGCGCCCTCGAAGAACTTCGGCGTCGCCATGATGACGTCGTTCCCGGCGCCCACCGCGGCCGCCGAGGCGTGCGCGTGGTCCGGGCTGACGAACTGCTCCCAGACCATCCGGCCCACGTTGTCCCAGTCGGTGACGAGGGTGCCGTCGAAGCCCCACTCGTCCTTGAGCACGCCCTGCAGCAGCCAGCGGCTGGTGGTGATGGGCACGCCGTCGATCGCCTGGTAGCCGATCATCACGGTGCGCACGCCCTCGCGGACCACGCGCTCGAACGGCGGCAGGAACCACGAGCGCAGCTTGCGCGGCGTGAGGTCGGCCTCGGTGGCGTCGCGGCCGCCCTGCGTCTCGGAGTAGCCGGCGAAGTGCTTCGCCGTGGCGAGCACCGCCGTCGGGTCGGTGAGGCCCTCGCCCTGGTAGCCGCGCACCATCGCGGCGCCCAGCTCCCCGATGAGGAACGGGTCCTCGCCGAACGTCTCGTTCACGCGGCCCCAGCGCAGGTCGCGCGTCGCGCACAGCACGGGCGAGAACGTCCAGTGCAGACCAGTCGCGGCGGCCTCGACCGCCGTCGCGCGTGCCGCCCGCTCCACCAGGTCGAGGTCCCACGTGGCCGCCATCCCCAGCTGGCTGGGGAAGACCGTCGCGCCGGGGAAGAAGCCGTGCCCGTGGATCGCGTCGTCGGCCACCAGCAGTGGGATGCCCAGCCGCGTGCCGCGCGCCAGCCCGATCGCCTCCACGACGCGCGACGGCGACGCGTGCAGGATCGAGCCCGCCAGCCGCTCGACGACGATCTCGTCGAGGTCGTCCATCGCGTTGAGCTGCAGCATCTGCCCCACCTTCTCGGGCAGCGTCATCCGGCTCAGCAGGTCCTCCACACGCTCGGCGGGGGACAGGGACGGGTCGCGGTAGGGCAGGTCGGTCATGGCTCCGGGTCCTTCGTCGGGAAGAGGTGCGCCGAGATAGTTCAGGTCTCCGCGAGCTAGTTCACCACCCGGCGAGGTAGTTCCAGGTTCCGCGAGGTAGTTCAGAAATCGCCGAGGTAGTTCGCATCACCGCGAGGTAGTTGACTACCTCGCGAGATTTCGAACTACCTCGGCGATTTCTGAACTACCTCGCGGGGCCCAGAACTACCTCGCGGGGTTTCGCACTACCTCGGCGGTCAGCGGACGGTGAGGCCGTTCGCCCGCGCGACGGAGCCGAGCCAGCCGAGCGACGGCTTCGGGCGGCGCTCGAACGTCTCCTTGTCGAACTCGACCAGGCCGAACGTGGGGCGGAACCCGGAGGCCCACTCGTAGTTGTCCAGCAGGCTCCAGTGCAGGTAGCCGCGCACGTCGACGCCGTCGGTGATGGCGGCGTGCAGGCCGGCCAGCGCGCCCTCGGTGTAGTCGATGCGGCGGGCGTCGTCCTGCGTCGCCATGCCGTTCTCGGTGACGAACACGGGAACGCCCTGCGTCTTCTCCCACGCGGCGCGCACGCCGTGCTCCAGCGCGAGCGGGTAGAACTCCCACCCGGTGAGCGTGGTCTCGACGCCCTCGGGCACCTGGCGCGGGCCGTCGGGGCCGATGATCGTGCGGGTGTAGGCCTGGACACCCACCCAGTCGTCGCCGCGTGCGGCCTCGAGGTACCAGTCGTCGCGCTGGTGGCCGTACTCGTGGGCCACGTCCTCGCACCCCGGCTCGGGCTGGAAGTCCTGGGTGGCCACGGTCCAGCCGGACCTGATGCCGCCCACGCCGGCGAGGATCTCGCGCGAGCGCCGGTGGGACTCCAGCAGCGTGTCCGCGACCTGCAGGTCGGGGGCGGGCAGGCCGTACGCGACCAGGTTGGCCGGGTCCTCGCCGCCCGCGATCATCGCGGCGATGTTGGGCTCGTTGATGGTGCAGACGTAGTCGACGTCGTTCCCGAGGATCGGCAGTGCGAGCTCGGTGAAGCGGGCGAAGCGGTCGACCGCCTTCGGGGAGCGCCACATGCCCTCCTCGTAGAACCAGCGCGGCACGGTGAAGTGCATCAGCGTGACCATCGGCGTGATGCCGAGCTCGAGGCAGGTCTCCACCATGCGGCGGTAGTGCGCGATCTCGGCGCGGGAGACGAAGCCCTCCTCGGGCTCGATCCGCGCCCACTCGATGGAGAAGCGGTAGGTGTCGAGGCCGGCGTCGCGCAGGAGCGTCATGTCCTCGCGGTAGCGGTGGTAGCTGTCCGCGGCGTCGCCGCTGGGCTCGACGATCGAGGTGCCGGCGGCGTGCTCGCGCACCCACCAGTCGCTGGAGACGTTGTTGCCCTCGATCTGGTGGGCCGCGGTGGCGGCGCCCCAGCGGAAGCCCTCGGGGAAGTGCAGCACGGGATGGTCCTTACGTTGTGGTGCGGTGTACAGGGGCGCGAGCGCGGCGGCCCGGCGCGGAACGGTGGTTCAGCGGGAGGTGGCGGTCCAGAAGTCGGCCAGGAGGTCCGCCGTCGTGGCGGGGTTCTCGACGTTGGGCAGGTGCCCGGCGTCGGCGATCACCTCGTAGCGGGCGTCGAGCCGCTCGGCCATGGCGCGCTGCCACGGCTGCGGCCACGCCGCGTCGTCCACACCGTGCGCGACGAGCACCGGCAGGTCGGTGGCCGCCACGTCGGGCGTGACGTCGAGGACGTCGGCGAGGACGTCGATCGCGCCCAGCAGGTTGTCCGTGCTGGTCGCGACCGAGCGGTCGCGGTGGAAGCGGGCGTCGGCGTCGAGGTCTGCCAGGGCCTGCGGGTCCTCGGTCAGCCGGCGCGCGAGCGCCGGGTTGTCGAGGGTCCACAGGTCGACCAGCCCGGCGGCGGCGAGCAGCCGGTCGCGCTCGGCGTCCTTGCGCCCGGGCCAGCCGTGCGGGCCGGAGCAGAGCATCGTCAGGCTGGCGAACGGCCCGGCGTCGCGCACGACGGTGGCCGCCGCGACCGTGCCGCCGAAGCTGTGGCCGAGGAGGTGCAGGGCGCCCGGCGAGATGCCGGACGCCGCGCACACGACGGCCGCGACGTCGAGCGCGTCGCCCGCGAAGTCGTCGCGGCGGTAGGCGCCCACCCCGCGCGGGGCGGCCGAGTCGGCCTGCCCGCGCTGGGAGTAGGTCCACGCCTCGACGCCGCGCTCCGCCAGCAGCGGCAGCAGCAGCCGGTGGTCCTCCTTCGATCCGGTGAACCCGGGCACGAGCAGGGCCACCGCGCGGCGCTCCACGCCGTCCGGCACGACCGACCGCAGCGCGGTGAGCGGGCCCACCGGCACGTCCAGCACCAGCGGCTCGACGCCGACCGGCAGCGGGAGCACCGAGAACGGCGCCCCGGGCCGGACGGCCGTCGAGGCGGGCGCGGTCACGACGCGGCCCCGTCGGAGAAGCGCCGCGCGGGCTGCGGGATCGCGTCCAGCAGCTGGGTCGTGTACGCGTCCTCCGGGAACCGGAGCACCTGCGTGGTGCCGCCGGACTCCACGACCTGGCCGTGGTGCAGCACCATGATCTGGTCGGTGACGACGCGCGCCGAGAGCAGGTCGTGCGTGATGTACAGCAGCGAGACCCCGAGGTCGGCCCGCAGGTCCTCCAGCAGGCTGAGCACGCCGGCGCGCAGCGACACGTCGAGCATGGAGACGGGCTCGTCGGCGATGAGCACCTGCGGGTTCGACGCCAGCGCGCGCGCGACGACGACGCGCTGGCGCTGCCCGCCCGACAGCTGGTGCGGCAGCTTGGCCGCGTACTGCTCGACGGGAGTCAGGCCCACGGTCTCCAGGAGCTGCAGCACGCGCTCGCGCGCGGCCTCGCCCTTGAGCCCGGTGAAGTTCTCCACCGGCCGGGTGAGCGTGTACTCCACGGTGTGCAGCGGGTTGAGCGCCGAGTACGGGTCCTGGAAGACCATCTGGACGTCCGCGTGCAGCGTCCTGAGCTGACGGCGGCGCAGCCGGTCGACCCGCAGGTCGCCGAACGTCACCGTGCCCGACGTCGGCCGCTCGACGCCGGTGACCATCTTGGCGATGGTCGACTTCCCGGAGCCCGACTGGCCGACCAGCGCCATCGCGGCGCCCGGCTCCAGCCGGAACGAGACGTCGTCGACGGCGGCGACTGCCTGCTCGCCGCGCCGCGGCGGCGGGTACACCTTCGACACGTGGTCGACGACGATCGCGTCGTGCGCGGCGGCACGCTCGGGGCGGGAGCCGCGGTCCTCCGCCCCGCCCGTCACCGAGGCCGCAGGCGCCTTGCGCTCGAAGCCGGGCAGCTCGACGACCTCCGCCCGCGGGTCGGCGTAATGGCTCAGCAGCATCTGCGTGTACGGGTGCGCCGGTGCCTCGAAGATCTGGCGGGAGGCGCCGTCCTCCACGATCTCGCCGTCGTGCATGACGACGACGCGCTCGGCGGACTCCAGCACCACGCCGAGGTCGTGCGAGATGAGCACGGCGGTGAAGCCCTCCGCGGCCTGCAGCTCGCGGATGGTGTCCATGACGGCGTGCTGCACCAGCACGTCGAGGGCCGTGGTGGGCTCGTCGAACACCATGAGGCGCGGCTCGAGCGACAGGGCCAGGGCGATGGACACGCGCTGGCGCATGCCGCCGGAGAGCTCCCCGGGGTAGCGGTCGAGCACCGTGGACGGCAGCTGCACCTTGTCGAGCAGCTCGACGGCGCGCTGGCGCCGCTTCGCCTTCGGCACGTGGCCGTGCGCGGCGAAGATGTCGCCGAAGTGGTGGGCGATGGTGCGTACCGGGTTGAGCGCGTTCATGCCCGACTGCAGCACCATGGCGAACCCGCCGCGGCGCTGCACGCGCAGCTCCTCGGCGTCCAGGTGCGCGATGTCGGTGCCGTCGAACACGATGCGGCCGGCGGAGATGCGAGCGGGGGCCTTGGCGAGCCGGGTGACGGCGAAGCCGAGCGTCGACTTGCCGGAGCCGGACTCGCCGACCAGGCCCACGAACTCGCCCTGCTCGAGGGTGAGGCTCGCGTGCTTCACGGCGTGCGTCGGGACGGCCCCGCGGGGCTCGTAGACGACGGACAGGTCCTGGATCTCGAGCAGGCTCATCGGCCGGTCCCTTCCCGCAGGCGCGGGTTGGACAACCCGTCGACGCCGAAGTTCACGAGGGTCATGGAGGTCGCCAGCAGCGCGATGCACAGACCCGGGGCGAACAGGAGGATCCACTGGCCGGTGAGGATCGCCATCGAGTTCTGGGCCCAGAAGATCATCGAGCCCCAGCTCACGGTGGCCATGTCGCCCAGGCCGAGGAACGACAGGCCGGACTCGGCGAGCACCGCCGACGTCGCGGCGCCGAAGAACGACCCCGCGATCATCGAGGTCATGTTCGGCAGGATCTCGCGGAAGATCACGCGGGCCGAGCTCTCGCCGGAGAAGATCGCCGCCGTGACGAAGTCGCGCGAGCGCAGGGACTGCGTCTGCGAGCGCAGCACGCGGGCGCCCCACGCCCAGCCGGTGATGACGACGACCAGGATGATCATCGGCAGCCCGCCGTTCTGCAGGTACGCCGCGATGATGATCATCAGCGGCAGGCCCGGCATCACGAGGAACAGGTTGACGAGGAAGTTGACGACGTCGTTGCCCCAGCCGCGCAGGTAGCCCCACGACAGGCCGATGACGACGGCGACGACGGTCGACAGGCCGCCGGCGACGAAGCCGACGAGCAGGGAGACGCGCGAGCCGTAGATCACCTGGGACAGCACGTCCTCGCCGGCGCCGGTGGTGCCGAGCCAGTGCGCGGCGCTGCCGGGCTCGTTGCGGCCGAACGAGTCGTCGTGCGGGGAGTACGGCGCCAGCAGCGGCGCGAAGATCGCCATGAGGACGAACATCCCCAGGATGACGAGCCCCACGCGGGCCTTCGGGTTCGCCCAGACGGTCGCGAACGCGCGGCCGAGCACCTGGCCGGTGCGGCCGAGGCGGGTGCGGGCGGGGCGCTTCGGGCCGCGTGCCGCCTCGGGGGCGGGACCCTCGGGGTCCGGGAGGGTCGCGGTGGTCGTGGTGGTCGGGTCAGCCATCGGGTCACCGCCTCGTTCGGGGGTCGAGGACGCCGTAGAGGATCTCCACCAGGAAGTTCGCGAGCAGCACGCTCACGGTGATCATGAGGAAGAGGGCCTGCATCAGCGGGAAGTCCTGGTTGGTGACGGCGTTGAACAGCAGGTAGCCGACGCCGGGGTACGCGAACACCTGCTCCACGAGCAGCGAGCCGCCGACGACGCCGCCGAGCGCCATGCCGAAGCCGGTGAGGTTCGGCAGGATCGCGTTGCGAGCGGCGTAACGGATGGCGACCGTGCGGCCGCGCAGGCCGTTGGCCTCGGCGAACGTCACGTAGTCGTCGCCGAGCGTGTTGATCATCGTGTTGCGCATGCCGAGGATCCAGCCGCCGAGGCTCGTGATGAGGATCGTGATCGCGGGCAGGGCCGCGTGGTACAGCACGTCGCCGAGGAACTCCCACGACAGGTTCGGCACCGCGGTGGCGGAGTAGGCGCCCGAGGTGGGGAACCAGCCGAGCACGTAGCCGAGGAAGAAGACGATGAGCAGCGCGGTCCAGAAGTAGGGGAACGCGGAGAGGAAGCTGCCGGCCACGGTGGGCAGGGAGTCCATCCAGGTGCCGCGCTTCCAGGCCGCCCCGATGCCGATCAGGGTGCCGAGCACGAACGCCACGACGGTCACGGCGCCGACCATGATCAGCGTCCAGGGCAGGGCGCCGGCGACGAGCTCGGAGACCTGCTGCGGGAAGAAGGTGTACGACACCCCGAAGTCGAGGTGGATGACGTTGTTCAGGTACGTGACGTACTGGTCCCAGATGCTGCCCCCGGGCACGCCGAGCTGGGCCTCGATCGCCGCCTGCACCGACGGCGTCACAGGGCCGTTCTGGGCGAGCTTGGCGATGGCCGCGTCAGCGGGGGAGCCGGGCATGAGGCGCGGGATGACGAAGTTCAGCGTCACCGCCGCCCACAGCGTGAGGACCAGCAGGCCGAGCTTGCGGAGCGCGTAGCGCAACGGAGCCTCCGGGTCGGGTCTTGGTGGTGGAGAAGGGCCCGGTCGAGCCTGCCGGGACGTGGCCCCGGCAGGCTCGACCGGCGACGGTCAGCCCTGGGCGGGCTCGAGGTGCGTGAGGATGAGCAGCGGGGTGGAGTCCCACGTCTTCGGGGAGGCGTAGGGGTCGTCCGCGCTGGGCCAGCCGGTGAAGTTCTTGTTCGAGAACAGGCCCCACGACCCGCCGTAGAACAGGGCGATCATCGGCAGCTGCTCGTACGTGATCTGCTCCAGCTGGTGCGTGATCTCGAGCTGCTTCGCCTCGTCGGTGGTCACCTTGAGCTCGGCGAGCAGGTCGTCGGCCTCCTGCGACTCGAAGCGGCCGAAGTTGCCGGAGGCCGTCTGGCCGATGTCCAGGCGGAACTCCGACCCCATGAGGCCGTTGTAGTCCTGGAACGGCTGCCCGGTGCCGCCGACGGTGCCCATGATCATGTCGAAGTCGCCCGTGCGGAGCTCCTTCTGGTACGCCGCGGCCTGCGGCTGCACCACGGTGACGTCGATGCCGATCGCGGTGAGCTGGCTCTTGACCTGCTCCACGCCCTGCAGCCAGTCGGACCAACCGTTCGGGGTGGTGATCGTGATCTTCAGCGGCTTGCCGGACGAGTCGACGAGCCGGTCGCCCTTCTTCGTGTACCCGGCCTTCTCGAACGAGGCGAGGGCGGCGTCGGTGTCCTGGTCGACGTAGCCCTGGTTCGGGATGGAGGTGTCGAGGATCGCGTCCTGGTTGGGCAGCATGAGGCCGGTCTGGCTGGCCCGGTCGACGTAGCCCTGCTCGGCCTTGTCGGCGATGACCTGCTTGTCCAGGGCCAGCGCGACGCCCTTGCGGAAGTCGACGTCGTCGTACGGCGCCTTGGTCATGTTCGGGATCAGCGAGATCGCCGCGCCCGCCGGGAACCAGTAGGTGTTGTTCTCGGGGTCGGCCTTGACCCAGGTGTCCTCGACGTCGCTCATGAACGCGTAGGCCCAGTCGTAGCCGTTGTTGACGATGTCCAGCTCGGAGTTGGCGGCGGGCTGCACGAGCTCCTCGACGGCGACCTTGTCCGCCTGCCAGTACGACGCGTTCTTCTTCAGCGTGTACTGGTTCGGCGTGAACTCGCCGAGCGTGTAGGGGCCGGAACCGACGGGCTCCTCGTTGGTCCAGGTGACCGGGTCCTTGACCTCGGACCAGATGTGCTCCGGCACGATGAGCTGCTGCGCGAGGATCTTCGCGGCGGGGACGTCCTCGGTCTGCAGGTGCGCGACGACGGTCTTGCCGTCCACCTCGACCGACTTCAGGTGCGACCACGCGCCCTTGAGGTCCATCTCGGGGTGCTTCTTGACGAGGTCGAAGGAGTACTTGACGTCCTCGGCGGTGAGGGGCTCGCCGTCGGACCACGTGACGCCGTCACGGATGGTGAAGACGACGGTCTTGGCGTCGGGCTGCTCGTACCCCGTGGCGAGCCAGGGGGTCTCCTCGCCGCTCATCTCGTTGATGATGACCAGCGGCTCGTACATGTACGTCGTCGTGTTGCGCTTGCCGGACGAGTACGGGTTGAAGTTCCGGTCGAACGTCGGCGAGCCGTTGTCGGCCGCGATGAGCATCGACGTCGCGCCGCCGCTGGCGCCGTCGTCCCCCTGGTTCTGCACCGGTGCCGAGCAGGCCGCCGTGGCCAGCACCGCGACGGTGGCCGCGATGGCGGCCAGGCGCCGCCCCGAGCGCGCTGTGCGCGTCATGGACATCCACTCCTCTTCGTCGAGGCCTCTCCTGTGAGGGCCCGCGCACGCCGGGGTCGGCGTGCGACGTCCCGGCGAGTGTATGCGCATACATTTCGGAGCGGCAAACCGCGTGGCCAACGGCCCGGGCGTGCTCTGCGGGGCTCTCGGGCCACGAGGGTCACGAGCAGCCGCAGCTCTCGCGGAGCAGCACGCGCACGGGCAGGTTCACCGTGGCCGCCGGCGCCGACGGGTCGCTGAGCCGCGAGCGCAGCAGCTCCACGGCGGCCCGCCCCAGCTCGACCATCGGCTGGCTCACCGTGGTGAGCCGGGGGATGGAGGCCTGTGTGGCGTCGATGCCGTCGAACCCGGTGAGGGCGACGTCGCCCGGGACGTCGACCCCGGCCTCGGTGAGCACGTCGAGGAAGCCGAGCGCCGTCTGGTCGTTCGAGCACACCAGCGCGCGCGGGAGTGCGCGGCCCGTGGCTCCTGACCCCCGGCCGGTCACGTGGTCCTCGAGCATCCGGCGGGCGAGGTCGCGCGCCCCGGCCCGCGTGAAGTCGCTGCGCGCCGCCGGCTCGTCGGGAGCCTCCAGGCCCGCCGCCGCGAGCGCGTCGCGGAAGCCCCGGAACCGCTCGTGGGCGTCGGGGGAGTCGAACGGGCCGCCCACGAACGCCAGGTCGCGGATGCCGTGGTCGGCGATCAGGTGGTCCACCACGGCGCGGGTGCCCGCGCGGTTGTCCACCGAGATGTGGTCGTAGGCGTCGTCCTGCGGGGGGCCGGCCATGACGACGACGGGGACGCGGCGGGCGATGTGCGCCAGCAGGTCGTCGGGCACCGACTTCGACAGCACCGCCAGGCCGTCCACCCGGCCGGCGAGCTCGTTGACCGCCTGCGCGCGGCGCAGACCCCGTGCGACGCCGATCATCACGGCGTGGCCGGTGCGCCACGCCTCGAGCTCCGCGCCCCGCATCACCTCGCCCAGGTACAGGTTGCTCCAGCGCGCGGTCACCGGGCCGCCGACGTCGCGCACCACCTCGACCGCCTCGCCCACCCGCACCGGGTCGGGCAGGTCGTCGACCTCGTCGATGCCGTCGACGTCCGGGAAGCACAGGCCGAGCACGCCCGTCGAGCGCGCCGCCAGCCCCCGCGCCGCGCCGGAGGGCACGTACCCCAGCTCGCTGATCGCCTCGTGCACCACCGTGCGGGTGCGCTCGCGCACGTCGTCGGGGCGCCGCAGCACCCGCGAGACCGTCGCGATCGAGACCCCCGCGCGCTGCGCGACGTCGTACACCGTGGGGGCCTTCGCCACCGGAACTCCTTGAGCGCATGCGTCGCCCGCACGGCCGTGCGAGCGGTCCCACGATAGTGACTGCGCATACATCGGG
>Ga0160432_100118_pt1 | contig 76275 bp, 66 predicted proteins | sample HID1971M_E0MG_FD_108250 | JGI IMG/M metagenome (GOLD analysis project Ga0160432, IMG submission 108250) | Enriched millipede-associated microbial communities from UW Madison campus, WI, USA - HID1971M_E0 MG | ecosystem: Host-associated > Arthropoda: Insects > Digestive system > Unclassified ... | reverse complement strand
GGCATGGGCATGGTGTACCTCGGCACGATGCGCAGCGGCCGGCGCCTGGCGATCAAGGTGATCCGCGCCGACTACGCCGACGACGCCGAGTTCCGCGCCCGGTTCGAGCGCGAGGTCACGGCGGCGCTCCGCGTCCGCGGCCCGTTCCTCGCGGCCCTCATCGACGCCGACCTCGCCTCCGCGACCCCCTGGCTCGCCACCGAGTACGTCCCCGGCCCGACGCTGGCGCACCGGGTGACCCAGGGCGGCCCGCTGCCGCCCGCCGAGGTCCGCGCGCTCGTGGGCCACGTGGCCGAGGCCCTCTACGCCGTGCACCGCGCCGGCATGGTGCACCGCGACATCAAGCCGGACAACGTCCTCCTCGGCCCGGACGGCCCGTGCGTCATCGACCTCGGCATCGCCCAGGCGGCCGACGCGACGGCGCTGACGCACGCCGGGTCACCGCTGGGCACCCCCGTCTTCATGGCGCCCGAGCAGGCCCGCGGCGAGGACGTCTCCCCCGCGACCGACGTGTGGGCGCTCGGCGGGGTGGCCCTCTTCGCCGCCACCGGGAACCGTCCGTTCGGTCAGGGGCGGCCTGACCTCATGTACTACCGGGTCGTCCACGAGGACCCGCAGCTGGAGGGGTGCCCGGACGAGCTCCTGCCCTTCGTCCGGGCCTGCCTCACCAAGGACCCGGCCGCGCGGCCCGGCGTGCGCGAGATCCTCGACGCCCAGCCCGACCTCCCCGGCCCCTCGGCCGCGCCGACGGCCGCCGAGCCCGCGGCTCCGGTCGCCCCGGTCGCGCCCGACGAACCGGCCGCACCCGCCCCGGCGCCGTCCGTCGTCACCGACGTCCCCCTGGCGGTCCCGGCGCCGGTCGACGACGAGTGGTCCAGCGCGGCCGACACGTACGTCCCCGGTGCCGCCGCCCCGCAGGCCCCGCAGGCGCCGCAGGAGCCGCAGGAGGAGCCCCCCGCCGCACCCGCCCGTCGGCGGCGCGGCCTCGTCCTCGCCGTCGCCGCCGCCGTCGTGCTGGCCGGCGCCGTCACCGGGGCCGCGCTGCTCCTGCGGGACGACGACGACCCGTCGCCGACCGGGTCTCCCGCCACGACGGCGGCCGAGGCCGCGATCGACGCCTGCCTCGTCGGGCGGTGGACGCAGACGTCCATGACCGACACGTGGGAGCAGCCCGAGCTCGGCGAGCCGGTCGACGTCACCGGGTGGGACGGGCGCGTGCTCGAGTTCCGGGAGGACGGCACGGAGGTCGCCCGGTTCGACGACGCCGACCCGCTGCGCGGCACGCACTCGACCCTGGGCGAGATCGTCCAGACCTGGAGCGGCACCGCGACGTTCCACGTCACGACGAAGGACGGCGTCCTGCACGTCGAGGACGTGGACTACTCCGACGTCACCGTCACGGACGAGGTCGCCGGGACGACGCAGAGCAGCCGGCCCGTGTCGGTGCCCGGCGCCGACGTCGAGTACGAGTGCGACGACGCCACCATGACGCAGCGCGGCGGCGACTACGAGGCGTCGTTCGACCGCCTGGGCTGAGCCACCTCCCGCGTCGGCGGGCGCCGGGCCAGCCGGCGTCGTCGCCGTCAGGCCGGGACGAGGAGCGCCACCGCGACGCCCGCGACGAGCGCGGGGCCGTACGCGAGGTGGGCCTTGCGCCCCGCCCCGCGCAGCAGCAGCCCCACCGCCATGAGCGCCGCCACCACGCAGGTGGCGACCAGGGCCGTCACCACGCCCGACACGCCGAGCGGGCCGACGACCAGGCCGGAGACGACCGCGAGCTTGACGTCGCCCAGGCCCATGCTGAAGAACGCCATCACCGCGAACAGGAGCCCGAGCGCGAGCGCGCCGCCCAGGGCCCGGCCGAGCACCCCGTACTCGCCCGTGACCACGGCCGGCACCACGAGCGCCAGCGCGACCAGAGGTCCCCACACGCGCGTCACGGCGTCCGGGATGCGGTGCACGTCCAGGTCGATCCACACGAGCGCGGCCCCGCCGACGAGGTACACCCCCGCGGCGGCGGTGAGCGGCCACGGCTCGAGCCCCGCGACCGCGCCGCCCGCTGCCGCCAGCGGCACCACCGCCCAGGAGCGCGCGAGGCGGGAGCGCGGCTCGTCGGTGTCGTACCGGTACGCCCCCGTCCGCAGCCACCGCCACAGCACGACGCCGGCGAGCAGCCCCGCGGCCGCGCCGACGAGCACCGCCGTCGGGTCGGTCACGGCCGCACGTCCGTCGGGGTGCTCAGAGCGCGCCGGCCATGAGGCCGTCGAACTCGGAGCCCGGGTGCTGGAGCGCCGCGAGGAGCTGCGCCGTCCGCGGCGTCAGGTCGCCGCCGAGGGACTCGGTCGCGGTCAGCAGGCCCTGCACCGCGGCGGTCTCGGATGCCGCGTCGCGGCTCTCGTGGGCGGCGAGCACCCGCAATCGCCACAGCGCCTCGTGGGCCGGCTCGACACGCAGCCCGACCGCGACGGCCCGCTCCGCGGCGCGCCAGCGCCCCTCGAGCACCCGTCGGCGGCCCACCTCGCAGGCGACGTCCACGACGCGCGCCGACAGCCCCTGGCGGTCCGGCTCCGCCCAGGCGTACCGCCCCGGCCGAGCCCCCGCGAACGGGGCACCGCGCACCAGCTCGAGCGCCCGCTCCAGGTCCTCGGTCGCCGCGGAGGACACCTCGCCCACGAGGGCATCCCATGCCCCGACGTCCGAGCCCACGTCGTGCAGCGTGAGGCGGTCGCCCGCCGCGTGGCGGGGCAGCCGGTCCCCGCCGTCGGACGCCGGTCCGAGCCACCGTCGCAGCCGCGCGACGGCGGTGGAGAGCGCGCCGCCGCGCGCCGCCTCGGCCGGGCCCGGCCAGAGCGCGGCACCCGCCTCCGCGGTGGTCGCGTCGGGGCGCAGGGCGAGGAAGGCCGCGAGCTCCTGCAGGCGCGACCGCTCCGCCGGGTCGACCGGGCCGCCGGCGCCCTCCAGGGACACGGCGCCGAGCACGCGGACCCGCGGGGACGCCCCCGCCGGCTCGCTCGTCGCGACGTGCGTCAGGTCGCCGTCGGTACCGTCGAGGTCGCCGTCCACCGCGATGTCGTCGACCGGCGCGATCGCCTCCACCTCGGCGAGCGACGGTTCCCGCACGTGCGTCGGGTCGCCCGCGGGCTCGGCGCTCGCCAGGGCGACCAGCTCCCGCAGCTGCGCGTGCCGGTCTGCGGGGAGCCGCTGCGGACGGAGCTCCATGCCCGCAGGCTCGAGCAGCGCTCGCGCCGCCCCCGGCCCGACCTGGAGGCTCCAGCCCGGCTCGCCGCCGAGGGCCGACGGCGCGGCCCCGTGCACGATGCTCGCGAGGGCGATGCGGGGGCTTCCGTCGACGAGGGCCGCGAGGCGGGCGCGCTCGGCCTCGGGCACCGGCGCACCGAGGACGACGATCTCCGGGCTCCAGGTGTCGGGGGCGGCGCCGGCCGCGCGGGCAGCGCCGACGCTCGTCGCCCCGGACCCCGCCAGGGCCCGGCGGTCCTGGTCGGCGCGCCGGCCCAGCTCCTGGCGCAGGGCGCCGACGGAGTCGTACCGGCGGACGCGGCCGGTGCGCAGCGTCCCCTCCAGCCCGACGAGGGCGTCCACGAGAGGGTCGCCCGGCACGCCGACGACGTCGACCTGCAGGTCGTCCGCCCAGGCGGACGTGGCCAGCTCGACGACGAGCGCCGCCACGACCTCGCCGGCGTCCTGCGCGGCGCCCGTCACGGCGAGGGTCCCCACCGTCTCGAGGTTGAGCAGCACGTGGCACGCGCCCTCGTCGTGGCCGAGCGTCACCAGCGCCGGGTAGGGCGCGGGGACCGCGGCGAGGCCCCCGCCGTACGCCTCCTCGAGGCGACGCACGCCCGCACGATCGAGGGACCACACCGTGCCCGTCGGGTCCGCCGCCCACGGGGCGGCGAGCTCGGCGGGGGCGGCGAGGTAGAGGTCGAGCGTCGCCTCGCCGAGCCGGAGGGCGCGCAGCACGGGCAACGGACGACGGGCGTCCGCGCACTGGCGGGCCAGGGCTCGCAGCGCGACGTCGACCCGCGCGACCGACAGCGGGTCGGCGAGCGAGCGTGCCTCCTGCTCGAAGGCCGCGGCCGCGCCCGACGGCAACGGGATCTGCTCTCCGGGCAGGCGTCGCCGCTGCTGCTCCCGGCGCCGGCGCGCGACCAGCGCGACGACGCCGGCGGCGAGCAGCGCGCCCAGGCCCGCCCCGCCCGCGACGCGCCACGGCGCCTGGGCACCCAGGTCGGCGTCCTGCGCGGGGATGGCCGCGTCCTGCGTCGCGACGGAGTGGGCCGGGTCCGGAGCGGACTCGACGTCGGCCCCGACGGCCGGCGCGGCAGCCTGTGCCACGACCGGCGCCGCGGCCCGCTCCTCGGCGGCCGACGCCCGCGTACCCGCCTCACCCGCACCGGGCACCTGGAGGGTCCAGCCCGGCAGGATCAGGTCGGGGTCGGTGAGGCGCGCTCCGCCCGGCTGCGCGACGTCGCGCGACGCCTCGAAGATCTCCGGGTACCGGTCCGCGTCGCCCAGCTCGTCCGCGGCGATCTGCGAGAGGTTGTCTCCGGCCTCGACGACCACCGTCCCGGCCTTCTCGTCCTGCGCCGCCGCGCCGTCCTGCGCGGTCCTCTCGGGCGCCGGCACGGTCAGCACCCAGCCGGGGGTGAGGAAGTCCGGGCGGTCGGCGAGCGTGTCGGCGTTGAGCGCGACGATCTCGCGGAACCGCTGCCCGTCGCCCAGGTAGTGCTCGGCCAGGGACCACAGGGAGTCGCCGTGCTCGACGGTGTGCTGGACGATCCGCGCGGCCTGCTCGTGGTGCGCGGCCTGCTCGGCCGGCGCCTGTTCGGCGGCGAGCTGGGCCCGGGCCTCGCGGATCAGGTCGGACGAGATCGGGGCCGCGCCGACACCCTGCCCGGCGGACTGCGACGCCAGGGCGGCGTCGAGGGCCAGCTCCCCCACCCCGGCGCTCTGGCCCGGGACGGCCTGCTGCACGGAGACGGTCGCGACGACCTCCTGCGACGCCCCGGCCGAGCCGCCCTCCAGGGCCGTCGCCGTGGTCGCCATGGGCACCGTGGTGAAGAGCAGCAGCGCCGCGGCCACGAGCCCGCGGGCCGCGTTCTGCGGCAGCCGCAGGCCCGCGAGCCGCGGGGCGCGCACCCCGCGGAGCTGCGCCACAAGCTCGACGACGATGCTCAGCGCGAGGAACGCCCACGCCACCCAGGCCGCCGCCTGCAGCAGCAGCATGAGGAGCGAGCCGTCGTCGGGAGACGTGAGCATCGACAGGAGGGTGTCGGGCGAGAGCAGCCCGTCCTCGAGGGGGTTCGCCCCGACCGCCAGGAGCAGGTACGGCACCCCCACGGTGACGCCGATCAGGAGCAGCAGGGCCACGAGCCCCTTGAGCCGGCGCATCACTGCTCCACCCCCTCGAAGGCCCGGACCACCCGCGCCTCGCCCTCGCCGGACACGGGCATCGAGCGGATCCCGATGATCCCCAGGAACTTGGGCCGGTAGGAGTCCGTGGTACTCACGACCACCAGGTCGCCGGCCACGACGACGTTGGTGACGACGACCCCGGTGGTGCTGGCGTAGGAACGGGCGGCCGCCCCCGCCGCGGAAGGGTCGACCGCGACCCCCGTGCCGCGCAGCGCGTCCGACGCCACCACCGCCTGGCCGCCCGCCCGCGCCGCCTGCTGAGCGACGTCGCGCGCGTGCTGCTGCGCGAGCACCTGGCCCGAGAGATCGACGGCCATCCCGACGACGACGATCATGACGAACGCGCCGAGCGCGAGCCAGATGGAGACCGAGCCGCGCTCGGCGGCGCGGCCCGTGCGTCGCGCGCGACGGCGCCGGGGGACGGTCCTGGCGGGCATGCTTCAGCGCTCCCGGTAGGTGTCGATCGGGCTTTCCATGGTCTTGGTGATCCGGATCGTCCCCGGAAGGCCGGGGACGGCAAGGTCGCCGACGCTGACGTCGCAGGTCACCGTCGCGGAGACGCTCGAGACGACGCCGACGGCGTTCCCGAACCCGCCCGCGTTCACCGCGACCCGCGGGGCGCAGTGCAGCCCCTTCTCGTCGAGGCTGCGCCGCGCGGCCGCGACGGCGCCGCTCTCCGCCTCCGCCTGGGTCCGCGCGATCGACGCGGACCGGGCGGCCTCGGTGGCGGCGGCCTCGACGGACTGCGTGGCGAGCGCCACGCGGCCGCCGGCGAACACCAGTCCCATGATCAGCAGGAAGGCAGGGACGCCGACCGCGGCCTCGATCGCCGCGGACCCCCGCTCGCCGTCCCGCAACCGACGGCGCACGGCGCGCACCAGGCGATTCATCCGGTGAGCCTCTCGACGGGCAGGCTCGCGGACTGCGTGATCTCCGGGTTCCACAGAGGCACGATCGACTGGGCCTGCACCGTCACGGTGACCCTGGCCTCGGTGAACGTCAGCTGCGGGGAGACTCTACTCACGCTGAGCTCGGCGCCGACGTCCGCGAGGTAGTCGCTCGCCGCCGCGGTGGCCGCGGGCCTCGTGCCGTTCTCCGCGGCCAGGGCGCGCACGCCCTCCTGCGCGGCCGCGTATGCGACCGTGCGGGCCTGATACCACAGCCCCGCCTGGACGCCGGCGAACATCAGCGTGAAGAGGGCTGGCAGGAGGAACACCATCTCGATGCTCGACGACCCACGCTCGCGCGCCCCGCGGGCGCGGGGCCCGCAGGGTGTTCGCGCGTGCCTGGGTCGAGGCATCACGGACCGCCCGTGATCTCGCCGGACTTGTCCGTGACGTAGTTGCGCACGGCGACCACGACGATGCCGACGATGGCGATGACCGCCACGGCCCAGAGAACCTTCTCAATGGTCTCCGAGCCGGTCTCGGGCTCCGAGGTGAGCTTGGTGCGGGCACGGTCGGCGACGTTCAGGCCGAACGTGTGCAGGGTGGCGATGAGCTGAAGCATGGTGTTCCTATCCGGGACGGGAGTGGTCGAGAGTACGGCGAGGAGGGGGCGTCAGATGCCTCCCATCACGTTGAGGAGCGCCGGCGTCACGAGGATGACCATGAATACCACGCCCAGGAGGGACATGGGCATGTTGATCCGCTCGCTCATGGCGTTCGCCTTGCCGCGCTCCGCGTTGAGCATCGCCGCGCGCATGGCCGCGGACCGGGCGCGCAGGTTGTCGTAGACCTGCGACCCCTCACCGCTCATGCGCATCACGTCGGCCAGGTCGTCCAGCTCGGGCAGGCCGAGCTCGTCGGACAGGTGCTGCAGGGCGTCCCAGGGGGCGACGCCGTTCCAGCGGGAGCGCTGCAGCTCCTCGCCGATGCGGCGGAACACCCACGAGTCGCCGATCTCGGCGGCGCTCTCCATCGCCTGCCGCGAGCCGGCGCCGGAGAGCCGCTCCAGCGCGACCAGGTCGATGTAGGCGCTCAGGGCGCGCGCGAAGTCGGTCCGGGCGTGCTTCGCCTCGGTCCGCACGTCGAGGTCGGGCGACAGGAACAGCACGACGCCGAGCCCCAGCGACGCGACGGCGGGGATGGTGAACGGGAGGGCGAGCCCGCCGACGGCGGCCAGGACGAGGGTCAGGACGGGCGGGATGAGGAGGCCGACGACGCCGTACAGCACCTTCTTGCCGTAGTAGCGGTGCACCGGGACGCGCAGGAGCGCGAGCTCCTTGGTCGGCGTCCTGCCCCACGCGGCCGCGGGGAACCGCTTGATCGCCCACACGCCGACGCGCTCGTAGCGGTCGCCCGCCACGAGGTCCGTCTGCATCGTGGCGCGTTCCTTCGCCGCCTCCTGCGAGTACCGGCGCACGACGTCCGTGACGTCCGGGCGGCTCGGGGCCAGGCGCCACACGAGCAGCCCGATGCCGAGGCCCACCAGCCCGCCGCCGAGCAGCGCGATCTGCAACCCGGTGGTCATGACCGCGCCCCCTCGCGGGCGCGCTCGCCCATGAAGCGCGGCAGCGGCGCCCCCTTGGACATCTGCCGCATCATCACGAGCAGACCGACGTACGCCGCAAGGTACGCAGTGATGAGCACCTGCCCCAGCGCCGAGGAGTACGGGGCGATGTAGTCGCCGGTGAACGCCAGCACGAGGAGCACGCCGGCAGTGATGATGGTGACCCAGCGCGCGGTGGCGCGGGGTTTGGCGCGCTCCGCCTCGATCTCGCGGCGCGCGCGCACGTCGTCGGCCACGGACTGGGCCAGCGACTCCAGCACGGACGCGAGGCCCGCACCGCGGCGGCTCGCGCCGAGGATGAGCGTCGCCGCCACGACGTCGCCCGTCGCGTCGTCGAGCTCGTCGCCGAAGGCGCGCAGGGCTGCGACCGTGCCCCAGCGGGCGCGCAGCCGAGCCACGAGGTTGGTCACCTCGGGGCGGATCTCCTCCGGCGCCGACCGCAGCGACATGCGGATGGCCTCCTCCAGTCCGACGCCCACGGTGAGCACGCCGGCCAGGCTGCGGGTCCACTCCTCGAGCGCCTCGAGCCGGCGGATGGTCTGGCCGGAGTTCCCGGCGCTGAGCAGCACCGGGAGGCCGACGCCGGCGACCGGGCCGAGCACGACGGCCACGATCCACCCCGTGATCGCGTAGACCACGATGCCGCCGACCAGGCCGACCGCCGCGAGGATCTTGGTCTGCCGGTCCACCGTGGCCAGCTTGGCGGCCAGGGGCCGGCGGCGCGGTGCGGCGTCGTCGACCGGCACGCGGCGCGCGCCGACGACCACGCCGATGACGCCCGCCACGAGGAGGGCGCCGCCGAGGGCGGGCAGGAGGGACGTCATCGCAGGTCCCCCTGCTGGGCGCCCTCGACCAGGTAGGACGTGAGGTCGAAGCCGAAGCGCTCCAGGTCGCGCAGCTCCTCCGGCATCGTGCCCGGCACGGCGGGCCCGCCCTGCGGGTTCGGTGTGAAGACATGCGTCGTCGCGTACCCGACGGCCTCCTCGCCCGGGGCGATGTGCACGATCTCCGACACCCACCGGTCGCGCTGCCACCGGGTCCCCGTCGCGTCGAGGGGGCGGGTCTGCAGCCCGACCTGGACGACGAGGTCGACGGTCTCGGCGAGCTTCGACGTCGCGAGCTCTCGCGTGACGTGCGGCCCGGCCTCCATGGCACAGGTGACGAGCTTGCGGATCGCGCCCGAGCCGTTCGCGGCGTGGGTCGTGGAGATGGAGCCGGCGCCCGACTCCATCGCCTTGATCATCGCCCAGACCTCCTTGCCGCGGACCTCACCGACGATCTGCCGCGACAGGTTGAACCGGAACGAGTTGTAGATGGCCTCGTCGAGCGTGAACTCGCCCGCCTGCCGGCCGTCCGCGCCGATCTCGCCGGAGCCGGGACGCGCCTCCCAGGCGTGGACCACGTCGTGCACCTCGGGCAGCTCGTGCAGGTGGAGCTCGAACTCCGTCTCGAACGTGCCGATCTGCTCGTACCGCGGGATCTCCGCGCACAGCGCGCGCACGATCGTCGTCTTGCCGGCACCCTGCGGCCCCGCGACGACGATCGACTTCTTCGCCCGGACGGCGGCGCGCAGGAACGACGCCTGCACGGCCGACATCATCCCGAGCTCCACCAGCCGGTCGAGCTCGACCTTGCGCATCCGGTGCCGACGGATCACGACCGACGTGTTCGCCGTGACCCACGACGCGGCCGCCAGACGGGAGCCGTCGTCGAGCCGCATGTGCAGGTGCGGGCTGGCCGGGGAGAAGCTGCGCGCGTTCGAGTCGGAGCGCGTCGCGATGAACGCGAGGTTCTCGCGCAGCTCCTTGTCGGAGTCCGCGACAGGGTCCACCTTCACGAGCTCGCCCGTGGTCTTCTCGACCCAGGCGTTGTCGTGCGGGCTGATGATGATGTTCTCGACGTCGTCGGCGTCGACCAGCGGCTGCAGGCGCCCGAGACCGAACAGCGAGTCGTGGATCGCCTTGGCGAGCACGCGCTGGTGGTCGATGCTCCACGCCGCGCGCCCGTCGTGCAGGAGGTCCGCGGCGGCGTCGTCCAGGATCTCCTGGATGATCGCGCGCCCGAGCTCCCGCTCGGCCTCGAGGTCCTTGCCGCGGTCCTCGCCGAGCCGCTCGGCGAGGCGCGTCGAGGCCAGCCCGCGGAACTCCGCGACCTGCTTCCAGTCGACGCCCTTGGGCTGGGCGAGGAAGTCCGCCCGCCCCGCCGCACGGGGCGTGGCGTGGGTCGTCACCTGGGTCGGCTCCGTGCTGCTGACCGGCATCGCTCGCTGGGGCGCGTACGGGGCCGGGTGAGTCGACACGGCGGCCGCGACGGGCACGGTCGGCGGGTGGTGCACGACAGCGGGGGCCGCGGCGGGCCCGCGCGGGGTCGTCGACTCGTCGATCGGTCCGGCCAGCGCGTGCGCGGGGCGGCGCACCACGGTCTGCTCCAGGTCGTCCGACAGCGCGTCGTCGGCCGTGGCGTACGCGGTGAAGATCGGCAGCGAGCTGGGGTCCGGCGGCTGCGTGCTCACAGGGCGCTCCTCTCCGCGCCGAGGGCGAGCTGCTGGCGCGACCGTGCCACGGTCGAGCCGATGCTCTGCACGGCGGCGCGCACGGACTTGTTCAGGCCGGAGGAGGAGAACTTCTTGGGGCGCTTGGCCCCCAGCGAGTACACCTCGGCCGAGGCGGGGTCCCAGTCGAGGCTCGCGACGACCGGCACCTGCAGCACCTTCGCGACCTCGCCGCTGCCGTACGGCCTGCCGGGCCCGACGACGAGCGCACCCAGGCTCTCGATCGCGCCGACGCCGGTGAACGCGTCGCGCAGGCTCTGCGCCCACGAGCTCGCCGCGACGAGCGCGGGCAGCGAGCTGTGCGTCGTGAGCAGGGCCAGGTCCGCCTGCGTGAGCAGCTTGGTCGGCGAGCCGACGAGGCCGAGGCGGCCGGCGTCGACGATCACGTCCTGGCCGTTGCTCTCCAGCGACCTGAAGACCGCCGACAGCGGCTCCCAGAGCTCGTCGAGCGCGCGCGACTGCTGGTGGTTCATGGCGCCCGCGAGGTACTGCACCTGGCTGTCGGGGAAGCTCATCAGCGCCCGCGGCAGGTCCTCGGCGAGGGTGCCGTGCCGGTGGGAGACGGCCAGGTCCACGACGGTCGCGTCGGTGGGCATCTGGGCGCCGCCGAAGTAGCCGGCGGGCACGGCGCGCGCGCCGGTGGGGTCGGCGTCCACGAGGACGACGGGGCGGGGCCAGGACAGCGCCAGCGCCAGCGCGCTGGTGGTCACCCCGGGCGACCCGTTGGCGGACGTCAGGACGATGAGTGCCATGGGTCCGTCACTCCTGGCTGTCGACGACGATCGCGGCGCTGCCCTCGGCGGACGCCGACGCGACCTGCGGCGCGTCGCTCGCGGAGACCTGCACGTTGACCAGCGTGTTGCCGGTGACGGTGTCGGTCGTGACACCGACGACGACGCCCTCGACGGTCTCAGGCTCGGCGGCGTCGCCGCCGCCCGCGGTGGTCGACACGATCCGCACGTCGTCGCCCGAGCGCACCTGGCCGGCGGGCAGCATGGCGGCCGTGACGCTCACGCCCACCACCGAGTTCCCCTCGGACGGCACGGCCGCGTCGGTCACCTGCTCCGCGGTGACGACGCCCCCGGCGACGATGTCGAGCGCCGCGTACCTGCCCACGACGGCCTCGGCGCTGCTCGCCGGCACCGCCTGCAGCGCGGGGTCCGTCCCGATCCGCACGACGACGAGGTCGTCGGCGTCGATGACCTGCCCGCGGTGGATCGTCTCGCGGACGGTGAGCACCTCCTGGCTGTTCGACATCGACTGGAAGGCGAACGCGCTCACGAGAGCGCCCACGCACACCAGGACGACGGAGAGCGCGATGAGCGCGGGGCGGCGGCGCATCTTGGGCGGAGGCGCGATCTGCCCCGCGGCCACGCCGGACGGGTCCGCGCCCCCTTGGCTGCGCGCCCGGGTGTTCTCCGGCACAGGCGTCGTCGTCGTCATGTCGTGAGGGCCTCTCGCTGCAGGTCAGAGCACGGCGTGCTCGTCGGCGGCGTCGGCTCGCCACCGTGAGGAGTTCGGTGAGGTCGTCGGGCTCCGTCTGGGCATACGAACCGGAGCGCACTCACTAAATACCACGCCGACGCGATTGACCCGGAACATCGTCCGCCTCGCGAGACAAGATCGCACGTCTCGCGGACTGAGAATTTCGCGCTTAACGGACATCCCGCCGCAACGCGTCCGGCCGGTGCCGGATCAGCACTCCGCGCGGCCGCGGCGCCAGTAGCCCATGAAGGCGACGGCCTTGCGGTCGACACCCTTCTCGGAGACGAGGTACCGGCGCAGCGTCTTGATCGAGCCGGCCTCGCCGGCGAGCCACGCGTAGAGCACCGTGTCCTGCGCGAGCGGCTGGCCGGTCGCGTCGACGGGCACCTCCCAGAGGATGTCCGTGTCGATGTCGACGTCGGGCAGGTCGCCGTCCAGGTCGACGCCCGCGGCGGTCAGCTGCTGGCCGTCGGCCTCGGCGGCCAGCAGCTCGGGGACGACCGGGGCGTCCGCCGACGGGCGCACACCCATGGCGAGCAGCCGGTCCGCGGCGTCCTTCACGGCGGGCACGAGCACGTCGCCGTGCTCGCGGTCCTCGCGCGGCAGCCACGAGATCCGGACGCCGGCCGGCGCCGCCAGCGTCCAGCGGTCCTCGCGGTGCGGCACCTCGAGGAAGACCTCGCCGACGGCGTCGTCGGGCAGCGACTCGCAGATCGCGGCGATCGCCGGGACGGCGGTCTCGTCGCCGGCGAGGAGCAGGGCGTGGCTGCGGGCGGGCGGGTTGAACTCGAGCCCGCCGTGCGGCCCGTCCGTGTACGCGGCGTTGGGGCCCATGATGACGAGCGGGGCGCCCGGCTTCGCGCCGTTGGCCCAGCGGGAGGCGGGGCCGGTGTCGCCGTGCAGCACGATGTCGACGTCCACCTCGCGCAGGTCCTGCCGGACGGCGCGCACGGTGTAGGTGCGCAGCGGGTTGCGGCGCTCCTCGGGCAGCGCGCGCCACGAGGTGAACCAGTCGGGGTTCTGCCGGTCGAGGTACTCCCAGCCGCCGCAGGGCGCGGGGAGCAGGAACTTGATCCGCTGGTCCTTGCCGTTGTCCGCGAACCCGTCGAGGTCGTCGCCGGTGAACGTGATGCGGATGAACGACGGGCAGAGCCGGGTGACCCGGGAGACGGTGACGTCGAACATGCGGTACGGCTGCTCGGGGACGACGTCCTGCGCGGCGGTCTGGTCGGCGCGCTCGGTCGCCTCGACGGTCTCGGTCACGGTGGTAAGCCTAACCTCACCTCGCCGGGGGTGCGCAACCCCGGGTGACCGTCGTCACATCACGGTGCGCGCCGGTGCGCACCCCTACGTCGCCGCCGCCTCCACCGCGCCCGGCGCACGGACCACGACGACCGGGCACGCCGCCGTCCGCACCAGGGTGTGCGTCGCGGAACCCAGCAGCAGGGACGCGAAGCCACCGCGCCCGCGGGTGCCCAGCAGGAGCCGTTCGGCGCCCTCCGCCTCGCGGTGCAGCACCCGCACCACCTGCCCCTCGCGGGTCTCGCCGAGCACCTCGAGCGCCCCCTCGGCCGCGCCGCGCTCCCGCAGCCGCTCCTCGACCCGGGCCAGGCCGCGCTGCAGCACCGGACCGGCGTCCGCCTCGGTGATGTCGTGGGCCTCGTGCTCGGTGGGGCCGCGCGACGTCACCCACTCGGCGACCCCGGGCCGCCACACCACGACGACGCGGAGCGTGCGCCCCAGCTCCCACGCGGTGTCGACGGCGGCGTCGAGGGCCACGCCGGACTGCTCGGAGCCGTCGTAGCCGACGACGACGGGGGCGTCCGGCGGCAGGTCGGTCCGCGGGCCCTCGGCCGGCACCACGACCACGGGGCAGTGCGCGTGCGCGGTCACCTGCAGCACCACGGTGCCCCGGATCGCCTCGTACAGGCCGCCGTGCCGGGTGGCGCCCAGCACGAGGGCGCCGGCGTCGGCCGACATGCCGACGAGCGCCGCGGACGGGGACGCGTACTCGACGAACGTCTCGACGGTCACGCCGGGGGCGACGTCGCGGGCGCGGGCGGCCGCCTCCTCGACGACGGGCCACGCCCCGCTGTCGCCCCGCTCCCCCAGGTCGTCGCCGTGCGGCCGCGCCGCCACGCCCGTGTCGTGGGCGTCGCGCACGTAGACGACGCGCAGGACGGCGCCGCGCGTCCGCGCCTCCCGCGCCGCCCAGGCGAGGGCGACGTCGGCGGGCTCCGACGCGTCGTAGCCGACCACCACCGGGGCGGTCCTGTGCTCGTCCACCACGCCATCGTCCCTCGCCGCGGCCCCGCTCGAAAGGCGGCGGGCGTCAGGCGGTCGCGCGTCCCCGCGACCGCCAGAGCAGGTAGACGAAGTACGGCGCCCCCAGGAGCGCCGTCCCGAGGCCCGCGGGGATCTGCCCCGGAGCGATGACGACGCGGCCGAACGTGTCGGCCGCGGACACCAGCACGGCGCCGACGAGGATCGCCACCGGCAGCACCCGCGAGTGCCGGGCACCGACCAGCGCGCGGGCGGCGTGCGGGGCGACGAGCCCCACGAAGCCGATGACCCCGACGGCGCACACGGCGGCGGCCGTGGTCAGCGCGGCGGCCCCGAGGAGCACGAGGCGCGATCGGTCGACGGGGAGGCCCAGCACGCGCGGGGTGTCCTCGTCGAGCGACAGGACGTCGAGCTCGCGGCGGTACGTCGTGGCGAGCGGCACCATGACGAGCAGCGCCAGCGCGACGGGCAGCAGCTGCTCGAGCGTGCGCCCGTACGTCGAGCCCGACAACCACGTGAGGGCGAGGTTGACGTCCCACGGGGCGATGACGAGGACGACGAGCGTGATGAGCGCCGTCGTGCCCGCCTGGGCGCCGATGCCCACCAGCACCAGCCGCTCGGAGGCGAGCCCGCCGCGCGCGGACAGCAGGTACACGAGGGCGAAGACGGCGAGGGCGCAGCCGCCGGCCGCCGCCGACATCGGCCAGATGCCCACGCCGGGCACGAGCAGGATCATCAGCACCGCCCCGAGCCCGGCGCCCGACGTCACGCCGAGCAGGCTGGGCTCGGCGAGGGGGTTGCGGCACACGGCCTGCACGATCGTGCCGGCGAGCGCCAGCGCCGCCCCGGCGAGCACCGCGGCGAGCACGCGCGGCACGCGCTGGTCGAGCACGAAGCTCACCTGCCGGCCGGCCGCGCCCTGCACCCAGTTCGACACGTCGCCGAGCAGCACGACCCGGTCGCCCAGCAGCAGCCCCGCGACCACCGCCGCGACGAGCGCGACGACCAGCACCGCGAGGACCGCCACGACGCGGGCGCGCGAGCGGGGGCGGCCCAGCGCCCCGCGGGCCCCGCGCGCGCCCGCGCCGGCGTCACGCAGCCGCCGCGCCATCCACACGAGGATCCCGGCGCCGAGCACGGTCGTGACGACGCCCGTCGGCACCACGACGGACGCCTGGCCGGGCAGGATCGCCCGCAGCAGCACGTCGGACCCGAGCACGACGACCACGCCCACGAGAGCGGAGAACGGAAGGAGCAGGGCGTGCCGGCCCAGGCCGGGGACGCGCCGTCCGACGAGCCGGGCGATGACGGGCGCGGCGAGCCCGACGAAGCCGATGGGTCCGGCCACGGTGACCGCGATCGCGGCGAGCAGCACGGCGGCCAGGACCGCCAGCACCCGCGTGCGCCGCACGTCGATGCCGAGCACCCGCGCGGCGTCGTCCCCGAGCCCGAGCAGGTCGAGCCGGCGGGCCAGCAGCAGGGCGCCGGCGACGCCGACCAGCACCACGGGCGCCGCCAGGCTCACCGTGCGCGTGCCGGACTGCACGATGCTGCCGCTCCCCCAGGCGAACAGCCCGGTGGTCTCCTGCTCGAAGAGGACGAGCAGCACCATCGTGAGCGAGTGCAGCGCCAGCATGATGGCCGAGCCGGCCAGCACCAGGCGGGTGGGCCCGTCCGCGCCGCCGCGGGCGAGGGCGAGCACGAGCGCGGCGGCGCCCAGCCCGCCGAGGAACGCCAGGCCGCCCTGCAGGTAGAACGGCACCGACAGGCCGAGCGCGGCCGCCGCGACGACCGTGACGTAGGCGCCCGCGTTGACCGCCAGCGTGTCGGGGGACGCGAGCGGGTTGCGCGCCACCGACTGCAGCACCGCGCCCGCCACGCCGAGCGCGACGCCCACGAGCAGGCCTGCCAGCAGGCGCGGGAGCCGGGAGGAGACGAGCACCGCGACGGTGCCGTCGGTGTCGGCGCCGACGACGGCGCGCAGCACGTCCAGCGCCCCGACGTCCGCCGTGCCCTGCGTGAGGTGCACGGCACCCAGCACGAGCACGGCGACGACGGCGAGCGCGAACGCCCCGACGACACGGACGGGCGCCGCCCGCCGCCCCGACATGGTGGGGGCGGCGGACGGCGAGGTGGCGGTCACGGACATACGGGGACGGCGATCAGGCGAGCGCGTCGACGAGCGCGTCGATGTACGCCGCGCCCGACAGGGGCCCGCCGAACATCCAGATGCCGTCGGGGATGCGGTGCACGTCGCCCGCCGTGACGAACGGCAGCTGCTCCCAGACCTTGTTGCCCTTGAGCCCGTCGGCGAACGGGTCGGCCTCGGCGTCGTTGGCCGCGTAGACGAACTGCACGTCGCCGAGCTTCGTCAGGCCCTCGACGTCGGTCTGCGCGAGGCCGTAGTCCGGGTCGCCGCCCTCGGTCCACGCGTCCTTCAGGCCGACGGCCTCCCCGAGCGCGCCGAAGAACGAGCCCGGCGTGTACATGCGCACCGACACGGTTCCGTTGGCGATCCAGCCGTCCGCCATCGCGAACTCGGCGCCGCCGAGCCCGGCCTCCTCGAGCGCGGCCTTGCCCTCGGCGACCTTGGCGTCGAAGTCCGCCAGCGCCTGGGTGGCCTCGTCCTGCTTGCCGGTGACCTCCCCGAGGGTGGTCACGGTCTCCTCCATGTACCCGAGCGGGTCCTCGCCGTCGGAGCCGCGCAGCGTCAGGACGGGCGCGACCTCCTCGATCTGCGTGATGACGTTCTCCGGCAGGTCGGTGGTGGTGACCACGAGGTCGGGCTCGAGCGCCGAGATCGCGTCGAGGCTCGGCTCGCCACGCGTGCCGACGTCGGGCGTGCCCTCGTCGATCGGCGCCACGGTGTCCCAGGTGTTGTAGCCCGCGACGTCGGCCTGGCCGGCGGGCTCCACGCCGAGCGCCACGAGGTTCTCGGTGAGGCCCCACTCGAGCGAGACGACGTCCGTCGCCGGGGCGTCGAGGGTGTGCTCGCCGCGCTCGTCGGTGTAGGTGACGGGGCCGCTCGCGGCCGACGACTCCGGGGCGGCCTCTGCCGCGGGGTCCTCGGTGGTGCCGCACGCGGCGAGGGCGAGCGCGGCCACGGCGGCGGTGGCGCCGGCGAGCAGCGGGCGGGTGGGGATGCGCATGGGTGTCTCGGTGTCCTTCGAGTCGGTGCGCCGCCGAGGCGGGCGCGACGGTGCCGGGCAAGGGCGCCGGCGAGAGGGGTCGGGAGGTCGGTGGGGGCGTCAGGCGCGCGCGGCGTGGCGGCCGACGGCCTCGCACCGGGTGCGGCCGGTCTCGGGGTGCGTGGTGACGTCGACGCGGATGCCGTACACCTCGGTGAGCAGCTCGCCGGTGAGCACCCGGGCGGCGGGCCCGGAGGCCCGCACCTCGCCGCGGTGCAGCACCACGACGTGGTCGGCGACGGCGGCGGCCTGGTTGAGGTCGTGCAGCACGACGCCGACGGCGACGCCGTGCTCGGTCGCGAGGTCGCGCACCAGGTCGAGCAGCTCCACCTGGTAGCGCAGGTCGAGGTAGGTCGTGGGCTCGTCGAGCAGCAGCACGCCGGTGTCCTGGGCGAGGCACGTCGCGAGCCACACACGCTGCAGCTCCCCGCCGGACAGCTCGTCGACGCCGCGCTCGGCCATCTCGGCCACGCCGGTGACGTCCATGGCGTGCGCGATCGCGCGGGGGCCGTCCGCGTCCGCGGACCGGAAGCGCCCGCGGTACGGGTGCCGGCCGTAGGCGACGACGTCGCGGACGGTGACGCCGCTCGGCGTCGGGTGGCTCTGCGACAGCAGCGTGACCCGGCGGGCGAAGTCCTTGGGGTGCAGGGCGAGCGCGTCGGTCGCGCCCTCGTCGCCGGACGCGTCGTCGAGCGTGACGGCGCCCGCGTCGGGGCGGTGCAGCCGCGCGAGGGAGCGCAGCAGCGTCGACTTGCCCGAGCCGTTGGGCCCGAGCAGCGCGGTCACCGCGCCGGGCCGCAGCTCGATCTCCGCGCCGTCCACGACGGTGCGCTTGTCGTACGACAGCCGCAGGCCGCGCCCGGCCATCGCGACGGCGGGACGGGACTCGACCGCGGGGGGCGCCGAGGGCACCAGGGTCTGGCTCACGTAGGTGAGGCTAACCTTCACCCTCGGGTTTCGTCATCCCCCTGTTGCGTAATTCCCTGTGACGCGGGTCACCGCTCAGGCGCGCGTCGCCCAGAACGCCACCGCCGACGCGGCGGCGACGTTGAGCGAGTCCACTCCCCCCGCCATCGGGATCCGCACGACGACGTCCGCCGCCGCGACAGCGCCGCGGGAGAGCCCGTCGCCCTCGGTGCCGAGCACCATCGCGAGCCGGTCCGGCGGGTCGGCGACCAGGTCGTCGAGGGAGACGGAGTCGTCGGACAGTGCCAGCGCGGCGACGGTGAAGCCGTCGTCCTGCAACGCGTGCAGGCCGCCCGGCCACGACTCCAGCCGCGTCCACGGCACCTGGAACACGGTGCCCATCGACACCCGCACCGACCGCCGGTAGAGCGGGTCGGCGCAGCGCGGGGAGACGAGCACGGCGTCCACGCCGAGCGCGGCGGCCGAGCGGAACACGGCCCCGACGTTCGTGTGGTCGACCAGGTCCTCCAGCACGGCGACACGGCGCGCCCCCGCTCCCCCGCGGGCCCCGGCGAGCAGGTCGTGCACGGAGGGCAGCACCGGCCGGTGCATCGCCGCGAGCGCCCCGCGGTGCAGATGGAACCCCGTGATCCGCTGCACCACGTCGTCCGGGCCGACGTACACGGGGACGTCGGGGTGGGCGGCGAGCACGTCCGCCATGGAGTCGAGCCACTTCTCGGCCATGAGGAACGACCGCGGACGGTGCCCGGCCTCGAGCGCGCGGCGGATGACCGACGCCGACTCCGCCATGTACAGCCCCTCGGCGGGCTCCCGCACCGCGCGGAGCTTCACGTCCTTGAGGTCGGTGTAGTCGTGCAGGCGAGGGTCGGCGGGGTCGGTGACACGAGTGGTGCGGGCGGCGTCCACGGTGGGGTGCTCGGGGGTGCTCACCGGGGCATTCTCCCCCGCGGGCGAACCGCTCAGCGCGCGAGCACCTCGGCCAGGGAGCGCGCGGGGCCGGACGCACGCCACGCGCCCGGCGTCGCGCCGTGGCGCCGCACGAACGCGCGGTGGAACCCCGGGACCGAGTCGTAGCCGACCTGCCGGGCCACGCGCTCGACGCTCGCGCCCGGGTCGCGCAGCAGCCGCGCGGCGGCGTCCATCCGGCACCCGGCCACGTAGGCCATCGGCGGCTCGCCCACGGTGCGGGCGAAGCGCTCGGCGAACGCGGACCGGGACAGGCGTGCGACGGCGGCGAGCGACTCCAGCGTCCACGGGTCCTGTGGCGCCGCGTGCACGGCGCGCAGCACGGGCCCCAGCGCCGGGTCCCGGAGCGCGGCGATCCAGCCCGACGCCGGCTTCTCGGCCTCGAGCCAGCGGCGCACCACGTGCACCAGCAGCACGTCGGCCAGCCGCGCCGTGACGACGTCCGTGCCCGGCCGCGGGTGGCGCACCTCGTGGTCGATCGCCGCGACGACGGCGCGGAGCCAGTCGCCGTCCGGGCCGTCAGCGCCCGCGCCCGGCCCGCTCGCGGCGTCCGGCGCCCGCAGCACCGCCGGCAGGCTCGCCAGCAGGCGGCCGACCCCCGGGTCGGTGAATCCCACTGCCCCGCAGACCAGGGTCGCCGGGTGCCCGCCCCCGTCGATCCGCAGCTGCTCGTACCGGTCGGCGACCACCGTGCGGTCGACGTCCCACAGCCCGGTCGCGGGGTCGTCGGCGGTGCCGGTGATCGCATGCCCGGCACCGTGCGGCACCAGCACGAGGTCCCCCGGACCGAGGTCGTGCCGCCCGCCCTCGACGTCGACGACCGCTCGGCCTTCGAGCAGCAGGTGGAACATCAGGACGCCCGGCAGCGCCGGCATGGCGATGCCCCACGGCTCGGAGAACCGGCCGGTGGAGCAGAAGACGGCGTCCATCTCGAGGGTCCCCAGCACGTCGGCCCAGGGGTCGGCCTGCGGCTTCCCGGCGCCGGGGACGGGCAGCAGGGCGGCAGCGTCGCTCATCTCGCCATCCTGCGACTCTCCCGGACGAACGGTCAAGACTCCCGGATGTCACCTCATGGTTCGTCCGGCGCTCCGACGGAAGTCTGGAACCAGACGCCGGGGCCGCACGGGGCCCGGCACGACGAGGAGGACTCTCATGGACGTACTGGTGGTCGGAGCGACGCGGGGCAGCGGCCTCGCCGTCACCCGCCAGCTCGTGGCAGCGGGGCACCGCGTGACCGCGTTCGGCCGGACGGCGAGCACCGCGTTCGCCGCACCGGTCGCCACGCCGGTCGCCACGCCGGTCGCAGGAGTGGACGCACAGCCGGGCTCCCTGCGGCCCGTCGACGGCGACGCCCTCGATCCCGAGGCGGTCGCCAAGGCCGTCGCCGGTCAGGACGCCGTCGTCGTCACGCTCGGCATCTCGGACAACCCGCTCGCCGTGCAGTGGCTGCACCGGTCGAGCACCCCGCCGGACGTGCGCTCGCGCGGCACCGCGGTGGTCGTGGGGGCGATGCGCGAGACCGGCGTGCGCCGGCTCGTCGTGCAGTCCACGTACGGGCTCGGGAGCTCGTGGTCCCGCCTGGACCTCACCTGGAAGCTGGTGTTCCGGTTCGTCATCGGCCGCCAGTTCACCGACTCGGGGCGGCAGGAGCAGGTGGTCCGCGCCAGCGGGCTCGACTGGACGCTCGTGCGCCCCGTCTCGCTGACCGACTCCCCCGTCGGCCCGGACGGCGACGACGCCCCCGAGGTCGCAGCACACGTCACGACCGACGACACCCGGCGCGGGCTGAAGGTGTCCCGCGCCCAGCTCGCGCGGGTGCACGCCGGCGCGCTCGCCGACCCCGCGACCGTCGGCGCCACGCTCAGCGTCTCCGCGTGAGGACCGTACGACCCGCACGACAGGGCCCCGACCGGCGCGAGCCTGTCGGGGCCCTGTGCCAGGATCTCGAGGTGACCTCCCCCGCCCCGACGCGCACGTCCACCGTCGCACTCCGCGAGCGCACGAGCGCCGACCTGCCCGCCCTCGTCGAGGCCCTCGCCGCCCAGCAGCCGGCCTCGGGCTACCCGCACCGGTGGCCGCTCCCGTTCCCGGTCGAGGAGTTCCTGGTCCGCCCCGACGAGGAGCGCGCGTGGGTGGCCGAGCTCGACGGCGCCGTCGTCGGGCACGTGAGCGTCACCGCGGTGCCCGACGACCGGTTCGGCGCCATCTGGTCCGCGGGCGCCGGACGCCCCGTCGCCGAGCTGGGCTGCGTGTCGGTGCTCTTCGTCGGCCCGGACGCGCAGGGCCGCGGCGTCGGCGGCGCGCTGCTCGACGTCGCGGTGGCCCACCTCCGCGACCAGGGCCGCACCCCGGTGCTCGACGTCGACGACCGCGACGGCGTCGCGCACGCCGTCTACCTGCACCGCGGGTGGCGCGTCGTGGGCGAGGCCCGGTTCGACTGGCAGCGCGAAGGGGCGCCGCCCGCCCGGATGCTCGTGCTGACCTGACCGCCCCGGCGACGGGGGCAGGGCTCAGACGCCGGCGGGCCCGGCCACCACGTCCTCCTCGTCCACCGCGGGGGCGCTGAACTGCGACTCGTACAGGCGCGCGTACGCCCCGCCCGCGGCGAGCAGCGTGTCGTGGTCGCCCTGCTCCACGATCTGCCCGTGCTCCATGACGACGATGGTGTCCGCGTCACGGATGGTCGACAGGCGGTGCGCGATGACGAACGACGTGCGGTTCGCCCGCAGCGCGTTCATCGCCTGCTGCACCAGGACCTCGGTGCGGGTGTCCACGGAGCTCGTCGCCTCGTCGAGCACGAGGATCTCCGGGTCGGCGAGGAACGCGCGGGCGATGGTCAGCAGCTGCTTCTCCCCCGCCGACAGTGCCGTCGCCTCGTCGTCCAGCACCGTCGCGTACCCGTCGGGCAGCGTGCGCACGAAGGGGTCGACGTGCGTGGCCCCGGTGGCGGCGAGGAACGTCTCCTCGTCCACCGTGGCGCCGTCGCGCACCCCGTACCGCAGGTTCTCCTCGATGGTGCCCTTGAACAGCCAGGTGTCCTGCAGCACCATGCCGATCCGCGAGCGCAGGTCGTCCCGCGTCATCGCGCGGGTGTCCACGCCGTCGAGCGTGATCCGCCCCTCGTTCACCTCGTAGAACCGCATGAGCAGGTTGACCAGCGTCGTCTTGCCGGCGCCCGTCGGCCCGACGATCGCGATCGTCTGGCCGGGCTCCGCGACGAGGTCGAGGTGCCCGATGAGCGGCGTCTCGGGGTCGTAGGAGAACGAGACGTCCTCGAACGCGACCCGGCCCCGCACATGCTCCAGCCGGCGCGGGTCCGCAGGGTCCGGCTCCTGCTCCGGGGCGTCGAGCAGCTCGAACACCCGCTCGGCCGACGCGACGCCGGACTGCAGCAGGTTCATCATCGACGCGATCTGCGTGAGCGGCTGCGTGAACTGCCGTGAGTACTGGATGAACGCCTGGACGTCACCCAGGGACAGCTGCCCCGAGGCCACGCGCAGACCGCCGATCACCGCCACGATCACGTAGTTGAGGTTCGCGAGGAAGCCCATCGACGGCTGCATCGTGCCCGAGATGAACTGCGACCTCCGGGACGCGTCGTAGAGCGCCTCGTTCTCGGTGCCGAACTTCGCGGCCGCCGCGTCCTGGCGCCCGTAGACCTTCACCAGCGAGTGCCCGGTGAACATCTCCTCGACATGCGCGTTGAGGCGCCCGGTGGCCGCCCACTGCGCGACGAACTGCGGCTGCGACCGCTTGGCGATCTGCATGGTCAGGACCACCGACAGCGGCACGGTCACCAGCGCGACCAGCGCCAGCACCCACGAGATCCAGAACATCATCCCGAGCACGCCGATCACCGTGAGCACGGAGGTCACGAGCTGCGCGAGCGTCTGGGTCGTCGTCTGCGCGACGTTGTCGATGTCGTTCGTGACCCGCGAGAGGATCTCGCCCTTGGCCTGCTTGTCCACGTAGCTCAGCGGGATGCGGTGCAGCTTGGCCTCGACGTCGTCACGCAGCCGGCGCATCGTGTTCTGCACGGCGATGGTCATGATCCGCGCCTGGAGCCACCCGAAGAGGAACGCGCCCACGTACACCGCGATCGCCCCCATCAGGATCTGGCCGAGCAGCGTGAAGTCGACGCCCTGGCCGACGACGACGCCGCTCTGCGACGCGATCATGTCGGCCTGCGTGGTCTCGCCGGCGGCCCGGAGCTGGTCGACGGCCTGCTCGGTCGTCGTCCCCACGGGGAACACCCGGCCCAGGACCTGGCCCGTCACGCCCGCGAAGATGACGTTGGTCGCGTCGCCCAGGATCTTCGGGCCCGCCACGGTGAGCGCCACCGAGACGATGCCGCACAGGGTGAGCAGGACGACGCGCGCCCGCTCGGGGCGCATGACACGGGCGAACCGCACGAGCGACCCGCGGAAGTCCATCGCCTTCGCACCGGGGGCACCCATGCCGCCCGTCGGGCCGTGGCCGCCGCCACCACGGGGGCCGCCGGCGGGTCGTGCGGCCGTTGCCTTGCGTTCGGTGCTCATGCCGCCTCCTCGAGGGACATCTGGGAGGAGACGATCTCCTGGTAGGTCTCGTTGTCCGCGAGCAGCTCGGCGTGCGTGCCGCGCCCGACGATGCGGCCGTGGTCGAGCACGAGGATCTGGTCGGCGTCGCGGATGGTCGCCACGCGCTGCGCGACGACGAGGACGGTCGCGTCCTGCGTGCGTGGTCGCAGAGCCGCGCGCAGGCGCGCGTCCGTGCTGTAGTCGAGGGCCGAGAACGAGTCGTCGAACAGGTACACGCGCGGGCGCCGGACGACGGCGCGCGCGATCGCGAGCCGCTGCCGCTGCCCGCCCGAGAACGTCGTCCCGCCCTGCGCCACCGGCGCCTCGAGCCCCTCGGCGAGCGCCTCGACGAAGTCGCGCGCCTGCGCGATCTCCAGCGCGGCCCACATCTCGTCCTCGGTGGCGTCGGCCTTGCCGTAGCGCAGGTTGTCCGCGACCGTGCCGCTGAACAGGAACGCCTTCTGCGGCACCAGGCCGAGCTGCGACCCGAGGTCGCCCGTCGCCAGGTCGCGCACGTCCACGCCGTCCAGGAGCACGCGCCCGTCGGTGACGTCGAAGAGCCGCGGCACGAGGTTGAGCAGCGTCGTCTTGCCCGCACCGGTCGAGCCGATGATCGCCGTCACGCGGCCGGGCGACGCGGTGAACGTCAGGTCGTGCAGCACCGGCTCGTCGGCGCCCGGGTACCGGAACTCGACGCCCTCGAAGCGCACCTCGCCGCGCGGCCCCTCGCCGTCCGCGAGGGAGGTGAGGCTCACCGGCGCCGCCGGCTCCGTCACGGACGTCTCGGTGTCGAGCACCTCGCTGATGCGGCCCGCCGCGACGGAGGCGCGCGGCACCATCATCACCATCATCGTCGACATCATGACGGCCATGAGGATGTACATGATGTAGCTGAGGAACGCCATGAGCGCGCCCACCTGCATCTGGCCGTTGTCGATGCGCTGGGCCCCGAACCAGAGCACCGCGACGCTGGAGGCGTTCATGATGAGCATGACCATCGGGAACGCCAGCGCCATGAGCTTGCCCGCGTTCAGCGACGTGTCGTACAGCGCCTCGTTCGTGGCGCCGAACCGCTCCAGCTCGCGGTCCTCCCGGACGAACGCGCGCACCACCCGCAGGCCGGTGATCTGCTCGCGGAGCACGCCGTTGATCGCGTCGATCCGCTTCTGCATCGCCTTGAAGTAGGGCACCATCCGCCACATCAGCAGCCCCATCGCGATGCCCAGCACCGGCACCACGACGAGCAGCAGCGCGGAGAGCTCGACGTCCTCCTGGAGCGCCATGATGACGCCCCCGACCAGCATGATCGGCGCCATCACCATGATGGTGAAGGTCATCAGCACGACCATCATCACCTGCTGCACGTCGTTGGTCGTGCGAGTGATGAGGGACGGGGCACCGAACTGCCCGAGCTCGCGGGCGGAGAAGCCCTGCACGGAGTCGAACAGGTCGCGGCGCACGTCGCGGCCCAGCGCGGTCGCGGCCCGGGCGCCCAGGAACACCGCGCCGATCGCGCACGCGACCTGGACGAGGCTCACGACGAGCATCCACCCGCCCACGCGCATGATGTAGGCCGTGTCCCCGGTGGTCACGCCGTTGTCGACGATGTCCGCGTTCAAGGACGGCAGATAGAGGGAGGCGAGCGTCGCGAGCAGCTGGAGCACCAGCAGCAGGCTGACGGCGCCGGCGTACGGGCGCAGATAGGTCCGCGCCAGGGAGACGAGCATCAGGGCTCCTGGTGGTGGGTGGTCGGGGGCGTCGCCGCCCCGGGGGGATTCTCGGACGCAGTCTTCGTCGCCGCGGTGGCCTCGGGCACGTGTTTTTCTCCTCGATCCTCCGCGATGCCGTGCACGAGCGCATCGGCGACGACCCGGGGCGAGGGTGCCGGCAGCAGATGGTCGACCCGCGCGTGCGTGCCGGCGATGCTCGCCTCGACCAGAGCGACCGCGACCTCGATCGGTACCCGGAGCCGGTGCTCGTCGGGCTGCAGCACCCCGATCAGCCCGGCGACGGTCGCCTCGCGCTGCTGCTCGCGCTGCTGCGCCAGCCGGGTGCGGAAGTCCTGCACGTGCCCCGCCTCGACCTGATCGCGCGCCCCGGTGCGGTGGTGCAGCGCGCGCAGCACGCCCATCCACCGCATGACGTCGCTCATGCGACGGCGGCCGAGCTCGATGACCCGCTCGAGCCGCTCCTCGAGCGGCGCCTCCCGGTCGATCGCCGCGAGCTCGGCACGGGTCTCGACCGGCCCGGACGCACGGTGCAGGCCCTCGACCGCCACCGCGCCGATGAGCGTGAGCTTGTCGCCGAACGCCCGGAACAGCGTGCCCTCGGCGATACCCGCCGCGTCGGCGAGCTCCCGGCTCGTGACGTCGAGCCCGAACTCGCCGACGAGCGGGAGCACCGCGTCGATGATCGCGGAGCGGCGGTCGTCCGGCGCCATCGGTGCGGCACGACCGGTCGGGGTGGGCGTGGGGCTCATGGGCGCCCACACTAAATGAGTGAGCACTCACTCCGCAACATCGCCGCGACACGCGAAGAGGGCCGCCACCCGTGGTGACGACCCTCTCCTCCGGCTCGTGCGCTGCGGCGCGAGCTACTGCTGCGGCTGCGGCGGCTCCTCCGACTCGTCCGGCCCACCGCCCAGCGTGCGCGGCTGCGCCCCGGGCGACGGCGGCGCCGTCGGCCCGCCGGAGGGCCGCTGGCCGCGCTCGGCCGACGGGTCGAACGGCGCGCCCGACCGGGTGCCCGCGCTCGTCGCGTCGGCCGTGGCGGCCTCCGCCTGGCGCCGCGCCTCCGCGAGCGCCTCGCCCGGGTCGGTGAGGGCGGTCTCGCCGAACGCCGACGACCGCGGCCGTGACGGGGCCGCCCCCTCCTCGTCGGACGGCGGGGTCGGGATGCCGGGCGTGCCCGGCACGCCGCCGAAGCCCTTGGCGATCGAGCCGAGGGCGGCCGTGAACTCGGTGGGGACCACCCAGAGCTTCGAGGCGGTGCCGTTGGCGATCTCCGGCAGCATCTGCAGGTACTGGTAGGCGAGCAGCTTGGGGTCGGCGTCGCCCTCGTGGATCGCGCCGAAGACCTGGAGGATCGCGCGCGCCTCACCCTCGGCGGTGAGGATCTTCGCCTGGGCGTCACCCTCGGCCCGCAGGATCTGGGACTGCTTCTCACCCTCGGCGGTGAGGATCTGCGACTGCTTGACACCCTCCGCCGTGAGGATCGTGGCCCGACGGTCGCGCTCGGCGCGCATCTGCTGCTCCATCGCACCCTGCACGGACGCCGGCGGCTCGATCGACTTCAGCTCCACGCGGTTGACGCGCACGCCCCAGCGCCCGGTGGCCTCGTCCAGCACGCCGCGCAGCTGGCCGTTGATCTGGTCGCGGCTGGTCAGCGTCTGCTCGAGGTCCATCGACCCGACGACGTTGCGCAGCGTCGTGACGGTGAGCTGTTCGATACCGGTGATGTAGTTGGCGATCTCGTAGACCGCCGACCGGGGCTCGGTCACCTGGAAGTAGATGACGGTGTCGATGCTCACCACGAGGTTGTCGCTCGTGATCACGGGCTGCGGCGGGAAGGAGACGACCTGCTCGCGCAGGTCCACGCCGGCGCGGATGCGATCGACGAACGGCACCAGCAGGTGCAGCCCGGGCTCGAAGGTCTTGTTGTATCGACCGAGCCGCTCGACGATCAGCGCCGTCGCCTGGGGCACGATGCGCACGGCCTTGACCAGCGCGACGATCAGCACGATCGCCAGGATGAGGAGCACCACGTAGAGCACGATGGTGCCGGGTTCGGTATCGGACACGTCGGTCCCTTCTGTCGACAGTGTCGACGAGCCTGTCGACGTCGTCGACGTCGGACGGTTCCGCCGGTAGCCCCGGCGGGTCGTGCAGACCTCGGGCCGGGCGGACGGGCCGCCGGCGCCCGAGGGACGTCAGGCGGAGCGTTCGGGCTGCTCGTGCGCCGTCGCCACCGGCGCGACCACGGCGGTGGCGCCGTCGATCCGGACGACGCGCACCTCGGCGCCCACGGGGACGCGCCCGGTGGAGTTGGCGATGCCGTCGTCCTCGAGGCGCGCGCTCCAGACCTCGCCCTGCAGCTTGACGCGGCCGCCCGTCTCGGTGACCTCCGCGAGGACGACCGCGGTGCGGCCGACCTGGCCCGCGGCGTTGGTCTCGACGAGCGGGACGCGCTGGCGCAGGTGGCGCAGCAGCCACGGGCGCAGGGTGAAGAGCAGCAGCGCGGACACGACGCACGCGACGACGATCTGCAACCAGAGCTCCCCGCCCGCGGCAGCCGTGACGGCGCCGCCGAGGGCGCCGCCGGCGAGCATGATCAGCACGAGGTCCAGCGAGAGCATCTCGATCGCGGCGAGCAGCAGCGCGCCTCCGACCCACCACAGCCAGGAGTCCATGGACCTCTCCCCTCGTCGTCTCCCTCGCGGGAGCATGTGGTGCCGGACGAGCCCTCAGGGAAGAGAGGCCCCCGCCACCATGTTTTGCTCAGACTTTACCAAGCCTGAGCCGACGCGGGAACCCGTTCAGCGGCCGGCGGGTCGCGCCGCGCGGGCCAGCCAGCGGCCCCCGCCGTGGGCGACCATGAGGGGGGTGCCGAACGCCTGGGAGAGGTTGTCCGCGGTGAGCACCTCGTGGATCGGGCCGGCGGCCTGGATGCCGCCCCGCTTCATGAGCATCAGGTGCGTGAAGCCCGGGGGGATCTCCTCGACGTGGTGGGTCACGAGCACCAGGACCGGCGACGCCGGGTCGGCCGCGAGCTCCGCGAGCGCGCCGACGAGCTCCTCGCGGCCGGCGAGGTCCAGGCCCGCCGCGGGCTCGTCGAGCAGCAGGATCTCCGGGTCGGTCATGAGGGCGCGGGCGATCTGCACGCGCTTGCGCTCCCCCTCCGACAGCGTGCCGTAGAAGCGGTCCGCCAGGTCGGCGACGTCGAACGCGGCGAGCAGGTCCTTGGCGCGCTGCTCGTCGAACTCCTCGTACGTCTCCTGCCAGCGACCGGTCACGCCGTACGCCGCCGTGAGCACGACGTCGCGCACGGTCTCGCTGCCCGGGATCCGGTCGGCGAGGGCCGCCGAGGCGAAGCCGATCCGCGGACGCAGCTCGAAGACGTCGACGCGGCCGAGCCGCTCACCCAGGAGCTCGGCCGTGCCGGCCGTGGGGTGCGAGCGCGCCGCGAGGATCTGCAGCATGGTCGTCTTGCCGGCGCCGTTGGGGCCGAGGACGACCCAGCGCTCGCCCTCGTCCACCTGCCAGTCCACGGCGTCGAGGATGGTGGTGGTACCGCGTCGTACGGTGACGCCCTGCAGGTCGAGAACCGCGCTCATGAGGCCCGACCTTACCCGAGCCCCGCCCCGCGACCGGCCCTCGTCCTGGCCTGCGACGACGGTGGCGGGACGTCTAGGGTGAGGCCGTGGAGACCGACCCGACCGCGCTGCCCCGCAGCGTCGTGCTGGCGCTCTGGCTCGCCACCGCCGGCGCCGCTCCCGGAGTCGTGGTGCGCAGCGTGCAGGGAGACGACGAGCCGCACGGCGTCGTCGGGCTGCCCGGCCGCGCCGACGAGGACGACGCCGACCTGCGCGACCTGGTGAGCACCTGGCTCGAGGGCCCCCGCGAGGTGTGCGCGCTGCTGCCTGCACCCGGCGACCCGGGCGGCGCGCCCGCCGCGGTGAGCGCCGAGGCCACGGACGCCGGGGAGTGCGTGATGATCACCACGCCCGCCGGGTCGTGGGCCGCCGTCCCGGCGGTCACGGCGTTCGGCAGCGCCCTCGAGCCCGGGCACCTCGTGGCCTGGCGGGTACGCTCCGTGCCCGCGTGGTCGAGCCATGTCGCGGGCACCCTCGGCTCGCTCGCGGACGCCGAGCGGGAGCTCCGCACCAGCCTCGTCACCGCGACCGACGCGCTCGACACGCTCGACGTCGCCCGGTGGCGTGACGACGCCGCCGACGCCATCGAGCGGTTGCGCGGCGGCAGCACGGACGCCTGGCCCGTGCCCGCGCTCGACGGCCGCCGGGCCCGCGTGCTGCAGCTCGCGACCCGGCTGCTCGCGATCGTCGACCTCGCGACCGTCGACGACGGCGGCGCCGTGAACGTCTGGCAGTCGGACCAGCGGTCCACCGCGCTGCGCGAGGTGGAGCGCACCGCGAGGCACGCTCTCAGCGCCGCGACGTACGCCGCGGTCCGCTGACGGTCCCTGCTGGCCCACCCGGCGTCCGGCGTCCGGTCAGTCCGCGAGGACCGACCGGTAGACGTCGAGGGTGCGCTCGGCCACCGCCTCCCAGGAGAACAGCTCCTCGGCCCGGCGCCGGCCGGCCTCCCCCATCGCGGCCGCACGCGCCGGGTCGGCGAGCACCCGCTCGAGGGCGGCTGCCAGGTCCGCCACGAACCGCTCCGGTTCCAGCGGTGTGCCCGTGCCGTCGTCGGCCTGCTCGATCGGCACCAGCGCGCCCGTCACGCCGTCGTCGACCACCTCGGGGATGCCGCCGGTCGCGGTGCCGACCACCGGCAGGCCCACGGCCATCGCCTCGAGGTTGACGATGCCGAGCGGCTCGTACACGGAGGGGCACACGAAGACGGTGCTCGCCGCGAGCACGGCGACGAGGTCCGGGCGCGGCAGCATCTGCTCGATCCAGACCACCCCCGCCTCCGCGCCCGTGCCGCCGGGCCCGGCGGTGCCCGTGCCGCCCCGCGCGCGACGCAGGTCGGCCACGAGCCCGCGCACCTCGGCCATGAGCTCCTCGGTGTCCGGGGCACCGGCGCACAGCACGACCTGCACCTCGCGCGGCAGCCGCGCCGCGGCGCGCAGCAGGTAGGGCAGCCCCTTCTGCCGCGTGATCCGGCCGACGAACACCACGGCTGGTCGCCCGGGGTCGATGCCGAGCTCGCGGACGACGCGCTCCGCCGCCGGGTCCCCGGCCGCGGGGCGCCGCCAGCCGGCGAGGTCGATGCCGTTGTGCACGACGTGCACGCGCTCGGGGTCCAGCTCGGGGTAGACGCGGAGGATGTCGGCCCGCATCCCGGCGGACACGGCGATCACGCCCGCGGCGCCCAGGTACGCCGTGCGCTCCGCCCACGACGACAGGACATACCCGCCGCCGAGCTGCTCCGCCTTCCAGGGCCGCAGCGGCTCGAGGGAGTGCGCCGTCACGACGTGCGGCGCGCCGTGCAGCAGGCCGCCGACGTGCCCGGCGAGGTTGGCGTACCAGGTGTGCGAGTGCAGCACGTCGGCTCCCCCGACGTCCTGTGCCATGGCCAGGTCCACCCCGAACGTCCGGAGCGCCGCGTTGGCGCCCGCGAGCTCGGCGGGCACGCCGTAGCCCGTCACGCCCGCCTCGGCGTCGTCGCCCGTGCGCGGGCCGTCGAAGCAGCGCACCCGCACGTCGACGTGCCGGCGCAGCACCGCGGACAGCTCCTCCACGTGCACGCCCGCGCCCCCGTAGACGTGCGGCGGGTACTCGCGGGTCAGCAGATCGACCCGGAACGGACTGCTCGCCGGGCCGCTGGACGGGCTGCTCGTTGACGTGCTCACGCGGCCAACCTAGCGGGGTCGGCGGGTCGCGGGCGCGGTGGCCCACGACGCCCTAGGGTCGGGGGCATGGCGTCGACCCAACCCCGCGTGCTCGCGATCGTCCTCGCCGGCGGCGAGGGCAAGCGCCTCATGCCGCTCACCGCGCACCGTGCCAAGCCGGCCGTCCCGTTCGGGGGCATCTACCGGCTCGTCGACTTCGCGCTGTCCAACATCATCAACTCGCACTACCTGCACGTCATCGTGCTGACCCAGTACAAGTCGCACTCGCTGGACCGGCACATCTCGAAGACGTGGCGGATGTCGTCGCTGCTCGGCAACTACGTGTCGTCCGTGCCCGCGCAGCAGCGGGTCGGCAAGCACTGGTACCTCGGGTCCGCGGACGCCATCTACCAGTGCCTCAACATCATCGACGACGAGCGGCCCGACATCGTGGTCGTGGTGGGCGCCGACCACGTGTACCGGATGGACTTCTCCCAGATGGTCGAGGCGCACGTCTCCTCGGGCGCCCGCGCCACCGTGGCGGCCATCCGGCAGCCGATCGCGATGGCCGACCAGTTCGGGGTCATCGAGGTGGACCGCGAGGACCCGACGCGGATCAGGGAGTTCCTCGAGAAGCCCGAGAGCCCCGTGGGGCTGCCCGACTCCCCCACCGAGGTGCTGGCCTCGATGGGGAACTACGTGTTCGACGCCGACGCGCTCGTGGAGGCCGTCACGAAGGACTCGGCCGACCCGGACTCCCGGCACGACATGGGCGGCGACATCATCCCGGCGTTCGTGGCCGACGGCACGGCCGGCGTGTACGACTTCATCCGCAACGACATCCCCGGCTCCACCGACCGCGACCGGGACTACTGGCGCGACGTCGGCACCATCGACGCCTACTTCGAGGCCAACACGGACCTCATCGCCGTGCACCCCGTGTTCAACCTGTACAACCAGGACTGGCCGATGTTCACGGGGTACACGGGGCTGCCGCCGGCCAAGTTCGTGCACGCCGGGCCGGGGCGCCTGGGCCACGCGGCCGACTCGATCGTCTCGCCTGGTGTCCTCATCTCCGGCGCGACCGTCGCAGGGTCCATCCTGTCCCCGGGCGCGCACCTGCACTCGTGGGCCACCGTCACCGACGCCGTCGTGATGGACAACGTCCAGGTGGAGCGGCACGCCCAGGTCCACCGAGCCATCCTCGACAAGAACGTGGTGGTGAGCGAACGGGCTCGGGTCGGCGTCGACCACGACGAGGACCGGGCCCGCGGGTTCACCGTCTCGGAGTCGGGGATCACCGTCGTCCCGAAGGGCACCGTCGTTGCTTGATCCTGCTCCCCGCACCGCCGCCGACGCCGGCGACACCGCCGACGGCGCGGAGCCCCCGCACCGTCGCCTCGTCGTCACCGACGTCGACTCCACGTTCATCACCGCCGAGGTGATCGAGCTGCTCGCCGACCACGCCGGCACCCGCGCCCAGGTCGCCGAGGTGACCGAGCGTGCGATGCGTGGCGAGCTCGACTTCGCCGGCTCGCTGCGCGAGCGCGTCGCCACCCTGCGCGGCGTGCCCGTCGAGGCCCTGACCGCGGTGCGCGAGGCCGTCGTGCTGACCCCCGGCGCCGCCGACCTCGTGAGCGAGGTGCACCGGCGCGGCTGGGAGTTCGGGCTGGTCTCGGGCGGCTTCGCCGAGATCCTGGGCCCGATCGCCGACGCGCTCGGCATCGGCCGGTGGCGCGCCAACCGCCTCGAGGTGGCCGACGGCGTCCTCACCGGCCGCACGGTCGGACCGGTCGTCGACCGTGCCGACAAGGCCGCCACGCTGCGCCGCTGGGCGACCGAGTGCGGGCTCGAGATGGTCGACACCGTCGCCGTCGGGGACGGCGCCAACGACCTCGACATGATCGACGCGGCGGGGATCGGCATCGCCTTCGCCGCCAAGCCGCTCGTGCGCGCCCAGGCGCCGTTCAGCGTGGACGGCCCCCGGCTCGACGACGTGCTCGGCGTCATCGATCAGGTGGACGCCGCGGCGGGCCGCGCGCCCGGCACGGCACGGCCGTAGTCCCGCAGCCGTAGCGCGAAGCCCCTGGCAGGGGCCAGGATCGGACCATGGCGACGACGGTCGAGACCAACGCGCTCAACACCATCGACGAGTCCGAGCGGCACGGGAAGCCGCGGGACCTGTTCTGGCCGTGGTTCGCGGCCAACGTGTCCGTGCTGGGCCTCGGCTACGGCGCATACCTGCTGGCGTTCGGCGTGTCCTTCTGGCAGGCCGTGGTCGTGGGCGCGATCGGCATCGTGGCGTCGTTCCTGGCCTGCGGGTTCATCTCGCTCGCCGGACGGCGCGGTTCGGCGCCCACGATGGTGCTGAGCCGGGCGGCGTTCGGCGTGGACGGCAACCGGCTGCCGTCGCTGCTGTCCTGGATCCTCACCGTGGGCTGGGAGACGGTGCTCGTCGCCCTCGCGACGCTCGCCACGGCCACCGTGCTCGGCACCCTCGGGTGGGGCGGCGGCACCGTGACGCAGGTCGTGACGCTCGCCGTGGTGGCGCTGGTCGTGGTGGCCGCGGGGATCTTCGGGTTCCAGCTCGTGATGCGGCTGCAGCAGGTCATCACCGTGCTCACCGCGGTGCTCACGGTGATCTACGTGGTGCTGGTCGCGGGGCACGTGGACTGGGCGACCGTGGCGGCGATCCCGCCCGGGCAGGCGCCGCAGGTGATCGGCGGACTCGTCTTCATGATGACCGGCTTCGGCCTCGGCTGGGTGAACATGGCGGCCGACTACTCGCGCTACCTCCCGCGCACGGCGTCCGGACCCGGCGTCGTCGGCTGGACGACCTTCGGGGCCTCGCTGCCCCCGGTGCTGCTGCTGGTGGCCGGCCTGCTGCTCGCCGGTTCGGACCCCGCTCTCGCCGACGCGATCGGCACCGACCCGATCGGCGCGCTGGCCGTGCTGCTGCCGGAGTGGTTCCTGATCCCCTTCATGGTCGTGGCGCTGGCGGGGCTGATCGGCGGCGCCGCGCTCGACATCTACTCCTCCGGCCTCGCGCTGCTGTCGTTGGGGCTGCCCGCCCCGCGCTGGGTGGCGGCCGCGATCGACGGCGTCCTCATGGTGCTCGGCGCGATCTACGTCGTCTTCGTCGCGGACGACTTCTTCGGACCGTTCCAGGGCTTCCTCATCACGCTCGGCGTGCCGATCGCGGCGTGGTGCGGCGTGCTGCTCGCCGACATCGCGCTGCGCCGGCGGGACTACGCGGACGACGAGCTCGCGGACCGGCACGGGCGGTACGGCAGCGTGCGGTGGTCGGCGGTGCTGCTCGTCGTGGCGGGCACCGCCATCGGCTGGGGGCTCGTCACCAACACGTACGCCGGGTGGCTGTCGTGGCAGGGCTACCTCCTGGGGCCGCTCGGCCTCGGCGGCCGCGACGGCCAGTGGGCGGGCGCGAACATCGGCGTGCTCGTGGCCCTCGCGCTCGGGCTGCTGGGCACGTTCGTCCTCTCGGCGCGGGCGGTGCGGCGGCAGGAGTCGGCCCAGGAGCCGGCCCAGGAGCCGGTATGAGCTCCGCCCTCGTCGTCGTCGACATGCAGGTGGTCTTCGGCCGGCCGGGCAGCCCGTGGGCCTCCCCCGGTTTCGACGCCGCGGCCGACGCCCTGCGTCGCCTGCTGCCCGCGTTCGCCGGGCGCACCGTGTGGACGCGGTACGTGGCGCCTCGTGCGCCGCAGGGAGCGTGGCGGGCGTACTTCGCGCAGTGGCCGTTCGCCCTCGTGCCGCCCGACGACCCGCTGTACGGCTTCGCGGACGGCCTGGACCCCGCGGGCGCGCCGGTCGTCACCGCCACGACGTTCGGCAAGTGGGGGCCGGAGCTCGACGCGGCGACGGGGCACGCCGACGAGCTGGTGGTGGCCGGCGTCTCCACCGACTGCTGCGTGCTGTCCACCGTCCTGCCCGCCGCCGACGCCGGACGGCGGGTGCGGGTGGTGGCCGACGCGTGCGCCGGGGCGAGCGATGCCGACCACGCCCGGGCGCTCGACGCGATGCGGCTCTACGCGCCGCTGGTGGAGGTCACGACGGTCGACGAGGTGCTCGGCGAGGGACGGGGCACGGCCTGACGGGTCAGGAGGGACGGCCGACGTGCACGAGGCGCGCGCCGTCGCGGCCCCACTCGGCCCACGGCTCCGCAGACTCCAGCACCGCGTAGGTGGCCGTGGGGACGCCCACGCGCACCTGCGCGACGGCCGCGGCGTCCGAGCCGTCGCCCGCGAGGTACGCCGCCGTCGCCGCCATGGTCGGCTCGTGCCCGACGACGAGCACGGTGCGCGCCGACGCCTCGACCTCCCGCAGGAGGCCGAGGACGTCGCGCACGCTCGCCTCGTAGAGCTCGTCGCGCACCTCGAGCGCGGTGTCGGCGGAGCCGTCGAGGTGCGAGGAGGCCAGGTCCCAGGTCTGCCGGGTGCGCAGCGCGGAGGACACGAGCGCGACCTGCGGCCGCAGGCCCGCCGCGGTGAGCGCCATGCCGACGCGGCTCGCCTGCTTGCGCCCGTTCAGCGCCAGCGGGCGGCGGTCGTCGGGGATCACGCCCTTGCCGGGCTCCGCCTTGGCGTGGCGCAACAGCACGAGACGCCAGGTCGGCGTCCCGCCCTCGGCCTGCGTTACCGCTCTCATGGGCTCCGTCTCACAGGTCGTTCCGGGGGCCGCTCCGGGCCCCGACCCGTCACTGACCCATCGCGTGCACGCCGCCGTCGACGTGGACGATCTCCCCGGTCGTGGCGGGGAACCAGTCCGAGAGAAGGGCCACGACGGCGCGCGCAGCCGGCTCCGCCGTCGTCTGGTCCCAGCCCAGCGGGGCCCGCTGCGGCCAGGCGTCCTCCATGGTCGCGAACCCCGGGATGGACTTCGCGGCCGTGGTACGGATGGGCCCGGCGGAGACGAGGTTACACCGGATGCCGTGCGGCCCGAGGTCACGGGCCAGGTAGCGGTTGGCGGACTCCAGACCGGCCTTCGCGACGCCCATCCAGTCGTAGACCGGCCAGGCGAACGTGGCGTCGAACGTGAGGCCGACGTAGGCGCCGCCGGACATCAGCGGGCGGGCCGCCTCGATGAGCGACTTGTACGAGAACGTCGAGACCTGCAGGGCCGTCGCGACGTCGCCCCACCCGGCGTCCAGGAAGTTGCCGCCCATGACGGACTGCGGGGCGAAGCCGATCGAGTGCACGACGCCGTCGAGGCCGTCCACGTGCTCCTTGACGCGCTCGGGGAGGGCCGCGAGGTCCTCGTCGCTGGTGACGTCCAGCTCCACCACGGGGGCCGTGACCGGCAGGCGCTTCGCGAACGCCTGCGTGAGCTTCATCTGGCGGCCGAAGGAGGTGAGCACCACCTCGGCGCCTTCCTCCTGGGCGAGGCGGGCGGCGTGGAACGCGATGGAGCTGTCCGTGAGGACGCCGGTGACGAGGAGCTTCTTGCCGTCGAGCAGAGCCATGATGACCTTCCGGTTGTGCGGGGTGAGGAAGCGAAGGGGGCGGGCAGGGCCGGTCAGTGACCCATGCCGAGGCCGCCGTCGACCGGGACGACGGCGCCGGAGACGTAGGCCGCGGCGTCGGACGCGAGGAACTCGACGACGCCCGCGATCTCGTCGGTCGAGGCGAACCGGCCCGCGGGGATCGAAGCCTTGTACTGCTTCTGGGTGGCCTCCGGCAGCGCCGCGGTCATGTCGGTCTCGACGAAGCCCGGGGCCACGACGTTCGCGGTGATCCCCCGGCCGCCGAGCTCCCGGGTGATCGACCGTGCCATGCCGACGAGCGCGGCCTTGGACGACGAGTAGTTGACCTGGCCGGGGCCGCCGTAGAGCCCCACGACCGAGCCGACGAGCACGATGCGTCCCTTGCGCGCCCGGATCATGCCCTTGGAGGCGCGGCGCACGCAGCGGAACGTGCCGGTGAGGTTGACGTCGAGCACCGTCTCGAACTCCTCGTCGCTCATCCGCATGAGGAGCTGGTCGCGGGTGACCCCGGCGTTGGCGACGAGCACCTCGACCGGGCCGAGGTCGGACTCGATGCCCGAGAACGCGGCGTCCACGGCCGCGCTGTCGGTGACGTCCGCGACGTAGCCGTGCACGCCGGACGGCAGGTCGCCGCCCCGGTAGAGCGTGGCGACGGTGTCGCCCGAGGCGACGAAGCGCTCGGCGATGGTGCGACCGATGCCGCGCGCCGCGCCGGTCACGACGACGACCCTGCCGGTGGGCGCGGCGGGCTGGGGGGCGGGGGCGTCGGTCACGGGTTCTCTCCTCGGCGGTCGGGGCGGTGTGTCGGCACCGTGTCGTCGTCAGGCTGCTCGCCATGCTGCTCGACATGCTGCTCGACGTCGTCGGGACGGTGCTGCGGGCGGTCGGGCACGGCCGACGCCCTGGTGACGCTACCCCGACCGAGCGGCCCCGCAGGGTCGCGGCGCGTCACACGTCCTCGCGGCGCTTTGTCGGATCCCTACAAGGCAAGGCGCCCGCCCGCAGGGTCCCTGGGGCTCCGCGCGCCGCCTTAGACTGGCCGGGTGAGCAACGCCCGCGAGACCTCCCCCGGTGGTCCGCGCCCCTCCGGAGGCCGCCGCCACGGTGCGGACCCCGGCGCCGAGGTCCCCTCGATCACCAGCGCCCCCGAGCCGCTGGAGGAGGACCAGGCGCGCCGCACGCGGCGCTACCTCATCCAGATGGGCATCCGGATCGTGTGCTTCGTGGGTGCCGTGCTCGTGGACGTGCTCTGGATCCGGCTGGTGCTGGTGGCAGCCGCCGTCGTGCTGCCGTACTCGGCGGTGCTCTTCGCCAACGCCGGCCGCGACCGTGTCTCCTACGACACCTCGCCGATGGTCGACGTCGCACCGTCCGAGCTGGCCGCGCCGGCCCAGGACGGCACCGCCTCCCGGGTTCCCGGCGCCTCCGGGCCGGAGACGTTCGACGGCCCGCACCGTGTCGTGGAGCACCAGGACGACGACCCGACGGACGACTCGACGGACGACGGCCCGACCGACGAGGACCCGCGGGGCGAGAACTCAGGAGGAATCCGCTGATGGACGTGCTCGGGACGAACGCCGACCCGGTGGCCGGCGAGCTGGTGTGCTCGGCCAAGGGCTGCCGCGCCGAGGCCGCGTGGGGCCTGCTGTGGAACAACCCGCGGCTGCACACCCCGGAGCGTCGCAAGGTGTGGCTCGCGTGCGACGACCACCGGGAGCACCTCGAGCAGTTCCTCGGCGCGCGCTCGTTCTGGAAGCAGACCGTCCCCGTCGCGGAGCTCGATCGCGCGTGACGACCGACCACCCCTCGACCGGCACCCCCCTGGCGCCGGACGACCGCCGCTCCCCCGACGCGACGGCGCCCCCGCGCACCCGTCGGCAGTGGATCACGCTCGGCCTGGGCGCCGTGCTCCTGGCCGCCGTGTGCGTCCTGGCCGCGGTGTGGCAGTGGCACCGCTACACCTGGCGCGAGGCGCAGATCGACCTGGTGCAGTCCAACTACGCGGCGGCGGCCGTCCCCCTCGCCGACGTGCTGCCCGAGCCCGGCGCCGTCCTCGACCCCGACGACGAGTGGCGGCCCGCGGTGGCCTCCGGCACCTACCGTCCCGAGGACACGGTGCTGCTGCGCAACCGGCCCGTCGGCGGCCAGCCCGGCTTCCACGTGCTGGTGCCGCTCGAGACCACCGGGGCGGACGGGCAGCCGGTCGTCATCGTCGTCGACCGGGGGTTCGTGCCGCTGGGCGAGGACGCGAGCGCACCGTCGTCCGTGCCCGACCCGCCGGCCGGCGAGGTCGAGGTGACGATGACGATGCGGCCCGACGAGCCCGTCTCGGACCGGGGCACCCCCGCGGGGCAGGTGCAGGCCATCCACACCGACCAGGTGCTCGCCGCGGGCCCGGACGGCGCCGCGTGGGCCGACGGCGCCACCGTGGGCGGGTACGGGCAGCTGCGCTCCGAGGACCCGGCGGCCGCGACGACGCCTGGGGCGCTCCCGGAGCCGGACACCGACCCCGGCTCCCACCTCAGCTACACGGTGCAGTGGTGCATCTTCGCGCTCGGCGCGCTGGGCGGCTACGTCGTCCTGTGGCGCCGCGAGACCCGGCCGGTGCACGTGACGGCGGGCGACCTCCTCGCCGCCGGCGAGGGCCCGGACCCCCTCGACGGGACCGCGCGGCCCGGCGCGGCCGTACGTCCCCAGCGCCCCCGCCGGCGGCGCGTGGACGAGGACCACGAGGACGCGCTGCTGGACGCTGCCGAGCGGCCCCGGGCCGACTCCGCCGGGCGGCCTCAGGCCAGCGACACCAGCTCTGCGTAGTCCGCGGACCACAGGTCCTCGTCGCCGTCCGGCAGCAGGAGCACCCGCTCGGGGTTGAGCGCCTCGACGGCGCCGTCGTCGTGGGTGACCATCACGACGGCGCCCTCGTAGGTGTCGAGCGCACCGAGGATCTCGGCGCGCGACGCCGGGTCGAGGTTGTTCGTGGGCTCGTCGAGCAGCAGCACGTTCGCGCTGGAGACCACGAGCGTGGCGAGCGCGAGGCGGGTCTTCTCGCCGCCGGACAGCACGTTCGCCGGCTTCTCCGCGTCGTCCCCGCTGAAGAGGAACGACCCGAGGACCGAGCGCACCTGGGTGTCGGTGAGGTCCGGGGCCGAGTGCCGCAGGTTCTCCACGACGGTGGCGTCCATGTCCAGGGTGTCGTGCTCCTGGGCGTAGTAGCCGATCTTGAGCCCGTGCCCCGGCACGACGCGGCCCGTGTCCGGCTGCTCCACGCCGCCGAGGATGCGCAGCAGCGTCGTCTTGCCCGCGCCGTTGAGGCCGAGGATGACCACGCGGGAGCCACGGTCGATGGCGAGGTCGACGCCCGCGAAGACCTCCTGCGAGCCGTAGCTCTTCGACAGCTCGGTGGCCGTGAGCGGCGTGCGGCCGCAGGGTGCCGGCTTCGGGAACCGCAGGTGCGCGACCTTGTCCGCGCGCCGCTCCCCCTCCAGCCCGGAGAGCATCCGCTCGGCGCGCTTCATCATGTTCTGCGCGGCCGTGGCCTTGGTCGCCTTGGCGCGCATCTTGTCCGCCTGGGCCAGCAGCACGCCGGCCTTCTTCTCCGCGTTGGCCCGCTCGCGCCGGCGGCGGCGCTCGTCCTGCTCGCGCTGCTCCAGGTAGGCGTCCCAGCCCAGGTTGTACTGGTCCAGCTCGCCGCGGTTGGCGTCCAGGTGGAACACCTTGTTGACGGTGGCGCGCAGCAGGTCGACGTCGTGGCTGATCACGACGAACCCGCCGCTGTACGACTTGAGGTAGTCGCGCAGCCAGACGATCGAGTCGGCGTCGAGGTGGTTGGTCGGCTCGTCGAGCAGCAGCGTGTCGACGCCCGAGAAGAGGATCCGCGCCAGCTCGATGCGGCGGCGCTGGCCGCCCGAGAGGGTGTTGAGGGGCTGGGCGAGCACCCGGTCGTCGAGGCCGAGGTTGCTCGTGATGCGGTGGGCCTCCGACTCCGCGGCGTACCCGCCGGCGGCGAGGAAGCGCGACTCGAGCTTCGGGTAGCGCTCGAGCGCGGCGGCCTGCGTGTCGGCGTCGGCCGAGGCCATGAGGCCCTCGGTCTCGCGCATCTGCGTGACGATGTGGTCCAGCCCGCGCGCGCTGAGCACCCGGTCCATCGCGACGACGTCGAGGTCGCCCGTGCGCGGGTCCTGCGGCAGGTAGCCGATGTCGGTGCCCCGCGTGATCTGCCCGGCGGCGGGCAGCGTCTCGCCCGCGAGCGTCTTGGTGAGCGTCGTCTTGCCCGCGCCGTTGCGGCCGACGAGGCCGATGCGGTCGCCCGGGGCGATGCGGAACGTCGCCTCGTGCAGGAGGGTGCGGGCGCCGAAGCGCAGCTCGACGCCGTGGGCGGTGATCAAGGCAGGGGTGTCCTTCGACAGGGGGTGGGAGGCTCCCACGAGTCTAGTGCTCCGAGGGTCCGGCCCACGACGACATAGGTCACACGCCCGCCCGCTCCCGATAAGGTTCGCGCGTGAACCGTGCCCCCCGCCCGACGACGGCCGTCCTCGCCGTCGTCGTGGTCCTCGCCGGCCTCGGTGGCCGTGCTCTCCTCCCGCCCGCGGCAGGCGGGCCGCTCGGAGACGCCCTCTACGCGACGTTCGTCGTGCTACTGGTCGCGTTCCTCGCCCCGCGCACCCGCCCCGTCGTGGCCGGCGTCGTCGGCCTCGTCGTGTGCGCGGGCGTCGAGGCATCCTGGCTGACCGACGTCCCGGCCCAGGTGGTCGCGCGGTTCCCGCTCGCGCGGTACGTGCTCGGCACGACGTTCACGCCCACCGACCTGGCCTGGTACGCCGCCGGGGCGGTGCTGGGCGGGGCGCTGCTCGCCCTGGTCCGTCCCCGGTCGCGCGGGGTGGACCTCTCGCTGCGGCACGTGCGTGCCGCGGCCGGGGCCCGACGACGGGGCGCGCGCGTCGTGGTCCCCGTGGTGCTCGTCGTCGCGCTCGCCGCGGGCGGCGGCGCCCTGGCCTGGGTGCTGCGTTCCGAGACCCAGGACCTGTCCGCGCGCGTCGTCGTCGCGCAGGACGCCCTCGACGGCTCCGCCGACCGGGTGGCCGACACCGGCGTCCGCGACGACCTCGCCGCGACGATCGACGACGCCCGCGCCCTGCTCGACGCGACACCGGTCCTCGACCGGATGCCCGGCGACGCCCCCGCGCTCGCCGCGCGGCTCGACGGCGACGTCGAGGCCGTGCAGGCCTCGCGCCTCGCCTTCGCCCGCGCACAGGCCGTCGGGTCACGCGACGCGCTCGCCCCGGTGGCGCGTCGCGCGGACCGTGTGCTGGCCGCGACCGACGAGCTCGCCGAGGGCGGGCGGGACGCCGGCGAGACGTTGCGCGCCTCGTCCCGCGACGCGCTCGGGACCGCGGACGAGCTCACCGCCGAGACCCAGGACGACCGGCTCGCCGCGGCGTCGCTGGCGGACCTCGAGTCCGCCGCGGCGGACCTGACCGCGCTGCGCGCCGACCTCGCGGACGCGACCGTGGACCTCATGACCGCGCAGGACGCCGTCGTCTGCCCCGAGCCCGACCAGGTGTGGTTCCCGGAGGCCGGGAAGATCTCGGCGAAGGAGCTCGCGCCGATCCCGTGGGCGCCGCAGTACTCCGTGCGCGCGGACGTCCTCGACGGCCTGGTGGCGCTCGACGCCGCCTACCGCGCCGAGTTCGGCCAGCACCTCACGGTGAACTCCGCCTACCGCAGCTACGACCAGCAGGTCGCGGTGTACAACCCGGACGACCCGAACCCGCTGGCCGCGCCGCCCGGCTGCTCCAACCACGGCCTGGGCACCGCCGTCGACATCTCCATGGGCCCCGAGGGCTTCGACGGCGCGCGCTACGCCTGGCTCAAGGAGCACGCCGAGGAGCACGGCTGGACCCACCCCGGCTGGGCCGAGCCCGACGGGCGCCTCCCGGAGCCGTGGCACTGGCAGTCGGTCGAGACGCCGACGGAGTACTGAGGGGCCGGCACCCACCGCGGACCGGCGGCGTCAGGCCCCGCGCAGCCGGCGCACGTCGAACGGGACCTCCCGCGCGCCGTCGCCGTCGCGCTCGACGCGCAGGACGGGGCGGTCGGGCCGCTCGCTCACGGCCTCGACGGGCACGCCGTCCACGAACCGCAGGGCGGCGTACTCGTCCACCGCGTACCCCTCCGCGAGCGCCCCGGAGGCCACCCAGCCGAGGTACGCCTCCCGCCGGTCCGCCTCGCCGAGGTAGTGCGGGCACGCGCTGCCCGGGACGAACCCCAGGCCGTCGTCCAGCGGCGCGAGCGGGCCGAACGAGTCGGTCGAGGAGGACTCGAACCAGCAGTTCATCCCCGCGCTGATGCCCGCGAGGACCGTCCCCTGCGCCGCGGCACGGGCGAGCAGGTCGGGCAGGCCGTGCCGCCGCCAGACGACCAGCAGGTTCGCCGTCGAGCCCCCGCCGACGTACACGACGTCCTGCTCGAGCAGCATCTCCGGGTCGACGTAGCCCCACGGCTCGTGGCAGAAGAGCGACAGCACCGACGTCCGGGCCCGCCCGGCGAACGCCTCCTCGAAGCGGCGCGCGTACCCGTCGTCGTCGCCGCTCGCGGTCGGCACGAAGCACACCCTCGGGTTGTCCTTGCCGGTGAGGTCGAGCAGGTGGTCGTCGATCGCGGAGGAGCCGTCGTCCGACATCGAGAATCCGCCGCCGCCGAGGGCGAGCACCGTACCGGTCATCGTCGCGAGCATGCCCGCACCCTACGGAGCGGGCGGTCCCACGGCCCACCCTTTTCCGCGCGGGCGCTTCGCGCTCGTTCGCCCCGGCCCGGCCCGAGCGTGATGCCCGTGACCTTCACCGAGGGCGGCGAGTTCGGGGGTGGCCGGGTCCGCAAGGGTGCGTGCGGGCGCCGCGGCGCGGTCGTCGGCGGCGGCATCGGCGCCATCGTCGTCGCGCTGCTGGCCGTGTTCCTCGGTGGCGGCCGTCGGCGACGACCGCATCCAGCAGCAGGCCACCGGCCAGGTCAGCCCGGAGGGCTTCACCCACGGCGCCTCCGAGCAGCGGGTGCGGCGGTTCACCGTCGGCTACGAGGGCGGCACGCTGGAGGAGTGCAGAAGCCTGTCCGCGTCGTCGCTCTGAGCCGGCGGAGCTGTCTCGAGAGCGACGCGGCCGCACCGCCGCGCGGCGGCCTCCGAGGCGCGTCGCGCCAGCTCGGCCAGCGGGAGGGTCACGCGGGGGCCGTGCGCCGGGTCGTGCACCGCGACCTCCTCGGCCGCCGCCTCGCGCGGGCCCACCACCGCGAGCAGGGCGTCGCGCCGGTCGCGCGCAAGCCGGATGCGGTGGCCCAGCGAGCCGTCGGTCTCCTGCCGCACCCGCAGGCCGGACCGGCGGAGCGCGTCCACGACGCCGCCGGCCTCGGCGCCTCCCACCGGGAGCACGCAGACCTGCACCGGCGCCAGCCAGAACGGCAGCCTGCCCCCGTGGCTCTCGAGCAGGAACGCGGTCATCCGTTCCATCGACCCGACGGTGCCGCGGTGGATCATCATGGGCCGGGCCCGTGAACCGTCGGGCGCGACGTACTCCAGGCCGAACCGTTCGGGCTGGTTGAAGTCGATCTGCACGGTGGCCACGGACTCCTCGTGCCCGCGCGCGTCGCGCACCTGCACGTCGACCTTCGGCCCGTAGAAGGCCGCCTCCCCCGGGCCGTCCACCCAGGGCAGGCCCACGGCGTCGAGCGCGGACCGCAACTGGGCCTCCGCGCCCGACCATCGCTCGCGGTCCCCGAGCCACCGCGCCGAGTCGTCCCGCCTCGAGAGGCGGGCGTGGTCGATCTCGATCCCGAGCACGCGAGCCACCTCGAGCACCGCGGCGAGGGCGACCTCGACCTCCACACCCACCTGGTCGGGCCGGCAGAAGACGTGGGTGTCGTCGAGGTTGATCTGCCGCACCCGGCTCAGCCCGGACAGCACCCCCGACCGCTCGGCCCGGAACATCGCGCCGAGCTCGTGGTAGCGCACCGGCAGGTCGCGATGGCTGCGCGGGTCCGCGGCGTACAGCTGCGCGTGGTGGGGACAGTTGGCGGGACGCAGGACTAGCGGGTCGTCGCTGCCGTCGTCGAGCACGGGGAACATGTCCTCGGCGAACTTGGCCCAGTGCCCGGATCGCTCGAAGAGGGAGCGCTTGCCCAGCACGGGGGTGTAGACCGGCTCGCTGCCGCCCGCGAGCGCCACCTCCTCCGCGAGCCGCTCGAGCTCGCGGCGGATGGCGGCGCCGGCCGGTTGCCACAGCGGCAGACCCGGACCGACGAGCGGGCTGGTGGTGAAGATGCCCATCGACCGCCCCAGGTCGCGATGGTCGGGGCCGGTGGGATCGGACAGCGCGCGGGGATCGGTGCTCATGAGGATGCTCCTTCGGGAAGTGAGCCGCCCGGGCACGACAAAGGCCCCGGAGCGAGCTCCGGGGCCTGGGTGCTGGTGCGTGCAGCGGTCAGTCGGCGCCGGAGATGACCGGCGTCGTCGTGACCTGGTTGCTGCGCATGCCTGACACCCTAGTCGCGGCGGGCGCTCCCGGACAGGCCGAAAGCACCTCGTCGTCGGCGGCGCGGCGGGTCAGCCGACGACCTCCCACGGTCCGTGCTTCGACGCACCGGGCTCCTGGTCCCGGGTCCACCACTGCGCCTCGTACCGCGCGCCGTCGTGCACCACGACGTCGCCGGCGTCGAAGATCCGCGACTCCGTCCAGACGGCCGTGCCGTCGCCGGCGCGGACGAGCTCCTGCCACGATCCGGTCGCCGAGGCTCCCGGCCCCTGGCCGCGCGTCCACCAGGTGGCGGCGAACTGCCCGCCGTCGTGGAAGACGACGTCGCCGTCGTCGTAGGTCGTCCTCGCGTCCCACGCGGGCGCGGCGTCGCCGGGCACCTTCGCCAGCACCTCGACCTCGCTGACGATCAGGTGGGTGTCGGCGTGCGCCGACATCACCACGCGCACCGCGTCCGCGCGCACGTCCGCGGGGACCTCGGCCACGAGGGTCCCGTCGTCGGTCGACGCCTCGCCGACGGCCTGCCAGGCGCCGTCGACCCGCGCCTCGACCGCGACGCCGGTGGCCCAGCTCCGGTGCCCGCCGTCCCGGTAGAACCGCGTCACGACGCCGGTCACGTCGCGCGCGCCGGGCAGCGTCACGGTGAGCGTGTCCTCGGCGTTCTTGGCGTCGGAGCGCCAGTTGGACCACCCCTTGTCGGAGGTGTCGCCGTCGATGACGCGCGACGCCGGGTAGCCGGGCTCGGTGTACGTCGCGGATGCCGTGGTGCCCTCGGCGAGCGCGGCGTTCGCCTCGCCCGGCGCGGTGACGAGCACCCGCACCGTGGCGGGCAGCGTGCCGCCCGCACCGTCGTCGGCCGCGCCGGTCAGCTCGACCACGCCGAGCTCGTCGAACGCGCCCGGGGGGACGTCGTCCCAGGTCACCGGGCGCTGCACCGCGCCGCCTCCGGCGGCGACGGCGGTCACCGTGGCGGGCAGCCCGACCTCGGCCGCCGCCTCGCCCACGTACGCCTCGGCGCGGGCCGTCTCGGTCCGCTCGAGCGTGTCGACCAGGACGGTGGCCGTCGCGTCGGCCGTGCCGCCCGACGGCACCTGCACGGTGCCGCTGACCTCGACCGTGCCGGGCTGCGCCCACGCGTCGTCGCCGGGCACCGTCCACGTCACCGGCAGCTCGCCGCGCGCGCCGCCCGGGTAGACGGGGGTGACGACGTCCGGCAGCACCGGCGCGACGCCCGGCGTCGTGAACACGTCCACGGCCTCGGTGCCCAGCACCGTCTCGTCGATCACCGCCCAGCGCTGGTTCGCGCCGGACGACGCCCGGTAGGTCCCGACGGGCGAGCCGTCGGCCGTGGCCTCGCCGCCCACCTCGAGCAGGGTGCGCGACGACGCGTTGACCAGCGTGTACGTGCCGTCGCCGGTGGTGGACAGGATCCACCGCGCGGCGGCGGGCGTGTCGACGGGGTCGGCCGGGGCGTCGACGAGCACCGCGGAGGTGTCGTCGCTCACCGCCAGCTGCTGCCCCGTGGCCACGTTCGTCACGGCGTACCGGGTGCGGTGCGAGCCGGAGCCCTCCGGCGCGCCGAGGTCCTCGAGGGTCCAGAGCTGCTCGGCCGCGGCCGGGTCGTCGGTCGCGATCTGCAGGCTGTCGCCGGCGGGCGCCAGCGAGCGGGCCGCCTGCGCGCCGTCGAGCCGGAACACGTGGCCGTCCTGGGCCAGCGTCGCGTCGTCCGCGACGCCCGAGACGCCGTCGACGACGAACGTCGTCACCGACTCCGCCGGCACGCTGAGCGTGGCCGCGGCGTCCTCGACGGCCACGGGCTCACCTTCCTGCAGGTACCCGTCGACGCTGGTCACGACAGGCGTGACCGTCGCCCCCGCCGTGTCGGCGAAGCCCGACAGGTCGAGCGTGACGTCGCGCGCCGCCGTCGTGTCGTTGACGTGCACGACGGTCGCGGCGTCGCCCCCGGCCGAGACCGCGGCGGTGCTGTCCGCGTCGTCGACGCCGACCAGCCGGTCGCCGGGCGCGATGTAGTGCGTGAAGTTCTGGGTCACCCAGTACTTGGTGTTGGTGTAGATGGGGCAGCTCTCGAGCGTGTCGTCCTCGGTGCAGGAGAACGAGAGCTGGATCTCGCCCCAGTTGCCGCCCTCGGGGCTCTCGCCGCCGGGCGCCATGTTGTCGTAGTCCTCCACGGGCTGCCAGAACACCCACGCGGACGGCTCCAGCTCGCGCAGGTCGTCGACGATCTGGTGCGCGCTGCCCAGGCCGGACTCCATGGACTCGAAGTCCTGGCCCGTGCTCGACCAGGAGCCGCCGACCTCGCTCATCCACAGCGGCTTGTCCTCGCCCTTGGCGATGTCGCGGACCGTCGTGCGCTGGCCCGTGCCGTACGTGTGCACGTTGAGCTGCGAGACCTGGTCGCGCACGGCGTCCGGGTAGGAGTTCCAGTTGGTGGCGAAGCGGCCGGGGTTGGTCTCGTCCATCGCGGAGATCACCGCGCCGGTGCCGGAGCCGTCGAGGGCGCCCGCGAGCGCCGGGATCACCCGCTGCTGCAGCTCCGGGCCGATGTGCGCGCCCTCCTGCCGGCCGCCGGTCGGGTTGCCGTCCGCGCCGAGCTGGGTGCCCCAGTAGTCGGTGTTCGGCTCGTTGAAGGGGTCGATCGTGTCGACGTCGATCCCGTGCGCGTCCTCGAGGCGCTCGACGGCGCCCACGAGGTACTGCGCGAAGTCGTCGATGCTCGCGGTCCTGAGCTGGTCGGTCCCGGCGTCGAAGTTGCCGGAGACGTAGCCGGACTCGGTCATGAACCACGGCGGGGAGTTGCTGAACGCCTCCCAGTGCGTGACGTCGTCCTTGATGCGGTCGACCCACCAGCGCTGGGTGGCGTCGGCGTCCGGGTCCCAGTGGTCGGGGTCCGCCGGGTCCCACCAGTCCACGTCCTCGCGGGTGGTGCCCTCGGGCGCCTGCCACCAGCCGTCGACGGCGCCGCCCGCGCGCAGGTAGTCGGGCACGTCGGGGGCGTTGCCGCCGCCCACGTTGTAGCGCGCGATGTTGAGGTTCAGCCCCTCGTCGCCGAACACCATGTCCGCCAGCCGGTCGCGGATCTCGTCCGGGTAGCCGCCGGTGGCGTTCGCGAACCACACGAGGCTGGTGCCCCAGCCCTCGAACGGCTCCCCCGCGTACGACGGGTCGGGGCGGACCGTCACCCCGGGGGTGTCGGCGGTCGGGGCCGTGCGGACGGCCGCGGCGGCGGGCTGCGCGGACGCCGCGGCCGGGACGAGGCCGGCGGCCAGCAGGGCGCCCGCCGCCCCGGTGGCGACGGCGAGCCGTCGTCGGGCGTTCCTTCTCGTCGGGCTCATCGGTGAACCTCTCTCTCGCGTCGGTGCGATGGGTGGGGTCGTGCGACGGGTCGTGCGGGTCGGTGGTGCGGGTGGTGCGGTCAGTCGGTGCGCCCGGCCGGGGCGGACGGCGGGGCGAGCAGGAAGGCGGGGTCGGCGAGGCCGGCGTCGGCGAACGCGGTCCGGACCTCGGCCACGACGGCGTCGACGTCGCCGGCGCGCACCAGCGCGAGGGTGGAGCCGCCGAAGCCGCCGCCGGTCATGCGCGCACCGAGCGCCCCGGCGGCGAGGCTCGCGACCACCGCCAGGTCCAGCTCGGGCACGGTGACCTCGAAGTCGTCGCGCAGGGACACGTGCGACGCCGTCATCAGCGCGCCGACCTGCGCGTACGCCCCCGCACGCACGAGCTCGGCGACGTCCGCCGTGCGCGCGGTCTCGGTGACGACGTGCCGCACCCGTCGCCGCAGCACGCCGTCGAGGTCGTGCGGCTCCAGCGCGGCGAGCGCGTCCTCCAGGGTGCCGGGGTCGACCTCGCGCAGGCTGCCGAGGCCCAGGAGCGCGGCCGCCCGCTCGCACGACGCGCGCCGGGCGGCGTACTGCCCGTCGACGAGCCGGTGCGGCGCCCGGGTGTCGACGGCGAGCAGCACCAGCCCGGCCGACGCCAGGTCCCACGGCAGCGGGACGGCGTGCTCCTCGGGCGGCAGGCCCGGGCGGAAGTCGAGCAGCAGCGCCTCGTCCGCACGGCACAGCAGGGAGGCGGACTGGTCGAGCCCGCCCGTGGCCGCGCCGGCCACGTCGTTCTCGGCGCGCACGCACGCCTCGACCAGCCGGGACCGGCCCGCGACGGTGTCGCCCAGGCCGAGCCCGTGCACGTCGTCGAGCGCCGCGGCGACGGCGCTCTCGAGCGCGGCGGAGCTCGACAACGAGGCGCCGAACGGCACGCAGGAGTCGACGGCGGCGTCGAACCCGCCCACGGCGTGCCCCGCCTCGCGGAGCGCCCACGCGACGCCCGCCAGGTAGGCGCCCCAGCCGGAGACGCCCTCCCCGGCCGCGTCCACCGCTGCGCCGACGTCGGCGAGGTCCGCCTCCCACAGGCCGTCGGCCTGGGCCGACGCGAGGCGCACGACGTCAACGGGGCGCGGCCGCAGCGCGACGTACGTGCGGTGCGGCAGCGCGGTCGGCAGGCACAGCCCGGCGTTGTAGTCGGTGTGCTCGCCGATGAGGTTCACGCGGCCCGGCGCGGACCACACGCCGGCGACGGCGCCGTCGGCCGGGTCGTCACCGAACGCCCGGGCGAAGACCTCCCGGGCACGCCGGGCGCCCTCCTCCGGCGACCACGCGACGTGCCACCCGGCGTCGGCCACGGGCTGCGCCCCCGCACCCATCAGGCCTCCGTCGGGCCGAGGTCGGGAGCCGCGACGAACCGCGCGCGGGGCGCGGCGGCGCCGTGCAGCTCCAGGAGCACGAGCTCGTTGCCCTCCGCGCGGACCAGCGGCCCCGGCACGTAGTACGAGCCGGTGGGGCCCTGGCCGGAGTACCGGCCGAGCAGCTCGCCGTTGACCCAGACGAGGCCGCGACCCCAGCCGTCCAGGCGCAGGAAGTGGTCGGCGCCCGCCACGGAGTCGAACGTGCCGCGGTGGAACGACGGCCCGGCGACCGGTGCGGCGTCGTCGTCCGCGGCCGCCCACACGGAGTCGTCCAGGAGCTCCGGGGCGTCCTCGAGCCGCAGGGGCACGGCCTCCCAGTCGGTGAGCTCGCGGGTGGCGGTGCGCACCGTCCCGACGATCCCCTTGTGCTCGCCGATCCGCGGGCCGTAGTTGACGCGCCCCCGGTCCTCGACGAGCAGCGTCAGGGTGCCGGCCCGCCTCGGCAGCGGCAGCGACCAGGCGTGGGTGGTGCGGTCGAGCACACCCACCGGGTCGCCGTCGAGCGCGACGACAGCACGGTCGCGCACCTCCTCGACCACCAGGACGGCGTCGTCCGCCTCGACCCGCGCGCCGTACAGCACGAACCCGGACCACTGGCGCAGGTCGTCCATCGTCGGAGGCTGCGGGGACGACGTGCGCGACGCCGGCCCGGACAGCTGCTCCAGGACGCCGTCGAGCGGCACCCGCCGGTCGAGGACGACGTCGAGCACGGGCGCCTGGCCCGGCTCGGCGGGCAGCTCGTCGGGCACCGGCGCGTGCTTGGCGATCACCGCGCGCAGGGCGTGGAACTTGTCGGTGGGGCCGCCGTGCTCGGACAGCGGGGCGTCGTAGTCGTACGACGTGGTGATGGGCAGGTAGGTGCCCTTGTCGTTGGCCCCGTTGGTCAGCCCCAGGTTGGTGCCGCCGTGGAACATGTAGAGGTTGACCGACGCGCCCGCACCGAGCAGGTCGTCCAGGTCCGCCGCCGTGGTCTCCGGGACGGTGACGTGGTGCTCGAGCCCCCAGGAGTCGAACCAGCCGTCCCAGAACTCCGTGCACATCAGCGGACCGGCGGGCTGGTGCCGCCGCAGCACGGCCAGGCGCTCCAGGGAGCGGGAGCCGAAGTTCGCCGTCTTGTGCAGCTCGGGCAGGCCGCCGAGCGACAGGTGCTCGTCGTCGGCCTGGTCGCAGGTGAACAGCGGCACGTCGATCCCCTGGGCCCGCGTGAGGTCGACGAGCGCGCGCAGGTAGCGCGCGCGCTCGTCGTCCGGCACGCCCGGGTAGGCGCCGTACTCGTTCTCCACCTGCACCATGAGCACCGGGCCGCCGCGCGTCACCTGCCGCTCGGCGACGACGGGCAGCAGGTGCGCGTAGTAGCTGCCGATGGCGTCCAGGAACGCCGGGTCGTGCCGGCGCACCCCGGTGCCCCGCCCGTCCGGCCCCCCGGCGAAGAGCCACGCGGGCAGCCCGCCGCCGTCCCACTCCGCGCAGATGTACGGGCCCGGGCGCACGATCGCGTGCAGCCCCTCCGCCGCGACCAGGTCGAGGAAGCGACCCAGGTCGCGCCGCCCGGCGAGGTCGAACTCGTCGGGCTGCGGTGCGTGGAAGTTCCACGCCACGTACGTCTCGATGGTGTTCAGCCCCATCAGCCGCGCCTTGCGGATCCGGTCGGCCCACTGGTCGGGGTGCACGCGGAAGTAGTGCAGCGCCCCGCTGATCACCTGGAAGGGGCGGCCATCGAGCAGGAAGTCCCGCTCGCCGATCTCGAACGTGGGCATGACGCGGTGGGCCTTTCGACGAGGTGGGGTGCGGCGGCGGGGCGTGGAGCCCCGCCGCCGGAGTCATGCGGACGGGCTCACTTGTTGACGGTGAAGCCCTGGCCGTTGCCGTACGTGGCGGACTGCTCCTGCCACGTCGCCAGGCCGTCCGTCAGCGTGGTGCCGGACACGTACGCCTGGCCCACCGTGTCGTTGAAGATCGAGTTCGCGTAGACCTGGAACGGCAGGTACTGCCAGCCCTCGACGACGTTGGCCGCGGAGTCGGCGAGCACCTCGTTGATCTTCTGGCCGCCGAAGTACTCGGACTCGGCGCCGCGGAACTCGTCCGACTCGAGGTCCGCCGTGGTGGCCGGGAACGCGCCGCCGTCGAGGCGGGCCTGCACGCCGTCGCCGTTCGTGGCGTAGTCGACGAAGGCGTAGGCGAGCTCCGCGTTCGTGCTGGCGGCGGGCACGGTCAGCGACGAGCCGCCGTTCTCGGAGGTGGCGTGCTGCCCGGCCTCCCACTGCGGCATCTCGGCGACGCGCCACTTGCCCTTGCCCTGCGGGACGCCGGACTCGAGGTTGGCGGGCATCCACGCGCCGATGGTCAGCGTCGCGATGGTGCCGTTGCCGAGGCCCTGGTACCACTCGTCGCTCCACGAGCCGACGGGTGCCAGCAGGTCCTCGTCGATCAGCTGCTGCCACACCTCGGTGAACTTCTGGGTGCCCTCGTCGCCGGCGAGGTCGATCGCCACGTCGGTGCCGTCCACCTGGTACGGCTGGCCGCCGGCCTGCCAGATCATGCTGGTGGTGAAGCCGGCGTCGCCGATGTCGTTGGCGATGTACGCCTTCGGGTCCTTCTCGTGGATGGTCCGGGCGGCCTCGAGGTACTCGTCCCACGTGGTCGGCACGTCGACGCCGTACTTCTCGAAGACGTCCTCGTTGTAGAAGAGGGCCATGGGGCCGGAGTCCATGGGCAGGCCGTAGACGCCGTCGCCGCTGTGCACGGAGTTCCACGGGCCGGTGCTGAACGTGCCGTCCAGGTCGTCCGCGCCGAGCGGGCCGAGGTTCGTCAGCGCCTCGGAGATGGCGAACTGCGGCACGGCGTAGTACTCGACCTGCGCGACGTCGGGCACCCCGTCGCCCGCCGAGATCGCGTTCTGCAGGGCCGTGTACTGGTCGTTGCCCGTCCCGACGTTCTCGAGGTTCACCGTGACGTTCGGGTACTTCTTCTCGACGTCGGTCACGACCTGCTCGAGCGTGGGCTCCCACGCCCACACGGTGATCTCGCCGCCCTTCTCGAGGACGGCGGCGGTGTCGACGGGCGCGGCGTCGCCACCCGCGGAGCCGCCGTCGTCGCCGGAGCCGCAGGCGGCCAGGCCGAGGGCGAGCACGCCGGCAAGGGCGGTACCGCGCGCCAGGTGGCGGGATCGTGCGTTCATGGGGTCCTCACTTCGTTGTCAGACGGGGGATACGCGGGGAGATGCGGGGTCATTCCTTGACGGACCCGGCGGCCAGGCCGGACTGCCAGTAGCGCTGCAGCAGCAGGAAGGCGGCGACGAGCGGCAGGATCGTGAGCAGCGCGCCGGTGATGACGAGGTTGAAGATGGCCTCGCCGCCGGCGGTCGCGGCCTGCGCGTTCCAGGCGTTGAGGCCCAGCGTCAGGGGGTACCAGGACGAGTCGCGCAGCATGATCAGCGGCAGGAAGTAGTTGTTCCAGGTCGCGACCATCGTGAACAGGAGCACCGTGACGATCCCCGGCGCGAGCAGCGGCAGGCTCACGCGGAAGAAGGTGCGGAACTCTCCCGCCCCGTCGATCCGGGCCGCCTCGAGCAGCTCGCCGGGGATGGCCTCGGCCGCGAAGGTCCACATGAGGTACAGCCCGAACGGCGAGATCAGCGACGGGATGATCACGGCCCACGGCGTGTTCGTCAGGCCGAGCTGGCTGAACATGAGGAAGGTCGGGACGGCGAGCGCGGTGCCCGGCACCGCGACGGCGCCGATGACGAGCGCGAACACCCCGCGCTTGCCCGGGAAGTCGAACTTCGCGAGGGCGTAGCCGCCCAGGATGGCGAGGAACGTCGCGCCGCCGGCGCCCACGACCACGTACAGCACGGTGTTGCCGAACCACCGCACGAAGACGCCGTCGTCGTAGGTCAGCGTGGTGACGATGTTGTCCCACAGCGAGAACGATTCGCCGAACCAGAGGCCGAACGAGGAGAACAGGTCCTCCTGCGTCTTGGTCGCGTTGATGAGCAGCCAGGCCAGCGGCACCAGCGAGTACACGAGCACGACGGCGGTGAGCACCGTGAGCAGGGGGCTGCGGCGCGGCCGGGCCACCGAGTGGTGGCGCGGGGTGCGCAGCCTCGGGGCGGGACGGGCGGGGGCGGTCAGCGTCGACACGGGTCACGGCTCCTTGCGCATGCCGCGCAGCTGCACCACGTAGGCGATCACCATGGTGATCAGGCCCATGATGATGGCCACGGTCGCGGAGTAGTTGTACTGCTGGCCGGAGAACGACAGCGAGTAGGCGTACAGGTTGGGCGTGTACGACGTCGTGATGGCGTTCGGGGCGAGCGACTGCAGGATGCTGGGCTCGTTGAAGAGCTGGAAGCTGCCGATGATCGAGAAGATCGTGGCGATGACAAGCGCGCCGCGGATGGCGGGCAGCTTGATGGCGCTGATGACGCGCCACTGGCCTGCGCCGTCGATCTCCGCCGCCTCGTAGAGCGAGTGCGGCACGACGCGCAGCGCGGAGTAGAAGATCAGCATGTTGTAGCCGACGAACTCCCAGGTCACGATGTTGCCGATCGACGCCAGGACGAGGTCCGGCGACAGGGGGTTCGGCAGGCTGACCCCGAAGGCGTCGTTGATGTTGCCCACCAGGCCGAAGCGCGTGCCGTACATGAAGCCCCACATGAGGGCGGCGACGACGGCCGGCACCGCGTAGGGCATGAAGATCGAGATCCGGAAGAAGCTCTTGCCGTACAGGCGGCCGCTGTCGATCGCGAGGGCGACCAGCAGCGCGATGCCGAGCATGATCGGCACCTGCACCAGCAGGAACAGGCTGACGCGGCCGAGGCCCTCCCAGAACTGCGGGTCGGCGAGCGCCTGCGCGTAGTTCTCGAGCCCGACGAACCTGGTGCCGCCCACCATCTGCGTGCGGAACACCGACAGGTACAGCGAGTAGGCGATCGGTGCCAGGAACACCAGCGCGAACACCAGCATGAACGGGCCCACGAACATCCAGCCCGTCCAGCGCCGACGACTACGGCGCACGACGGGCACGGCGGACACGGTGGGCGGCAAGGCTGCCGGAGCGTCAGCGGTCACGAAGCAACTCCCAGGGGACGGGCCAAATGTTTACGTAAACATCCTGGCGGCATTAGAGTGTCGCGAGGCAGCGGCGATGTCAAGCGCCCGGACGCCGGCAGAGCGACCCGGGACCACAGGAGAGGCACAGGAGAGGCGGGGACGGTGGACACGAACGGCGCAGCCGGCGCGCAGACCCGGGGGCGGGGCCGCCCCCGGACGGCGCCCTCGATGGCCGAGGTCGCGGCGCTCGCCGGCGTGTCCTCGCAGACCGTCTCCCGGGTGTCGATGGGGCTCGACAACGTCAAGCCCGCGACGCGCGAGCGCGTGCTCGCCGCCATGGCCGAGCTGGGCTACGCCCCCAACACCGCCGCACGCGCGCTGCGGTACGGCAGCTTCCGCACCCTCGGGGTCATCGCCCACCGCCTGGCCCGCACGGGCGAGTCGCGCACCGTCGAGGCCGTCGTCGAGGCCGCCCGCGCGGAGGGCTACACCGTCACCATCGTCGACGTCGAGAGCCCCTCCCCCGACGACGTCTCCGCGGCCGTCACCCGGCTCTCCCACCAGGCGATCGACGGGCTCGTCATCGTGCGCGCCGAGTCCGCGACCCCGGACACGCTCGCACTCCCGGCGCAGCTGCCCGTCGTCGTCTCCGACTCGCGCTTCGTCGGCACCCACCCCGCCGTGCGCGCCGACCAGACCGAGGGCGCCCGGCTCGCCGTGCAGCACCTGCTCGACCTGGGCCACCGCACGGTGCACCACGTGGCGGGCCCGGACGACTCGCTGCCCGCACGCAGCCGCATCGACGCCTGGCGCGCCACGCTCCAGGCGGCCGGCCGGCCCGTCCCCGAGCCGCTGCACGGCGACTGGACCGCGCGGACCGGGTACGCCGTCGGCCGCGAGCTCGCCGCCGACCCCGACGTCACCGCCGTGTTCTGTGCCAACGACGAGACCGCCGCGGGTCTGCTGCACGCCCTGCACGGGGCCGGGCGTCGCGTGCCCGACGACGTGTCCGTCGTCGGCTTCGACGGCATCACGCTCGCGGAGCACCTGTGGCCGCCGCTGACCACCGTGGAGCAGGACTTCGCGCGCATCGGCAGCAGCCTGGTCGACCTGCTGCTGCGCCAGGTGCGCGACGACGTCGACCTGAGCGGCACGCACGAGACCGTGCCCGTGCGGCTGGTCGTGCGCGAGAGCAGCGGGCCGGCACCGCGCTAGCCGTCCGGGCCGGTCGGCCGGTCAGAGCGCGATCGCGGCCCGGGTCGTCACCAGGCCGACGTCGCCGAGGAAGCGCTCCAGCGCGATCATCGCGACCCCTGTGGCGACGGAGTTCCCGCGCACCGTCGAGATCTCCAGACTCAGCCCGGCGGCGGACTCCCCCGGCGCCTCCTCCACGACCCGCGCACGGGCGAGCGGCAGCAGGCGGTCGCCGAGGGCCCACGTCGTCCAGCCCGTGAGGGTGACCCGCTCCGGGTTGACGACCGCCACCAGGTCCGCGAGCGCCGACCCGAGGTAGCGCGCGGTCGTCGCGAGCGTCTCCTCGACCGCCGGGTCGGGCGTGTCCGCCGCGCTGGCCGACGCGAGCGCCTGGATGAACTCCCGCTGCAGGTCCAGGTCGCACAGCGGGTGCTCGGGCGCGATCTCACGGAGCGTCTGCTGGATGCCGGGCGCACCGACGTACGCCTCGACGCAGCCGCGGCGCCCGCACCGGCAGCGGCGGCCGTCGACCGCGAGCAGCGAGTGTCCCCACTCCCCCGCGGCGTTGGTCGCGCCGCGGAGGATGCGCCCCTCCAGGACGATCCCTGCCCCGACCCCGGTGCCGAGGTTCACCGTCACCATCGAGTCGGCCCCACGGCCGGTGCCGAACCACAGCTCCGCGGTCGCGATCGCCTTGAGCGGGTTGTCGAGCACCAGGGGCACGCCGATCCGCTCGCGCAGGCTGTCCAGCTCGACCGAGCGCCAGCTCCAGTGCGGGACGACGACGGCGACCCCCGACGCGCGCTGCACGATGCCGGGGAGGGCCACCCCGACGCCGAGCACGTCGGCGGCGGCCACGCCCGCCTTCGCGAGGGCGGCGTCGAAGGTCCGGCCGATGCCTTCGACGACGTACTCGGGCGAGCTCTCGTGCTCGTCTCGCGGGGTCTCGGCCGCCGCCACCTCGTCGAGGGCGGCGTCGAACACGATCGCGCGCACGTAGGTCTCCGCGACGTCGACACCCACCACCCGGCCGCGGTCGGCGTTGATGCGCAGGCTCGTGGTGGGCCGCCCGACCCGGCCGGCGCTCAGCCGCGACTCGGTGACGATCCCCTCGGAGAGCAGGTCGCCGACGACGGTGGCCACGGTCGCCGGGCTGAGCCCGGTCGTGCGGGCCAGCTCGTTGCGGGTGGCCTCCTCGGCCGACAGCAGGGCGTGCATCACGTCCAGCCGGGACTCGCTGCGGATGTCGCGCGACGTCCGCCTCTCGACTGCCATGGTCACTCCTGGGTGGCGACGGTGCGAAGACGCGCCAGCTGCGGTCGGTTCGGCCCGGCGGTCGCGCGCACCAGCAAGCGTAGCCCGCCGTCGTTCCAGGCCGCGGGAAGCCAGAGGCGGGTCGGCCGGCCCCCGGAGAACCGCGGTGCGGCGGGGTCGTCGAGCCAGACCCGGCCGAGCAGCTCGCCGTGCGCGAAGGCGCTCACGCGCACCTGGGTGCCGGCGAACCACAGGGACCACCCGCCGGCCGGCAGCGCGACGTCGAGCCATGCCTCGTCGCCCGGCGCGAGGTCCAGCGGCAGCCCGACGTCCGCGCCCGGGGCGGGCCGCGCGGCCAGCCCCACGAGCGCCGTGTCCGGCTGCGCCTCGACCTGCCAGCCGCGCACGGGGTCGAGCCGCAGCAGCTCCGCCCCGCCAAGCGCGCCCGGCGTGTGCGGCAGCGTGACGGCGACGTCCGCGCCCTCCCCGGGCGCCAGGTGGAGCCACGGGTCCTCGGCCGTCACGGTGCGCCGCGCGCCGTCCACCCGCACGTCGACCGCACCGGGCACGCCGTCGAGGCGCAGGGCGTGGTGCCGGACCTCGTCCACGGGCAGCGACCGCCGGTACGTGACCGGCCGCCCGACCCGCGTGCTGCTCCAGCCGCCGAGCGTGCGCAGCGGCGCCGGGTCGCCGGCCCACTGCTCCCCCGACCCGACGCTCCAGAGCGCGGACACGTCGTCGCGGGCGGCCACGGACCAGACCCGCCCGAGGCCGCGCAGCGACCCGGCGCGCAGGCCGGGCAGCCGGGCGTCGTCGAAGTTGGCGTGGCCCCAGGTCTCGACGGTCGCCGCCAGCCGGGTCGCGCCGCCGGTCGTCACCACGGTCGTCGCGCCGAAGCGCGCGAGGGTCGGGCGGGCGACGCCGTCGAGGGCGAGGTCGACCATGTCGCCCGCGCCCTCGAGCACGAGCTCGGCGGCGCCGGTGACGTCGGCCGCGTAGTGGGTGCGGCCACGGTGCACGCCGACCTCCTCCGACGCGGGCGGGAGGTCGTACCGCTCCGGGCGGCCGTCGCGGGTGGGCAGGTCGAGGCGCACGACACGCGCCACGTCGGTGGCCGGGACGGTCTCGTCCTCCGCAGGGTCGGCGTCCGCGTCCCACGCCGGCGCGGGCGGGGCGGGCGTCGCACCCGGCCCCGGCACGTCCTCCGGGTGGCGCAGGACGACGTCCCACCGGTCGTCGCCGGCGCGCGCGACCGCGCGGACCGGCGCGCCGGGCGCGGGCGCGGCCAGCTCCAGGACGGTCGTGCTGCCGTCCGCCGCCTCGAGGACCAGGACCGCCGGGCCCTGACCGGCGACCTCGATCCCGGACGGCCCGGCCGCCACGAGGTCTGCGGTCGCCAGGCGCAGCGTCCCCTGCATCCCGAACCGGTCGAGGGGCAGGTCCCGCAGCACCAGAAGGCACGACTCCGGGGGCAGCACGACCTCGACGGCCGTGCGGCAGCCGCCGTCGACCGGCAGGAGGGCCTCGGCCCACGACTCGCCGAGGTTCGGCACGCCGAGCAGGGAGCCCCCGCCGTCGAGCCAGAGGCAGGACGGCGACGTGCTCGTCGGAGCCGACGTCGCGTACGCGCCGGGCGCCGCCCGGGGCACGCCGCGCGCCAGGGCCGGGCCGAGGGTCCGCAGGACGGCGGCCAGCACGCGCGCCTGGGCCGTCTCCGGGCGCGGGGCGCCGACCGGCGAGAGGAACCCGCCGAAGTCGTAGTCGTGCGTCATGAAGCTGCCCGGGTCGCCCCAGTTCCCGACCGACGGCGTGTACCCGAGGTCGAAGCCGGACGCCTGCAGGTACGGCGCCAGCAGCGTCGCGCCGCTGACCAGCAGCCGACGCAGGGTGACGTGCCGCCGGTTCGTCTCGGTGACCAGGAGCGGCAGCCCCCGGTCGGCCATCCTCTCCGCGTAGCGGCGCACCTCCGCCTCGACGTGGGGCGACCGGTCGTCCGGGTAGAAGTTGAACGCCGGCGCCACGCCGTCGACCCCGCCCGTCGCGCCGACCAGGTCGCCCTGGCCGGCGCACGCGACGAGCGGCACCGTGATGCCGTGCTCGCGCGCCATGGCCGCGAGCGCCCCGACGTAGCCCGCCCGGTCCTCGCAGTCGAAGAAGTCGAGCTCGTTCTCGAGCTGCACGGCCACGACGCTGCCGCCGCGGCCGTGCTGGCGCGCGGCGAGGATCGGCAGCACCTGGTCGAACCACTCCCGCACCCGCGCCAGGTAGCGCGGCTCGGCCTGCCGCAGCCGCAGCCCCGGCTCGAGCGTGAGCCAGGCGGGCAGCGCGCCGCCGTCCCACTCCGAGCAGATGTACGGCCCGGGGCGGGCGACCACCAGCAGCCCCGCCTCGTGGGCGAGGTCGAGGAACGTCCCGACGTCGCGCCGCCCGGTGAAGTCCCACCGGCCGGGCTCGAGCTCGTGGAAGTTCCACGGCAGGTAGACGTCGACGGCGTCGTACCCCGTCGCCCGTACCTGGGCGAGCCTCGCCGCCCACTCCTCGCGCGGCAGCCGGAAGGAGAACAGGGAGGCGCACAGCAGCGCCTTCTCCTCGCCGTCGACCACCAGGCCGGAGGGCCCGAGCTCGACGCTGCTGCTGGTCACGGTCGTCACTTCACACCCGCGCTTCCGACGGAGACGTTCATCTCGTACAGGTACTTCTGCCCGAGGTAGTACACGACGATCATCGGCAGCGTCAGCATGATGGAGCCGACCATGACGAGGTTCCACGGCGGCAGCTGCATGGCGTTGCTCGTGGAGGTCATGTACTGCAGGCCGAGGGCGAGCGGCATCGTCTCCTCGGAGTTGAGGTAGATCAGCGGGCCCATGAAGTCGCCCCACGCGTGCGTCAGCGTGAAGATCGCGATGGCCGTGAGGATCGGCCACATCATGGGCAGCACGATGCGCCGGTAGATGCCGAAGTAGCCGAGCCCGTCCACCTGCGCGGCCTCGTCCATCTCGCTCGGGATGCGGGAGACGAACTGCCGCACGAGAAACACGTTGAACGCGTTGGAGAAGAAGCTCGGCACGATGAGCGGCAGGTAGGTGTTCACCCAGCCCAGCTCCTTGAACAGCAGGAACTGCGGGATCATCGTGATCTGCGCGGGGATCATCATGGTGGCGAGCACGACGACGAACATGACGTTCTTGCCGGGCGCCCGCAGGCGGGCGAACGCGTAGCCGACCAGCGACGACGAGAGCACCTGGCCGACGGCGGACAGGGTCGCGATGATCACCGAGTTCAGGACGAACCGGCCCACGGGCAGGCCCGTGGCGGTGAAGACGTCGCTGAAGTTCGACCAGAGGAACTCCGTGGGGATCACGGTGAACGCGTTCTGCGCGCTGGTCTGGTCGCTCGCCAGCGCGATGGAGACCATGAGGATCAGCGGCACGAAGAAGGCCGCCGAGACGATCAGCAGCACCGCGTAGGTGGCGGGCGTCGCCTTGAACGCCTTGAGCGTGCGGGCCGTGGCGCCGCGGCCGGGCGCGAGGTCCGGCTCGGCCACGGCGGCGGGTGGGGCCTGGGTCGCTGCGGCCATCACCGCACCTCCGTCTCGTAGAACACCCAGCGCCGCGACGTGCGGAACGCGAGCGCGGTGAAGCCGATGATGACGACGAACAGCAGCCAGGCGACGGCCGACGCGTAGCCGAAGTGGTAGAAGCCGAAGGCCTGGTCGAACAGCAGCGGCACCACCATCTGGCTGGCGTTGTCGGGTCCGCCCTGGGTGAGGATGTACACCTGGGAGAAGATCTGGAACGCGCCGATCAGCCCCATGATGAGGTTGAAGAAGATGATCGGCGTGATCTGCGGGAACGTGATCGACCAGAACTGCCGGAACGGCCCCGCCCCGTCGATCTCGGCGGCCTCGTAGAACTCCCGCGGGATGCCGTTCATGGCACTGAGCAGCAGCACCGTGGCGCTCCCGGCGCCCCAGGCCGACAGCACGACGAGCGCGGGCTTGACCCACAGCGGGTCGAGCAGCCAGTCGGGCCCCTGGATGCCGAACACCCCGAGCAGGTCGTTCAACGGGCCCGACGGCGCGAGCACCATCTTGAACACCATCGCGGTGGCCACGAGCGGCACCAGCGTGGGCAGGTAGATCATGGTGCGGAAGAACTTGCGGCCGCGGACCTTCTTGTTGAGCAGGTTGGCCAGCCAGAGGCCGACCGCCAGGCCGAGCGGGACCGAGACCGCGGCGTAGAAGAAGGTGTTCCACAGGGCCTTCCAGAACACCGGGTCGCCGGTGAGGGCCTGGACGTAGTTGTCCAGCCCGACGAACACGGGTGGCGTGAACGAGTCCCACTCGGTGAGCGAGATGTACACGGACGCGATCATCGGGCCCAGCAGGAACCCGACGAAGCCGAAGAGCCAGGGCGAGATGAACAGCCAGAAGAACCGGGCCTCCGTCCGGCCCCGCCGGGACAGCTTCGGGCGGGGCAGGCGTGCGGCGCGCCGGCCCCCCGTGCGGCGCAGGCCCTGGGCCCGCGCCGCACCGAGGACGGCGCCGAGGTCGGCGGCCATCGTCAGCCCTGGCCGACGATCGACTCGAGCTTCGTCTGGATCGCGTCGAGCTGCGTCTTCGCGTCGCCGCCCTCGTTCCAGAACGTGCCCAGGTTGTCGTCGAACGTCGCCTGCATCTCGTTCCACTCGGGGATCAGGGGCGACGTGAAGACGAAGCCGGACGACTCCGCGAAGGCGGCCATGTTGATGTCCTTGGTGGCCCATTCCGGCTTGAGGAACGCGTCCGACTGCTGCACCTGGACGTTGGCGGGCACGTCCTGGGCGTTGTCGATGATCACCTGCTGCGCCTCGGCGTCGGTGAGGTAGTCGATCGCCTCGAACGCCTTGTCCGCGTGCTCGGAGTCGCGCGAGATCGCCAGGCCGGAGCCGAAGGCCGACACGGCCTGCTCGTCACCCTGCCACATCGGGGCGATGTCCCAGTCGAAGTCCGACTCGAGGAGGCCGCCGATGGCCCAGAACCCGGTCGTGTTCATCGCGACCTTCTGCGCGGCGAACGCGGGGTCGCCGCCCATGTCGGGCCCCATGTCCGCGTACTCGGCCGCGGTCGGGACGACGTGCTCCTCGAAGGTGAGGTCGTTCGCCCACTGCAGGGCGTCGACGACCTCGGGGGTGTTCACCGTCGGGGCGCCCGAGTCGTCGATGATCTGGCCGCCGTTCTGGTAGGCGAAGCTCCACCACTGCGCCCACCAGCCGGCGCCGCCGTAGCCCCACTGCTTGCCGGGCACGGTGAGCTTCTCCATCGCCGCCTGGGCGTCCTCCTGCGTCCAGTCGGCCGTGGGATAGTCCACGCCGGCGGCGTCGAAGAGGTCCTTGTTGTAGTAGACGATCATCGCGCCGGAGCGGTCCGGGATCGCGTAGACCTTGTCCTCGTAGGAGTACAGGGAGCCGGTGGGTCCGAAGCGCTCGTCGAGGTCCATGCCGGACTTCGACACGTACTCGTCCAGCGGCAGGATCTGGTTCTTGGACGAGTAGACGTTGACGCCCTCGGCGACCTGCATGATGTCCGGGCCGTTGCCGCCCGCGATCATCGTCTGCACCTTCTGCTCGTACTGCTCGCTCGGGATGAGCTGCAGCTCGACCTTGATGTCGGGATGCGCCTTCTCGAGCATGTCGACGCGCTCCTGGTACGACGTCTTGTCGACGTCGCCGCCCCAGACCGTCATCGTCAGCGTCGTGACCCCGCTGTCGCCCGAGTCCTCGCCCGAGCCGCACGCCGCCAGCGCCGACATGCCCAGCGCGGCGAGCGCCACCCCGGCGACACCCCTGCTCCATCGCGTCCTAGTGTTCATCGTCTCCGCCTCTCTGCGGTGGGCCGGTCGTCGTCGACCGTCCCTCGATTACAACGTTGGTAAAACTAACCCTTGGATAAATAGATGTCGACGGTCCGACGATCACGAAGTGGTCACGGTGCCCGGGCGCCCCGGGCCGCTCGCCGCCATGCCGGGCCGGCGCGCCGTCGTGACGGTGCCGGCCCGGCCTCGCGTCAGCCGCAGGTGCGGGCCGCGTACCCGACGGCGACCTCCGGCGCGTCGCCGATCGCGACGGTCGCGGTGCCGGCGTCGAGGGCCCCCTGCCGCGTGCTCACCACCGCGGACCCGCTGGCGCCCGGGGCCACGCCCCGCACGGTGCGGTCCCCGAGCGCCGTCCGGACCTCGATGTCGCCCGCACGGCCCGTCGCGTTGCGGACGGTCGTCACGAGCTGGACGCGCCCCTGGCCCACGCAGCGTGCGGCGACGGCCGGCTCGACCGCCGTCGGCGGCGCGTCCACCGTGAGCTCCGGGATCTTGAGGTACGAGCCCGGGGTCTCGAACGTGAGCCGCACGGCCGACGCCCAGACCGGGTCGACGGCGACGGCGGTCCGCGTGCCGTTCGCGCCCGGAGGCACGTCCTGCGCCGTCGTCGCGTGCCAGGTGCCGTCGGCGTCCCGGTACTCGACGCCGAACCGCGCGATCGTGCCCTCGATGTTCGTGAACGCGACCTGGTCGACGACGTGCGCCGCGGAGGGCTCCACGGTGAAAGTGACCTCGTCCGTCGTCGAGCCGCTCGCCCACGTCGACCATGACGTCGACGTCGTCCCGTCGCACGCGTTCCCGGCCGGCATCGTCTCCCAGTCCGTCTGGTGGAAGCTCGCCGAGACGGTCGTCCCGTCGGCCCCGCACAGCTCGACGACGCCCTCCTGCGACACCTCGACCGTGCGGCTGAACGTGCGGCCCGCGGAGAACCGGTCGTCGGCCGCGAGGGTGCCCGTGATCGTGTGCTCGCCACGCGTGGCGAACGACGTCGCGTCCCAGGTCACGCCCACGTCGGCGGTGACGCCGTCCACCTCGACCGGAACGGTCGACGGCAGGGCTGCCCCGAAGTCCTCCCCCGGCCCGACCCGCTCGGGCAGGCCGTCGTCGACGACCGACCAGACGCCGTCGCCCAGACCGCGCGAGTCCCAGTAGCTCTCGTCCCAGCCGTCACCCCAGCGCTTCGGGTCCTCCACGGCGGGGTTGCGCATCTCGGCGCGCCCGTTCTCGCCGATGGTGATCGGCAGCCACACGTACGTCGAGTCGGCCGCGCCGGCGTTCCAGCGGTCGCCCATGTAGACGAACCGGCCGCCGCCCAGGTCGAGCACGTTCGTGGACTGCGAGCCGAACGTGGACCGGCGCGTGTCGCCGACGGACAGCAGCCCGTCGCCGCCCTCGGGGATCGTGCTGTACGGGACGTCCTCGTCCCGGTCGTCGGGATCGACCCCCCGGATCCACGGCCCGAGGATGCTGTCGGCCGTGTAGTACGTCTGCGGGTTGGGGTCCCATCCCGTCGCGCCGGACGCGACGGCGTAGTACCGGCCGCCGTGCTCGAACAGCGCGGGCGCCTAGCATCCCGCACTCCTTGACGATCTGGAAGTCCTCGCCGCGCACCGGCGCCTCGGCGGTGCCGTCGGCGAAGAGGTACGGGTACCTGCCGTCCTCCGAGTACTGCCCGGCGCCCACCATGTCCGTGGCCGTGGTGTGCGTGACGTTCGTGTACGCCTCGTCCAGCTCGGCCACGTACAGCGACCGGTTCTCCTCCGAGGAGTAGACGATGTACGCCGTCCCGTCGTCGTCCTGGAACACGGTCATGTCGCGCGCCTGGCCGGGCACGGCGGCCGAGATGCAGTCCTGGTAGTTCGTCCGGTTCGGCATCCGGTACACGCCCGTCATGCGGAACGGGCCGGTCGGGCTGTCCGACACCGCCACGCCCGCCATCGAGCGCGCGTACATGCTGCCGCCCGACGTCGTCTGGCCGTCGGAGTGCCACCACAGCACCCACTGGTCGGTCGTGGAGTTGTACAGCACCTTGGGCCGCTCGAAGATCGTGGTGCGGTCGGCCGCCTCGCTCGTGTCGAGGTGGTAGTCCAGCTCGGCGATCCGGTCGGCGCGCGGCTGCCCGGCGTCGTCCACGGTGTCGTACAGGTCGTCGAAGTAGGCGGACTCCAGCTCCGCGGGGTCGGACACCGACCGCAGCACGACGCCCTCGTCCGTCCAGTTCTTCGTGTCGTAGGACTTGTACGCGTGCACGCCGGGGCTGCCGTAGTAGCCGTTGCTGCGGTCCTCGCCGTACCAGTAGTAGACGGTGCGGCCGTCCTCCTCGCTCTGCACCACCTGGCCGCCGTGCGCCTGGACGTGCTCGCCGCCGTCGTCCGGCCAGAGCGGCGAGAAGTAGTCGTCGGCGCCGGTGCCCGGGTCGAGGACGGCGGGGTAGGTCGCGTCGCCGGGAGAGTCGTCGGCGGCCGCGCCGGAGGCGGCCTGCAGGCCGACCAGGGCGACGGCGAGCCCGGTGCCGCCGGCGACGACTCTCCGTGCGATGCGATGCCGCCCGGAACGGGGGTGGGGCATGTCCTTCTCCTTCGTCGTCGAAGCGAGGCGTGCGGCAGGGTCACCGTCGGAGCACTGCCGCAACGGCAGGGTGGCACGGGCAGAATGTTTACGTCAACATCGGCCGCTCGGGCCGTTTCGTTTCTGTTCGCTCCTCGCCTCGTCCCGACGGTCCGGGCAGGCGGACGCCGGTGCGCTCGCCGTCCGGCCAGCGCGTGGCGAGGACACCCCCGTGGACGGTCACGGCGGCGGGACCCGCGTCGTCGTCGCCGCCGCGGAGCGTGACGAGGCACGCGGCCCAGGTGCCGGGCGTCGCTGGGAGGTCGACCCACGGGACCCGGGCGTGCTCGCCGAGCGGGCTGACGTCGTCGCGCACGGTGGCACCGCGGCTGCCGCCGCCGAGCAACGGCTCGACCGTGGACGACAGGCCGTCGGCCGCAACGGTCGGCCAGCCGGAGACGCGCAGCCGGACCGCCGCGGCGTCGACGCCGTCGGCGAGCGCGTCGACGCGGACGGCGCGCAGCTCCCACGGGCCACGGACGACGGAGACGACCGTGAGGACGCCCGCGCCGACGGCGTCGCCGATCGCACCGGAGCCGTGCCCCGGCTGGTCGGTGGCGGGCAGCACCCAGTGCGCCGCGACACGCGACGCCGCCACCCCTGCCTCCGCCTCACCGGCTGACGACTCGACGACGCCGACCTCGAGGGTGGTCATCCCGGTGCGGTGCGTGGCCCGCCCGGCCCCGTCGACGAGGCTCACGGACTGGTCGACGGGCGAGAGCCAGCTGTCGTCGTCGAGCCACGGGCAGGTGGCGGTGGAGTAGCCGAGCCGCGCGTACAGGGGCGAGTCGCCGGTGCGGGCGCCCTCGCGGGCGTGGTCGGTGCCGTGGTTGACCACCCGGACCACGCCGTCGGACCGGGTGCCGCTCACGACCCAGCCCGGCGCACGGACGGTGCGCAGCACGTCGCCGCGCTCCACCGGCAGGGGCTCCTCCGGCGCGGTCCACGCCGGGTGGTCGGCGGGCAGCGCGAGGCCGAGCAGCCCCTTGCTCGCCCAGTAGGGCGAGCCCGGGCCGGAGTACGACTGCGCGAGGCGCGGCCAGGCGTGGTGCCAACCGAGGGTGAGCAGGCCGTCGCGGTCGGGGGCGCCGCGGTCGACGAAGTGCCCCACCACGGCGGACGCCGCGCGGCGCAGCAGCCCCGGGGACAGCGACGGCACCTCGGCCGTCGCGCCCACCCAGAAGGGCGCGGCCGCGGCGAACCGGTACGTGAGCGAACGCCCCTGCACCAGCGGCGACCCGTCGCCGCCCACCAGCGCCACCGCGTCCTGCAGGTACCGGTCGAGCAGTGCGACGTCGCGCTCGCGGCGCGGGGCCGCGAGGTCGGCGGCGCCCGCCATCCGCGCCCACAGGGTGGGGTACAGGTGCAGCGCCCAGCCGGCGTAGTGGTCGAAGGCCCGCTCGGCGCCGTCCGACATCCAGCCGTCGGCACGCTCGAACGAGTCGTGCGTCGCCAGGTCGGCGGCCATCTCGTCGAGGGAGTGCGGGCCGCCGACCGAGCGCAGGAAGGTCTGCACCACCAGCCGGAACCACACCCAGTTGATGCGGGGGTACGTGTCGTCGCCGACCGCCTCGGCCAGGTAGTCCACGACCCGCTCCTGGACCGCCGGGCCGAGCCGGTCCCAGATCCACGGACGGGTCATGTCCAGCACCAGCGCGATCGACGCCGCCTCGACCTTGGCCTGGCCGTGCTCGGACAGCCGCACCCAGCGCTCGGGACTGCGGGGGTCGGTCCCCGCCGCGAGGCCCGCGGCGTAGCGCTCGGCGTAGCCGTGCGGGTCGGCGCCGCGCTCGCCCGCCAGCCGGAACCCGGCGAGCAGGAACGTGCGGGCGTACCCCTCGAGGCCGTCCACGGCGCGGCCGTAGCCGCCCTCCTGTCCCGGGAGGGTGACGAGCGCCCCCTCCGGCGAGGCGAACGGCCGCACCGCGCCGAGCATCGCGTCCGCGAGCGCCGCCCAGCGGTCACGGTCCCAGCCGGAGAGCTCGCCGCCGACGCGGTGACCGTTCGGCCGTGTGCCGCCGACCCCGCCTCGGGTCGCACCTGCGAGATCCATCGCACCCTTCCTCGTCGAGGGTTCCGATCACCGCCATGGCGATCACGCCCGATCATCCGCGATCGAACAAGAACAGAGTCAAGCGTTCACAATCTCGCCACGTCAAGAGCCTTGCTGTACTCTCATGATCGTTTTAGTTCGTTTTGCCGGTCGCCATTTCTGAGACGAGGACGTCGTGGACATGCCGCGGGACCGCTTCTCCGGGCCGCTCGCCGCGGCCCTCGCCCTGCCGTCGCCCGGCGCTGAGCGCGCGACGGCGCTCCGCGCCCTGCTGCTCCCGCCGGACGCGGCGCTCCCCCTCCCGCCCGCCACCGAGCGCGGACGGTGGGACCCCGCCCGCGGGGCGCTCGACGCCGCCACCGCCACCGCCGTCGTCGACCGCGCGCGAGCGGACCTCGACGCACCGTGGCCCCTCCCGCTCGCGAGCACCGCGGCCCGCCTGCACCGCGACGGCGACCGCGACACGCACGAGCAGCTCGTCTACGGCCGCGAGCGGCGCCTGTCCCGTGCGGCCGTCGCCGCCGCGGCCTCGCTCGGCGCTCCGGGAGCCGACCGATGGCTCGACGAGGTGGCGGACGGCGTCTGGCAGCTGTGCGAGCAGAGCTCCTGGTGCTGGCCCGCCCACGACGACTCCCGGGCCCGGCACGGGTCGGTGCTGCCCACGGTCACCGACCCGTACCTCGACCTCGGGGCCGGCGAGGTGGTCGGGCAGCTCGCCTGGGCGGACCACCTGCTCGGGCCTGCGCTCGACGCGCGCTACCCGGGCCTGCGCGCGCGGGTGCGGCACGAGGCGCGCACGCGCGTCGTCGAGCCGTTCCTGCGCCGCCGCGACTGGCACTGGCTGGGGCTGGACGGCGACGTGCACAACTGGAACCCGTGGATCCACGGGAACGTCCTGGTCGCGGCCCTGCGCCTCCTCGACGGCGAGCACGAGGCCGCGGAGCGCGCCCACGTCGTCGAGCTGGTGCTGCAGGGCCTGGACCGCTACGTCGCGTGCCTGCCCGACGACGGCGCGATCGACGAGGGCTACGCCTACTGGTGGAACGGGGCCTGCCGCGCGCTCGAGGCCCTCGACCTCCTGGCGCACGCCACCGACGGCGCCGTCGACGCCCTCGACCCCGAGCGGTCGCCCGCCGCGCTGCGCGGGACCGTCGCGTTCCCGCACCGGATGCACCTGGGCGGGGCGTGGTACCTCAACCTGGCCGACGGCCAGGCCCGGCCGCACCTGACGCCACCCTGGCACGCCCTGCACCGCGCGGCGCTCCGCACGGGTGACCCCGACGCGGCCGCGCATGCGCTCGCGCACCGGGTGCCCGGGGCGGGCGCCGAGGAGCAGCAGGGGCTCGGGCGGCTCCTGCGCGCCCTCACCGACCGCGACTGGCGCGACGCCCCCGACGCTCCCCCGCCGCTGCCCGCCGAGACCTGGCTCGACTCCACCCAGGTGCTCGTCGCGCGCGAGCGCACGGGCGACGCGGCGGGGCTGGCGCTCGCCGTCAAGGGCGGGCACAACGCCGAGGCGCACAACCACAACGACGTCGGGTCCGTCGTCGTCGCGTCCGACGGCGTGCCCGTGGTGGTCGACGCGGGGCGCCCGACCTACACCGCGCAGACGTTCGGCCCCGACCGCTACGCGATCTGGACCATGCAGTCGTCCTGGCACTCCGTGCCCGAGGTCGCCGGGACCCCGCAGGCGGTGGGCGCCGGGGCGCGGGCGCGCGACGTCCGCCCCGCTCTCGCCGGCGACGACGCGGGGGCGTCGTCCGGCGTGACGATGGACCTCGCCGCCGCGTACCCCGTGGCGGGGCTCCGTTCCTGGCGACGCTCGGCACGCCTCGAGCGCGGCCCGGACGCCCGCGTCGTGGTGTCGGACGCCTGGGACCTCGACGACGGACACGGTGCCGGGCCCGGCGCGACGGGGGCGACGACGATCCGCTTCCTCCTCGCCGGCGAGGTCGCGCTGTCGCCGGGACGCGCCGTCGTCGTTCCGCTCGACGGCGCCCCTCCCCTGCGCCTCACCTGGCCGCCGGAGGTCCCCGCCGCGCTCGTGGACCGCCCCCTCGACGACCCTGTGCTGAGCGAGGTGTGGGGCAGCCGCCTGACCCGCCTGGACCTCGACGTCACCCGCCGCGACGACCTGGAGGTCGTCATCGCGCGAGACGTCGACGCGAGGAGGACAGCATGACCGGGCGGCGGGCCCTCGCCCGCCGGAGCGAGGAGGAACAGTGACCACCGATCCGGAGCCGCGCGCCCCGCTCCCTGCCGAGCGCAGGGCACACCTGCTCGCCGCGCTCGACCGCGACGGCGTCGTGCGGGTCGCCGACGTGAGCCGGGTCCTCGGCGTGACGGCAGTGACGGTGCGGCGCGACATCACCCAGCTCGAGCGGGAGGGCCGCCTCGTGCGCGTGCACGGAGGTGCCGTGCCCGCCGCCACGCCGGCGGGCCGCGACGGCGCCGCGCCCGCCCCGTCGCCGACGTCGCAGGCGATCGGGGTGCTCGTGCCGTCGTTGGACTACTACTGGCCCGGGGTGGTGCGTGGCATGGAGGCCGAGGCGCGGGAGCACGGGCTGCGCGTCGTGCTGCGCGGCTCGTCGTACGAGACGTCGGACGAGCGGCCCGCCCTGCAGCGGCTGGCCGAGGCCGAGGGGGTCAGCGGGCTGATCCTCGCCCCGCGGACCGACGGCACGCGCGGGGCCGACGTCGCCCAGTGGCTGCGCGACTCCGGCCTGCCCCACGTGCTCGTCGAGCGCGAGGCCGCGCTCGCGCCCCATCGCGAGGCACTCGAGTCCGTGGTCTCGGACCATGCCCTCGGCGCGCTCATGGCCGTGCACCACCTCGCCGACCTCGGGCACCGCAGGGTGGGGCTCGTGCTGTCCCGCGAGTCGCCGACCTCGCGCAAGATCGCCGCGGGTTGGCGCGCCGCCTGCACCGAGCTCGGCCTGTCGACCGAGGAGCACTTCGAGCGGCTCGCGCCCGACCGCCGCAACCCCGAGTTCCCGGGGGTCGTGACGGAGGTCGTCGACACCGCGCTCGCCTCCGGCACGACGGCGCTGCTGGTGCACTCCGACCCCGAGGCGTCCGCCGTCGTGCAGGAGGCGATGGACCGTGGCCTCGGCGTGCCGGGCGACCTGTCGGTGCTGTCGTACGACGACGAGGTCGCGGGCCTGTTCAGCCCGGCCCTCACGGCCGTGCGGCCGCCCCGCGCCGCCGTCGGTCACGGCGCCGTCGACCTGCTGGTCAAGCGCCTCGCCGACCCGGACCGCCCCGTGCACCGCATGGCGATCAGCCCACGCCTCGTGGTGCGAGAGTCGACGGGGCCCGTGCGCTCGGGCTAGGTGACGACGGAAGGTCCCGCCCTCGGGAGGGCAGGACCTTCACGGTCACGGAGTCTCCGGCCGTACGGTCAGACGTTGAAGCCCAGCATCCGCAGCTGCTCGCGGCCCTCGTCGGTGATCTTCTCCGGGCCCCACGGCGGCATCCAGACCCAGTTGATGCGGAAGCCGTCGACCAGCCCCTCGAGCGCGGTGCCGGCCTGGTCCTCGATGACGTCCGTGAGCGGGCAGGCCGCCGACGTGAGCGTCATGTCGATCGTGGACATGTTGTTCTGGTCCACCTGGATGCCGTAGACGAGGCCCAGGTCGACGACGTTGATGCCCAGCTCGGGGTCGATGACGTCGCGCAGGGCCTCCTCGACGTCCGCCGCCGTGGTGGGCGTGGGGGCCGCGGCCGGCTCGGCGACGGGCGGGGCGGCCGCGTCGGTCGTGTTCTCGGTCATCGTGTCCTCTCAGGTTCAGGTCGGCTTCAGCTCAGCGCGCCGCTGCGCGCCAGCGAGTCCTTGAGCGCCGCCCAGCCGAGCAGCGCGCACTTGATGCGGGCGGGGTACTGCGAGACGCCGGTGAACGCGCTCGCGTCGCCGAGGGCGTCCAGCGCGTCCTCGTCGTCCAGGCCCTTGCCGCGCGACGACATGAGGTCGTGGAAGACGGCGTCCAGCCGGGCGACGTCGGCCAGGTCGTGCCCGGTGACGAGCTCGGTCATCACCGAGGCCGAGGCCTGGGAGATGGAGCAGCCCTGGCCTTCCCAGGACACCCCGGCCACGGTGGACCCCTCGACGTCCACGCGCAGCGTGATCTCGTCGCCGCAGGTCGGGTTGACCTGGTGCGACTCCCCCGTCAGGTGGTCGCCCGGCGCCTGGACGAGCCCCCGCCCGTGCGGGCGCTTCGCGTGGTCCAGGATCACCTGCTGGTACATCTGCTCGAGCGAGCTCACTGCTGTCCTCTCCGCCTACGTCAGTCCACACCGAAGAACGCGCGCACGCCCGCCAATGCTTCCCGGAACGCCGCGATCTCCTCGGCCGTGGTGTACACGGAGGCCGACGCGCGCGCCGTCGCGGCCACGCCGAACCGGCGGTGCAGCGGCTGCGCGCAGTGGTGCCCCACGCGGACGGCGATGCCCTTGTCGTCGAGCACCTGCCCGACGTCGTGCGCGTGCACGCCGTCGACGACGAACGACACGACGGCGAGGCGGTCGCGCGCGTCGGCCGGGCCGACGATCCGCACGCCGGGGATCTCGCCGATGCGCACCAGCTCGGCCGCGAGCTCACGCTCGTGCTCGGCCACACGGTCCATGCCCAGCTCGCCCAGCCACTGCGCGGCCACGCCCATGCCGACGGCCTGGGCGACCATCTGCGTGCCGGCCTCGAACCGCTGCGGCGGCGGGGCGTACGTGGTCTCGGCCATGGTCACGACCTCGACCATCGACCCGCCCGTGGTCACCGGCGGCATGGCCTCGAGCAGCTCGCGCCGCCCGTACAGCGCGCCGACGCCCGTGGGTCCGAGCATCTTGTGCGCGCTGAACGCGGCGAGGTCGACGTCCAGGGCGTGCAGGTCCACCGGCAGGTGCGGCACGGACTGGCACGCGTCGAGCACGGTGAGCGCCCCGACCCGCTTGGCCGCCGCGACGAGCTCGGCGACGGGCGCGATCGCGCCCGTCACGTTCGACACGTGGCCGAACGCCACCACGCGCGTGCGGTCGCTGATCACGGTCGCGACGTCGGACAGGTCGATCCGCCCGTCGTCGTCGACCCCGAACCAGCGCAGGACGGCGCCCGTGCGGGCGCACAGCTCCTGCCACGGCACGAGGTTGGCATGGTGCTCCGCCTCGGTCACGACGATCTCGTCGCCCGGGGCGAGCCGGAACCGCTCGGCCGCCGCTCCCCCGCGCCCCGCCGTCGCGTTCGAGAACGCGTAGGCCACGAGGTTGATGGCGGCCGTCGCGCCCGGCGTCCAGACGATCTCGTCGACGTCCGCCCCGACGAAGGCGGCCACGGCGGCGCGGGCGTCCTCGAACGCCTCGGTCGCCTCCTCCGCGAGCTGGTGCGCGCCGCGGTGCACGGCGGCGTTGCGCTGCTCGTAGAAGTCGACCTCGGCCTCGAGCACGACGTTCGGCTTCTGCGAGGTCGCGGCCGAGTCCAGGTAGACGAGCGGCCGACCGCCCCGCACCGTGCGCCCGAGCAGCGGGAAGTCCGCCCGCACGGCCGCGAGCTCCGCCGCGGTGAGCGACGGGCGCACGGTGTCGGTGGTGGTCATGCTGTCCTCCTGGTGACGGCTCCTGGTGACTTCCCCGACGGGAGGTCAGGCCATCGTGGCGCCGGTGCCGACGTACTTGTCGTAGCCGTTCTCCTCGAGCTGCTCCGCGAGCTCGGGGCCGCCCTCCTCGGCGATCTTGCCGTCGACGAAGACGTGCACGAAGTCCGGCTTGATGTAGCGCAGGATGCGCGTGTAGTGCGTGATGAGCAGGACGCCGACGTCGGTGTTCGTCTTGGCGCGGTTCACGCCCTCGGACACGACGCGCAGCGCGTCGACGTCGAGGCCGGAGTCGGTCTCGTCGAGGATCGCGAAGTGCGGCTTGAAGAGCTCCATCTGCAGGATCTCGTGGCGCTTCTTCTCGCCGCCCGAGAAGCCCTCGTTCACGGAGCGCTCGGCGAAGGTCGAGTCGATGCGGAGGTTCTCCATCGCACCCTTGACCTCCTTGCCCCACGTGCGCAGGGCGGGCGCCTCGCCGTCGATGGCGGTCTTGGCGGTGCGCAGGAAGTTCGCCACGGACACGCCCGGCACCTCGACCGGGTACTGCATGGCGAGGAACAGGCCGGCGCGGGCGCGCTCGTCGACGGTCATCGCGAGGAGGTCCTCGCCGTCGAGCGTGACGGTGCCGGAGGTCACCGTGTACTTCGGGTGACCGGCGAGGGCCGAGGCGAGGGTCGACTTGCCGGAGCCGTTCGGGCCCATGATGGCGTGCGTCTCGCCGGAGTTGATGGTCAGGTCGACGCCGCGCAGGATCGGCTTGGCGCCTTCCTTGGTCTCGACGCTGACGTGCAGGTCGCGGATCTCCAGGGTGGGCATGCTTCGTGTCTCCAGGTCTGTGTTGCGAAAGTCTGAGGCAGGTCAGGACGCGACGGCGAGCCGCTCGTCGACGTCCACGAGGATGCGGTCGCCGTCCACGGTCACCGGGTACACCGGCACGGGCTGCGTCGCGGGGAGCTGGACCGGCTTGCCGGTGCGCAGGTCGAACTGCGAGCCGTGCAGCCAGCACTCGACCAGGCAGCCCTCGACCTCCCCGTCGGACAGCGAGACCTGTCCGTGCGAGCAGATGTCCGAGAGGGCGTGCCAGCCGCCGTCGGCGTCGCGGACGACGGCGACCGGGACCGGGGCCCCGTCCGCGCCGTCGAGCTCCACGAGCATGGCCTCCTCGGGGGCGAGGTCGTCGGCCATGCAGGCCAGCTGGGAGGTCATCGCCGCGTCACTCCGCGACGCCGGTGATGGCGCTCATCGACTTCTCGAGCTCCGCCTCGATCGAGGCGAGCAGGCGCTCCTCGACCGACGGGACACCGATCTGGTCGATCAGCTCCGCGAAGAAGCCGCGCACGACGAGACGGCGCGCGTCGACCTCGGGGATGCCGCGGGCCATGAGGTAGAAGAGCTGCTCGTCGTCGAACCGGCCGGTCGCCGACGCGTGCCCCGCGCCCTCGATCTCGCCCGTCTCGATCTCCAGGTTCGGCACCGAGTCGGCGCGGGCGCCGTCGGTGAGGACCAGGTTGCGGTTGAGCTCGTACGTGTCGGTGCCCTCGGCCTCGGCCTGGATCAGCACGTCGCCGACCCACACCACGTGGGCGCCGGCGCCCTGCAGGGCGCCCTTGTAGGTGACGCGCGACTTGCAGCGCGGCACGGCGTGGTCCACGAAGAGGCGGTGCTCCTGGTGCTGGTCGGCGTCCGCGAAGTACAGGCCGACCATCTCGACCTCGCCGCCCTCGCCGGTGAACGTCGCGTCCGGCGTGATGCGCACGACGTCGCCGCCGAAGGTCACGACGACGTGCTTGAGCCTGGCGTCGCGGCCGATGCGGGCGCGGTGGCTGGAGGCGTGCACGGCGCCGTCGGCCCAGTCCTGCACGGAGACGACCGTGAGGTGCGCACCCTCGTCGACGACGATCTCGACCGTCTGGTTGAGGGTGGCGTCACCGCGGTGGTCGATGACGACGACGCCCTCGGCGTGGTGCTCGGCGTGCACCAGCAGGTGCTGCGCCGTGAGGTCCTTCGTCGCGGCCTCGACGCGCACCGAGGTCACGTCGCTCGCGACGGCCTCGGCCGGGAGCGTGACGACGGTGGCCTCGGTGGCCGCGTTCCACGCCGTGACGGCCGTGCGGTCGCCCGGCTTGCCGGTCGTGCCCAGGCGCGGGTCGTCCTTGCCGACGATCTCGACCTTGGCCTCGGGCGCCTCGACGACGGTCGTGAGCACGCCGCCGACGCCCTGCTCCTCGCCGAACAGCGGATGGAGCCGAGCGACGGGCGAGAACCGCCACTCCTCCTCGCGCCCGGTGGGCACGGGGATGTCGGCGAGGTCGAACGACGTCTTGCGCTCCGCGCGCGAGCCCGCCGGGACGACGCCGGGCTGGACCGAGTGGGAGTGGGCGCCGTCGGCCACGGCGCGGGAGTGATCGGTAGCCATGGTCTACGCAGTCATTTAGCCGACGGACCCTTCCATCTGCAGCTCGATGAGGCGGTTGAGCTCGAGCGCGTACTCCATG